>Ga0065721_10005535_pt1 | contig 14338 bp, 9 predicted proteins | sample Mesricmetagenome_FD_59108 | JGI IMG/M metagenome (GOLD analysis project Ga0065721, IMG submission 59108) | Mesophilic microbial community from rice straw/compost enrichment Sample: eDNA_1 v2 (version 2) | ecosystem: Engineered > Solid waste > Grass > Composting > Bioreactor | place: USA: Davis... | reverse complement strand
GTACCGATCTTGTTCCGAATCTCGTCAAAAACCTCAGTCATCTCCGGAAGGTACTCATGCATGGCATTAAGGATCGCCTGCACACCCCAAATGAAGATTCCGGAGTTCCATACAAAGTCACCGCTTTCAAGGAATTTCTTGGCCAGCGACAACTCAGGCTTCTCTGTGAAGGTTTTTACCTTCTTGGCGAAGCTCTTTTCCGTATGGTATTGGATGTACCCATATCCGGTTTCTGGTCGGGTGGGGGTTATTCCGAGTGTGATGAGCTTATCCTGGCTTTTGGCCTGGTCGGAGGCCTTGCGGATCACGTCATGAAATTCGGACTCCTTAAGGATAAGATGATCTGCCGGGGAGACCACAATCACGGCTTCGGGATCCAGCGCAGCAATGCGATAGCTGGCATACGCAATGCAGGCTGCGGTGTTCTTCCTCATTGGTTCAGCAAGAATGCGGTCTTCCCGGAGGCCGGGCAATTGTTCCCGGACTAGCTGGGCGTGTTCTTCGTGCGTTACTACGAAGATATGGTCGGGTTCACAAAGCGCTGTGAAGCGATCGAATGTGGATTGGAGTAGTGTTCTTCCCGTTCCGAGAACGTCGAGAAATTGCTTCGGTTTGGAGTTTCGGCTGTAGGGCCAGAAGCGTACACCTACGCCTCCCGCCATCAAGACTACATACAGATTCTTGTTCATTGCTTCCCTTGCGGTAAATTAAGCACTTGCCACCGTTATACTTACACAATTCCTTCTTTGAGAAGGTCATGCAGATGTACGAAACCGACAAGCCTTTTCTGGTCCATGACGGGCAGTTGGGTAATGTTATTCTCCTGCATGATATGCAGTGCCTTAACTGCATACTCATCCTTTTGAATACTTTTTGGGTTTCGCGACATAATATCGGCCGCCTTCAATTCCCCAATATTAATATTTTTCTGAAGCATTCTTCGTAAATCTCCATCGGTTATGATCCCGACCATTTCATCATCGTTACCGATTACTGCAGTACACCCAAGCCGTTTGGTAGATATTTCAAGAATAGCGTCTGTTACGGAAGTTTCGGGCTGAACCCGTGGCAAAGCATTTTGAAGGTAGATGTCAGAAACTTTCAAATAAAGTTGTTTTCCAAGAGCACCTCCGGGATGAAATTCGGCAAAATCCTTAGGGCTGAAATCCCGCATCTCCAGCAGGCAGACAGCCAAGGCATCGCCCATGGCCAGGTGTGCTGTAGTGCTCGTAGTGGGAGCAAGATTAAGTGGGCATGCTTCTTCTGCAATCGTTGCATTCAATACGAAATCGGCTTGTTGCGCAAGATAGGAATTTGTGTTGCTGATCAGTGCAACAAGCTTTGAACCTCTGCGTTTCAGTAACGGAACCAGAACTTTAATCTCGGGTGTACTCCCGCTTTTTGAGATACAAATGACGATGTCATCTTTTTGAATCATGCCAAGGTCACCATGGATAGCATCAGCGGCATGCATGAACAAAGCAGGTGTCCCTGTCGAGTTAAGCGTAGCGACTATTTTATTTGCAATAATGGCACTTTTGCCAACGCCCGTTATGACAACACGGCCTTTTGCAGAATAAATCTCGTTAACGCATGCTTCAAAATTTTCGTCAATGAAGTTCGTCAGGTTCTCTATTGCACGTGCCTCATTTAATAAGACAGTGCGTGCAATGTTTTTGATATTTTTTACTAAATTCAATGCCCTTAGAAAATTAGCTTTGTTGGAACACAAAGATACATATTTAGGTTTTTATCAAAACATGTAGGATGTTGGTAGAAGAGAAAGATGCTCTGAAGGAGCGTTTGAAAGAAATTTTTGGTTACAGCCAGTTCCGCGGTAATCAGGAGACGATCATCAGGAACTTATTAGAAGGGAATAACACATTTGTTATTATGCCAACTGGCGCAGGCAAGTCGCTCTGCTATCAGTTGCCGGCCATGATGCGCGACGGACTGGCTATTGTAATCTCACCGCTGATCGCCCTGATGAAAAACCAGGTCGACCAGATGAATGCATACGGCGTCAACGCACGCTTCCTTAACTCAACGCTGAGTAAAGGTGAAATCACAAGACTGAAGAAAGAATGCATGAACGGCAACGTGAAGTTACTTTACGTTGCTCCCGAATCCCTCAACAAAGAAGAAACGATAGAATTCCTCAAAAAGGTAAACGTTTCCTTCGTCGCGATTGATGAAGCGCACTGTATCTCCGAATGGGGTCATGACTTCCGCCCGGAATACCGCCGGATAAAAACAATGATCCAACAACTCGGCGACATGCCAGTGATCGCGTTAACCGCCACAGCTACGCCCAAGGTTCAACTCGACATTCAGAAGAACCTTCAGATGGAAGAAGCCGATGTCTTCATCTCCTCCTTCAACCGTAAAAATCTCTTCTATGAGGTAAGACCAAAGAAAGAAACAAAGAAACAACTGATCCGATTCCTCAAAGAACACAAAGGTAAGTCAGGCGTTATCTATTGTCTCAGCCGCAAAAAAGTTGAGGAGATCGCTCAGCTACTCAACGTGAATGGATTTAAGGCAGCACCCTATCACGCAGGCCTTGATCCGGATGTGCGAATGAAAAATCAGGACGACTTCCTGAATGAAGAAGTCGATATCATTGTAGCAACGATCGCCTTCGGTATGGGTATCGATAAGCCCGACGTGCGGTTTGTCGTTCACTATGATGTTCCCAAATCGCTCGAAGGATATTATCAGGAAACAGGACGTGCCGGACGCGATGGTCTCGAAGGCATTTGCCTCATGTTCTATAGCCATAACGACCTGAACAAACTTGAGAAGTTCAACAAGGACAAACCTGTTCAGGAACGCGAGAATGCCAGGATACTCCTTCAGGAAATGGAGTATTACGCCGAATCTCCTGTCTGTCGCCGCCGCCAGTTGCTTCACTACTTCGGCGAAGAGTATACGCAGGAGAATTGCGGCATGTGTGATAACTGCGTGCATCCGCGTGAACGGTTCGACGGTACCGAGTCATTGGCACTTGCCATTCGCACGGTGAAACTAACCAATGGAAGATTCGGTCTTAACCACCTTGTTCATGTTATCCGTGGTGTTGAGGATGAATACGTAAAAAGCTACGGTCACTTCGACCTCGACGTTTACGGACAGGGTGCCCATGAAGACGCGGACTATTGGAAGTCGGTAATCCGCCAGGCGCTCATTTATCAGTACCTGGAAAAAGATATCGACAACATCGGTGCATTGAAGGTGTCTAAGAAGGGGCTTGACTTCCTCAAAAAGCCATATCTGGTCGAGCTGTCGCGAGACCACGACTTTACAACCGACATCGAAGAAGAAGAAGAATCGCCGGAAAAAGCGCCGGTCAATTCGAAGTCATACGACGTGAAACTGTTTGAGATTCTAAAGAATCTCAGGAAAAAGATTGCCAAGGAAAAGGGCCTGCCTCCGTATGTGATCTTCCAGGATCCGTCACTGGAGGAAATGGCCACTACTTACCCGACCACGAAAGATGAACTCGCTCAGGTCAACGGGGTCGGTATGGGCAAAGTCAACAAATTTGGCAAGGAGTTTCTCGCTGCGATTGAGAAGTTCGTAGACGAAAATGACATTGAAACTGCCAATGACGTTGTCGTAAAATCGTCGGTGAACAAGTCAAAGACGAAGATCTTTATTATCCAGCAGATTGACCGCAAAGTAGACCTGGAAGAGATTGCTGAGTCCATCAACCTGTCCTTTGAAGATATGCTCACTGAAATTGAGAATATCTGCTACGCAGGCACGAAACTCAATCTCACTTACTATATCGACCAGGTGCTCGATCGGCATAAGCAGGAGGACATCCATGACTACTTCATGTCCGCGGAAACCGACAGCCTGGAGGCTGCCCTGCAGGATGATTCTATTGCTGAATATTCCGAGGAGGAAATCCGGCTGATGCGGATCAAGTTCCTTTCAGAATACGCTAACTGATCAGTCAAAGCAGATAATCAAAACGCGGGCTTTCAGTCCGCGTTTTTTTGTGCCCAATCCAGCCGATTTTATTTAATGGAATAGAAAAGTATCTTTGGGATTCACTACTTGATTCTATCTAAGAATGAACATACTGATTGTGGGAAATGGTGGTCGTGAACATGCCTTTGCCTGGAAGATCCGGCAAAGCCCTGCGTGCGACAACCTCTACGTCGCCCCCGGTAATGCGGGAAGCGGCCAAATAGCCCAAAATGTCTCTATAGCCGTAGACGACTTCGCCGCCCTCGGCACTTTTTGCGTCGAGAACAAGGTGGATATGGTGGTCGTCGGCCCTGAACTACCGCTGGTTAAGGGAATCCGCGATTACTTTGCTGCCGATCCGAAACTTAGTTCTATCCTTTTCGTCGGTCCCGGGAAAACCGGAGCTCAGCTTGAAGGCTCGAAAGACTTTTCGAAGCAGTTCATGCTGCGTCACGGAGTTCCTACAGCACTTGCCAAATCGTTTGACGTCACCGAACTGAGCGCTGCCAAAACGTACGTAGCGGACATGAGGCCTCCTATCGTGTTGAAAGCCGATGGCCTCGCTGCAGGCAAAGGGGTAGTGATCTGCCAAAGTGTACAAGAAGCTCAGCAGGAACTTGAGGATATGCTTGTCAGCAAGAAGTTCGGCGAGGCAAGTGCCAAGGTCCTGGTGGAGGAATTCCTATCCGGAATTGAGCTGTCGGTCTTTGTTCTTACTGATGGAAAGGACTATGTCATCCTTCCTGAAGCGAAAGACTACAAACGCATTGGCAACGGCGATACCGGCCCGAATACCGGTGGAATGGGTGCCGTGTCTCCAGTTATATTCGCCGGCCCTGAGTTTATGAGGAAGGTCGACGAGCAGGTAGTTAAGCCCACTATCGCCGGCCTTAAAAAGGAGAACATCGACTACTGTGGTTTTATCTTCGTAGGTTTGATGAACGTCGGAGGCGATCCGTATGTTATCGAGTACAACGCGCGGATGGGTGACCCTGAAACGCAGGCAGTTTTGCCCAGAATCAAAACAGACTTTGTCGAACTCCTGGAGTCGGCTGCCCGCGGAACATTGGCCAATAAGAAGATCGAAATAGATACCGACTACTCCGTGACGCTGGCAATGGTGTCAGGTGGCTACCCGGGCGATTATGTCAAAGGGAAAGTCATAAAGGGACTCGATGAACAGAAGGACGCCCTTGTGTTTCATGCTGGAACGAAACGCGACAATGATACTGTGGTTACCGACGGTGGCCGTGTTCTGGCAGTTACTGGCAAAGGCGTTACACTTGAGGAAGCCAGAAAGAAGGCCTACGATGGCGCGGCGTTTGTCTCCTGGGAGAACCTTTTTTACCGAAGCGATATCGGCCAGGATTTATTAAACTATAAAGAGTAAGCGGGATGGGGTGTTCATGTGGATCCACAAAAACCGGTAAAGTTTCCGGATGCAATAATAACGGAGCCTGTAGCACAGGTGGCTGTAATAAAATGAACGTCTTCGACTGGCTTTCGAATATGGAAATGCCAACGGTCGATACCTTCAACATTATCGAGGTCAGATTTAAAAACGGTCGCAAGGAGTTTTTCCGTAACACCGAAGGACTCGAGCTGACTACCGGCGACGCGGTTGTCGTTGAAGTGCCAAACGGGCATCATATCGGTTACGTGTCTCTCCAGGGCGAACTGGTAAGGCTGCAGATGCAAAAGAAGAAAGTTGCAGACGACGGAGAGATCCGCAAGATTTACCGGATTGCTCATCAAAAGGACCTTGAGAAGTTTGAGGAGGTGAAGAAACGCGAACTTCCTACGTTATATCGCACACGCGAAATCATCCGCGACCTCAAGCTTGAGATGAAGCTTTCTGATATCGAGTATCAGGCTGACAATACCAAAGCCACTTTCTTTTACTCCGCTGATGATCGTGTTGACTTTCGTGAACTCATCAAGATCCTCGCAGCTGAGTTTAAAATACGCGTTGAAATGCGCCAGATCAGTTTGCGACAAGAGGCAGGTCGCCTCGGTGGTATTGGCGTATGTGGCCGTGAGCTCTGCTGCTCTACGTGGCTGAGCGAGTTTAAGAATGTTGCTACAAGTGCAGCGCGATATCAAAATCTTTCACTTAATCCCAGCAAGCTTTCCGGGCAGTGCGGCAGATTGAAATGCTGCCTTAATTATGAACTGGAAACATATATGGAAGCCCTCGATAGCATCCCTAAAATTGAAGGGCCGCTGCTTACGCTGAAGGGTGACGCCGTGCTTCAGAAGACCGACATATTCCGCAAGATCATGTGGTTCGGCTTCAGTGAGGAGAATACCTGGTATCCTTTGAACGTCGACAGGGTTAACCATATCCTGCGAATGAATCGCGAAGGAAAAAAGCCGGCGAGCCTCGACGTCGATCAGATCGAAGAGAAGGTTATGGCGGAACCTCTTAATAGTGATCTGGACAGAATGGACAAGAAATTCCGTAACAAGTCCAAGAAGAAGAAAAAGAAAAAACCTCAGGGTCCTCGTGAAGGTAAACCGGGTTCGCCGAATGCCGGGCCAAAGCCACCCAGAGGAAATAATCCGAATAATCAAAAACCAAATCCGAATAAGAAGCGATGAGAGTCGGGATTTTGGCGGGTGTTATCCTCCTCCTTCTGACATCATGTGGTCAGGATCATGTTTACCGTGAATATGCAGACTTCGAAGACAGGATATGGCTTGCTTCAGAAGACGCGCGATTCACTTTTGAGATAACAGATACGGCTTCGACGTACAACGTGTACTGCAACCTTCGGAACTCAACGCACTACAAGTGGTCGCGGATATTTGTGAATTTCACAATGTCGGATACCTTGGGAACAAGACTTCAGGAGAAATTAGTTACAGAGTTTCTTTTTGATCCGAAATCAGGAAAGCCCTTTGGGAAAAGTGGGCTTGGTGACTTATACGATCACCGGATAAATGTTCTCTCCAATTATCGCTTCCCCCGTGCAGGGGTTTATGAAGCAGTGTTCAACCAATCCATGCGAACTGATTCACTGACAGGGATACTTTCAGTGGGCCTTGGAATTGAGAAAGTACCAGCTTCTCCGAACTAGCCTACAGCGATCTCATAAAAGGAATCTTCAGAATAGTACTTATCCGCGGCAGCCATCAGGTCTTCCGCAGAGATGGTATCTATTCGTTGGATCAATCTTGTATAGTAGTCTTTGCCGAGTTCGTAAAGCAAAAGATTTTTCAGTTTGTCCGCATGAGAGAACGGTGTCGTGATCTCAGCCTGCAAACTTCCGATGAAGTGGTTTCGCGCTGTTTCAAGCTCCTCCGTGGGTATGGGCTCTTGTGAAAGTCTCCGAAGTTCGCCGCGGATTTCATCGAATGTAAATTCGAGGTTCTCCTTGTTTACGTCTGCGCCAATAACGAGATAACTATCGCGCATCAGGGTATGGATTGATGCATATATCCCGTATGTCAATCCCTTTTCCTCCCGGATATTCTTCATCAATCGGGAGCCGAAATAGCCGCCGAGGATATGATTAAGGAGAAGTACGTCGAAGTAGTCACTGTGGCGTCTCCCGATGAAGCGCTTTCCAACGCGTACCGATGCCTGCAGACTACCTTCCTTGTCATATAGCTTCCGAATCGGATCTTCTGCAGGAGTCTGATGAGCGCCGGCCTCAGAGGGTTTACACTTCAGGCCTGCAAACGTCATGTTGATGAGGTTGACGTTAGATGAATCTATCTTACCGGACACGACGATGAAGAGGTCGCGCAGAAAGCCGTTATAGTGTGCTTTCAGATCATCCTGGTTGATTGTCTCTACTTCGTTTTCATCGAGCTCCTTGCCGTAAGGATGCACATCGCCGAAAAGGTGTTTCCGAAAATACTTACCCGCCTGATAGGAGGTCTTTTCCTTGTTCACCTTTAGATTCTGAAGGAAGATGNTCTTCGANTGNTCCAGCTCNCGTTCCGGAAACACTGANTCAGTGATGATCTCGTAGAGGAGTTCAAGAACAGGTTGCAGATTTTTGGTCAGGGAATAAAGCGACACACTTACAACATCGAGTCCCGGATTGATTTCGACATGTGCGCCGTAGAAGTCGAACACGCTGGCGATATCAAAGCTGCTTTTCCGGCTCGTGCCCTTCATCAGAAGGTTAGCCATGAAGTGAGCAGCACCCCATTTCGTTTCATACCATCTTCCGGCTTTAAAGATCAATTCGATTTTGATGACCTCCTGTTGTCCTCCGGAAAGGTAATGAATTGGAATTCCGTTTGATAAGCTATGAGTTGAAGGTTCGAGTAAATCAAACCGGGTCGTTTTCTGAAACGGCGGGGCTATTGTTCTGTCTAGCATCGTTTAGTCTGTTACCGAACTTTCCAGATCCCGTGACCCCGCTATTTGCAGGAGGAAGGAGAATCTGAGCGTTTCGGCGAGAGGGTGTTCTCGTTTATTGGTGGGAACCAGGTAGGCGACGTCGATGCCAAAAGTCTTGCGACGGAACCCCGTACCCACGGTAAGATATTTCCGATTTCCCTTGAGGCTGTTTTCATTGAAGTAGCCAAGGCGGGCAGCGAACGTATCGTTGTACCAATACTCAATACCAGTCGAAATCATAATTTCCTTGAGTTCTTCACTGGCCCCACCGGGCGCGTCGGCAAATGAACCGAACATGCCGCTCAGCAAGCTGCGATCGGGATCCTTTCCACGAACAATGTTCCCTGCTTCATCGCGTACAGGTGGAGTAGGAACAAGCAATTTGTTCAGGTCAAGGAGGAAGGTAAACTTGTTGTACGGGTTGGGTTCAACGGTGTATGCTGTCCCAAACCGCAGGTTTGTAGGCAGAAAATCGGAGTTATCGGCGTTAGTATAGGAAATCTTGGCGCCGATATTGGAGAGCGACGCACCAAACGAAAGCGTTGCGTTTTTCGCACTTCGCTCGATTGGTTTGGTATAATACACCCCGATGTCTGCAGCCACACTGTGCCCGGGTTTGGCATCCAAACCACTAAAGGCACCGGTCAAGTTAGAGTAGATATACTTCGCGGTTCCGCCTATGCTGAAGTTCTCCGTAAGCATTCTCGAATAGGTGGCTTCAAATGAAAACTCGCGGGGGTTGAAATCGCCCAACGGGTTATTGTTTGGATCGCGGAAGCTGATGTCACCCAGATCAAAATATTTGATTCCCAGTGCGACGGCCTGTTCACGGTCAATTCTATAAAAGCCGCCCAGATATGAGATATACATGTCGTTCACGATCTTGTTGAGCCAGGGTGTGACCGAAAGGGTGGCTCCGTGGCTGTATTCGATAAATGACAGCTTACCGGGGTTCCACCATGCGCTGTTGGCGTCGGGCGAGCTTGCCACGCCGGCATCGCCTAATGCGGCATGTCGCGCATCAGGAGAAATGAGCAAAAAAGGAACGGCAGTGGTAATCGCATTATCCTGACCCAACGTATTTTGGGCAAAGACATTGAAACCCCCTACACCCAACATTAATATTACAAGTGAACTAACGAGTCTCATTCAGTTTTCTTCAAAGGTTTAAAATTAATCAATTTGAAACAATAAGTTTCGCCACCCGTTCAGTTCTTCGCCCATCCGAAAGGGAACGTATTTGCAGATACCCTAAGTATATGCCGGGGGGCAGTTTTTTTCCTGAACCCGTCATTTTGAACGGCAAACGCGCTTCAAACGGACTTTCGGGAATTTCAAACTCTACAACGCCTATTTGCTGGCCCGTAGTACTTACGACCGTTATTCGTCCGGAGATTCGCTCCCCGGGGCGATTATGCCGGAAGAAGAACGTCGTCTCCTCAGAAAAAGGATTGGGAAAGTTGCCGAACTCGTCAATGATAAAGGCGTTTTCAGCGGACACTATGAAACGGACTGTCTTTTGCGCCGGGTTGTTGTGTGAATCCCAAACCTTGACCGTCAGCGTGTGCTCTCCCGGACTCAGGTTCTGCAATGGAAACCTGATCCAGCCCTGGGTGAAATCATCCTTTGATGCGGTGTAATAGTCGTTGAGGAGGAAAACGGCACCATCGTCGTCAAGTATCGCCATCATCGTGTTGCCGATTCCGTAATTTGATATGTTGATCCCGCTTTCATCGCTGACTTTCACTACCAATAATGTATTGGGACTGACGAGTCCTCCGTCTATGAAAGTTGTATCCCCCAGGAACACGGCCAGTTCCGGAGACGTGTTGTCGGATGTCACGTTGGGTTCGCTTCCGCCTACTTTGAAGGTGGTGTGTGAACCGGCGACGTCAAGCGTCTTCGACTCGTCAAAGGCATACAAACTTAGCTTGCCATAGTCGATCCCATAGGCGATGTTTCGCGGCATCACAAAACGAAACTCGAAGGAGCCTTCTTTTACCGTAGCCTCGCCTCTGAAAAGCGCATTGCTAAACTGTTCGAATGAGAAGGCCGGATCATTCTTTCCTATAGTCTCGAAGGCGGTACGTTTGTCAAATACCGTGGCGTGAAGTGTGCCGTTAAAGCCCGTGGCTGGGTCCCCGTTGCCATCGTTGATCCGCCCCTTTACGACAACTGTCGAAAGTGCTTTAAGCGTATCCGAGCCATGGATCGTCTTTATCTCATCAATGTCAATGTGCCCGGGGGGTAACGCAAGTTTCATTGCGGGGTCACCCAGCAACGAAAAATTCCTGTTCGCGACACCACTGGCGCTATTGTTCTTCGTGTGCATGAATACTTCCCCCATGGTAAGATTCTGATCAACGTTCAAAATGAACAGTGCATCGTAAAATGCAGCATTCAAAGAAAAGTTTGTGCTGGAGTTCACAGGCCTGGCGGTGGTGACAAGGCCGATACTACCACCTTTTTCAGATAATACTGAACGTTCCGCACCGGATATCTCGCGCGGATCATCATGACGTCCAAACTCACAGGTAGCCGTGACGAGGAAGGGATGAAACGTGTTCGTCAGATTGTCGACCATCTCCTCCGTTAAAATTCGTTCGTCAGCCCAGAGTTTTTCAGAACCATGCCCGGTATAATTAATAACGAGAGCCTTGTTGAATGCTTGTTCCAGGTCAGCCTTTGCCTGAGGTGTTGACTCACCGTTTGGCGAAACGATCTTCTGATACGCACCGAGGAAAATTTTCCGTGTGTTGTACCATGGATAGCTGAATTCAATATCATCCGCCAGGACGTTTGCCTGTGACTGGTGGATGCTAGTGAACCCGTCGGAATTACTTCCGTCGTCGGCGACGAAAACAAAGTCTTTTCGCCATGCCCCAAAACGATCGGGATTCAGATCATATGCAATCAGCTTGTCGACAATCCCTCTGGCTTCAGCAACACTTTTTACAGGTAAGCGTCCTACGCCGATGTCAAGCGTGTGATTCTGAAGGAGTGTGTTCTCACCCCATTCACCTTCTGCATCTTCAAGGAAGCCGAAAAAATCGTCGGATGAATACGTTTCAAGAGGCGATAGCGAATTTCTCGATTCATAAGTCGGAACGAAGTTGGTGTTGTCAGGAATGCGGTCCTTGAAATCGTAAGAACACTTTCCAAAAAGAAGCAATACCTTCAGCGCCTGAGGATTTTTATCGTACAGATGTTTAACATAATCCCTTATGGCACTTACGTCCTGCCGGCCTGATGAAAATTCATTGTAGATCTGTTCCGTAGTGACCACCAGCGAAGTCCAGTTGTTAACAGCATCTCTATGCGCAGCGAGGCGCTGAGCTTCGGCCAGGAAATCAGGGTGCGTTACAACGAGAAAGTTGGGTGCGCTCTTGCCGCGTAAGTTCTGGTTCTCAACCGCTCCAGCGAGCTGCGGCGAAAGGTGTTTCGTATTGAATAGAATGAATTCGGGAACAGATTCAACTTCAGCATGAGCTGAAAATTTAATGACACTCCCGTCGGAATTGAAATTCTGCTGCACCGGCTCATATGGATTTGAAATGTTCCAAATGCTGACATTGGCTGGGGCGTTAGATATGCGGTATTCGGTCAGCCCACTTGCGGAGGCATTTCTGAACAGTGTCTGATCTCCATAAAGCTGAAGACTTCGCAAGACGTGAATGGAAAAGAAATTAAGGTAGCCTACGGACCTGCCTGCTGATCCGGGAGTGAAGGAATACGTAATTTTCTGACGGCTGCGTTGCGTGGCATTCACAGCTGCGACATCGAATGTTATCGTATCACGGCGCTGACGTCCCTTTGCACCATACGTCGTGTTTGGAATCGCCGGTACAAGTTGATCCGCTACGGGTTGATCATTGAATGAGATGCGAAATGACGCAGCGTTGGCGCTACTCGCCATCACATCAGAAACCATTCTTATCGGTTCAGCTGTGGCAATTCCGGGAATGTCTATTTCAATGGAATGCTGTCTTGTTAGGTCAAATCGTTCTCCAAACCATTCTCGCCCTGATCGAAGTTCGTTGTGTTCGTCCTTCTCATGATAGAATACATCGTGAAATGTGTCGACCACAGTCCCTCCGGTACCTGCAGCATTTGCCGTGATCCGTTTCCCGTTCGTTTCTGATACGGTGATGAAATAATAATTGACGTCACTGTAAATATTCCTTTCGTAGTAGAACATTCGTTTGTTCTTAAGGAAACGAATGCCATCAGGTCCTGTCGCGTAGAAAAGAATGTAGTCCTGATTATTAAATGCGCCGTCGTCTTCTCCGACGACCTGTATCGCAAGTTCAACGAGGTCGGAAGGCCGTGGATCTGAGTTGCGCTGTGGGATCATACCGCCATGTTGACCAAAGATGCTGATTCGTTTGGGATCGGTTTTTGAAAGATCGAATCCCATTTTCTTCAGCTGGTCTGCAGAAATCCGGTATACCCCCGTTTCTGAAACGCCAACTTTATACCACTGTCCTGAACTCAGCACAGAGGACTGACCGCGGACCTGTGCGGACAAGTGCAGAAGCAGGAGTATATAAATGAGGCGTAAATACATACTACGTTTTTGCAGTAAGCATGTTATCAACTAACGATAAGCCGATGTATGAAAGTATGATAAGGGGAATTGCCACGACTTTGAANATGACAATCAGGACGANGCTAAGTATCAGAAACGTGAACCGAATCTTGTTTTCCTTCCATGNGAAGTTTTTAAACTTCAATGCGAAGATGGGAATNGATGAAACCAGCAGAAGCGAGAATACAAGTGTTATNGCAACCAGAAGCCACGGTTGATAAAGCCATGCGCCGATGGATTCCGGAAGCAAGGGAAGGGAACTTATGAACAACGTATTTGCGGGNGTATTTAGCCCGATGAATGAATCGCTTTGACGGGTATCCAGGTTAAAGATTGCAAGGCGGAGCGCAGAAAATGCGGCGATCGAAAANCCGATGTACGGCAAGNCCTCAAGNTCCGTATTTGCTCCNATCAGTTTATACATGACCATTGAAGGCAATACGCCGAAGCTCACGACGTCGGCGAGGGAGTCGAGTTCTTTTCCAATGGGGGACGAAACCTTGAGGAGCCGTGCAACGAATCCATCGAAGAAGTCAAAGACACAGGCAGCCCATACGAAGTAGGCCGTGGGGATACCCCTGTCTTCAAGCAGAAACACGATCCCGAGGCAGCCACAAATGAGGTTACAGCAGGTTAAAAAGTTGGGAAGATGACGCGTCATGTATGCAAATTACTGTCCCGGCGCGCATTCTCCAACCCGGTGTATTTTAAGCGATCAATTTGCCGAAAAGCTCAAAGGAGCGCGCAGAATGGATTCGTTCGTTTCTCAAACCCGATTGACGTGGTCGGGCCATGGCCGGGATATACGATCACATCATCAGGCAGAACGAATAACTTGTTTCGGATGCTGTCAATCAAGGTTTGATGGTTCCCACCCGGAAGGTCGGTTCGTCCGATGCTGTTGAGAAATAAGACGTCGCCTCCAATCAAGACTTTATTCTGGGCATGATAAAAGGCAACGTGCCCAGGAGCATGCCCCGGTACAAACAGAATGTCCAGTGACTGGTTGCCGAACGTGATCTTTTCTCCCTCGTTCAGAAAACCATCAACCGAAGCTTCCTGGTAATTGTGAAATCCATAGTTCGGCGCATAGGCCTTCACGGCTTTCAGCACGACCTCATCCAAAGGATGAATATGGAGCCTGACGCCGTAGCGGGTCTTGACAGCCCAGTTACCTAATACGTGATCAATGTGGCAATGGGTATTCAATACGCTGACGACCTTCAGCTCCTGATCGGCAATGAAATCAAAAAGTTCCTTTTCTTCAGTGCGGTCAGAGCAGCCGGGGTCAACGATCACGCACTCACGTGTTTCGTCATAAAGGACGTAGGTATTCTCCCCGAAGGGATTGAATTCAAAAGCCTGGATTTCCATAGGATAAAAAAAATAAGGTCCCGAACCGGGATTCAGGACCT
>Ga0065721_10051533_pt1 | contig 14339 bp, 17 predicted proteins | sample Mesricmetagenome_FD_59108 | JGI IMG/M metagenome (GOLD analysis project Ga0065721, IMG submission 59108) | Mesophilic microbial community from rice straw/compost enrichment Sample: eDNA_1 v2 (version 2) | ecosystem: Engineered > Solid waste > Grass > Composting > Bioreactor | place: USA: Davis... | reverse complement strand
CCCATCAAGTAAACCGCCTGCATTGCTCTATCTTTCATCGTGGGAATGCTTAAGGGTCTTAGCGTCTTATTGCTTTTTGCAATATAAATCCTTCGCAGAGGCAAAGGCTTGTAGCCATGCTGCTTTAGCTCTTTAATTGCTGACATCTTCCTTAGGGGGTTTCCCATCTTTCATGGTCAACTCCACTTGTACGCTTACCTTTATTCTCTGTCACTCTTCTTACTGCTAAAGCTTTAGCGCTAAAAGAGTGGGTCAATAAATGTTGCAAGGCTTTAATCTTACCCCATTTATTTTCCTGTGTTGCCTTCACGATACGCGCTTGGAGACGCTTAACAGTGATATTTACCTTCTGCCAATTAATAGCATGCCAGCTCTCTCTACTGTCAGAAACTGCACCATTTGAAATCTTAATTTCATCTGCCATCTGCTTTGTTTCTTTCAACGCTTTTTCAAGTTCTCTCGTGTGTGGAGACCTAATGGAAGTCGGCACGCTTTCACGTAAAGAAATATTTCATCTTTTATCTCAAGCATTACACTTGAGCATTCGCTTTTTCCATTATCCTTTACCCGCTATGCCATCAGTTGGCCTCACGGCTTCCTTATCTTTTGCAAGAAACATATCGGGCTTACCATGTTTCGATTATCCTACTTCCAGTAACTTAGGTTCTTCCTTTTCGCCGGTGAAGCTACATCCACGATTGAGCAAACTTTCAGGCTCAATTCTTGTTCACTTACTTTTTAGTCAAGCCTATCAGCATCTTTGGCTTGTTCGCGATAACGACGTTTATCAAAAGTTCACTTACGTTAACCTTATTACTCTACCCTAGCCCTGTTCCTAAGTGATGCTCTCAGAACCATTTTCACCTCACGGTTTCAATGGATTTCGGTACATTGTCAGAGGGCTTTATACAGTTTGTTACCTCGCCGCATTACCTCCTAGGGTACAGCTGGTGGAACAGCCGGTTTTATTTACCTCCTTGTCTAATAAAACAATCAGATAATCGACTTGCATGTCGCACAAAATTATTCGCATCTAAAAGCGCTAGCATAATTATTTTTTCTTATATTTAAAGAGTAAGAAACTTACTCCTTTGTCTTTAAATAATGAATAACATACACGACAACGCCCCATACTTCTAAAGGAGCTTCCATTACTTTTATCGACTTTAGTATTTGTTTGGGAAATTGTCTTAAAATCAAATTGCCTTCATGATGAGCGATGATAATATCATTCGCTTCAGGCGTTAAACTGCGATCGACAATCAATAAATCGTGATTGAAAATACCAAACTGATTAAAGCCATTGCCGCTTGCACGTAAGAAAAAGGTTGCCGCTTTATGGGAAACAAGATGTTCGTTAAGATCGAGACTGGACTCCAGAAAATCGTCGGCTGGTGAAGGGAAACCAGCGTAGACTGTACCAACTGCATAAAATGCAGATTTACCAGGCAATAAAATTGCCAACTGTTCGAGTAATAGCGGAAATGAGGTAGTACTACTGATGAAAAGCGCTCTGGTCATTGTTCTCCTTTTTAAATCTTTTTCTGTTGATTTTAGAGAACATAAGTGTACAATATTCAATCTTTAGAGCAATAGCTTTTTTAAATAAAATGAGAACAGTGAGGAGAACAAACTTGTATTTTAAGTCCAAGCGTCTACCGAAGGTTTTAGTCACAACCTTGCTAAGCTTCGTTCTTATTTCACCTGTTTTTGCCGATAACAGCTATAGCGGCACACTATCTAAAAATACCGCTTATGAGGTGTGTTTTACGCCTGGTGGAAAATGCACCAATCTCATTGTCGAGGCAATTAATAGCGCTAAAAAATCCTTACTAGTCCAAGCCTATAGCTTTACTTCTGCTCCAATTGCTAAAGCCGTAGTCGAAGCTAAGGAAAGAGGAGTAAACGTTAAGGTGATTTTGGACAAAAGCCAGTTTTCACAGAAATACAGCTCAGCCACTTTTCTTAAAAATCATCAAATCCCGCTGTGGGAAGATGATAAGGTCGCCATCGCCCATAACAAAGTGATGGTTATTGATAGTCAATTAGTAGTCACCGGCTCTTTTAACTTTACCAAAGCCGCGCAAGAAAGAAATGCAGAGAATCTTTTAATCGTTGACTCCCCTGCCCTTGCCAAGCTTTACACGCAAAACTGGCTTAAAAGAGAAAGTGCCTCAGAAAAGATTTTTTAGGGACTAAACTATTCTAAATGTTAGATAAGTAATTTTTACCAAATTAACTACAAAGCTATGTTTCTAATGCTTTCTTCACTGGCCTTAAGGCTTCCAATAAAGATAGCGTTCTTTTCATCAGAAAACCAATCAAACCCTGATCCAAAATATTTCTTAACTTCATCTGGGATACTAAGTTTGTCCAGATAGCATAACAAATGATTACGGCTTTCAAGCATCTGTCCATCTCCTTTCTGAAACTTATGTTTTTCATACTCAGAGATAAAATACTGTATTAAAGAAGAGGCTAAAAATATATTAGAGCCTTTTTCACCAAATTTTTCTTCAATGCTACCTACAAAACTTTTATATGATTTAAAATCAACTGCATTTTTTCCAAAACGAAGATTATTAATATCCAACGTTTCGCACAAACTGGTGAATTTATCCATTTCACTTGCAAGCTGTTCTTAGATACTTTCATTATCTACAAATTCACGCTTTAATAGAATACCTTTAAGGTAACGCAAATTTCAAAAGCTTTTGCCTAAATCACATAACAACCCTGCTGAATTTTTTTTCATTTGCAATATCCTTCCGAAAAAGTTTATAAAGATCGTAAAATTATACACTTTAGAACTTTTTTAGGCATAGTCCACTAAAGTATTAAGGCTTAGAAAAATTCCTCTAAGTTTTGTTTTTGTGGATAGCTAATGCCATTATTGTAGTTTTCAAGCTTACAAGCAATTGAACTTAACACTTAGTAAAATTGGCCTCTTCTCAATTTGATACCTTCTATTTACTTGTTCTGCTAACAGATTGCTAACGGCTAGAAGTTAATTCCTACTATCATTCGTTAATCGCCTAATTATTAGAAGGCTTTTAAAAATCATATTACTTTGATTGTTTCTTTTGACTCGTGTCGCGGATTATTTACATACATGCTGACAGGATATTGCTCCAAATCATTACCTTCATAGGGTCTCAGCAGCGCTTGCAGGAAATTTATGTCTTTTTCTTCAGTATTTAACCAAGCAGAAAAATCAGGGTGCGGCAGAATCACCGGCATACGATGATAAATAGGTTTTACTAAATCATTGGCTTCAGTAGTCAAAATGGAACAGCTTTCAAACATTTGGCCTTCTTGCTCGGAGCGCTCCCAAAGACCTGCCATGACAAACGGCTTATTGTTCTTTTTATGAATGTAATAAGGCTGCTTTTTCTGACCTACGCTTTGCCATTCAAAAAATCCATCCGCCACAATCAAACATTGTCTGACTTTAAACGCATGACGAAATAGAGGTTTTTCAGCAGCAGTTTCAGCACGGGCATTGATCCAGCGCGAACCTGCCTCTTCTTTAGTCATCCAGGGGGGTATCAGCCCCCAGCGCATAAAGTGAAATTGCTTTACCTTTTTACCTGGCTCTTCATCAGTTTCAATAACAACCAGCACTTATTGGCTAGGCGCAATATTAAAACGGGGTGATAAGGTCATTTCCTGCTTTATCTGAAAGTAACTCCTTACTTCGAGAATAGAGCTTTTTAGCACGAATCGTCCGCACATGCTTTTTTTCCAAATAAATAATTAATCTAACCGACAGTAATGGCGTAACGCACTTAACTATTAAGCTTGCTGCTTATTCTCGATATTAGGCAAAAGCTCTGCTAAAGCTTGACTAACGCTTTCTAAACGCGCCTGGCAAGCTTGATAAGAATTAACTGAACTTTGCACCAGGGGAATCAGCTCATCAATATTGGGTTCAGATTGATTCTTTAGCTTTTCTGCTATTTGCTTTAAGTTATTAAAATGGTGATTAAAACTTGGATTTTCCGTGTTGTTAAAAGTTGCTGTTTCAGGTTGCGACATTGTTTATGCTCCTTGAAGGTGAAAATAATTAATGAGATTAAGTTATTGCTCTACGACCTCAACTGCAATCCTGCCATCTTGGAACTCCAGTGTGAGAGTTGATTGTGCCAAGGCTTCTTTTTGCTTAACGATAACTTCATCCTGCTTATTTCTAACCACTGCATAGCCTCTTTTCAAGGTAGATTCAGGCCCATAGCCCATAATGAGCGCCATTAAGCTCTTAAGCTCGCTGTGGGATAGCTGAATTTGAGAAGCTGCTCTATCTCTAACTTGTGCGTGGAGAAAATCGAGCTGCTGGCGCTGATTTTCTTTGAGTTGCTCTGCTTGTTGAATAATTTGCTTAAAAATTGCCCGTGTTTCTGTTTCATATTTTTGCAAAATAGCCTTGCTTATGCTTTCAATTTTGAGCCAATCGAATTTTATAGACTGACTTATAGCTAAATACGCTTTTTGACTGTGGTCTTCGATCAGGGTTTGATAGGCTTGCGTTCTTTCGCTTGCCTGAACCAAGGTGGTTTGGGCAGTTTCAGCAATCGCTTGATACCAGTGCTTTGCTTCTAGGCTGCAATGGCTCAAGCGTGCTTTAACTCGTACAAGATTTTCTTCTGCTAGATGCCGAAGGTTTTGCTGCACCCCCTTGACTGCATTCTTGCTCGCAGACTCGATGAAACTCAAGCAATGATTTGACTGCATTGCCTGACGAGAGATCACTTGCTGCCCATAGGTTTTGATCGCGTTGATATGCTCAATCGCCTCACGTGCAGTTTGCACAATACTCTGGGTAATGAACTGAATCACTTTTGAAGGGGTTCCCAGTCGATAACAGGCTACCTCATCAATAATGGTGCTGTCTCGTTCATGACCAATGCCGCAGATGACGGGCAAACCACAGCTACAAATACTACGCGCAATTCCTTCATCGTTAAGCCAGGCAAGATCGGTCGTCGCTCCCCCACCTCTAATAATAACGACAGCATCAAAGTTTTGTTTATGGTGCGCTTGGCATACTTCTTCGATAGCAGCTTTAATCGCCCCTGAAGTCAGCGCTCCCTGAAAAGTCGCTGTATAGTAAGTAAAATGGCAAAGCTGATACTTTGCGAGTTTGTCGGCTTCTTTTTTAAAATCCCCTAAGCCTGCGGCATTTTCAGGTGCAATCACAGCGAGCTTCATAAAATCTGTGGGGAGCACTAAAGTCTTGTTGCGATCGTAGAGCTTTTCTTCAATTAATAGTTTGCGGATGCTATTGAGTTTGGCTTCCATATCTCCCAAGGTATAGTTAGGATCAATGTCCTCAATAATGAGACTCAAACCATAGCGAATATGAAAATTAGCGCGACACAGCAGCAAAACCTTCATGCCGGCTTGTAGCTGACCACCGGTGGTTTCTTTAAACTTATCTAAAAGTTTAGTGGCATGAGAACGCCAAATACAGGCAGCACTTTTTGCTAACAGATGACGCTCACAATCATATTCTGCAAGCTCAAGAAAGCAATCACCATTTTGTCGGATCTCAAGTTTATTAATTTCGCACTGGATCCACTGAGCGCCTGATACTGCTTGAGAGACGGCGGCTGAAATGGTGGCTAAAAAAGAAGATAGGCTGCAACCACTATCTTTATCTTTTATCAAATCTGTAATTTTAGCTTTCGCACTAAGAGGCGCGCTTTTTTGAGACGCTACGGGCAACCACTCGGCAAAATGTGATTTTGAGATACCAGGGGGAACGTACCAAGTTCTTCTTTCTTTATCCCAAAGCGCACCTAAAGACTTAGCACGGTCTTTTTGCGGATAAGGAACTTGCAAATCGATTCTACTTTCAATTAAATCCGATAGCATGAGGATATTTCCAACTATTACCAGCCGTCATAATTTAAAACTAGCTCAGCTATAACTGCTTGGTGGGTAGGACTTATCTTACGCAGGGCGTGAATAAAACTATCATAGCCCAATTCCAAGAAAAACCTTTGTCCTTCTTCTGAATCATAAAAGCTATACAAAATACCCAGAAAAGCTAGAGTTTCTCCCTTTGCATAAACTTCCCCTTTAACAACACTCAAAATCTTTTTATGCGACGGTTGCAATTGATCTTTTTCAGTCGCTTCTTCAAGAGTAGTTTTAAGATCAAAGAATTCTTCGCCAACCAGACGGATAGCTATTTTCCAAGCCGCTAAAAATTCCTTCTTCAGCAAATCAGAGTTAGGCAAGTTAAAGTAGTGAAGCTTTAGCTCATCTTGAGTAATAGTATTTGTGGGGTTTTTAATCATCTGCTGCATACTCATACTCTCCTTACTAAAGTCAGGTAATAAATTAAGCGTTTTTTAGTCGTCCTGTTAAAAACTTATGCAAAATACTTTTAATCAAACTTTGACAGTTTAAACCTTCATCTTGAGCACGCTGTTTCAGAGCTTCTAAGTCTTTAGAATCCATACGTATTAAAATATTTTCTTTTTTTTGCTTCAACGCTAATGAGTTTTTTGCAGTAGTCATAAGCATCTTTGCTCTTTTGATAAATTCTGCTTCGTCTAGGGGTTCTAATTTATCAATATTGTCTTCAAGGAATTGCTCTTCTTCGTCTAGAACAATTGCTGCCTTCCTCGTCATACTTTACTCCTTTGAATATAATTTATTTAGTTTTCTACTAGGATAAACTGTCTTTAAAAATAGACTTCCATCTGCTTGAATCACATAAGGCACAACACAAACATAACCTTTTATCTTCAAGTGCATAATTTCTTGATGAGCGCGCTTGTGACTCTCTGGGTACTTAAATATTCCCAACAAGGTCCTGCTGACATATAAAGAGAAAAGTTTCATGGCTTCTGGAGCTTGGTTTTTAATATCCTGTACACTGTGGCTTCGCCGATGCGAACTTGCCTGGCGATGTTTGCTTTGGACATACTCTGTGCTGCTAGCCGGATTACTTCCTCTTGCCTTTCTGATGAAATCGGTTTACGGCCTTTATATTTGCCGGCAGCCTTGGCTTTGGCAACACCTTCTCGCTGACGCTCTAACATAATCTCCCGTTCAAATTGGGCAACTCCACCTAAAACCGTTAGCATCAGCTTTCCTGTAGGGGTTTGCGTATCCATACCTAAATTGAGGATATGCATGCTTACCTTTTTATTTTCTAATTTTTGGATAATCTCCAATAGATCACCGACAGTTCTTGCTAGCCGATCAATTTTAGTGACGACAAGTACGTCACCCTCTCGAACGAACTCAATGGCTGCTTCAAGCTGAGGACGTTTTCCCAAAGAAGATAGCTGTTCATGAAATATTTTTGCACAACCTGCTGCTTGTAGCTCGAATAGCTGTGCTTCAAAACCGGCAACTTGGTCAATAGTTGAAGTGCGTGCGTAACCTACCTTCATTTTTTATCACATAATTCTAGAAGTCATGATAGACTGTCTATCTTATTTGAAAATAGACTTTAGTGATAGGCTTTTAGCTGATTTCTTTCTCATTCATTAGGGCCTGCTCTAGTGATAGGGTTTTTTAGGTAAATTGGGAGTCTTGATGGATGTGCCACCATGTCTAATCTTTCCATTCTAACGCCTAGCGAGCAACAAACCTTTGACCATCCACCGATTCTACCTGTAGAAATACAATCAGTTTGTTTTAGTATCAATAGCTCCTTGGAAAAAGCAATCAATGCTTTGAAAACGCCCGTCAACAAAGTAGGTTTTCTTTTACAATATGCATATTTTAAAGCCTGCAAGCGATTTTTTGTCATCAATCGTTTTACGCAAGATCAAATTATCCATGCAGCCACATTATTAAATATTGGTGTTCAGGAGCTTGACCTTGCATCTTACAAGAAAAAAATACCTTTTGAGCATCAAAAAAAGATTTTAAAGCTGCTGGATTATAAACCTTTCAATCACAAGGTGACTGCATGGTTTAAAGAAGAAATGCTTCGTTGGGTAGAACAGCAAATAGAACCCAAGCAAATTTTTATTCAAACTTTGAGTTTACCACAACAGCATAAGATTGAAGTGCCTTCCTACCATCGTCTTGCCGAAATGATTACTTCTGCCTTTACAGAATCTGAAAACGGGTTACTGATTAAAATACATAACTCTCTGAGCCCAGAAGGCAAAAGGCTTCTTGATACTTTATTAATGGAAGAGAGAGATTTCACCTCACAGACGACGCTAAATCAATTAAAAACTATTAACCAATCGCTAAAACCCAAGGCAATTCAAGCAAGCCTTATCACGTTTAAAAATATCAAAGACTATTTTTTAAAGTTAAAAAGCACTGTTGATATACTTAAGCTATCACCTCATAGCATTATTTATTATAGTACTTGGGTGCAAAAAGCAAAGCTTTCTCAGATCAAACAATTCCCAGATGAAGATAAACGGTATCTTCACTTATTGGCATTCCTACAACATCAGTTTTATCTGCGGCAAGATTATTTTGTGGATGTGATGCTGAAATGTGTTCAATCTTCAAAAAATGCAGTTGCTAAAAAACTCCAGGAGTCAGAAATATTGACACGCACTGAGCGAAGAAAAGCAGTGCATTACTTAAGCCAATCCCATCATCATCAGAGAAGACTGATTAAAGAGATTGATAAAATTGTCAAATTCACAGTGTTAACTGATAAAGAGAAGATAGAAGCCATTCAAGCATTACTGGATACTTATGCGCTTCAACAAAGCGAAGCTGAGAAACAAAAGATAGGCTTATATGAAAAATCATTGGATTCTCTGGTCAAAGATGAAAACTACTTCAATCACTTAGAAAAATTATCTATACCCTTGCAACGCCGGATGGCACAGGTGATAACTGCGCTTGAATTCCATGAAGATTCATCGGATAAAAGTTTATTACTGGCAATTGCATATCTTAGAGAAAACGAAGGAAAAATTACCCAACAAGTACCGCTAAGGTTTTTGAGCAAAGAAGAGCAGGAAGCACTCTGGGATAAAGATAATAAATTCAGAATATCTTTGTATAAAATACTATTGTTTACTCATTGTGTCGATGCGATTAAATCAGGAACGCTTAACTTAAGCTGTTCCTACCGATATAAAGCTATACAAGATTACCTCGTTGATGACAAAACATGGAAAAATCACCGTACTCAGTTGATTGAATCAGCAGGGCTAGAAAGCTTTTCGAATTGTCAAAAATCTTTAGAAAATTTAAAACAAATTTTAGAAGAAAAATACCAACTCGTTAATCAGCGCTTCATCGAAAGAAGAAATCCGTATTTATCAGTAGACGAACAAGGCAATATCCATGTAACTACGCCTGCCATTGATAAAGATGACACAGAGTATACCGCTGCTTTATTAGAGCAAGCTGGATATGTTCCTATTTTACAAATTCTCTCTGATGTGGAAAGAATTACTCAATTTACTCAATGTTTTAAGCACCATAGCATTAAACATGTCAAACAACGGCCTTGTACCGAAGTCTACTTTGCAGGTTTAATCGGACTAGGTTGCAATATCGGCGTAAGAAAAATGGCGCAAATCTCTTTAGGGATCAAAGAAAACACGTTGTTAAATGCTGTCAATTGGTACTTTAACTTAAAAAATCTGCAAGCGGCCAATCAGCAGCTTGTTATTTTGATAAATAGGCTTAATTTGCCAACTATTTTTCTTGCAGACCCAGAAAAAACGCATACCGTTAGTGATGGAAAAAAGATAAATGTGAGAGTAGAATCTTTGATGGCTAGTTTTTCTTTCAAGTATTTTGGACGAGACAAAGGCGTTAGCGTTTATACTTTCACTGATGAGCGACAAGCCTTGTTCCACTCCTTGGTAATGAGTAGTTCAGAGCGTGAGGCAGCTTATGTCATTGATGGTCTCTTACAAAATGAGGTAGTTAAAAGCAGCATTCACTCCACAGATACGCATGGTTTTACCGAAACCCTCTTTGCCGCTACTCATTTTTTGGAGATAGCTTTTGCCCCTCGAATCAAAAAAGTAGCAAAACAGCATATTTATGCTTTTTCTTCCCCTAAAACTTTTGAAAAACTTGGCTATAAAATACTACCTAGCCGCACTATCAATCAGAAGCTCATTAAAAAATATTGGGATGATATTCTACGATTCATGGTAACCATTAAGCTTAAATCAGCCACAGCCTCGCAATTGTTTAAACGCCTAAGCTCATACGCCAAGGAAAATCCCTTATATCAAGCGCTTAAAGAATTTGGGCGTATTATTAAGTCCATTTTTATTCTTACTTACTTTGATGATGTGAAACTTAGGAAAAGAATTGAAAAACAATTAAGTCGTATTGAACTCGCTAATAGATTTTCCGGCACCATATTTTTTGCCAATCACAGTGAATTAAATCAGGCAACCCGTGAAGAACAGGAGATCGTGACTGCCTGTAAAGTACTGATTCAAAATGCGATTGTGCTATGGAATTATCTTTATTTATCCCAACTATTGGCAAACTGTGGCAATAATCAGGAACGTCAGGACATGGTGGAGATGATAAGGAACTGTTCGGTCATTGTTTGGCGCCACATCAATCTTCATGGCGAATATGATTTTAAACGACAAGCGGGCAACAATACCCCCTTTGATATGGAGAGAATACTAGCACTGAAAATAGGGCAAACAACTGATTAAAAATTGCCTACTTATGAACAATATGATGTGCGAAAATATAGGATCGCTGACCAAGGAATATTGAAAACCAAACCACAGAAACAATGAAAATCCTCTACGTATATAAAGGTTGGCATACTGATTATCGTATCGTTTGGCATAATCAAAAATTAGACTCAATCCCCAAAGAAGCAGCAATGCGGCATTAAAAGAATGGTAAATAATAATAAGCAAATACTTAAGTAATAAAATATTGACTTTACGCTAGTCATTTTCATGTTCATCCACCTCTCATCTGCTCTAAAAAAGAAGCTCTTTAAAAATAGAAAAAGAGAATATTCGATTATTAAAACAAAATATTATAGCAAAATTTCATGTTTATTTCTTTATCTATAATCGTGGCAATTCTTTGAAGGTTCATCTAAGCTTTGCCTCTCAGTTTATTTTATAAAAAAATCAATAAATCATTTTCCTAACTATAAGGCACGAAATTGCTTAAAGAAATACTTAAGCTATTTCGGTGTAGGAGGTTATTATGCTAGATGATAGTAAATTGTATTCCACAGTAATGGATAAACTGGAGTTTGAGCCTTATATTAATGCGAGTAAAATCACGGTTGGCGTACGTGATGGTATCGTTACTTTAGAAGGAGCTGTCAGCTCTTATCCTGAAAAGCGTGCGGTAGAAAGAGCGATCATGAGCTTAAGCGGTGTTAAAGCTGTTGCGAATGAATTAAAGGTAAGCATTATTGAAGCTCATAAACGCACAGATGCAGAAATCGCTAAAGCTGCTATCAATGCCATTGAGTGGCATGCGTTGGTTCCCCCTAATAAAACCCGCTTGGTCGTTGAGAATGGCTATATCACCTTAACTGGGGAAGTAGAGTGGTGGTATCAAAAACAAAGTGCCGAAAAGGCAATAAGAAATCTGCATGGGGTTACCGGTGTCACTAACAATATTGTGGTGAAACCCAGCAAAGGCATTACAGCTGAAGAAGTGAGAAGCAGAATTTTAAAAGAATTTGAACGTAATGCTGTTTTAGATTCTAAAAAAATAGAAGTAGAAGTCAGCGGCACTAAACTCACCTTAAAAGGTAAGCTACGCTCTTGGGAAGAAATAAGAGAAGCCACCCGAGCAGCTTGGTCAATTCCTGGGATCACGCAGGTGGACAATCAGCTCAAATTATCCTTTTGAAAATAGGTAAAGCAATTAGTTAATTCCTTTGGAAGAAATCTACTCTAAGCTCAATGTAGGAGGTTCTATGCAAGTAGGCAATATTTGTACTCGTATGGTGATTAGTGCGGCTCCTCAAACCAGTTTAGGCGAAATTTCCAACTTAATGAAAGAAAAGGAAATAGGCGCTGTGGTCATTACTGAAGCCAACCAAGCGAAGATTTTAGGCATTCTTACGGATCGCGATTTGGCGGTTAATCTAGCAAAATTTAAAGAAAAGCTTCATGAAACAACGGCTGAGCAAATCATGCATAAAGAGGTTTTAACCTTACAAAAGGCTCAAGACCTCAAAGAGGCGCTGATTGCCATGCGTAAACGGTGTGTACGTCGTGCGCCTGTCGTAGATCAAGATAATAAGCTCGTAGGGATCATTACGCTTGATGATATAGTTTCAGCTTGTGCAGAAACGCTCTGTGAGATAGAACACCTCATTAAACATCAAACTTCTTTCATTAAATGCTGTGAATGTTAAAGGAGCAAGATGATGAACAGAGTAGCCAATAAAACCGTTATCGTAACTGGGGGTGCGCTTGGCATTGGTAAAGCCACCTGCCTATTATTTGGAAAAGAAGGCGCTCAAGTCGCGGTAACAGATATTAATGAGCAAGAAGGTCATAGAGTCACAGAAGAGATTAATAGCCAAGGGGGTGCAGCGCGCTTTTGGCGCTTAAACACCGCTCAGGAGCACGAAGTTCAAGCAGTGCTTGCTGAAATCAAAGATCATTTTGGCAAGATTGATGTGCTGGTTAATAACGCAGGTATTGCAGGTACCAATAAGCCTACCCATGAACTCACTGAAGCCGAATGGGATGAGGTCATGCAAGTAAACGTAAAAGGTGTCTTCTTTTGTACCAAGTATGTTATTCCTTATATGCAACAAAATGGGAGCGGCAGCATTATTAATCTTTCTTCGATCTATGGCCTAATTAGCGCTGCAGATATTCCACCGTATCATGCTTCTAAAGGAGCCGTACGGCTCATGACCAAAACCGACGCCTTACTGTATGCTAAAGATAAAATACGCGTTAATTCGGTTCATCCAGGTTATATTTGGACACCGCTTGTAGAAAATTTAGGTAAACAAGATCCTCAAGGGTTAACCGCCTTCCAAGAACGGATAAGCGCGCTTCATCCTTTAGGGCATATCGGCAAGCCTGACGATATTGCTTATGGCATTCTTTATTTGGCTTCCGATGAAGCAGCGTTTGTAACAGGCAGTGAGCTGGTGATTGATGGCGGCTATACTGCACAATAAACGAAACCTATCCATTATCTTTCACTGAATTTTAGCTAAAAGAAAGGAGAGAAGTTATGGCAAATCTACTACAACGACGACAAAATCTTCAGAGAGCAAATGAATTATTTAACACGCCTTTCCCTGCTATCCAATCCTTAATGGAGCAGACCTTAAAAAACTTTTATGATTTTCCAGAGTTGTATTCCCTGGAAAAAGACTTGAATAAGCTTACTATTACTCCCCGTATCAACCTTGTAGAAAGCGATAAGGAATTCAAAATTGAAGCAGAAATGCCGGGTATGGGCGAAGAAGATGTCAAAGTTTCTCTTTCTAAAGATTCTATTACCCTGCGCGGCGAAAAGAAAATTTCACGTAAAAATGAAGGCAAGCGCTTTCGTACTCAAGAGATCGGTTATGGTGCTTATGAAAGAGAAATCGCCTTACCTGAAGATTTAGATATTGATCAAGCGAAAGCCAGTTTCCGAAAAGGCATGCTTTGGATCACCATTCCTAAATTAGAAGCCAGCGAAAGACAAAGGCGAGAGCTTAAAATAGAAAAAGCTTAAATAATTACACCTAGGTCATTATGGAAAATCATTAATTGTGAACAGAATCATAGTGAACCATTTATCTATCCATGCCTTATATCATTCATTCTAAACCTAGTTCAAAGGTTAATTGACAATGAGAGATTATGAAACTGAGCGATTGAATTAACTGTATTTATAATGCTATCCAAGTTGGATATAGGATTCTACATACCTTTCATAATCCATTTATTTGTTATTAACAGCTAGCAATAAGGAGGCTACTATGAAAATAGTAATTCCTGCGAAATTAGATGGTAATACTGCTTTAAATGCTTTAGCCATAGCAATTAAAGCAAATCCGAATATTCTTAAAGATTCTTTTCTAAGACAATTTCATAATTTTCTTGGGCTATCAGGCAACCCCCTTGGAAACATTCGAGATGATTTTTTAAATAATTATTATTTGCCGGATGATAGCAGTTATCTCGATATTCAAAGGGGATTAGCGCCTGCCCTGCGCGCAATTGCTATTCATTTATTGTCAAATAATGAACGAATAAATGGTGTTTGTAGCCAATTTTTGCTTTATAAGGCATTTACACATGCTTTCTTGAGATATTGTGCTAACAAATTTGGCATTACTATTGCAGAGAAATATTATGAGAGAAACCCAAATAATATTGCCATGAGCAATGTTTATAATTTTAGCAAACTTCCTTTTG
>Ga0065721_10051531_pt1 | contig 14341 bp, 1 predicted proteins | sample Mesricmetagenome_FD_59108 | JGI IMG/M metagenome (GOLD analysis project Ga0065721, IMG submission 59108) | Mesophilic microbial community from rice straw/compost enrichment Sample: eDNA_1 v2 (version 2) | ecosystem: Engineered > Solid waste > Grass > Composting > Bioreactor | place: USA: Davis... | reverse complement strand
CCGGCGGCGGCCAGCCATTGATTTCAGCGCAGGAAAATCTGCAACTCAACGGCCCCGTTTCGCCGATGCTGTATTTTGATTTCGGTTTCTTTACCGAAGAGGATGTTGTTCCTGAAGAATTTCTCGATGCGTTCACGGTGACGATTCAGGACGCGTCGTTGACTACGGCGGTATTGCTGACGGTGGACGCGGGCGGAACGATCTGGTCGCCGTTTACGCCCGGTGCGGTGCTGCTCAACGCGGGAGATGTGGCGCGGTCGCCGCTGATTCCGCCGTCCATGACGCCGATTCTGGAACGCGGGATTGCCTTCTCGGTTCAGTTACCTGTGCCGACTCAATTTACAGGACCTTCCATCACGATCTTCTTCGATCTGTTCGACAATCAAAATGCGCAATCGTCATTGGCCTGGTATCGCAATCCTCGTCTCGACAATGTCCCTGAGCCGGGCAGTGCGGCGCTGTTTTTGTCCGGTTTGTTGTTAATCGCAATCAGAAGGAAACGACGTCATGAGTTGGTTCGCCCGTAGTGTCCGCTTCGTTATTCTGGGAATTTTTCTACAGGGAAATCTTTTGACGTGCCCCGCGCAAACGCGGTCCTTCACGTGGAATGATGTCACGCTCGAACTTGCCGACGTTACCGCTGACACGGCGGTTTATTTTACGTCCATGCGTTTGAATCGCGCGTTGAACGTCTGGAATGTGGAAGTCGCCATCAGCAACAAGTCACAGCGGGTCATCACCGGACCAATCGTTCTGTTGGTGGATGGCTTCACGGGAACGACAGGACTTCAGGGGCAAGATGGAACAACGCACGACAGCAAGAGGTTCGTTGATGTCAGTGGAACTTTGTCCGGAAACAGTTTTGCACCGGGGCAAATAACATCGACGCGGACGTTGACGTTAGGTTTTGGAACAGGCACGCCGGTGTTGGCGACTCGTGTTTATGCGGCAGCGCCGGTGGCGGAAGCAGCCTTGGCATTGACGCGGACGCTGGATGAAGCGGGACGACCGTTGCCGGCGGTGGAAATGGAAATTGTCGGCCCGACCGGAACAACTGCGCGACAGACCGATCCGGATTCTGGCGTCGCTTCATTCGGTCAAGCACCGGGGATGCACACGATCAAGTTCAACCGCGCCGGTTATCTGCCGGTGTGGCGGAAACAGAATCTTTCGCTGCAACAAACGGCAATTGTCCCGAATCCGCGTCTGGTGAAACGCGCCAGCGAATCCGCGTCGTTGACTCCTTTGCAAACTGCGGTTGTCAGCAATGCGACCGGCAGCATTCAACTTTCCGTTCCTGCGGGCGCAGTCGGCCAGAATGCGCCGCTGACATTGACGCCGTTGACCGGGCAGGATTTACCGGCGTTTTTGCCGTTAGGCTGGAGTCCGCTGCGGGCATTCTGGCTGGAAACATCAGCGCCATTACAACAACCGATTTCCGCCGCCTTACGTCCGTTAGCTTCAATCGCGAATAACGAGACGGCAGCATTAGTGCGATGGGACGAAGGCAGTTTGGATTGGTTGGTAGTGCAAACCGTTCTCGGAGCTGGCACGAATGCGCTCAACGTCACGCTCGCTACGACGGGCGCTTACGCATTGGTGGTCGGCGACGCCGGCGAAACTGCTCCGCCTGCGCCGCAAGTCGGAGAGCCGTTGCCCGGCAGCAGTGTCGGGGCAATTTCACTCGATGGTCTTACTGCGACCGGAACGGTGACGCCGCCGGCGAGTCCGGCGAGCACGGTGCCTGAGTTGGTGACCGGCGGGGCCAATGTGGTATTGCAACATGGAACGCAGCGATTGCCGAGCGGTTATCTGTTGCGCGGTGAAGTCACGGAAACCTATCTGCTCTCTGACGGCAGCCTGCGGCTCACGCCGCAATACGAACATTTCATTGTGGGGTATCAGCGGCCCGGCGATCAGAATCCATTTACGCTGCACGCAAGTTTTCCGATGCGCCCCGTGTTGCTGTTCGGTCCGGAGCAATTGGATTCCGCGACAGTGCGGGTTGATGTTCTTCCGGAAACTCCCTTTGAAGGACAGGTGCTCGATGAAACGGGCGGTCAAATTGCGAGCAGCGGAGTGCGCGTTCTCGCTGGCGCGGGTCGCTTGAATGCGCCGAGCGCGCTGCGATTGCGACGATTGGACGCGACGGTGTTTGCGAATCTCGTTGGTGTTGGTCACAGCGTCATCGCGGCATTTGATTTAACGGTGGATCGTTCGACGGTTGACGCCGGGCTGGCCACGCAATTGACCGGCGCGCCGACTAATCGGCTCTTCGTCCTTGCTCGCATTTTGAGTGACACCGGTTTTTATGGGTTGCAACCGATTGAACGTCTGCAAAGCGATGCTGGCGGAAACTTGCAGAGTCTTGAGCCAGCCAGTGGTGAACGGTTGCCAGGCTTACGCGGTTCAGGACAATTCGTGTTAGTCGAAGTTGCGAGTCCGCAAGGATTGATCAGCGGCGTGGCGCGAGATGGTCACGGTGCGACGCGCGCGGGATTGCCGGTGCGTCTGACAGGTTTGCCGTGGCTCACGTTGACGGATGAGCAGGGGCGGTTTCAACTCGTCAGTCCGGTGGGGAATTGGGATCTCGGGGTGACTGATCCGGCGACCGGTGATACGGGATTCGCAGAGATTCAACTCACGAATGTCACAACCGGACTGGTTCAGAATCTTGAAGCCGTTCCCAGCGGACCGCGCGTTGTTAAGATCACTCCGTCACACAAAGCCGAACGCGTTCCGCGAGTTGGCAGCGTGGTTATCGAGTTTAACGAAGCAGTCCACCCGGGAACCATCAGCGGAAATACAGTTCAACTGTTGCGCACCAATGAAACGGTTGTTCCGGCGGCGGTGACATTGAATCTGCGAAACACGATTGTGACGCTCAGTCCGACAACGGAACTCGATCCCAATACGACGTATTACGTTCGACTCGCATCTCCCATTACGGATCCGACCGGTTTGCCGTTGGAAGGGCAAAATCAGTTTTCGTTTACGACCGTGCCGTTGAGCGTACGTGATCCGGCGGCGCAATTGATCATTTACGAACCGGGCGCGACCAATGTGCCGGCGGAAGTTCTTGCGCAGATTCCTGCTTATGAACCGGGCGAAGATCCGTTTGCGATTGTGGTTCGCGGCACGCCCGGAACAGCGGACCCCGAAGTGCCGGTGATTCTGGTGAACGAAAGCACCGGCGAAACAGCCACGGTGTTAAGTCGTCCGGACGGCAGTTTTGCGAGTGTCATCAGCGGGACGGAAGAACATTTCGTCAGCGCGACATTTGTCAATCTGAACGGCACGCGCGTTTATGTGCCGGTGAGCCGACAGGAGTTTGATAACGGATTCGTCGGCTTGTATCCGCAAGGCGGAATTCTCGAAGCAGAGAGCGATGGCGGGCCGGTGAAGATTTACATCGAGCCGCACGCAATTACGACCAAAGCCAAAGTGCGCATCAAGGTTCCGACGGCTGCGGAATTGGCGCAGTTGTTGGGCGACACTGTGCCGGAGAGCGCGGCGATGCTCGCCAAACCGTTGATTTTCGAAGGGGAAACGCAACCGATGCAGGGGCCGATTCGTGCGAGCTTTACGGTGGATCTGGCTGCGGCAGGTTATCCGACGAACGCGAATCCGCTCGAAGCGGCGATTGCGCTGGTGCAGGTCACGGAGACGGATGGAATCAAAGCGTTCGAAGTGCTGGATCAATTGCAGTTCACGCCGAGCACCGACGAAGCCGCGCCACTGAAACGCAGCGGCCCGGTGAAGATGAACAGCGGCGAGCAGTTGTATTATGGGGTTGCGAATTCGGTCATCGGTCTGGTGCCGCAGGCGGGCATTGCGAACAATGTTTTCCGATACGCGTTGATGCCGATTCTGGTGGGCGGAAATCCGATTGTGGTCAAGGGACGCGCGATTCAGTCGCTCGAATTTCCGCAGCTCAATAATCCGTTTCGCGTGAACGATCCGTTGTTGCGAGGCTTCAAATTTGAGCAACTCGGTTCGGCGTTCAAACCGTTGGAACTGGCAGGTCAGGGAGTGGACGCCGTGAATAATATCAACAATTATCTTACCGACCTGCTCGAAGGCCGACCACTGAGCGGCGCGTTTATTTCGCTTCAGAATTATCTGGCTCCCGCTGTGGCCGGTCATCTTCGCCCCGGGATGGTTTATGCCACATCGGACCACGAAGGAAATTTCCTGATGGTGGCGCCGACAACGCCGTGGTTGGAATTGCAGCCGAACGATTTTTATCTCGTGATGGCGACGCATCCGCGCTTCCGCGAGAAGCTGAGCGAAACGCTGTTTGCGTTGCAGGACATGAGCATCGCGGGTGTGGCGTTCAAGAATTTCGTATTTCGCGAGCCGTTACCAGTGCAAGTACCGCCGACGGTGAACGTGGCTCATGCGCCGCCTTATCCGGCCGCCGGTGAACCGGTGGAATTGCAGGTGAATGCTTCGCAAGGCTTCCAGGGAAATCCGACGGTCAATGTGTTCGTGGAACAGGTTTTCCCGGCAGACGAAGCGTTGAGCGGAGTCACGATTTCCAACGTGGTCGTCACGTCGGAAGGTAATCGCACGCGCTGGAGCGGACAGATTCAAGCGACTAACACGATTCGCCGCGCGATGTTGCGGGTGTCGGTAATCGGGACGAGTGGCGAGCCGAAGGTGATGCATTATCCCATCAGTTTTACCGGTGCGCCGACGCGGACTGATGACGGTGTGATTCCACCTTCCGACCCGACGGAAACGAGAGGGCCGTCAGTAACCGCGAGTTTTCCGGTGGACGGCGGAGTGGTGGATGCGGGCGGCAAAATCGTTTTGACCTTTAACGAGCCGATTGATCGTCGCGTGGAATCGGATGTGTCGGGAATCATTTTGAATCCGGCGGCGGCGGGCGTGTTGCCGGCGGTGCGGTTGAGTGCGGACCAAACAGTGTTGACGATTCAATACTCGGGCTTGAAGCCGGACACGGAATATTCACTCACGCTCCTCGGCGCGTCGGTGATGGATTTGAACGGTAACCCGTTGGATCAACGACCGAGCACAACTGAGCCTGATGCGTTCACGATGAATTTCCGGACGCCGCCACTGACGCGATATGAACTGCCGGGAATGGTGAATGGCGTGGGCTCGGCGATTCACGGGGCGCGGTTGTATGCATTGGATCATACGACGCCGCCGATGTTGCGCACGTATGACATTTCCAATCCGAGCCGCCCGGTGTTGTTGAGCAGTGTGCGTGTGGGTGGCACGCCGCGCGACCTCGTCGTGTTGCCGGATTATCGCTACAAATTGAATCTTCATCAGCCGGCGCGGACGAACGATCTCGTTGCTGTGGTGGGCGGGGATCTCGATGCGATTATTGACGACCTGGACAGCGTGATTGTGAAAGGCCAATACCTGCGCGTGTTCGAAATGGCTGACCCGCGTAATCCGGTTGAGATCGCGTCGCCTATCCTGACCTATCGCGTGTCATCGGTTGTGCCGAAGGTGCGTTGGAATCCGCCCTATCTGGTTTATCAGGAATACGGGCAGGACATGCAGCAGATCGTTTATGTGAATTTGCAGGAACTGCTCATCGGCTGGCATGCGTTACCCGGAGAACGCGACGCGTTTCCGGCTGACGGTCATGAAGGCACTGATGCTGACGGGAATGGCGATTACACAAGTCCCGGTGATTCATATCCGCTCCCGCAGCGGCGTCCGGCGGAATTCTACGGCAAGAGACAGAGCTACATTATCTCGGGTTCGACGCAGAAGATTCTGGATTTCTCGGTCAGTGGCGGAACGCTCGGCGTCACGTTGACCGGTGGCTACGGTCGAACTCAGGGCGGCGGCGTTAACACCGGCAATCCCGTATTTCCGCAGTATCGCACGATGGCGTTTAACGGCATCGATATTGGCGCAGGCGCGGTGGATTTCGCTTCGGGAGATTATCCGGGCCGCGTCACGATTATTGATGGATTGCCGGTGGAACACGAGGGGCAGCTCTACACGCCGCTTGCGGCGTTGGTGTCGCTTTCGCCGGACCGATTGGGGCGACATCGGTTGGTGGTGCTGGATATTTCGTTGCCGGAATCGCCGGCGTTGATTGGCGACATTACGTTCCCGGAGGAAATCATTGGAACGGGATTACGTTCGCTGCATCTGGCGGAGAATGGACTGCTGGAACTCAAGACGTCGAGCTCGGTTTTCTATCTGGATTCCCGATTGCTTTCACGGACGAACGCACCGGTCGGACAATTGCATCCGGCCATCGTCGGCGCGTTGCCGGATGGCGGCGGTCGGATGCGCAGTGTGGCGAGTTCACCGGCAGGATTGCATGGTCTCGCGGAGGGCGGTCGCAATGAAGTCGTTCAGTTCGCGCCAACGTTGAGCTTTGTCAATTTTCCGCTGCAGAGCCAGATCGTTGACCCGCGTGATTGGCTGCAGAATGAAACGGAAATAAACGCGTTGTTCGCACAGATGCAACGCGCGGAACATCTCGTGCCGGCGCGCGTGCGGACCGATCACCTCGGGCACACATCGGACCTGACCCCGCCGAAATCGGAACTGCATTATTACGTTCTGGTGGAAGCTCCGGGTGGAGCGGGAGAGAAGATTCAACTAGGAATGGAATCGTTGTCGCCTGCGGGTTGGCCGCTGCCGAACCAAGGAGTGGGTTTTGCGCCAGTGCGCGCAGTGGATGCGCGGACGTTGGAAGCGTTGGGGATTCAACCGCGTTCTGAGTGTGATGCGGCGGTGCGACCATTGACGGCGTATCGGTTGAGTAACGATCCACGCAGCCCGAATTACAATCGCTATCTGTCGCGACCGTTCGTGGTGATTTATGAAAGCGTGAGTCAGGCAGAGTTGGCTTTGTTACAACTGACGGCGGATCGCGAGGTGATGTGGAGCAGCGCCCGGATGCGGGCGTTTATCGAGCCGACAGAGCAGAACAATCCGGCCATCGGTGCGTTTGCGGCGCGAGTGGATATGCCGCGTGGAGTTATTTTCCCGATGGGTGGTGTCGTTGCGAATACGTTGGATGTTTCCTACATCATGGGCCCGAACCCGCCGCCGCCCGGTGGCGATGTGCGGGCGCCGGGCACGTTTGGATCGGTCAGCGCGCATAGCGGCGAAATTCGCACGGAAGCGTCGGACCTGACGTTGCCGAGTCCGCGAATGGGTATTTCCATCGAGCGCACGATTGGCGGACAGGATAATTACGACGGGCCATACGGATTGGGTTGGGACTTCAATTACAATCAGCGTATTACCGAGCTGCGGCCGGAATTATTTCCACAGGGCTTCAAGATGCCACTGGTGGCGCGTGGCACGTTGACTGACAGCGTGGTGGGTAACAGCAAGGATTTGCTTTTTCACACGGGGGCCGGACGCATGGTGTTGTTCCAATGGAAAGGCAACACGATGCCGTCAGAATATTCCGCCGATCCGTTGGTGCAGGAGTTGAATTATGAAGATGTGGTGGCGGATTATTTCCTGCCGGAGCCGGGCGTGTTCGATTTGTTGGTGAAGTTTAAAGACGGGAAATACGAACGGCTGACACCGGATGGGATGCGTTATCGCTACGCGGCGAATGGGCGATTGGAAACTATCATTGATCGCTTCCCGGCAAATCGGCATGAACTCGAATACGAATTTCACGGTTGGTTGCGGCGGATTGATGATCGGTCGGTTACGGATGATCGGTATGTGGAGTTCGGATATTACCGGCGTGCAACCGATGCTGACTTTGTGGCCGGACTCGATGAACGAAGTGAGAATCCGCATCTCATCGGAAAGATCTGTCGTTTGCGCGACTTCACCGGGCGCGATGTGTTGTATTTCTACGACGAGCAAGGGCTGTTGATTCGCCGCGAAGGTGTGAAAGTGGATGGTGAGAACGGTGGCTTTGCGGGACGCAATCAGACGCATTACGAATATCGGGATTGCCGATTTGTCGGTGTGTCAGTTGGACCGAACAAAGTGCCGTTGATGGCAGTGGCGACGCAGCCGGGGCTGACTGGCGCTCCGGTTTCGACTGGAGTCAATGGAGTTGGCGGGAGCACCGGCACGGATATTCCGGCGAATAATCTTGCCCGCACGTTGGAGAATCTGAGGACGCAAATGTCGCAAGCGGATGGACGGGTGACGGAATTCACGTTCAATAAATTCGGTCATCCGACGACGACACGAATTACCGGGCCGGGCATTACGCCGGCGGTGGTGGCGCAGGAATTCAACGAGCACGGTCAACCGTTGGTGATTCAGTATCCCGAAGGCCGGGTGCATCGGATGGAATATGATTCAACGAATCCGATTTTCCGGTCACGCGGTAATTTACTTTCGCTGACGGTGGAAGCCGGACCGCGCGGTGGCGAAGACTACACTGAAACGTATTCTTACAGTCCGTTCTACAATCTGCCGGAAGGCCCGCAACGTGATGCAAATGGTTTTGTGCATCAATACATGTTGCGCGCGGATAAACGCGCGGTGGAACGCATTGAGCATGACGCCGCCGGAACGGAGACGATGGCGCATAACGCAAACGGGCAATTGACTCAGCGCACGGACGTCAACGGCATCGAGCAGAGTTTCAGTTTCAACGCCGCCACCGGTTATCTCGATACATCGAAGCGCGGCAATCACACAACCGGTTACGGATACAGCGGTGTGGCCGGACGCCTGGGGCAGGCGGCACTGGTGACGCCTCCGCGCGGTGCGGCGACGACGATTGCGTATAACGCGAATCTGCAACCGGTGAACCTCACTCGTGGTGGGAGCGTGCAACGGATGGCGTACGACGGACAAGGACGTCGCACGTTGCACGTGGAGGAATTGGGCGATGGGAAGAAGCGCGAAACGCGTTTGACGATTAACGAACTCGGGTTCGTGGAGAAACGCGAAGTGAACGGCATCGAAGTCAACGGTGCGGAAACGACATTGAGTTTCGAATACCAACCGGACGAAGTGTTTCGCGTTAAGGAAGTACATCATCCGGGTGGGAGCGTGCAGAAGTTTACTTACGACGCACTCGGGAATGCGCGCACGATGGAGCTGGAAGGTTATCTGGAGGAATACGTAGCGGATCGCCACGGTAATATGCTCTCGGTGAAAAAAGGCGGAGAGATTGTGAGCACGCGCGACTACGACGGTCTCGACCGACCAAAACTCGAAACCATCAAGACCGGGACGAGCGATTATCTGACAGAACGGACGTATTTCGCCGGTGGACAATTGAAATCGCTGAAAATCACCGACCCCGTTTATGGCATCCTGGGAGAACAGGTGGTTAATGAGATTGATGCATTGGGTCGAGCGTTGAGGGTGACCAGGCATGGTGATGTTGTGCCGAGTCGCACTGATGTAACCGTGCACGGCGTGCGGCAACGGACGATGACCGGACCGCGACAGACAGTGACGGAAGAATGGACGAGTGCCGGTTATCCATCGCGATATGCGGATGCGATCGTCAATGCCACGATTACGACGGACGGCAACGGCAACATTGAGCGAGTGGTGCGTGCGGAAGACGGCGCGACGTATGAAGATAAATTCACCTACGACCCTCTCGATCATCGCGACAGCATGTCAGACAGCTTCGGTTTGATTGCGGAGTTCACGCCACGAGCCGATGGCCGAAATCAGCAAATCAAAAATGCGCGTAACAACATCACGACGATGGATCACAGTGCTTTGGGTGAAGTGTTGCTGCGAAGACGCAATGACGGTATGGAATTCCGCTTCCGTCATGACGAGCAACGCCAGTTGACCTACACGGGCGATGCAGACCGCGGTTTCAATTACGATTACGACAACCTGTTCCGCCAGACGCAACGCACGTTGCGAAACGGGGCCGAAATTACAACCGACGCTTTCGATCCGCGTAATCAACCGACGCAAATCACGTTGCCGGGCGGCGCGATGACGATGACGTCCGATTTGCAGACGCGCGTGAAGACCAGCCGCGTCGAGTTCAGCGGCACGACGTATGAGACGACGACGGATTACGATGCGTTGGATCGCGTGCGCGTGGTGACGTATGAACAAACAGCAAGCGCGGAGAACACAGCGCGCTATGCCTACGACAAAGCCGGACCGTTGCGTGGAGCGGAGTTTTCCGAAGACGGCGTGTCGTTCTCCGTGGCCTACAACTATCGCAATGATCAACTTCGCGATCGCGTGACCTATCCGTCCGGTTACGTGGTGAACCTGCTGCGTGATAACGCCGGGCGATTGACGGGGATTTCCGGCACGATTGAAAGCATCGTGACCGTGGACGAATGGCAGGGCAATCGGCAACCCAAACAGGTGAACTTCGGCGGGGTGTTGCGGCTCAACAATATGTTCGATCAGCGTGGGCGCGTTACTGCATCGCGTTATATGCGCACACCGGGCAACGCGTTGCAGGCGGAGATGCGGTATCAGTACGACGGCGTGAATAATGTCGAGATGCGGCAATTCCTTCATCGCGCCGGTAAGACGGACAATTTCTCGTATGACAACGGTGAACGCCTGTCGCGCGCGCAGGTCGGAGGAATTCCGTTCGCAAATCAAAGCGATGTAAGCCGGTTTCTGTATCAACGTACTTACAATTATCACGCGACCGGTCGGGATTATCTGTTGAACGCGCCGTTAGTGAGCGTGGGTGGAGATTTGCCGGTGTTTGCGGCGTCCTGGTCCGGGCATGATGGCTTCCTGTTGCCAACAACGGTTGGAGGCACTGCGCGGCAAGCCGATTTAATGGGACGCGTGGCACAGGCACAGTTATGGGTGCGACCAGTTGGCAGCGCAGCACCAGTGCCAGTAAATGCGACACTGCAACATAACGGGCTTGGGCAATTGGTGAAGGTCGAGCGCGCAGACGGCGTGACGATTGAAAACTTTTATCAGCCAGACGGATTACGTTATGCGCGCAAGGTGACGCAGAGCGGTGGCGTCGTGGATTATCGGCATTTTGTTTACGACGACGCGGGCCGGTTGTTGGAGGAGTTTGATCGCACCGATGCTGAACCGCAGTTGGTGGGGCGTTATTTCTACATGGATTCGGATGCGCCGGTGGCAGCGGATTTTCCAGACAACACCGGCACGCTGCACCGGCATTACTTCGTGCGTGATAACCAGAAGTCGATCGTTGCCGTGGCGGACCGATTCGGCGTGGTAGAAGAACGGGTTTGGTACGATCCGTTCGGTCAACCGGTGATTGAACCGCGCGACACGGTCGCGCCAGTGATTAAACGCGTTATTGGCGGCGAAGGCGGCACATTGTTGATCGAGATGTCCGAACCGGTGAGCGCGATTGTGTTCGACCTCGGTATCCAGGCGGGGATTCGGCGGTTGACACAATCGTTCAACGGATTGGTCACGCAACCGGCGGGGCAGTCCGAGTTGCCGGAAGTTGTGCCGGGCTTTGCGCCGCACACGGTCATTGTGTTCACGCCGGAAGCACCGGTGACCAATGCGATTGATGTGACGTTGTCGCCGGGCCGGTTGACGGATGATTGGGATAATCATGTGTTGGAACAGACGGTGAGTCTGAATACGACGAGCGTTGTCGCGGGCACGGTCTATTACACGGCTCCGGGAAATCTGAATACCGACGGCGGCACGGTGGCGCGTAGCACCGTGGGATCGCCGTTCCTGTTCCACGGGCAATACTTCGACTATGAGACCGGCCTGATTTATCTGCGGGCACGTTTCTACGATCCCTATTCGGCGATGTTCTTGCAGCCGGATCCGTTGGGGTATGAGGACAGTGTTAATTTGTATGCGGGTTTGGCGAATAACCCAACAAGCAGGCGGGATCCCACGGGATTGAATGTATGGGAAGATTTGAAAGAAAAGGGGGAAAGTTGGCGCGAGAAGGTAGCGAGTGCAATCTCGATCGACGGGGTTGCGGGGTGGACGGCGCTTAAGCAATCGCCAGGGGCAGCTTGGAATTTGGCTAACGATAATGCGGCGGTGAACTCGGATGCTTGGAGCTACGGGAAGAATCTCTTCACGGATTCGAATTTTGCGAAAGGTGTTGGTGGATTCATAACCGCCGCAAGCACGCGAATGGGAGGCTTGCACCCAACGGTTGCGAAGGCATTGAGTCCGGGAATTTTTGCCAGGCCGCTGTCCGCACTTGGAAAGACGTTCGGGAACGTGGCAACAGGCGCAGGTTTATATTTTGCGGGGAAAGGCATGCTGGAGGGATTTGCGGATATCAATAGGGGGAATGTAGGAAAGGGTGTGAATGATTTAACTGCCAATACAGTTACCTTCGGACTCGGAGCGGCTAATGCCTACGGCGGTTTGACAAGTGCTTCGTGGGCGGGGAATGGCTGGGCCGCCGCTGGTTCTTGGGCGGCTTCGGGTGTAGCGATCGTCGCCGGATTGTCGATTACTTTGGCAAACGATTCCATCAACAAGGCGCTTGAAGGGAAAGAAACATGGATTGACTGGACGTGGCGAAGGGTAAGTGGCCAAAGGGACACGCCGCGTTATGACTTCAGACCCCTGTTGGGATTGAGTGATCGGGAAATAGATGAACTCTATGATCCGGAAAAACAAGCCGCCCGGTGGAAAGCTTATTATGCGAGCCCTCAGTATCAGGAGAACCTCAAGCAATTGAGGCAGGATATCGAAGACTATAACCGACGTTTCGTCGAGACGCCGGACTTTGGAGATTAACCACCAGCCAGCCGAGAACACATGAAACGATTTCTCATTCGGACTTGGACCATCTTGGTGTCATTCGCTTTCTCCTGCCAGTTAGACGCGGCTCTCACCACCCTCGAATACCGCGTCAATGGCACGGGCTTGCAGGTCACGCCGGCGGCGGTGGCGGTGCCGAAGGGGATTGCCGGGTCGGTCATGATTACGCTGACGGGCGGTGAAGCGACGCAGGAATTGGCGCAGGGCGCGTATGTGGAAGCGTTCTTGCGTGGACCGAGTTTTCCGGAGCCGCGACGCTTGGTCGGGCCGGTGAATCAGGCGTTGCTGTTTCCGCCGCTGAATCTCGTGGGCGATTATCAATTGGATTCAATCCGATTGGTGGATGCGACAACGGGAGCAACGCGGATGGAAGGATCGCCGAATATTGTGCCGGTGCGGGTGTTCGATGAAGTGTTGGTGTCGCGCGTGACGTCGCGACCGTTGACGTATGACGAGATCGTAGAGAAAGGGATTTACATTGATGAATCCAACTTCCGCGTTGTGGAATTTGAAGCGGCGTTTGTGCTGGATGGACAGACGATTCCGGTGCGGTTTCCTGTCGTGTCGCCGAAGTTCAAGGAGTCCATTGAGTTGATTCCGGCGGCGGAGCTGGAAGAAAAACTGGCGCAGGCGACGATACTCAATCAGCAGATTGGCGCGACGGTGGATCTGCCACCGGAGTTTGAAACGGCGCAACTCAACATCGAGATTCAAGGCATCAATTTTCAGGTGGTGGATCCGGAAGAAGAGGAGTCGCTCGGATTGCGGGTGCCACCAATTCCGGCGCTGATGGTGATCCCTGGAAACATCGGTTATCTGAATCAGTTTTTCAGCGTGCAGATTTTCACGGAGAATGGTGCCCCGCGTGGTTCCGGGCTGAGTGTTTACAATATTTCCGCGCGATTGAAATTGCCGCCCGGGCCGGATCGGGTTCCGGCGACGGATTATGCGAATCCCGGCGACGATCCGTTGCGGTTGGCGCGAATTGGTCCAGATAAACTCATTCAACCGGTGCAGGCGATTGTGCAGCCCGGGCCGGACGGCGAACTGGGAACGGCGGATGACAATCCGCGCTTGCAGCCGGGTCAATCGGGGCGCGCGGAATTTCTGGTCGAAGGCCTGCAGGAAGGCTTGCACGTAATGGACCTCGATCTTGAGGCTGACATGGACGGATTGGCGGCCGGGCCGGTGAAGGTGAAAGGCAAAGCAGCGGGTTCGGTGCTGGTGCGCAATCCGCGGTTCTCCATGGCGTTTTCGCATCCGCGCACAGTGCGCGTCGGCGAGGTTTATGAAGCGAGTGTGACCATTCTCAATACCGGCATTACTCCGGCGAATCTGGTGCAGGTGACGTTGAATCGAAATTCCATCAGCGGCGCGCGGTTGGAGGATGAGACGCAACAGACGGTTGAGTTGGGAACGATTCTTCCGGGACAGACAGCGACGGCGACTTACAAATTGCGATCGCTCCGAACGGGGGCGGTGAGTTTTTCGAATCTTACGACGAGCGATGACAGCGTGGTGGGACGATTCCGCCTGAGCATCGGTGTGGATGAACGCGGTGTGGTGTTGTCACCGGATACGATTGCGATGCCGTCGCAGGTGAATTCATTACCGCCGGAGTTGTTGATGGCGGCGAATCGGGTGTTGGGTCAGGCGCTCAGTG
>Ga0065721_10051530_pt1 | contig 14341 bp, 11 predicted proteins | sample Mesricmetagenome_FD_59108 | JGI IMG/M metagenome (GOLD analysis project Ga0065721, IMG submission 59108) | Mesophilic microbial community from rice straw/compost enrichment Sample: eDNA_1 v2 (version 2) | ecosystem: Engineered > Solid waste > Grass > Composting > Bioreactor | place: USA: Davis... | reverse complement strand
CACCCAAGCGAACGAGGCGACCGGCCTTAACAACGACACCCGCGAGCGCATGGAGCGCGCCGCCGAGCTGCTGAAGGAAATCGGCCTGCCGCCGGATGCGGCCATGCGTTTTCCCTCTCAGCTTTCCGGCGGCCAGAAACAGCGCGTCAACATCGCCCGCGCGCTCTGCACCCTGCCGCGCATTCTCGTCGCCGACGAGATCGTCTCCGGCCTCGACGTCTCTGTCCAGGCCCAGCTTCTCGATCTGCTCCTGAAGCTGCGCGACGAACACGGCTTCTCGATGCTGTTCATCTCGCACGACCTTTCGGTGGTGCGCTATCTCTGCGATCGGGTCATGGTCATGTATCGCGGCGAAGTAGTCGAGAGCGGCAAAACGGAAACCGTTTTCGCCGATCCGCAGCATCCCTATACCCGCAGTCTGCTGGCGGCCGTGCCGCCGGACGACGTCAACATGGAATGGTCGCCGGTGCTTTCGGAGGCGAGCTATCAGGTCGAATAGCTTCGCCCCGGATGACCGCTTTATCGTTCAGGGCCGAATAGTCCGCGTCTCCATCGGATAATGGGAATTGCCGCCTTCGAAGGGCGGAAAGGTCTTGAAATCCTCACGCATGGCGATGCGCGCAGGCGATTGCAGTGCCATCTGCAGCGCTGCCGGGCTGTCGAACATCACCCGGTTTCGCTGCATGTGGTTGACCCGCTCCCACGGCAGGAAACCGCACCAGTCGATGCGCGACAGCACCTCGATCTGCCGGATGCCCGGAAAAGTCCGCATCACCTGAGGATGATGGCTGACATAATGGTGCATCCAGACGTTCAGGTCCTCGGCCGGCCCGGTATAATGTACGACGTAGGAGCAGGGATTGCCGTTCTTTTCGACATCGAGCTTGCCGTCGTCGACCGGAAAAGGCCGCACATACATGGCCTGCTGCGTCGCCCTGGCGCCGCGGATGCTGGAAAGCACGCCGGAAGCCGCGAGCTGCTGCAGGTGGCCCGCCGGCGCCATGGCGTCCTCAAGCTCGGTCAGCTCGTTGAAATAAAGCTGCATGCCGAAGACCGGCGGCAGTTCCTTCGCATTGAACATGTCGTCGGTGGTCTCGGGCGTATAAAAATTCGCCGATGTAAGCCCCGGCGTCAGTCTGACGATCTCCGCAACGGTCTCGACATCCGCCTCGCTCACGGCAAGCTGGCTGCCGTCGGTGTTCTCAAAGAAGGCGAAATAGGCAAAACGCATGGCTGGATTTCCTGCTTTTCTAAGGTCGCAACGCTTGGGCGGCGGCCTCCGTTCCCCGATCGATTGGTTCACTATCGGACCATAGCCGAGGAAAAACAAGTTTAGGTCTAAACTATTTTTACAATGCGCTTTACCGCCGGTAACGCCCATGCAGGACATGATTTAAGCTTCAATCTTTTCGCTTGAAACCGGCCGGATTTTGCATCACGATCCCCTCTAAACGCGCGTTGAAAGAGGACATGGAACGCTTGCGGCATCGCTCTTGGGGGAGAGCCCGATCCTGTTCATTCCATTCATCGCCAAGAAGAAAGAACAGATTGATCGGGACAGAGCCTCCGGTCACGAACAGAGGGAACGAAATCATGACCATGACCCTTTTCCGCCGCGCCTTCATGGGCCTTGCGGGCGCTGCCGTCTTGTCCCTTGCGGGCGCCGGCCTCGCATCCGCCGAAGCGCTCGTCGTCGGCTCCTATCCGAGCAATCCGCCCTTCGAATACAAGACAGCGGACGGCAAGTTTGAGGGCTTCGAGGTCGACATCGTCAATGAGGTAGCCAAACGGCTCGGCATGACGGTCGAAATTTCCGACCTCGGTTTTCAGGCTCTGTTCGCCGCCGTCTCCTCCAGGCGCATCGACGTGGCGATCTCCTCCATCACCATCACCAGGGAGCGCCTCGCCAGCCAGTCCTTCACCCAGCCCTATTATGATTCCGACATGGGTATCGCCACACGCAAGGAAGCGAACCTTTCCGCGGTCGAGGATCTGAAGGGTAAGGTTGTCGGCGTATTGGCCGGCTCCACCGGCGACAAGTGGAGCAAGGACAACCAGGCGAAATACGGCATCAGCGAAATCAAGAGCTACAATGCCCAGCAGGACCTGCTGATGGATCTCTCAGCCGGCCGCGCCGACGCTGCCGTCAGCGACGTTCCCGGCATGGAATACGCGTTCCTCAAGATGAAGGACCTCGCCGTCAAGGTTCGCATCAAGACCGGCGAACAGTATGGCCTGATGATGAGCAAGGACCATCCGCTGCTTCTCAAGGCGAATGATGCTATCACCGCGATGAAGAAGGACGGCACGCTCGCGGCCATCCACAAGAAGTGGTTCGGCAGCGATCCGGCCGCTGGCTCCGCCTCCGCCGTGGAACAGCCCCTGCCGAAACCCTGAGCCGGCTACCGGTCGCTTCCACTTCAATCATGCCGGCCGGCGACGGCCGGCATTTTCATGACCCATAGGGCAGACGGACATGACCCTCCTTGAAACATTCTTCAATCTCGAAGTCCTGGGCCTCTCCTTTTTCCCGCTCTTGCGCGGATTGGTGAACACCTTCCTGCTCGGCATCGCCGGCATCGGTTTCGGCATTCCCTGCGGCCTGGTGATCGGGCTGCTGCGTCTCTACGCCCCAAAGCCGGTGCGCTACCTTATGGTGCTCTATATCGACATCTTCCGCGCCGCGCCCATGCTGGTCGTGCTGATCATGATCTATTACGCGCTTCCCTTTGTCGGCATCCGGCTTTCCTCCTGGACCTCCGCGGGGCTCGCTTTCTCGATCGTCATGGCCGCCTATTCGGCCGAGGTCTTCCGCTCCGGCATCGAGAGCATTCCGAAGGGCCAGTTCGAGGCCGCCTCCGCCCTCGGCCTTCCTTTTCTCGTGACGCTCCGCAAGGTCGTGCTGCCGCAGGCGATCCGCATCGTCATCCCGCCGATGACGAACAACTGCATCTCGATGTTCAAGGATACGTCGCTCGCCTCGACGGTCGCCCTTCCTGAACTCCTGAAGGAAGCGACCGATGCCCAGGCGCTGCACGCCAATCCGACGCCGCTGATCGGCGCGGCGCTGATCTACATCGCCTTCCTCTGGCCGATGGTGCGGCTGGTCAGCCTGCTCGAAAAGAAATTCAACAAGGAAAAGAAACAGTAGTTCGAGAACTAGTCGAAGACGGCGCCGGAAAGATGATTGCTCGCGGAATTCTTCACCGCTCCGATTTCGGACCAGAGTGCCGTAATCATGTGCGGATCGACATCCGCCATCATCTCCTGCAGCCAGCTTTCGTGTGCGGCGGCCATCGCGGCAAAAAACGTCGTGCCATTCTCGGTAAGCTTCGCGACGGTAACGCGCCGATCGCCGTCCGGCGTCACCCGCTGGACATAACCATCCGCTTCCAGCCGCTCGACAAGGCCGGTGACATTGCCGTTCGTCACCATGGTGCGCTTTGAAAGCTCCCCGAGGCGCAGGCCCTCCTTCTCGCGGTAGAGCTGCGCCATCAGATCGAATTGCGGCAGCGTCGCGCCGAATTCGGTTCTCAGCCGCCGGCGGATTTCCTGGCTGATCAGCTTGGTGGTCGAAAGCATGCGCAACCAGAGACGCAATTCGGGCTTCGAGCGCCCCTGCGCCCCATGCACGATGATCTCCAGATCGACGTTGATCGCTTCCGCTTCTGCCATTCCGAATGCAGCCTCTTTCACCGGGGAAAGCTCTAAAAGCTGATATTTGAAATGTCAAAGGTTCGTGCGCTCAGCGCTTGCCGGCCAGCATCTTCGCCAGCATGAAGCCCGAACCGGCCCCCGTGCCCGCTCCCGGCCACGTCGAGGCGCCGCAGAGATAGAGCGACTTCACCGGCGTCCTGTAACGCGAATAACCTGCGACCGGCCGGAACAGGAAATTCTGGTCGAGATGGTGACTTCCCGAAAGATTGTCGCCGCCGATGAGGTTCGGGTTTTCCCGCTCGAGATCGAGTGGCGAGAAGACTGCCCGGCCGAGGATTTTTGCTTTCATGCCGGGCGCGTAACCCTCAAGGATATCCAGCGCGCGATCCGCATAAGCTTCCTTGACTTCATCCCAGTCGGTGCCCGCGATCATGCCCGACGCGTCACCGCGGATCTCCGCGGGCAGCACGCGCACTTGCACCCAGAGCACGTGTTTGCCTTCCGGCGCCCGGGAGGGATCCAGCACCGTCGGCTGGCCGATCACCAGCGCCGGCTCGGTCGGCAGCAGGCCGGCCATGGCCTCGGAATAAACCCGCGACATCATGGCGAGATCAGGCGCCACGTGCACATAGGCGAAGCTCTTCAGAGCCTCGCCAGCCTTCCAGTCCGGCAGGCCCTCCATCGCCAGATGGATCATCATCGTACCCGGACCGGCGCGGAAATTCGCAATTCTGCGGTCGAAAGCCTCACGTGCCGGATCGGTGTCGACCAGCTTGCCGAAGAGCAGTTTGGGATGTGCGTTGGAAATGACCGCCTTGCGCGCAGTGATAACCCGACCATCTGCGAGCCTTACCCCGGTTGCCGTGCCGCTCGACACCTCGACCCTCTCCACCGGTGTGCCGAGCAGCGGTTCGCCGCCCTTGGCCTTCAGAAGCCCCGTCATGGCCTTGACGATGGTATCGGCGCCGCCCTGGCCGATCACCATTCCAAAAGCCTGGTTCGCCATGCTTTCGAGATAAGGAAAGAGCGCACCGCCCGCGACATCCGGAGCGAAATCGAGATGCAGGCCCCAGGCGCTCATCATCGCCTTGACCTTGTCGTTCCGGAAACGGGCGTCGAGGAAATCCCGCGGCGAGGCGAGCAGCATGCGCGCCGTGTCGTAAAGCCAACCGCTTCCCTTCTCCCGCCAGGCTTTCCAGACCACTTTCGTGGCGGCAAGAGAGGGCATGGGCGAACCGAGCAGTCCAAAGATATGCGGTGCATCGGCCCCGAACTCGGCAAAAAGCTTCCGCCATGCAGCGGCGTCCGCGGAAGAGATCGCGGTGATGGCGCCGGCGGTTTCCTCGATGTCGGTCGAGACACCCAGACAGGTCCCGTCCCGGAAGACGCTGGCGAAGCAATGCTTGGCCGGAACAAGGCCAAGCCCATGGCTGATCAGCTCTTCCTTATAGGCTGCAAAAAACGGCGAACCGGCGAACATGGAGAGATTCATGGCGGCGAAATCGTGCCGGAAGCCCGGCAGCGTCAATTCCCGGGTTTTCACCGCGCCGCCCGGCTCGTCCCTGCCTTCGATCACCGCCACCGACCAGCCTTGCGCGGCGAGATGGATAGCCGACGCGAGTCCGTTATGGCCGGCTCCGATTACCACCGCGTCATAGGCTGTCATCCTCGTCCCCTCAGTTTCTTATTTATCCATATGCATACATTTTCCCCAAAACACATCAAGAGCCTCAGGTAGCCCGCGGGCGCGCGGCCGTGTCATGACGGCAGATACTTCGCGTAGCTATGCACCGGCTTCAGGCGAATTCCGCTCCTTCTTCGGTCCGGTTCAGATGGGCAGAAATTGCAAAGAGAAGCTCCGCCGGATTGCTTGCATCCTCATATTTTCTGCAATAGGCTTCGCTATCGGTAAGCGGCACCCGGAGAGGAAACCGGCTGCCGCCCGGCTTACGAAACCGGTCATTCAAGGGGAACCTGATCATGTCTTCCAACGCTCTTTCCAGCCTTGCTTCTGCTCTTCTTTCCGGCTCGGTCAAGGTGGTCGACCTGACGGCGCCGCTCGGTCCGGACACCCCCGTCCTCTACCTCCCGCCGCAGTTCGGCAAGAACACGCCGAAGGTCGCCGTCCACACGATCTCAGCCTACGATCAGGACGGCCCCTTCTGGGCTTGGAACTGGCTGGAACTCGGCGAGCATACCGGCACCCATTTCGACGCGCCCTGTCATTGGATCACCGGCAAGGACAACCCGAAGAACACGACCGATACCATTCCGCCGCAGAACTTCGTCGCTCCCGTCAACGTCATCGATCGCTCCAAGGAAGCCGCCGAAAACCCGGACTACCTGCTGACCGTCGAGAGCATCAAGGAATGGGAAGCCGAGCACGGCGAAATCGAAGCCGGCACCTGGGTGCTGATGCGCTCCGACTGGTACAAGCGCAACGGCTCCACCGAAACCTTCCTCAACGCCGACGAGAACGGCCCGCACTCTCCGGGCCCGACCGCCGAAGCGATCGAATACCTGTTGTCCAAGGGCATCATCGGCTGGGGTCAGGAAACGGTCGGCACCGACGCAGGTTCGGCCGGCGGCATGAACCCACCCTTCCCCGCGCACAACCTCATGCACAAGAACAACAAGTATGGTCTCGCTTCGCTCTCGAACCTCGACCAGCTTCCGCCGAAAGGTGCCGTGCTGATCGCCGCCCCGCTCAAGATCGTCAAGGGCACCGGCTCGCCGGTCCGCGCGCTGGCGCTCATCGCCGGCTGAGCCTTCCGGGCCGGATCGCTCGCGGTCCGGCCCTTTCTGTATCCGGCGGAGAGAGGGCGGCATGGCGGATTTCGATTACATCATCGTCGGCAGCGGCATCAACGCGCTGGTCGCCGCCGCCATGCTCGGCAAGAAGGGCAAAAAGGTACTTGTCCTGGAGCGCAACAACCGCATCGGCGGCTGCCTCCATACGGAGGAGATCACCGAACCCGGCTTCGTTCACGACGTGATGGCAACCACGATGGTGCTGTTCCTCACCTCTCCTGCCTATGGTGCGCTCGGCAAGGATCTCGAAGCGCGCGGCCTCGAATTCGCCCATGCGGACCTGCCGACAGGTGTGCTGCGGCCCGATGGTTCGTCGGTCATCCTTTCAAAGGACCGGCAGCGCAATATCGCAACCTTCGAGGCTCTGGCGGCGGGCGACGGCAAGACGTTCGACAGGGAAATGAACCTGCTCGGAGGGGATGCTCCATTTCTTTTCTCGCTGCTCGGCGGCGCGCTCTGGTCCGGCACGACCTTGAAAACCGTCGCCAGGCAGGGCTGGAGCAAAGGCCTGCGCCGGCTTGCCGCCTGGTTCGGCGATGCGTTGACGCCGGCGCGCGGCTATCTCGAAACCACATACGAATCCGATGCTGCTCATGCCCTTTGGGCTCCATGGGTGCTGCATTGCGGGCTTTCGCCGGAAAGCGCCTATTCCGCCGAAATGATCAAAGTGATCGGTTTCGCGATCGAGCTTGCCGGCTGCCCGATCGTCAAGGGAGGTGCGGTCAATCTCGTCAAAGCCTTCGAGCGGCTGATCGCCGATCAAGGTGGTGCGGTCCGCACCGGCGCCGATGTCGAACGCATTCTCTCCGGCGCCGGGGACAAAGCCGCCGGCGTACGGCTCTCGGGTGGCGAAACGATCGACGCAGCATCGGGGATCATCTGCTCCACGACGCCCCACCAACTCTATGACCGACTGCTCAAGGATTGGCCGCAGCCCGCTCCGGAAGAAATCCGCGAAGGCGTTGCCCGCTACCGCTACGGCAAAGGCAACATGCAGATTCACTATGCCCTTTCCGCGCCGCCACGCTGGAAGGGTGATCCGGAACTGGGCAAGGTCGCGCTCCTGCATCTGACGCCGGGCCTCGACGGCGTTTCGCGCGCCACCAACGAATGCGAACGCGGATTGCTTCCTGCCGAACCGACGGTCTGCGTCGGCCAGCCGGCGAGCTTCGACTCATTGAGGGCGCCGGAAGGAAAATCGATCCTGTGGCTTCAGCTTCCCGAAGCACCGCGCTTCATCAAGGGCGATGCCGCCGGCGAGATCGAGATACCGGCCGATGGCCGCTGGAGCGAGAACGTGCGCGAGCGCTATGCCGATCGGATAGAGGCGCTGCTCGCCCACCACATCGAGAACTTCTCGGAGATAAAACTTGCCCGCCGGGCCTATTCGCCCGCCGATCTCGAAGGAATGAACATGAACCTTGTGGGTGGCGATCCCTATGGCGGCTTCTGCGGCTTGGACCAGTTTTTCCTCTGGCGGCCCTTCAAGTCGTCTGTTAACCACCGCACCCACGTGCCGGGCCTTTACCATATCGGCGCCTCGACCCATCCGGGACCGGGGCTCGCGGGCGGCTCCGGCTTTCTGCTGGCATCGTCGCTGCGCTGAAGACGCGGCGGCCTGAGACATAAAGAGGGCTTATGGCAGAACGGTTTTCAGGCGTGGTGCTGCGCCGGCATCAGGAAGGCGATCAGGTGGACCGTCCGACCATGGGCGAGATCGGCCTCAACCATTTTGCGCCCTACCTGATGAACCGCATCATCGCCCGCTGGAACTCCAACATGGCGGAGGAGCTGCGGGAATACGACCTGTCGACTGCCAAGATGCGTACGCTCGCGGTCTTGAGCGTCTCCGCTTCGCTCACCATCAACGAACTCTCGGTCTTCGCCGTTATCGAGCAATCCACCATGAGCCGAACGCTCGATTCACTCGAGGAACAGGGCTACATCCGCCGCACGCCGCGGCCGGAGGACATGCGGATCCGCGATGTGACGATCACGGAAGAAGGGCGTGCGGCCTTCGCGCGCTTCTGGCCGGCCATGTACGATTCGCTCTTGAGGATGTTCGACGGCATCGACGAAGAGGAATATCGCGCCTTCACCGGCACGCTCCACAAAATTCTCGTCAACATCCGCAAGCACGAGATCTGAAACATACCGCCGGGCACGGGAGACGCTCCGGGCGGCCTGCGAAGAAGAAACCGAAGCGCCTATTTCAAGCGCCCCTGCAGGCTGTCGCGAATCCGCTTGCCGAGCGCCTGATAGTTCTCATCGAAATGATGTCCGCCGTCGATCGGCACGACCTCGACGCCGCGATCCTTGAGCATGGGGCAGGGATCATCATCCTCATCCGTGCCGTAGACGCATTGGATGAGCTTCGGATCGATCTTGGCGATATCGTTCATGGGATCGCCGCCCCCGCCGTCCGAGGCGACGCCGAGCCAGCCGGTGACGGAGATTTCATAGTCCACTTCATGGGACAGGCCGAGCAGCGTGATCTGCTTCACTCTGGCTTTGTCGGCGGCCGGCAGGAGATTGTAGGTTGCAGGTATCACGTCGGCGCCGAACGAATAACCGATCAGCATCACGTTCTCGACCCCCCAATGGCGCCGGTAGTGCTCGATGATCTTCGCGAGATCGTCGGCAGTTCCCTGCGGCGTGCGCTCGGACCAGAAATAGCGCAGCGAATCCACTCCGACCGTCGGAATGCCCTGGGATTGCAGGTAGCCGCCCACTTCGCTGTCGAGGTCGCGCCAGCCGCCGTCGCCGGAATAGATGATCGCCATGGTGTTCATGGCCGGCTTGGCGTCGAGAACCGTGAGCGGCAGGTCGAGCGGCTGGCTGTTCTGGCCCGCAGCCGCAATATGCTCCAGGAGGACCCGGGACAAGGCCGCATCCGGTGTCTCGCCGGAATCCACAAGCTCCACTTCCGGATGTTCCTGCTTCAGGCGCTGGCCGTGCGCCTTGCCGGCAGCGTCGCCGGAAATGGTCGAGACGATCGTCACGGCAGCAGGGAGGGCTCCGTCGTCGAAGCCGTAAACAATCCGGTTGCCGACCACCTGCTTCGAAGCCGGCGTGCAGAGCTCCTTGGTAAGCGGAATTCCCGCCAGCGGATCGACTGCGATCGCTTCGCCGATCGTCGCATTGGGACTCTGGGAGATCATCGCCAGCGCCAGAGCGCCACCCTCTCCGATGCCGGCGACGATCGGATGCCGATAGTTCGGGTTGCCGATCCGCCGCTGCACCTGCTGAGACACGTCCTCGATGTCGGAGACCATGTAGATGCAATCGCCGTCATCGGCGGCGAGCGACTTGATGTAGCTGGGAAAGTCGATGCCGACGACGGCGGCGCCCGCATTCAGCAGCGCCTGGGCCTGCGTCTCCTCCTCGGCGCCCCAGCCCTGCGCATCGGAAATCAGGAAAACGATGCCCTGCAGATCGTTGCCGTTGTTCGGCAGCATGATGTGCGGCGACGGGATCATGCCCGTCTGATAATCCTGCTGCTGGGCAGCAGCCGTCATGGTCCAGAACAACAGACCCGCAAGCACGATGCAAAAAGACCGCAGAGACATCATTTACCGACCACTCCTCTCAAGCCGCCGCCGATCAGAAGCGTTGCGTCCATCATCACGATGGCGGGGCTGACGCCGCCCGCCACAGCCAGATAACGCGGCTCCCAAATGGGATTGAACTTCGACTTGAAAGCCTTCAACCCTTTGAAATTGTAGAACCGTTCACCATGCTCGAACACCACACTGCCGATCCGGTCCCAGGCGAGCGCCGCCTCGCGTGTGGACATGCCGGAAAGCGGCGCCATGCCGAGATTGAAACGTGCATAACCGGCATCGCGAAGATATTCCATGATCTTCACGAAGAGAAAGTCCATCGAGCCTTTAGGCGCATCCGGCAAGAAGCGCATCAGATCGACGGTTCCCTCCTGTTTCGTATCGGTGACGCAAAGCGTTGCGAAGGCGACGATCTGTCCCGCCTTGCGCAGAATTGCCACCGGCTGGGAAGCGACATAATCGTCCCGAAAGGCGCCCAGCGAAAAGGTTTTTTCGCGCGTATCATGCTCGGCGAGCCAGGCGTCGGAAACCCGCCTCAGCTCTTCGATCGACGCCATCACGTCCGGCGGATCGATGATGGAAAACTCCAGCCCCTCGCGCACGCCTTTGTTGAGCGCCTGGCGAAGCCCGGCGAGACGCCCGCCCTTGAGATCGAAGCGTGAGAGATCGACGATCGCCAGTTCGCCGAGTCTGAAGGCTCTCAACCCTGCATCGGCGCAATGGGAAAGAAGGCCGGGCGATATCTGGTAGAAGACCGCCCGCCCACCCTGGGCGCGCGCCTCCTCGACGAAACGCCAAACGAGATCGGCCATTTCTTCCTGTGGTCCTACCGGATCGAAAAGCGCGATCCACGAACGGCCCTGGATGCCGTACATGATGAAAGCCTTGCCGCTGTCGGAAAACATCAGCCGCTTGTCGCCCATTCTGACAAGGTTGGCGTCGGCATTGCCCTGCGCCATCGCAATCTCGATCGCCCGGTCGAGATCGCCGGAGGTCGAAAGCGGCGAACGGCGGACAGCCGGCCGCAGCAGGCTGAAAAGCGAGATGCTTGCCGCAAAGATCGCCAGCCCCAGAACGGCACGCAAACCGCGGGGCGCTTCCTCGGAAAATTCGAACTGCCACCAGAGCTGATGGCTATATTCCACCTCGCGGTAGACGAAGAGCAGCACGGTGACCGCCGCAGCCACGATGATGAACATTGCCGCAATCCAGCTCGGCGTCAGCACCTGGCCGAACAACGACGCGCGACGGTCGAACTGCTTTGCGCTGAGAAAAAGACCTGCCAGAAGGACGATGAGAAACGCTGCCTCGAAGGGGGCGATCGCGCGCACGAAGGCGAAGACGAGCGCCAGCGCGCTGCAGATCATCCCTGTCCACCAGGCCCCGTCCAATCGTGCGCCGATCCCGCGTGCTGCGACGAACAGGATGAGGCCGAGAATGCTGGAGATGAAATGCGCGCCTTCCACGAACGGCAGCGGCAGATAGCCGGAAAGGAAATCGAGGTCGGAATCCGGCGTCGGCGTCACGCTGGAAAAGATCAGCATGGCACCGGCGATGATCGCGAATGTCGCAAGCAGCGGCGGTGCAAGCCGGAATTCCAGTTTTCGAAGCGTCGAGGCGACCGGATGATGGGCAAGCTGGCGGATTTCGACGCCGATCACCACCAATGTCGCGATGAGCAGCGGTAGTACGTGATAGATGACACGGTAGAGAACCAGGCTGCCGAGTACCTGATCGATGCTGACCGTATTGCCGAGGGCTGCGACGATCACCGTCTCGAAGACGCCGAGGCCGGCCGGCACGTGGCTCAGCACGCCAAGGCCGACAGCGGTAGCATAGATCGCCAGGAAGGACGGCCAGCCGATCTCCGTCTGTGGCAGGAGGACGTAAAGGACGGATGCCGAGGCTGCGATGTCGAGCGCTGTGATGAGAAACTGCTGCGAAGACGTGCGGGTATCCGGCAGACGGATGCTCAACCCGCCGACCGAGATCGTCCGCCCGTCTCGTCCGAGGATCACCAGGGCGGAAAGCACCACGATGATCAGGATCGCTCCGGCGCGGACCCAGCCACTCTCTATTCCCAGGATTGCTCCGATTCTCGGCGCGGTGACGAGAGAGGCAAGCGCGGTGACGGAGAGCAGCCCGAGGCCGAAAGCCAGCGTCACGAAGGCGATGACCCGGCCGACATCGTCCGGCGAAAGGCCGAGCCGCGAATACGCCCGGAAACGTATGGCACCACCGCTCAATGCCCCGAAACCGGCCGTGTTGCCGACCGCATAGGCGCTGAAAGCCGTCATGGCGACCGGCACGAAAGGCAGCGACCGGCCGATATAGGTGAGCGCGTTCACGTCGTAGCCGACGAGGGCGGCAAAACTCAATGCGGTGAAAAAAACGGCAAGTCCGATCGAAGACCAGCGCGTATTGCCAAGTGCTTCGATCACATCGTCATAGCTCACCTCGGTGGTCAGATCATAGATCGCAAACGTGGTGAATGCGAAAACCGCCAGCATCGCCAGAGCGATGAGGTAAGGGCGGTACGCCTCAAGAAGGTCTCGAAAGCGGCTAGGCTGACGATCCGTTGTTTCCATTTCAATTGCCGATGCTGAGAAGCTGCGCGTATAGATTTTGATCGGAAGCGCAGCAAAAGCAACGGGATCGCGGCGTAAATGTGTCTGATATGCTTAAAGCGTCGCCACCGTCTTGAGCGCGCCGTCGAGAGCGATGCCGCTTTCATCGAGAAGTGCCGCCTGCCGCAGGCGTTTCATCCAGGCTGCGCCGTCCTCACGATCCTGTAGTGCGGTCAGTGCCGACATCACACGATCGAACTTCGAAAGACCGCGGGCATGCGTGTCGGAATAGCCTTTCACCAGCCGGCGGTTATTGATCACCTCGACCGCGAGATCGTAGTTCCGCGGCAGAAGAGAGGCGGCCGCATTGAGCCAGGCTTCCCGATGTTCGGTCTCGCGCATATGCCGCAACGTGCCGCGGCGCGTGCGGCGCAGCGCCGCGAGCGTATAAAGCGTCAGGAACCAGAAAAGGGTGCCCGTCTGCACCCGCCGGCCCTTGTTGATGCGGCGGTCGAGCCAGGCGAAAAGCTTCGGACGGTTTTCGACCCAAAGGCCGAGACCCCTCGGCAACGTGCCGCAGACCTCCTCCATACGCGGATGCATGTATTCGGTCATATAGAGGATCTGATCCTGCTTGACGCCGACCTCCTTGCGGACGCGATCGAAGCGCGAGCCGCGCGTCTTCAGGTCGGCGACGCGAATGACATCGTCATAGGCCATGGCCACAGCTACATATTTCGCCGATTGAACCGTAAAGGCATAATCCCTTTCCTCACCGCCATTGGCGCGGTCTAGGGCGAGAAGCTTGCCGACGCGGTCGAGATATTCGGCGGCATAGGCCGGGTCCTGAAAATCGGTAAGCTTCTTGATGCCGGCAAAAAGCAGCGGCCAGGCCGCTTCCGGAAACTCGGCGCGCAGGCGGTGCACCAGCCGGTCGAGCTGCGGATGGCCGGCGGTTTCCGGCATGACGTCGAAGCGTTTCGGCGGTGAGGCGGCGATTTCCTCGCGCGGCTTGGCCTTGGCACGGTCATACGCCGCATTGAAGGCCCTGAGACTCGGCTCGACGCCCTTCCCGCCACCGCGGATCGTCGCCTCGAAGGCCTCCTTGGAAAAGGGCAGCACCTCGGCCGCGGCAAGCGCTCCGAACATCGACGCGGAGATGACGCTGCCGTTCTTCAGCGCCAAGGTATCCATGTCGAAGGCGATGGTGCGCTTGGCCGCGAAGTCCGTGGCGCCGACCACCACGGTCGGATCGCCCGTGCCGTCGCCCGGCTTTTCCTTCTCCCCGACCGCGAAGGAACGATGGGTCGAAGCGATCAAGGTCGTCTTGTCGGGCGTGACGAGGCCGCGCAGCACGGAGCGCCCGGCTTCCATCAGTTCGGCGGCGAGCACGACATCCACGTCGCCGGGCGTCGGCATCAGCGAAAAGATCGGCGAGACGCCGTCCCTGGCAGGCAGCATCTCGATATAATAGATCGTCGCGCCGGTGCGCTGGGCGACCCCTGGTACGGAAGTGGATTGCGCCATCCAGCCCTGTTTTTCGGCAAGGCCGACGATCCAGTCGGCGAGCACCCCGCCCCCCTGCCCACCCATGGCGAGAACGGCGAGCGTGAGCGGCTTGTCCGAGGCAATCAACGTCTTCGGGTTTACGGTCTCGTTCATCGCCCTACCTCAATCCGCAAAGACGACGCGACCGGCGGCGCGGCGGGCCTGCAGCCAGCTGATCACCGCATTGCGCACGCG
>Ga0065721_10005714_pt1 | contig 14342 bp, 16 predicted proteins | sample Mesricmetagenome_FD_59108 | JGI IMG/M metagenome (GOLD analysis project Ga0065721, IMG submission 59108) | Mesophilic microbial community from rice straw/compost enrichment Sample: eDNA_1 v2 (version 2) | ecosystem: Engineered > Solid waste > Grass > Composting > Bioreactor | place: USA: Davis... | reverse complement strand
CGGCTGGGCGCCGAGATAGGTGAGCGCGATGAAGTTGAGCACGAACAGCCAGTAGAACCAGCGGAACATCGGCCGGAAGTTCCCCGAGCGGACCGGCGAACGGTCGAGCCACGGCAGCACCAGCAGGATCAGCAGCGCGCCGCCCATGGCGATGACGCCGCCGAGCTTGCTGTCGATGAACAGCACGTTGAAGTCGATGGCGCGCAGGATCGTATAGAACGGCAGCAGGTACCATTCGGGCACGATGTGCGTGGGCGTCACCTGGCTGTTGGCCTGGATGTAGTTGTCCGGGTGGCCCAGGATATCGGGCGCGAAGAACACGAACCAGGCGAAGGGGATAAGGAACACCACCATCGCGAAGGCGTCCTTCATCGTATAGTACGGATGGAAGGGCACCGTGTCGCGGCTGGACTTCACCTCGACGCCGATGGGGTTGTTGTTGCCCGGCACGTGCAGCGCCCAGATGTGCAGCACGACCAGCGCCGCAATCACGAACGGCAGCAGGTAGTGCAGCGAGAAGAAGCGGTTGAGCGTGGGGTTGTCGACCGCGAAGCCGCCGCGCAGGAGCTGCAGGATCGGATCGCCCACGATCGGGATCGCCGAGAAGATGTTGGTGATCACCGTCGCGCCCCAGAAGCTCATCTGGCCCCAGGGAAGCACGTATCCCATGAAGGCGGTGGCCATCATCAGGATGAAGATGAAGACGCCGATGATCCACAGGATCTCGCGCGGGGCCTTGTAGGAACCGAAGTAGAGGCCACGGAAGATGTGGACGTAGACGGCAAAGAAGAACATCGAGGCGCCGACCGCATGCACGGCCTGGATGACCCGCCCGCCGTTGACGTTGCGGCGAATGTGCTCGACCGAGTCGAAGGCCATCGCGACGTTGGGCGTATAGTGCATCGCCAGCACGATGCCGGTGATGATCTGGATGCCGAGGCACATCGCCAGGATCGCGCCGAACGTCCACCAGTAGTTGAGGTTCTTGGGCGTCGGGAAATCCATCAGGTGCTCCTTGGAGAACCTGATGATCGGCAGGCGGTCATCGAGCCACTTCTCGACGCCGTTGGCCGGCTTGTAAGTCGAATGTTCTGACATATCAGCCCCCGTCAACCGATCTGGATCAGCGTATCGCTGAGGAATTCATAAGGCGGAACGACGAGGTTCAGGGGCGCGGGGCCGCGGCGGATGCGACCGGCCGTATCGTAGTGCGATCCGTGGCAGGGGCAGAACCAGCCATCGAAATCCCCTGATTCACCGACCGGCACGCAACCGAGGTGGGTGCAGTTGGCGATCATGACCAGCCACTGCTCGTGGCCGGGCTTGGTGCGCTCCTCGTCGGTCTCGGGATCCTTGAGCTCGGAGAGCGGCACGGCGCGCGCTTCCTCGATCTCGGCGGCGGTGCGATGCCGCACGAACACCGGCAGGCCGCGCCACGTGATGGTGACCGACTGGCCTTCCTCGATGCCCGAAAGGTTGAACTCGATGGTGGCGAGGGCCAGGGTCGAGGCGTCGGGATTGAGCTGATTGATCAGCGGCCAGGCGACGGCCGCGCCGCCCACCGCCGCAACGGCGCCTGTCGCGACGTAGAGGAAATCCCGCCTGGTCGCTGGTTTTTCTGCATGAGTTGCCAAGGTATGGTCCCCGTCCATTGTCAAACGGCGGGCCGGCGTGGCGGCCTCACCGCTTCTGCCAAGCGGAATCGCACGCCCCCGCCCTCAAGCGGCCCGTCTTTTGCGGACCCTTTTTGCACTGTCCCATGCGCTTGTCCAGTGCACCCCGCCGCGACAAAGCTCACCTGCGACACTATACCCAGTTTCACCGGCGCAAGCCTTGCGCCACCTGCAAACAGACGCCCGCGGAAAGCCCCGAATGCCCGTCGAACTCGCGCTCTACCAGCCTGATATCCCGCAGAACACGGGCACGCTTTTGCGCCTGGGCGCGTGCCTCGGCGTCCGGATCCACGTGATCCACCCGACGGGATTCGTCTTCTCGCGCGCCAACCTCAAGCGCGGCGGGCTCGACTACCTCGATCATGCCGATTTCGAGGAGCATGCGAGCTTTGCCCGGTTCGATGCCTGGCGGAGGGACGCGGGCAAGCGGCTCGTGCTGGCAACGACGAAAGCGAGCGTTTCGGCCTACGATGCCGCGTATGGGGACGCGGATATCGTGATGGTCGGGCGCGAGAGCGCCGGCGTGCCCGAAGCGGTGGCGGAGGCGGCGGACCTCAGGGTGCGCATCCCGATGCGCGACGGGCTGCGCTCGATCAATGTCGCGCTCGCCGCGACCCTCATTGTGGGCGAGGCCATGCGGCAAACAGAAGCGTTCAAGGATTTGATATGACGAGCGAAATTTCCCTGCCATCCGACATCGAGACCAAGAAGGCCCAGGCCTCCGCCTGGTTCCGCGAGCTGCGCGACCGCATCTGCGCCGAGTTCGAGGCGATCGAGGCGGAACTGACCGGCCCCGGCGCCGACCTGCCGGCGGGCACGTTCGAGCGCACGCCCTGGGACCGAGCGGCGGGTGGCGGCGGCGAGATGTCGATGCTGCATGGGCGCGTCTTCGAGAAGGCGGGGGTCCATATCTCGACGGTGCACGGGCAGTTCTCGCCCGAGTTTGCCAAGCAGATTCCAGGCACGGAAGCGGGCGCCGAGTTCTGGAGCTCGGGCATCTCGCTTATCGTCCACCCGCGCAACCCGCACGTGCCGGCCGCGCACATGAACACGCGCATGATCGTGACGGGCAGGCAATGGTTCGGCGGCGGCGCGGACCTGACGCCCGTGCTCGACCGGCGGCGCACGCAGAATGATCCGGACACGCGCGAGTTCCATGCGGCAATGAAGGCGGCATGCGACGCGCACCCGCAGATCGACTACCAGCGCTACAAGGACTGGTGCGACGAATATTTCTTCCTGCCGCACCGCAACGAGCCGCGCGGCATCGGCGGCATCTTCTACGATCATCTCAATTCCGGCGACTGGCAGGCGGACTTCGCCTTCACCAGGGACGTCGGGCTCGCCTTCCTCGATATCTACCCCAGGCTCGTGCGCCGCAACTTCGAAACCGCTTGGTCGGATGCGGACCGGCACGAGCAACTGGTGCGGCGCGGGCGCTATGTTGAGTTCAACCTGCTCTACGACCGCGGCACGACGTTCGGCCTGAAGACCGGGGGGAACGTCAATTCGATCCTCTCCTCGCTGCCGCCAGAGGTGAGGTGGCCGTAACTCCCCTCATCCGCCATCCGGGCACCTTCTCCCACAAGGGGAGAAGGAAGGGCGCCAAACCCGCGAACTCCAGCGGCTCGCTTGGAATTTTCCGCCAGGCCACCTACCCTTCTCCCCTCGTGGGAGAAGGTGGATCGTGCGCAGCACGAAACGGATGAGAATATTGCGGATGAGGGGGAAGAACAGGCCTTGAGTCTCACGGATATCGAGATCGCCGGCTACCGGTCGGTTCGCGCCATCCGCTTTCCGGTGCGCCGGCTTTCGGTGCTGGTCGGCGGCAATGGCGTCGGTAAGACCAACCTCTACCGGGCGCTGGAGCTGGTGCACGCGGCCGCGCGCGGCACGCTGGCCGAGGAGATCGCCCGCGAAGGCGGCATGGCCTCGGTCTTCTGGGCCGGTGAGCGGGCGAAGAATGAGGCGCCCCGGCTCGCACTGGAAGTCGCCCTCGACGATCTCCTGCCTGGAGAAGGGGACACGTTCTCGCCGCGCTACCGCATCGAGATCGGCTTCCCCAACAAGATCAGCGACGCCGCTTTCGACCGCGAGGCGCAGATCAAGGCCGAAGCGATCACTCTGCGCGCCCGTGGGCGCGATGTCGTGCTTCTTGAACGCAAGGGTCCCTCGGTCTGGGTGCGAGACGCCGAGGGTCACCGCAGGCTCGTCGACGAGGGTCTGCTGGCCAGCGAAACGGCGCTCGCCAATACCCGCGGCTATGCCGAAATCGATGTCGTGCGGCACACGCTCGCGGCATGGCGGTTCTATCACGGCTTCCGCACCGACGCGGACAGTCCCCTGCGCCGGCCGTCGCTCGCCGTCACCGCGCCGCTCCTCAATGCCGACGGTTCGAACCTATCGGCGGTGTTCGCAACGCTACGACATATACGGCAGGATACCGTCGACCTCGACGCGGCGATCGAGCACGCCTTTCCGGGCGCCGGCCTCGACGTGCCGATGCCACATGAGGACGCAACGTTCTCCATGACGTTCCCGGACCTGCCGAGGCGCCCGTTCGCCGCGCGCGAGCTTTCCGACGGGACGTTGCAGTTCCTGGCGCTGCTTGGCGCCCTGCTCTCCTACCGCCTGCCGCCGCTGGTGGCGCTCAACGAGCCGGAAACGAGCCTCCACCCAAGCCTATTACCTGCTCTCGCCCGGACCATTGCACGGGCCGCCCGGCGCACGCAGGTCTGGGTCGTGACCCATTCGCGCGAGCTCGCCGATGCCCTCGAGGCGGAAACGGGTATCGCTGCGCGCCAGGTGGTGCGGCGGGACGGCGCGACCTGGCTCGAGGGGCTCTCTCCGCTGGGGATCTTCGCCGACGAAGATTGATCCGCCCGGCAAAGGTCAGGGGAACTGCCTTGTGCCTGACGCGTTCCTCTGGTCCACTCGATGTGTGACTAACCCAGACGGGGAGAACGACATGAAACGCTTCGATTCCGGAACCCTGATCCCCGGTTCCACCTGGCGCGCGGAGGCCGACAGCGAGGCCGAAGTGGTGCGCCGGGCCGTCGAGAACCTCAAGAATTTCCACGGCGAGACCATCGTGCGCCCCGACATGATCGAGCGCATCAAGGAACGGATCGTCGACGTCGACGACAACGAGCCGACCAAGCACTAGCTATTCGGTTTTCTCGACGTACGAGAGCAGTTCGTCCTTGCCGAGGGCGAACTCGCTCTCGATCCATAGGCGCTCGAGGCGCCTGAGCTCCTGCCCGAGCTTCGGGCCGGGCCGAAGGCCATGGCCCACGAGATCGGCCCCTGTCAGCGGAAATTCGCGCTTCTCGACTGCGAAGAGCTTCTCGCGCACCGCCATCTTGCCCGCCTCGCCCCAGCCGGCGCGGACCGCCGCAACGTCGAGGGCGTCCTTGAGAAGCTCCGGATAGCGGTAGACAGCCTCGTGCAGGTCCATGCCCTCGACGAGCTCGGCGGCAGCGCGCAGGTCGGTCGCCGCGCCGATATCGTCGTTGGAAAGGCGCCAGCGCGCCTGCAGATCCTCGGGCTCGGTGTCTTCGAGGATGAGGGCCAGGCGCGCTGTCAGGACCGGCTCGCCTACCTGCCACTCATAGCCGCGTAGGGACGCCACCACCTGTTCGGAGAGGTCGAGCAGCCCGATCTGCACCATCTTCCTCAAGGTCGAGGCGACGTGCCGCAGACCGAGCATGCGCCTGATCTCGCCGCCGACCCGCTCGGCCGAGAGATGATCGAGGGAATGGGCCGCGGCGGCGCACGCCTCGAGGCCCGCCGGATCGAAGGCTTCGCGCCCATGGCTGGCGCTGAAGCGGAAGAAGCGGTAGACGCGCAGCCCGTCTTCGGCGATGCGCTGGGCCGGCTCTCCGATGAAGCGCACGCGCGCATCGATGCAGTCGCCGAGCCCGCCCAGCGGATCGAAGAGCGCCCCATCCATGTCGGCATAGAGCGCGTTGAGGGTGAAGTCACGCCGGGAGGCGTCGGCGATCCAGTCGGTGCCGAAGCGCACGATCGCATGGCGCCCGTCGGTTTCGACGTCCTGGCGCAGGGTGGTGACCTCGACCACGACCGTCCCGTGCCTCAGCGTCACCGTGCCGTGGTCGATGCCGGTGGGATAGACCGCGATGCCCGCCTCGCGCGCCCGCTCGGTCACGTCGTCCGGCAGCAGTTCGGTGGCGATATCGATATCGGAGACCGCATGCGGCAGATCGAGGATGGTGTCGCGCACAAGCCCGCCAACGATGCGCGTGCGGCCCGCCTCACCCTCCAGCAGTGCCAGGATCGCGCGCAGTTCCGGCAGGTGCACCCAATGCGCCTCGCGCAATCGTGCCTCGGCGGTCGCCGCTCCGATCATGGCCGCGGCTCCTCGTCCAGCACCAGGTCGCGGAAGCGCCGGGTGAGGTTGGCGGTAATGCCCCAGATGACGTGGCCCTCATGGTCGATCTGCCAGGTGCGGTGCTCCTGCCCGTTGCGCTTGATGCGGTAGGTGCCGTAGCTCTCGTTGCTGAGGAGCCGCGCCATGGGCACCTCGAACACAGAATGCACCTCGCGCGGATTCGGCACGAACGGGCGGCTCGGCGTGACGAGCGCGACGACCGGGGTGATGAGGTAGTTGGTGCCGGTGAAATAGGTGGGCATGAAGCCGAGGACGCGCGCATCGGCGCGCACCATCCCCACCTCCTCATTGGCCTCACGCAGCGCCGCATCGGCCGCGTCGATGTCGGTAGGGTCGACCTTGCCGCCGGGAAAGGCGACCTGCCCCGAATGGGAACGCAGCTCCGACGAGCGCTCGGTATAGAGGACTGTATGGCCCTCGGGCCGGTCGATGATGGCCAGCAGCACCGCTGCCGCGACGGGCGGACGATCGAAGGGCACCACCGGCGCCCAGTCGGGCACCAGCTCGCCATTGGCAGCGAGCGCGGGCGGCCGCGAGAGCAGGCGCCCGGCGATTGCCTCTATGTCGATCTCCTCGAGGGCCACGCGGGAAACGCTCCGGCAACAGGATGGCAACGGGCATCCAATCTAGGCGACGGCGCGCCTGGCCGCATCCCCCAATAAGGTGCAATCGCCATGCATGCACACAAACTGTTTTGATCGCAGGCGTTTACGAGCGTTTACCGGAACGCCGCGATTGGCCCGGCGAGCACCTGGGCAAGCGCGGGATCGGGCGCATAGGCGAGGACGCGGTCGTAGTCCACCGGTCCGGGAAAGACGATGGCGCCGCGAGTCGTCAACCGCCAGCCGAGCGGACAATAATAGTCCTGATCGCCCACGAGCAGCACGAACTGCCCCTCCCCGCGCGCCAGCGCATTGGCTGTGACCTCGCGCGCCAGGAGCTTGCCGGCGCCGCGCTTGCGGAAATCCGGGTGCGTGGCGAGGGGACCGAGGAGATAGCCGTTGATGCCGCCGACGCTGATCGGCGTCATCCACACCGCCCCGCAGGGCGTGCCATCGACTTCGGCGATGAGGCTGAGGGTCGGATCGATCGGGAAGCGCTCGCGCACCCGGAACGCCGTGCGCGCGAACCGGCCCGGCCCGAAGGCAACGGCGTGCAGCTCCTCAACGAACGCGTCGTCGACGGGGGTGGCGGGCCGAACGTAGGGAACGCCGGGCAGGTGCGTGACGATTGGCGCAGCCACGGAGGCCAGGGAAACGGTCATGATCGGAGATCCGGATGGGAGGGCACGAAGTAACGGGCTGCCGAATGGGGCAGCCAAGGAGGACCAACTAGGGTCGTCGCGTCGCTCTCAAAACCTTTATCATCCTGGGCGCCTCCACGCCTGAAACGCGCATTATCACCAAGCTCGCCCTCGCGCAAACGGAAAGATGCAACGCACTGTCAACAGATCGGCCCCTACCGATTCGCCACCCGTCGAACCTATGTCAGCGGGCAATTGCGTCGCCATCACGACGAAAGGACAAGATCGTGGGACAACTTATCGACGGGAAATGGTCGACCGAATGGTATGACACGAGCAAGACCGGCGGGAAATTCGTTCGCAGCAACGCAGGTTTCCGCAACTGGATCACGCCCGAAGGCAGCCCCGGGCCTTCGGGTGAAGGCGGCTTTCCCGCCGAGGCCGGGCGCTATCACCTCTATGTCTCGCTCGCCTGCCCCTGGGCGCATCGCACGCTGATTTTCCGCAAACTGAAGGAGCTCGAGAACCTTATCTCCGTCTCGGTCGTCTCGCCCAAGATGCCCGACGAGACCGGCTGGAGCTTCAGGACCGACGAGGGTTCGACGGGCGATGCCGTGCTCGGCAAGGACTTCCTCTGGCAGGTTTATGCGCAGGCCGATCCCCACTATACCGGACGTGTGACCGTGCCGGTGCTCTGGGACAGGAAGCGCGGCACCATCGTCTCCAACGAGAGCGCCGAGATCATCCGCATGTTCAACTCGGCCTTCAACGAGCTGACCGGCAACACCGACGACTACTATCCGGGGCCCCTGCGCGAGCAGATCGACGCGATCAACGCGCGCGTCTACGACGACATCAACAACGGCGTCTACAAGGCCGGGTTCGCCACGACCCAGGAGGCCTATGACGAGGCCGTCGAGAAGCTCTTTGCCGCGCTCGACTGGGTGGAAGGCATCCTCGGAGACCAGGCATACCTGACCGGCGACGCCATCACCGAGGCCGACTGGCGGCTCTTCACGACGCTGGTGCGGTTCGACGCGGTCTATGTCGGCCACTTCAAGTGCAACCGGCGGCGCATCGCCGACTACCCGAACCTCTCGCACTACCTCAAGGCGCTCTACGAGGTGCCCGGCGTCAAGGAGACGGTGAACCTTCAGCACATCACCACGCACTACTACTGGAGCCACACACGGATAAATCCCTACCGGATCATTCCGATCGGGCCGGAACTGCCGTTCTTGAAGTAGGGAGGGTTCGCCGGTATATACGTTGCGTATATACTGCTGAGGTTTGCGATGCCCCGATATGCGCGAGTGTTTCGCTCCGGAAACTCCCAGGCGGTGCGCCTACCCAAGGATTTCCGGCTCGATGTCGAAGAGGTGGAAATCTCGCGGGAAGGCGATGCCATCGTGCTGCGGCCGCATGCGGGCGAGGCAAAGCCATGGGCGGGCCTGCGCGCAGCCATCGACCGCGGATTCAGCGACGACTTCATGATGGAGGGCCGCGAGCAGCCCGGCGAGCAGGACCGGCCGGACCTCGACAGCGTATTTCGATGATCGCCCATCTTCTCGACGCGAATACGGTGATCGGGCTCGTCGGCGACAAATCCGCAGCGTTGCTTGCGCGCTTCGACAGTCTCGTGCCGGGCACGGTGGCCTTGTCGTCCGTCGTGGTGCATGAGCTCTATTTCGGCGCCTATAAGAGCCAGAAGATCGCCTTCAATCTCGAAACGCTCCGGCTGCTGCTGAACGATTTTCCCGTACTCGACTTCGATCGGGACGATGCCCGCGAGGCCGGAGAAATACGGGCCGACTTGAAGCGCCGGGGCATGCCGATCGGGCCCTACGACGTGCTCATCGCCGGTCAGGCCAAAGCCCGCGGGTTGACGCTCGTGACCAACAATACCGGCGAGTTCGCCCGCGTCGTAGGATTGCGTCTCGAGGACTGGACTGCCTAATACCCCCAGATCGCGCGCTTTTCGGCCTTGTCGAAGAACTCGTCGATCCGCTGCGAGGTCGAAGGCGTGATCTTTTCCGGCAACGCGGATTTGTGGAACCAGCCGATCTCGGCGATCTCGTGGGTGGGCTTGAAGTCGAAGACCTTCTCGAAGCGGCGCGAGATGTAGAAGGCGACATGGTCGCGGTTGGTGAGGGGATTGTTGTTGTGATAGAGGCCGAAGAGCTCCATCGGGCCGACGGGCCTGTAGCCGGTCTCTTCCACCACTTCGCGCAGCGCGCTCTCCTCGGCGGTCTCGCCGGGCTCGACGCCGCCGCCGGGAAAGCCCCAGCCGGGAATGTAGGAATGGCGGATGAGCAGCACCTTGTCGCCGTCGACCAGCATCACCCGCGATCCTAGCGTCATGCGGCGCTTGAGCCCCACCATGTTGAGGTAGAACCACACGCTCGCGCGCTGCCAGCGATTCATCTGCATCGGGGAACAACTCCGGTTTAGCGCTACCGGTAGCAGAGGATTGATGGCGACAAAATGTGCTCGGCGGGCATTTGGTGATTTTCTTGGGAAGCTGCCCGTGGCATTAGGGGCGCCCGATGACAACCCTTGCCCACATCTCCGACATCCATCTGGCGCCGCTGCCGCAGGTCAGGCCCAAGGACCTGGTGGGCAAGCGCATCACCGGCTATCTCAACTGGAAACTGACCCGCAAGGCGGTGCTGAGCGGGGAGAGCCTCAAGACCCTCATCGATCACCTGAAGGCCCAGGAAACGGATTTCATCGCCGTGACCGGCGACATGACGAACCTGGCGCTCTCCGAGGAGATCGACCGGGCCGGCAAGTGGCTGCGCGAGCTGGGTCCGGCGGACAAGATCTGCGTCTCGCCCGGCAACCACGACGCCTATGTGCGCGGCGCGTTGGAGAAGGCGTTCAACCACTGGGGCGACTACATCGCCGGCGAGACGCTGGAGAGGAACAGCCGGTTCCCCTTCGTGCGGCGCGTGGGTGACGTCGCGGTCATCGCCTGCTCCAGCGCCATACCGACGGCCCCCTTCCTCGCCGTGGGCGAATTCGGACACGGGCAGGCAGCGCGGCTCGGCGAAATCCTCAAGGTCACGGGGGAAGCGGGCTACTTCCGCGTGGTGATGATCCACCACCCGCCCAATGTCGAGCTGCAGCACCCCTCCTTCGGGTTGCGCGGCCACAAGCTCTTCCGCGACGCCATCGGACGGCATGGATGCGAGCTGGTACTGCACGGGCACACGCACCGCTCCTCGATCCACTCAATCCACGGCCCCAAGGGCGAAGTTCCCGTTATCGGCGTTGCCGCCGCCAGCGCCGCGCAGGGAGGCCGCCTCGACGACCCAGCGCGCTACAATCTCTTCCGCATCGAGCGCAACGGGAGCGGCTGGGCCTGCACCATGCGCGAATACGGCTTCCAGCGACTCGGCAACGACATCGTCATGCGGCTGCAGATGCGGATCTACTGACCCGCACAACTCCCACACCCGCCGCAATTCCTATATAGGGGATTCGTTGCCGCGACGGACGCGGCCTGGGACACGAACGAAGCCTTGAGCCAGACCTTCCGCATCGAGCCGCCCCGGTTCGATCCCGCAACGGGCGCTGCCCGCTTCACCTACGGCCTCGACGGCAAGCACTTCACCGAGGTGCTCGAGCTGCCGCGCGGCATCGCGCCGGAAGCGGCGGGCACGCGCGCCTTCGCCAAGCTCCTCGACCTGACCGCCATGGTGCTCGGCGTCTCCTACTACAAGCTCAAGGCTCCGCTCGAGATCGAGGCGCCGGAAATCGCCTTGACGGTCGCCGAGCGCGATTTCGTCATCGACGTCTACGAGAACGGGCTCGGCGAGTTCTACGCCCGTAACAACCTCATCCGCTTCGGCCGGCTGGCGCTCGCCACCGCCGAGGACACCGGCCCTGCCCCCGAGGCGCCGGCGCTGGAGGACCGGGCGCTGCTGCCCATCGGGGGCGGCAAGGATTCGCTCGTGAGCGTCGAGTTGCTCGAAGCGGCCGGGGTGGAGTTCACGCCGTTCGCCGTCAATCCCAAGGGGCCTATTCTCGGCAGCATCGAGACGATCGGCAAGGCGGCGCTCTACGTGCGCAGGACACTCGATGCCGAGATGATCAGGCTTTCGGCTGAGCCTGGATACTACAACGGCCACGTGCCCTCGACCGCGATCAACTCGATGATCGCCTCCCTCTGCGCCGTGCTCTTCGGCTACGACCGGATCGTCCTTTCCAACGAGCGGTCGGCCAGCGAGGGCAACGTCGTCTTCGACGGGCGCGAGGCCAACCACCAATATTCCAAATCGCTCGATTTCGAGCGGCGGATCGCGGCAACGCTGGCCGGGGCAACCGGCGGGGCACTCGAATACTTCTCGCTGCTGCGGCCCTATTCGGAGGCGCGCATCGCCGAGCTCTTTTCGCGCGAGACGAAGTTCGACCGGGTGTTCTCGAGCTGCAACCGCAACTTCCGCCTTGCCGGGCACGAAGGACCNCTCTGGTGCGGGGAATGCCCCAAGTGCCACTTCGTGTTCCTCNTCTTCGCGCCGGTGATGGAGAAAGAGCGCCTGGTCTCGATCTTCGGGCGAAACCTGCTCGCCGAGCTGCGCCACGAAGCCTCGTTCCGCGAACTCACCGGCCTTGCCGGGCAGAAGCCGTGGGAGTGCGTGGGCGAAATCCTGGAAGCGGCGGCCTGCCTCCACCTCCTGACCGAGCGGCCGGAATGGCGGGACGACGCGATCGTGGCGGCGCTGCGCGACGACCTTCTCGCCCAGTACGGGCAACCGGCACTGGAAGCCGCGCAGCGTGAGCTGATGACCGACAGCCCCGAGCATCATATCCCCGCCGACCTCGCCAAAAGGGTTGCCGAACATGCGCTTTGACGAGCCGGTGCTGCTTTACGGGGCCGGACGCGAGGCGCGCTCGACCCGCGCCTTCCTCAAGGAGCGCGAGCCCGGCCTCAAGGTCTACGTGACGGTCGACAGCGGCGAGGCTGCGATCGAGGAGGCCGAGGAGATCGCGCCCGCGGACCTGCCCGCGGCCATCGCCGCGCGCCGCTTCGGCCTCATCGTCAAGAGCCCGGGCGTTTCGCGCTACAAGCCCATCTTCGATGAGGCGCGGGCCGCCGCCATTCCCGTCACCTCCAACCTCAACCTCTGGGGGCTCGCCTACCGCGCGGGACGGACGGTGATCGCCATAACCGGCACCAAGGGCAAGTCGACGACGGCGACGCTGACGCACCTGATGCTCGAGAAATCCGGCGTCGACGCTGGCCTTGCTGGCAATGTCGGTCTCGCCCCGCTCGATATCGCCGGCCGGCACGGGACGGTCGTCTTCGAGCTTTCGAGCTACCAGACCGCCGACATGAGCTTCCTGCCCGATATCGCCGGGGTGACCAACCTCTACCCCGAGCACGTCGACTGGCACGGGAGCGTGGCGCGCTACTACGAGGACAAGCTGCACCTCATCAGCCGCGAGGGCGCGTTCCGCATCGGTTTGGGCGCTGGCGCCGCCAACAACGCGCTGGTGCTGGCGGCGGTCGGCGACCGCCGGCGACTGCTGCCGCCGATCGACGGGCAGGTGGATGCCGCGCTGGTCGGGAGGGCCGCCACCTCGCGCCTCAAGGGCGCGCACAATCTCGACAACGCGCGCCTCGCTGCGCGGCTGGCGCTGGCAGCGGGTGCGACGGTCGAAGGCATCATCGAAGGCATCGCCGCCTTCCGGCCGCTGCCGCACCGGCTGGAGGAGCACGCCATCGGCGGGCTGGCCTTCGTCGACGATTCCATCTCGACGACCCCGGAAGCGACCAAGGCCGCGCTCGCCGCGTACGAGGGCCGACGCATCGCGCTCATCGCCGGGGGCCACGAGCGCGAGCAGGACTATGGCGAGCTCGCAAGCCTGCTTGCCGGCCGCGGCGTGACGACGCTCGTCTGTCTGCCGGTTACCGGCTTCCGCCTTGCGCAGGCGGCGCGTGCCGCGGCGCCCGACATCGAGGTGATCCCGGCCCACGACCTGGCCGAGGGCATGGCGGAACTGGCGAGGCGTCGGGAACGGTTCGATACGGTGCTGCTCTCGCCCGGAGCCCCCTCCTACAACCAGTTCAAGAACTTCGAGGAACGCGGCGACCGGTTCGTGGCGCTGGCGCGGGAACTGTTCGAGCAGCGCTAGCCCGCCGCCGGCGGAGCGACCCCGACAGACACCCGCTCCCAGAACCCGGCGGCAGGTGAGACGTGCACGACGAACCGCCCACCTGCAGCCGGCAACTCGTACTTGCCGCGCCCGGTGAAGGGATGGGCGAGAGTATGGGGCAGATGCGAGGGTGCGGGGATCGCCCGCTTGGAAAGCGGGCGATGACGGCCGAGGGTTGTCGGGCGGACACTCGACATCCGAGGACTCGTTCCCCGACGACCATCCGGGCCAGGAAAATGACGCCGGCCTAGTACCCGCTCTCCAGCGCAGCGGGAGGGACGCCGGCGCGGGTGAGGCCGGCGCGGATGTCGGCGATGAGGGTTTCATCGCCGATGCGCTTGCGCAGTTGCGGCAGGATGCCGTTGGCCTTGAAGGTGGCGACGTCCAGCACCTGCGGCAGGAAGCGGTTGACCATGTCGCCATTGCCGCTCTCCAGGGCCGCGAGAGCGGCAATGACCGAGCCGAGCTCGCGGTCGGCGCGGGCAAAGCTCGCCGCGCGCCCGGCGGCGACGGCGTAGTCACGGCTATGATAGGCGGCGAGTGCCGGCGCGCCGTAGTACCAGTCCGGCGGCGGCTGCGGCGTCTTGGTGAGCGCCGTGACGCCATAGTCCGCCGCGGTCTCGACATCGCCCTCGAGGGCCAGCATCAGCGCGAAAGCCGCCAGGGCGTCGGCATTGGCCGGGTTGAGCTGCAGCGCCGAGCCATAGGCCTGCCGGGCGAGCTCGCGCTGCCCGCGCGCCTCGAACACGCGGGCGCGCTGCTCCCACACGAAGCTGCTGAGAGCGCCCTCCTCCACGGCCGCCCCGGCGGCGAGCGCATCGGCGGCCGCGAGGCGGTCGGCGTCCGCCGGCTC
>Ga0065721_10006545_pt1 | contig 14343 bp, 10 predicted proteins | sample Mesricmetagenome_FD_59108 | JGI IMG/M metagenome (GOLD analysis project Ga0065721, IMG submission 59108) | Mesophilic microbial community from rice straw/compost enrichment Sample: eDNA_1 v2 (version 2) | ecosystem: Engineered > Solid waste > Grass > Composting > Bioreactor | place: USA: Davis... | reverse complement strand
CGGTGGAGACCACAGTGTGCCCTTGGGCTACTTCCGATCATTGCCAAACTTCTATGCGCGCTTTGGAATTCTTCAGATCGACGCACATGCCGACCTTCGGAAGGGCTATCAGGGCTTCGCTTATTCGCACGCATCCATCATGTACAACGCGCTGAAGATCCCCGCTGTGAACCGTCTGGTGCAGGTAGGCATTCGTGATTTCTGTGAAGAAGAAGCAGAAGTAATTAAACGATCCCGTGGGCGTGTTGTGACATTCTTTGACGAGGACATTAAATCAGCCATGTACGCAGGCCGGACGTGGGACAGCATCTGCGACAAAATAATTGAGGTGTTGCCTGAAAATGTCTACATCAGCTTTGACATCGATGGCCTTGATCCAAAACTTTGCCCGAATACAGGTACCCCGGTTCCGGGCGGTTTGGAATACTATCACGTTGTTCATCTGCTGAAAAGAATCGTCGTAGCCGGCAAACGGATCGTCGGCTTCGACCTGAATGAAGTAGCACCGGGCCCCGACAACGACTGGGACGCCAATGTCGGCGCGCGATTGCTGTACCAGCTGGCTAACTGGACCGCGGTTTCGCGCGGCCGATTGAAATCAACGATCTGAATGCATTCCATTCATGTAATTCACAGAACTACACACTGTAAGGCCCAATTAATTCCTATTTTGCAGGACTGACCCATAATGAGCGAAATCATTTCAAAACTGGCCAACGGCATCTGGACCCCCGTGTTGTTTCTGCTTATCCTGGGCGGCCTGTTCTTCTTCCTGTACTCCCGGTTCATCCCATATAAATATTTCAGGCACGCTATAGATATTTTACGCGGAAAATATAACAACCCAAACGATCCGGGGCAGATCAATGCCTATGAAGCATTGAGCACGGCACTTGCCTCAACCGTTGGCATGGGAAACATCGCAGGAGTTGCGGCTGCAATTACAATTGGCGGGCCCGGAGCGCTGTTCTGGATGTGGATCACCGCTTTCGTGGGTATGTCAACTAACTTTTTTACCAGTAGCCTTGCGGTTATGTTTCGCGGAAAGGATTCCGCCGGAACAATTCAGGGGGGACCGATGTACGTAATCCGCGAAGGATTATCACGCCGGTGGTATCCCCTTGCGGTTCTGTTTTGCCTTTGCGCGATGATTGGCTGCCTACCTATCTTTCAGGCAAACCAGCTTACCCAGGTAATTCATGACATTGGACTGGCATCTGTCGATATTAAACCCCGCACCTTCGTCGTCGGTGGATTCGAAATCAATACCTATAAATTTCTGATTGGCGTTACCCTTATGGTTGTCGCCGGTATCGTAATACTGGGAGGTATTCAGCGAATCGGCAAATGGGCAGGCAAGATGGTACCACTGATGATCATCCTTTATTTTGCATCTGTAGTAACTATCCTCCTTCTGAACATCAGCAAAGTACCTGAATATTTTTGGATGATCATCACCGATGCCTTCGCCGCCGAACACTACCGCGGCAGCCCTGCACTTGGCGGTATAACGGGAGGGCTAATCGTCGCGGGAGTACGCCGTGCTTCTTTTTCCAATGAGGCAGGAATTGGAACAGCTCCTATGGCACTAGGTGCGTCGAAAAGCGCACAACCAATTAGAGAGGGGTTGGTTTCGATGATGAGCCCCGCAATTGACACACTGATAGTATGCACACTCACTGCACTTGCCATACTAGTAACTGGTGTCTGGCAGACTTCCGAAGCAAATGGTGTAACTCTTACGACACGCGCATTTGAAGCTGCGCTCGGAACCCCGGGGCGATGGATACTTCTTGTCTGTGCCTTCTTCTTTGCCGTCACTTCCCTGTTTTCCTACAGCTATTACGGAAATAAAGCCATCTCCTTTCTCGCCGGCGTCGAAACGGGTGCCTATTACAACTACTTCTATCTGGTCACTATTGTAATGGGGGCGATCCTTTCTATGCAGGACGTAATGAATATCATCGACGTCGCCTATGCACTTATGGCGTTCCCGACCATGATCTCCGGCTTTCTGCTGGCTCCACGGGTGATGAAAGAGGCGAAGAGATACTTCCGCGAACTGGATGAGTTAAAGGAGGTTTAATGCCAGCGTCCCCTGCCGCGGCTCAGACTGTAACTCCCTGGACCAATGAAGAAAACGGACAAGGCAGTCATCAAAAAGAATACATTCAGTTCAATCATCCAGCCCCAGTAGTCATTCACTTTGAACGCAATGTCGCGGTGAGCGACAAGGATCGACATCAGCATATTGAAAGAAATGACCAATGCAGCAATACGCGTCTTCCATCCGATAATAAGAAGTACCGGCGCCAATATCTCCCCGACCAGCGTACCATATGCAAGGAACGCAGGAAGTCCGGCGGCAGACACCATCGCCTTTATCGAATCGATTTCCACAAAAACCTTGAACAATCCATGCGGAAGCAGCAGACCACCACATGCTAGCCTAAGAAGAAGCTTGCCAGTATCACTACCATTGGTTGTCATCCGTCGACGGCGACCTTAGGATCATTGAGCATTGGATAATCAAACAGACCATGTTTCTTGATCGCTTCCTGCACCTTATACGGCACGCACTTCTCCCATCCTGGTTCTCCCTTTCGGATCATCGCAAGCACATTATCAGAAATGATGTGAAGATGTTTGATGTTCGCATTCCTAACATCCTCCATTTTGTTGTTGTCCATCAGATACCGAAAAAGATGTTTCAGGTTGTCGGGAAGATCCATCTCAAATTCTTTCAGTGTACAGATTGATTTACCATCCTTGGCGAGTGCCGGATAGATGTACAGTTTTACGTTAGATCCAAACAGAGACGAGAAACACTCCAGAATACCTCCGCGGATGTTGGTGTACGTCTTCTCATCAAACACTTTCTGCAATGCATTGATACCCAGGATCAGCCCTATCTTCTTACCCTTCGTAATCTTCGACAGATAGTCGACTAAGCGATAGTACTCGTAATAGTTTGATATCAGCACGTTTTGTCCGAGTGAACAAATGATGTCGGCGCGATGGAGGAAATCCGTTTCGTCAATAGTACCATCTGCACTGAGGTCATTGAGTGTTAATTCAGTGATGAGTACAATTTTGTTCTTGTCAACGTCAGGTTCTTTTTTGAAGTAGCGACGCGATGCCAGCAACATATCGACGTTTACGTGGGTCGGCGGGCGAAAGCGGCCGCGAAGAACCAGCACATTCTTCTTATATAGCTCATCCGAAGGCTGTTTAACATCACCGTCAGGACCGAACATCGCAGCCTTGGTGAATCCGTTCTTCACCAGTTTGAGCGCCATCAACCTATTGTCGACGTGCTTGAAGTCTGGTCCGGAGATCCGGAACATATCGATTTCCATCCTGCGATACGTCAGTCCGTCGAGTAGCGACATGAGGATCTCTTCCGCTTCGCGCAGGAAAAAACACGAATAGAGCATGTTAACCCCGACTATGCCGAGCGCCAGCTGTTGCTGCACTGGATCGGTGTCGTGCATCTTTACGTGAATAATACAATCGTTGGGTTCACTTTTGGGGGTTAGCTGAAACCGAAGACCGATCCATCCATGCCCCTGGTTGGTCCTTTCAAAATTCAGGCTTTCAACGGTGTCGGCAAACGCAAAAAAGCGTGTCGTTTCTATACGGTGGGGAAGTCGTTCCGGAAGGAGGACATATTCGTGATCGAGCATGCGAATCAGCCTCTCTTCACACACATAACGATCAGTATGACCATAGATCGCGTCACTGAATTTCATATCATATGCAGACATCGTCTTGGCGACAGTTCCGGAGGCACCGCCTACTTTAAAAAAGTTAGCCGCAACTTCCTGGCCTGCACCGATTTCCGCAAAAGAACCGTAAATTGATCTCGACAAATTGATCCGCAGCGCCTTCTCCTGTGTCGATAGTTTTCTGAATTCATCCATAAAAGCCCTACAAACTAAATTAATTCTGCTTCGCGAACATTATAATTTATGCAGAAAACTCCATCTCTTTTTACCTAAAAGCCAAAAAAACAAAAAACGTTGCTCCGTTCATTGAAAAAATCGCAATCGGATCAAGTACAAACAGTTGTTTGATTATTTCAAGTTTCAGTCTATTTTGGCGACTTATTCTCGAAACTAAAAACGCAAACATGGCAAACAGAGGAAATTTTTCCGGTCGGGTTGGCTTCATCCTAGCCGCGGCGGGTTCCGCAGTCGGACTGGGAAACATTTGGAGATTCCCCTATCTGGCAGGACAAAACGGCGGTGCCATGTTCGTGATGATATACCTCGCGTGCATCTTCCTGCTATGCTACCCTGTTATGGTGGGTGAAGTTTCAATCGGTCGCGCAGCACAACGCGACGCTTTTGGTTCGTACGCAAAATTTGGAGGCGAGAAGTGGGGCTGGCTCGGATTTATGGGCATCTTCGCCGGTATACTCATCCTTTCATTTTACAACGTGGTGGCTGGCTGGGCGTTTGGATACTTCCTCAACATCACGTTCGGCGACCTCCTCAACCACACTGATTTCAGCGCCTTCTTCTCAGGTTTCGTAAACGATATTATTGATTTCTCAAGCTGGGAAGGTTTTTCATATTCCAATCTCGTTTTTTCCATGGTCTTTATGGGACTGACTGCTTTCATCGTGAGCCAGGGAATACAAAAGGGTATTGAGGCGGCAAACAAAATCATGATGCCATCGCTATATGTAATCCTCATCGGATTGATCATCTACGGCCTCACACTTCCCAATGCGATAGAGGGTATCAAGTTCTACCTCATCCCGGATTTTGACGAAATCAGTATGGGGACAATCTCGGCTGCGCTCAAGCAGGCTTTCTTCTCACTTTCGCTCGGGATGGGTGCCCTGATCACTTACGGCTCTTACCTGGGCAAGGACCAAAAAATCAGTGGCTCATCTGCAATCATCTCAGCTGCGGATTCCTTCGTAGCCTTCCTTGCCGGATTGATGATTTTTCCTTTAGTATTCTCCCAGTTCATCGACCCGACTACACGCGGACCGGAACTTGTTTTTATTGCACTTCCAAAAGTATTTGTCGACATGGGCCCGATCATCGGACGTCTCGTTGGAGGATCGTTCTTCCTGCTTCTGTGTTTTGCGGCCCTGACATCCACTGTCTCGCTGCTTGAAGTACCAGTAGCCTATTACGTCGATCAAAAGAAATATCCGCGTAAGCCTGTGGTCTGGGCGCTGGCGCTGTTCATCTTCGTCGCGGGATTACCAAGCATGATGAGCCAGGGAATGATCCCTTCACTAAACAAACTCGTTTTCTATGGCGGGAGGGACTTCCTCACCTTCATTTCCGATATGAGCGATCTCTTCCTCACTATCGGAGGCTGCCTTATGTGTCTCTTTATCCGGTACCGCTGGAAGCTGTTCAACATGCACGCGGAACTCGAGCAAGGTGATCCCGGCTTCAGAAGCCGCTTCGTACGCCGGTACCTCGATTTTACCATTACCTGGGTATGCCCTATCCTTCTCGGGTTGATGTCCATCATCATTATCCTGGAGAACTTCTTCGATGTCGTGTTCTTCTAGCTGCGGATGATTTCCTGAATAATCCGGCGACTAAATTGTCCGGATTCCAATGACCTGGTAACCACTCTTCAGTTCCTGCGCCTGCAGTTTATTAGCCGGCGGTTTTAGAACATAATAGACCAGGATTGGATTTTTATTGAGAAGCCATAAGTTCAGTTTTCCTTCATCGAGCAGGTTCGCTGCCGATTAACTGGTCCGCGACCACCTTCCCTTATATTATCTCCGAGATTATCTCCGAGCCCAAGGCCACCCGAAGTGGTCTCGGAGTAGGCGCGAAAGCATCGCGCTCACCTCGGCATGCCTTTAGGACTAGTTACGGATTATAGATGGGCTGAATCGCCCGGACTGACGCCTCCGACCAGAATCACGGAAGTCGACCGGGGCGGGCAAATGGATTAATTATCAGGACGTAGCGCTGGAACAAGCTTGCTGACAATAAAACGGAATTTGCCGGAGGGAATTATGTAATCCTGATCAAAGATACGTTATTCTGGAGAAACCGGAATCGCTTGGGCAAATCCGATCGGATTCGCATTTCACAGTAACTACTTCGCTCCAGCCCCGAACTTCTCCGCAGCTTCTATTTTGATATCTTCCCAGTCGTCAGGATGAGGTGGCGTGCCCTTTTCGAATACCTGAAGCAGCCACGCAACAAGGTCCTTGTGCATACCAAACTGAATGACCGCTTCCTCACAGAACTTCACTTCGTGATCATCCACAACTTCATCGGCATAAACCATCAGGATCAAATCATACAGGAGGTTCATCCGGTCGTTGTGATTGTCGGGAACATTCAGCGTGAACGCTTCATCAGAATCAATCAATTCCTGAACCTGACGATCCTTCAGTCCATAACGCTTCCCGATCTTGAAGAGGAGCTCGATTTCCTTTTCATGCATATGACCGTCAACTTTCGCCAGCGCCAGCAAATTGCGAATGTGATTCTTCTTGTACGACAGATACTGATGTTCGAAAAATCCTATCATGAAAACTGATTTAGATAAAGCGCGTTCAATTACGAGCCGGACTCCTCTTCTTTCAAGGCCCTGCGCAAAATTTTTCCTACGTTCGTTTTCGGTAACTCATTCCTGAACTCAATGTATTTGGGAATCTTATAAGCCGTCAGATTCTCATGGAAAAACTTCTTCAATTCCTCCTCCGTCAACGATTCATCCTTCTTAACGACAAACACCTTGATAACCTCACCTGATTTTTCATGAGGAACGCCTATTGCTGCGGCTTCAAGTACCTTCGGATGTTCTGCGATGACATTTTCAATTTCATTGGGAAAAACATTGAAGCCGGAGACCTTGATCATGTCTTTCTTCCGGTCAACGATCTTAAAGAAACCATCCTCATCCATCAACCCGATATCACCGGTGCGAAACCATCCACCAGGAAAGAATACACCTTCATTGTTTTTCTCCCAATATCCACTCATCACCTGCGGTCCACGCGCACAGATTTCGCCGACTTCGCCCTGGCCCAACTGATTTCCGTGATCATCGAAAATTGCCACCTCCGTGTTCGGCATCGGCAATCCGATGGTTCCCATCTTATGCGTGCCGTCGAGGGGATTGCAACAAAGAACAGGGGACGTCTCGCTGAGTCCGTACCCTTCCACGAGTGGTTTACCCGTTACCTGCTCCCACTTTCTTGCAACCGCGTCCTGCACTGCCATCCCCCCACCTACTGCGCCATGCAGCTGACTGAAGTCCAGGTTTTTGAAATCAGGATTATTAAGCAACCCATTGAACAGCGTATTTACTCCCGTGACAATGGTGAACTTGTGTTTCCGAAGCTCCTTGACAAAGCCCGGGATATCACGAGGATTCGTGATCAGCACGTTCTTTACGCCCATCGTAAACATCAACAGTCCGTTTACCGTGAGCGCGAAAATGTGATACATCGGAATCGCGGTGATCATNATATCATCGCGTTTCTTGCTGATGTANGGCTTGAACCATTGTACGATCATCGANTTGTGGGCNATGAGGTTTGCATGCGACAACTTCGCACCCTTCGAGATGCCTGTAGTTCCACCGGTGTATTGCAATACAGCGACATCGTTATGCGTAAGATCGGGCTGCGTGTATGGAAGCCGCGCGCCTTCGCGTAGTACTTTTCTAAAGGGAATTGCTTGCGGAAGGTTGAATGGTGGCACCATTTTCTTAACCGTCCTCACCACAAAGTTGACCACCATTCCCTTCAGGCCTCCTAATTGATCTCCGAGTTCTGTCAGAATAACAAAACGGATAGATGTATTTTTGATAATCTTCTCGAGGTTCGCAGCAAAGTTTGCGACGATGACAATAGCTGAAACTCCTGCATCGCGGAATTGATGTTCCATTTCCCGAGGCGTGTAGAGCGGATTTGTATTTACCACAATCAGGCCCGCGCGAAGAGCCCCGATGAAGGCAATCGGGAACTGAAGCAGGTTGGGCATCTGAATGGCAATGCGCTCGCCTTTTTTCAGTCCAAGATTCTGAAGGTATGCCGCAAAATTTCTTGATTGTTCATCGACTTGTTTGAAGGTGAGTGTGGCGCCCATGTTTTCATAGGCGATTTTGTCACCATATTTCTTCATGCACTGATCAAATAGGTCAAGCAGGGAAGAGTATTCATACAACGGGATCTTTTTATCCACACCGGCCGGATATCTATCGAGCCACGGGAATTCATTCTTACGCACTTCACTGTGTTGCATTCCCAAAGCAAACGATTGTTATTGACCAAATCAATAGGGTAAGGGAAAAAAGGGACGTAAAAAAGCCCATCCTTCCCGGCCATCTACCAGGAAACGATGGGCAGCTCTGAATAACTCATTAACCTAAACTGAGCTAGCTGTAAGAGAAGGAATCGAACCTTCACCGGAGTCAGGAAAGGTTTGTGATAATCAGATCCGGGAGTGGATAATTATCAAGCAACCTCGCTCACTCACCGTCACCGCACTTACACTTTGATTTCTGATTTCTGGTTTCAAACTCCTGATTGCCTTTTCAATCAGGAATTGGAAGCTGGAATCAGAAATTATTTCGCTGTAGGGGAAGGCTTCGAACCTTCACGGAGCAGTTAGGTCGCCCAAAAAGGCTGGACTTTATCCTGTAATCTCCACCCCCGAGACCGGAGGGCTTGTCTGCCAGTTTCAACACCCTACAAGTTGATTTCTTGTTCCTGATTTCTGATTGGTGTCAATCAGAAATTCATTGCTGTAGGGGAAGGCTTCGAACCTCCACGGAGCAGTTAGACACTGTCCTGATCCGGAATCTGGTTGTAGCCATTTTTCGGATCAGGTGTTAGTGTTTTATCCCGTTACCTCCACCCCCGAGACCGGAGGGCTTGTCTGCCAGTTTCAACACCCTACAAGTTGATTTCTTGTTCCTGATTTCTTATTCCTGATTGGCGTCAATCAGAATTGGGATCTGGAACCAGAAATTTATTGCTGTAGGGGAAGGCTTCGAACCTTCACGGAGCAGTTAGACACTGTCCTGATCCGGAATCTGGTTGTAGCCATTTTTCGGATCAGGTGTTAGTGTTTTATCCCGTTACCTCCACCCCCGAGACCGGAGGGCTTGTCTGCCAGTTTCAACACCCTACAAGTTGATTTCTTGTTCCTGATTTCTTATTTCCTGATTGGCGTCAATCAGAATTCGGAATCTGGAATCAGAAATTGCTTTCAATATGTAAAAGAACGCCGGAAGTGCTGTTTGCTGCCTTAGAAGACCGGTTATCAGTTGCTTCCGTTGTAAATTCTTTAACAAAGTAACACCAAACCCGAACCACAAAACAATAAAAGCTGGAATATTTGTATATTTTTTAATCAGATTTCATATTTTTGAATATTACTTAAAATACAAATTTTCGTATGGCTGAAAATTTCAAAATTGACAATGTGGACCTGAAGATTCTTGAGATTTTGATGCAGGACGCCAAAAAACCTTATACGGAAGTAGCCAAAAAGGCTTTCGTTTCAGGTGGGACGGTGCACGTGCGCATGAACAAATTAGAAGAAGCAGGGGTAGTAGAGAAAACGACCTTAAAGGTCAATTACGCCAAATTAGGCTACGACATCACGGCGTTTATCGGTATCTTTCTTGAAAAAAGTGCCCTATATGACCAGGTAATGGCTAAACTCAAGGCCATCCCCGAAATCACTAACATCCACTACACAACCGGCAACTACTCCATGTTCGTGAAAATTCACTGCAAAGACACGCAGCACCTTAAACTCGTCCTTCATGATAAAATCCAGCAGGTGGAAGGTATTGAGCGCACCGAAACGATGATAAGCCTTGAGGAAAGCCTCGACCGGAGCCTGAATCTCACCTGATTACCTTAGCCATCACCATTTTAGCAAAACTTCTTGGAGTAATTAAGGGCCAAAAGAACCTTATAATGCCATTTTTGTTATACTTTTGTATTGTTTAAAATCAGTCTAAATAGGCAAAAATGAGTAAAGACAACCAGGTACTGGAAGAATTAACCTCACGGGAGTATGAGCACGGCTGGACGACCAATATTGAAACGGAGTCCGCTCCAAAAGGGCTGAATGAAGACATCATCAAGTTTATTTCTGCCAAAAAAGCAGAACCGGAATGGCTCCTGGAGTACCGGTTGAAAGCTTATCGCCAGTGGACGAAGATGACGGAGCCCAGATGGCCGAACGTCTCCTACCCTCCTATTAACTATCAGGACATAATATATTATTCGGCACCTGTTCAAAAGGCAAAACCGAAGTCGCTTGACGATGTCGATCCTGAACTGATCAAAACATTCGAGAAACTTGGTATTTCACTTACCGAGCAAAAGCGCCTGACCGGCATCGCCGTCGACGCCGTGATTGACAGCGTATCAGTGGCCACTACCTTTAAGGAAACGCTCGGCGAACTAGGCATCATATTCTGCTCTTTCAGCGAAGCCGTTCGCGAACACCCCGATCTCGTGCGCAAGTATATGGGCTCGGTAGTTCCCGTCAGCGATAACTACTTCGCCGCCCTGAACAGTGCCGTATTTACTGACGGATCGTTCTGCTATATCCCTAAGGGCGTGCGTTGTCCCATGGAGCTGTCTACGTACTTCCGTATCAACGCCGCGAACACCGGCCAGTTCGAGCGTACACTCATCGTCGCCGATGAAGGGTCGTATGTCAGCTACCTCGAAGGATGTACCGCTCCAATGCGCGATGAAAATCAGCTGCACGCAGCGGTGGTAGAGATCTATGCCATGAAGGACGCACACGTGAAGTACTCGACAGTACAGAACTGGTATCCCGGTGACAAAGATGGCAAAGGAGGTATTTACAACTTCGTAACGAAACGCGGATTGTGCGCCGGAGAACGTTCGAAAATCTCCTGGACTCAGGTGGAAACCGGCTCGGCAATTACATGGAAATATCCGTCGTGTATTCTGAAGGGCGATTATTCCAGCGGCGAGTTCTACTCAGTAGCCGTAACAAATAATCATCAGCAGGCCGACACCGGTACGAAGATGATTCATATCGGCAAGCACACGAAATCGCGCATCGTTTCGAAAGGTATTTCCGCGGGATACTCACAGAACAGCTACCGCGGACAAGTTCATATTATGAAACGTGCCGAGGGTGCTAGAAACTTTTCACAATGTGATTCATTGTTGATGGGCGACAAATGCGGCGCCCATACGTTCCCATATATCGACGTTGAAAACAACACCGCCAAAATCGAACACGAGGCCACAACCTCGAAGATCGGCGAAGATCAAATCTTTTACTGTCTCCAGCGCGGCATCGACGAAGAATCTGCCGTTGCCCTGATCGTCAACGGCTACGCGAAGGAAGTTCTCAACCAGCTCCCGATGGAATTCGCTGTCGAAGCCCAGAAACTTCTCGCGCTGACACTCGAAGGGTCAGTCGGGTAAACCCGCAAGGTTCAAGTTTCAAGGCTCAAGTTTCAAGGAACTGCGCTGAAGCTGAAGGTTCAAGTTTCAGGTTTCATGGAATGGGGTCTGAGACATTAAGGGTTTGGGATGAATGAGTCGCTAATCGTCGAGGGAACAAGACAATGTCGCCGAGGAATATGAGCACGATGGTCGCCAGGAATTTGTTCACTTCCTGTCGTATTCGAAATCTTCGGCTGGTGAAGTCTGGTCGAAACTCTATCGGGCGTTTGACCGGGATCATATCACTGTCGGAGATATCGAAGCAAGGAAAAGCGACCTTGAAGAGATAAGGAGATAAGTAGAATGCTAAGTGGACTTATAACTTATTACAAAGGAACATCAGTACGCGGACTTAGATACAAGGCATCAGATCATCCACATCACGATGATGCTACGAAGCAGCCTTGAACCTTGAATTTGAAACTTGAAACTTGAAATAATGCTAAGCATACGAAATCTACAAGCGAAAATTGACGACAAACAGATTCTGAATGGAATCAATCTGGAAGTGAAAGCGGGCGAAGTGCATGCGATTATGGGACCCAATGGTTCGGGTAAGAGTACGCTGGCTTCGGTGCTTGCTGGCCGCGAAGAGTATGAAGTACTCGGTGGCGAGGTTGATTTTTTGGGCAAGAACCTTTTGGAAATGGCTCCGGAAGAACGCGCACGCGAAGGTGTCTTCCTGGCATTTCAGTATCCGGTGGAAATTCCAGGCGTCAGCACCATCAACTTCATGAAAACAGCGGTAAACCAGATTCGCGAAGCCCGTGGTCAGCAAACACTTGACGCGGTGTCGTTTCTCTCGCTGATGAAAGAAAAGATGAAGCTTGTGGAGATCGATCAATCCCTGCTCAACCGCGCGTTGAACGAAGGCTTCTCCGGCGGTGAGAAAAAACGCAATGAGATCTTTCAAATGGCCATGCTCGAACCCAAGCTGGCGATCCTCGATGAAACAGATTCCGGTCTGGACATTGATGCACTGAAAGTGGTTTCAAATGGTGTGAACAAGTTACGCAATAAGTCGAATGCCGTTATTGTAGTTACTCACTACCAACGCCTTCTTGACTATATCGTGCCTGACTACGTTCACGTCCTTTATAAAGGAAGAATTGTGAAATCCGGTACCAAGGAACTGGCACTGGAGCTTGAAGCAAAAGGTTATGATTGGGTGAAAGACCTCGCGGCCACGGTTTAATCAGGAGAAGAAATGAGTATTGCGATTTCAGAAAAAAATATAACACAGGAAGTTATTGCAGCCATCCGCAGAGATACAAAGCCCACAGGCAGCTTTGATACATTGCGTGCTGCTGCATTGGAGAATCTGGAACGTCAGGGACTGCCGGGTAACAAGTCAGAAGAGTATAAGCATACGCCCCTCACGCGGATCCTGGAAAAGAACTTCAACTTCGGCCAGACTAATCCAGTTTCCGTTTCAGCACTTAACCGCGAGGCGTTTCTCATTCCCGATATCGATGGCAACGTTGTTGTTTTCGTGAATGGAAAATGGTCTGAAGAATTGTCGACCATCCAATCCGAGGAAGGAGTTCAGATTATTCCCTTCTCGGCGGCGGGGACAGCCGAAGCAAATCTGATCGGCACGCATCTCGGCCACGTGGCAGATCATTCCAACGATGCCTTTGCAGCCTGGAATACCGCGACGTTCAGCGACGGCGTCCTGATTTATGTAAAGAAAAACACGCAGGCCCAAAGACCTGTCTTGATTTATCATATCCACGACACTACGCAAGGCCAGGTAATCAGTGCCGTGCGGAATCTCGTCGTTACAGAAACAGGAAGCGAAATTACCCTTCTTGAGAAGTACGACACCTTTGGCAGCGCCAACGGATTCTCAATGGTTGTCTCAGAAGGCGTTGTCGCCGAAAATGCTTTGGTTAACTGGTACTCTATCCAGAACGACTCCGGCAGGTTTCATCACGAGCACCGTCAAATCAATCAGGACCGTTCGAGTCACGTTAACACGTACACGTTCACCCTGGATGGAAACGTCGTGCGCAACAACCTCCAGCTATCCCTTGACGGCGAAGGCATTGACTCGCACATGTACGGATTGTATCTGGTCAGCAAGAAGACAATTGCAGATAACCATACCGTGGTGGATCACCGTCAGCCGAACTCGTTCAGCAACGAATTTTATAAAGGCATCATCGATGACCAGGGCCGCGGTGTTTTCAACGGAAAGATATACGTAAGGCCGAATGCGCAAAAAACGAATGCGTTCCAGGCTAACCGTAATATTCTCCTTGGCGACCAGGCTACCGTGAACACAAAGCCACAGCTGGAAATCTGGGCCGATGATGTGAAGTGTTCGCACGGATGTACATCGGGCCAGCTCGATGAGGAAGCTCTGTTCTATCTTCGTGCCCGTGGAATCCACAAAGACACCGCGAGGGCAATAATGCTGTATGCCTTTGCGGCAGAGTTGTTGGAAACCATGAAAAATCCGGTTATCAAAGGCTACATCGATTCACTGATCAGTGAACGCCTTCATAAAAACTTTGAATCATGAACGCATTTCCCGCAGCGGTGAAACTGGATATTGGAAAAATCCGGCAGGAATTTCCCATACTGCATCAACAGGTTAACGGACGCGACCTTGTCTATTTCGACAACGCAGCCACGTCGCAAAAGCCTGAACGTGTAATCGATTCGTTGGTGGCGTACTATAAGGGCTACAATGCAAACATCCACCGTGGTATTCACACGCTGGCGGAGAAGGCAACCAAAGCGTACGAAGACACCCGGCGCACCGCAAGGGCATTTATCAACGCGGCATCTGAAGAAGAAATCATCTTTACACGCGGCGTCACCGAATGCATCAACCTGGTAGCATCATCATACGGCCGCGCATTCCTCAAACAGGGAGA
>Ga0065721_10006195_pt1 | contig 14345 bp, 14 predicted proteins | sample Mesricmetagenome_FD_59108 | JGI IMG/M metagenome (GOLD analysis project Ga0065721, IMG submission 59108) | Mesophilic microbial community from rice straw/compost enrichment Sample: eDNA_1 v2 (version 2) | ecosystem: Engineered > Solid waste > Grass > Composting > Bioreactor | place: USA: Davis... | reverse complement strand
CTGCGCATGTGCCTGCCGATCTCAGTTTCGTCGTCTACGAGTCGGCGGCGCAGATCTACGCGGCCAGCGACCGCGACGAGTGGGACATCGCCTTTCTCGCATCCGACCCGAAGCGGCGGGACCGACTCGCCTTCTCGAAGCCCTACCTCACGATCGAGGCGACCCTCCTGACCCGGGCAGGGCGGCCCGAAACCTCGCTCGCCGACTTCGACCGGCCAGGTATCAGCATCGCAGCTACCCGCGGCGCCGCCTACGAACAGATCCTTCGCGCCAAGCTCCGCGCCGCGGAGGTTGCCACCTTCGAGACGCCCGCGGCGAGCTTTCGCGGTTTTCTAGACGGCCCGCTCCACGCCGTCGCCGGCATCCGGCAGTCGCTCGAAGCAAGCGCCTCGTCGCAACCCGGTCTGCAGGTCTTGCAGGCATGCTTCGCGGCGATCGAGCAATGCGTGGCGGTGCCGGTCAGCCATGCGGACGATCTCGCCTGGATCGAGAGGCATATGGGGGTCTGACGGAGGCCACGGTCTCCTCGCTCCCGTCCCTTGCGAGTGACGCCCTGCGCCGTCGCCGGCTTTGGTCTGGTCAGAACCTGACGTCGGGGCCGATTGTTGCCGTGGGTCGACTTATCTCCGGAACACAGGCCTCCACGCAGGTGGGCAGTGCTTCGATCGGGCCGGGAATCAGCGTCGTGAGTCGTCCGTACACAGACCCTCGGCCCGGCCGCGCGCGAGCACGCTCGCGACGATGCGGTCGCAGCGCTCTCCGGCAAAGCTGAACGCCTCGCCGATGGCGATGTCGATCTCCTGGGCGAGGCTCTCGCGCAAGAGGGCGCGGGCTCGGAAATAGCGTGTTCGTACCGTGGCGGCGGGGATGTCGAGGACGTTCGCAACCTCTTCGACGCTCATCTCCTCGACCGCGCGCAGCATGAAGACGCTGCGGAAAGATTCCGGCAACAGCGCGACATGTGCCTCGATCAGGCTGCGGACCTGCGCCCGCGCGAGCGCCTGTTCCGGCCCCCGGTCCGGCGTCTCGGTCAGCGCCGAGCGCATGTCGGCGTCGGACGACATAAGAGCTGCCTCCAGCGGGATGATCTGCGCACTCTTGCGCCGCAGGCGGCCGAGCGCTTCGTTGACGGCGATGCGCACCAGCCAGGTGGAGAGCCTGCTCTCCGCGCGGAAGCCGGACAGCCCGCGCCAGGCCTGCATCCAGGCGTCTTGCACCACGTCTTCCGCCTCGCCGTCGCTGCGCACGATACCGCGCGCGGTGCGAAAGAGGAGTTGGTTGTGGCGGCGCATGATCGCCGTGAAAGCGATGCCGTCGCCGCGGGCGGCGAGCGTGGCCAGCTCCGCATCCCCGAGGTCTCCGGCATGGGCGGGACGAATCCCGNGATCGGCCTTGTGCATACGTGCCTCCGTGCGCNCGGCNTCGAGGATCATCGGCGTGCGNNCGTCNCGGTTCAAGGTGGCCGTGCCTCGATCTGTTCCGACCATTGGATGCGGGGCCGGGGCGTCGCGTTCCCGTGACAGCGCTGCTTTTTCTTCGTGGGGAGGGCAGGGGACTTCCGGGAACGTTTCCGGCCCGCGCGCATCCAATGGTTCGAGCGCCGCAGATGGCCTCCCACACCTGTGAAAGGACATGCCATGAAATCGCTGTCGAGCCTGTTCGTCACCGCATCGCTGCTTCTGGCCGCCCCGGCCTTCGCCGACGAGAACGACGCCCTGAAGTCGGCTCCTCCCGGAGAGCCCTACGTGCAGGTGAGCGACGCCCTGCCGCTGCCCGACTTCATCCCCGGCCTCGGAACGCTGTTCGTCGATCCGGCGACACTGCCTGCCGGTCCGTTTCTCGCCTACGATCACGACGGCAAACTGTCGGCCACTGTCTACATGACACCGCTCGAGGAGCTTCAGAACGGGACAGCCTATGACGGGCTCGATCTCGGCTCGCACGCGGTCACGAGCGTCGATATCTACTACAATGCCGGCCATCCGGGTGTGGAAAAGCCCCATGCCCATGTCGTGCTTTATCATGACGCCGACGCCAAGGCCCGTCTGGCAAAATGAGACCGTCGCGCAGGCAGTTTCTCGCGCTGGGGGCTTCGGCTCCGTTTTCCTCGTGCCCTCGGCACTCCGGGCCGCTCCGGTCGAGGCGATCGAGATGCGAGGCACGCCGCGGGGCGAGCGCATCTGTTCGCGCCGAACGGGCTGGCGGTCGCGCCCGGAACGACCGTGCGCTTCGTCAACCGCGACCAGGGCAACAGCCACACCGCAACCGCCTACCATCCAGCCCATTTCGACCGCCTGCGGCGGATCCCCGCCGGTGCCGAGCCCTGGGACACCGGCTTCCTCCTGCCCGGAGCGACGGGCGAGGTGGTGCTCACGGCGCCGGGTGTCTACGACGATTATTGCATCCCGCACGAGATGGCGGGCATGGCCGGCCGGATCGTCGTCGGCCGCCCGGGCGATCCCGGCTGGGAGGGGCCGGCGGCGGCAACTGACGACGTTGCAGCCGAAGTGATCGCCACCTTGCCATCCATCATGGACATCCTTGCCCGCGGCCGGATTTTTCCGGACCAGAGAAACCTGGTGCATGCCGGCAAGTCACACGGGTGAGCGGTCCCCGCCTTGCCAGCGGGCACCTGCAAAGTATGATCCGCGGATCAGGCTCTTTGCGAGTGACCCGTCATGCACGATTTCGCGCGCGGCTTCCGGATCGATGGTGCGCTGGTCGAGTGGGGCGCCACCCTTGCGGCAGCGGCCGAAATGTTCGGCCTGTCCACGCAGGAGTGCAGCGAGATCGGCTATGAGACGCTGCGCGTCCCGTGCAAGTCGGCCTACGGGTTTCAAACGCTTGTCGCCGAGGTGACGGCCTATGGCCTGTCGCGGCCGGTCACGGCGCTCGCCTACGAACTTGCGCCGCCCGCGGGCGGGCCGATCGAGCCTCGCTTCTGGACCGGTCCCCTGACCGCCATGCTGGGGCGTCCATCGCGCGAGTCGATCGAGGACGTGAGTGATCGGTCGAACCCCTGGGATGCCGTGCGCTATTATGCCGGGTGGCAGAGCGCCGATTTTTCGGTCGGCCTGTCGGTGTACGGCGCGCTGCGGGAGGTGCCCGAAGGGCGGTCCGCCGGCACGCTCTGGCTCAATTGGCCGATCGAGAAGGCGGCAAGGCCCTACCTCGAGGAATGGCGGGCGGCGTGCGACGCGCTCAAAGCGGCGGCGAAAGGCGCGAGCGGCATCCGGACCTTCCGCATCGGCTTCGACCAGCACGCCACCCACAGCGACGGTTCGGAACCGGTGGCGAGCGCCCCGCGACCGCGCGACGCGCAACTGGCCCTGACCACGCCCGACATTCTCAGGACGCCGGCCGTCATCGCCGAGCGCTTGGGCCCCCGCGACTTTTCCCTCTGGTCGAATCCCGACAGAAAACTCCGCTGCCTGTCGACGCGCTGGGACAGCGTCACCTGGACCGACGACGCGCCGCCTGTGATCGACTGGCTGCATGTCCGGCCCGCGAAGGGGCCGGGGCAATCGTCGCTGCGTCTCGGCCACTGGTCGGTGATCGACGCCGTCAATTCATCGAGCGTGCGCGACGCAGTAGCCGCGCTCGAGGCGCTTCCGAGGGTTCGAGTCAACCGCGTCGACGGCGGATACGACTGCTGACGGCAAAGGGGGGAGTCATGAGGAAAGTCGCGCTGCTGTCGGCCCTGGCCGGCCTCCTCTTCGGCTCCGCGGGAGAAGCCGCGGAACGGGTGCGGCTCGAAGCCCGGCTCGTCGCCGCAGACGGCGCGCCGCTGGCTCAGCTGCCCGTCCGCATCGTCATGGGCGGCGGCAGCGGTGCGCGCGAGCCCACGGCGGGGCGAAAGGTGACGACGGACGGTGACGGCCGGGTTACGCTCGAGGCCGAGACGCCGATGAAGACGCGGCGCATCTCCCTCGACAACATCTTCGTGCGGTATCCGGCGCAGTTCCTCGAAATCGGGATCGAGCTCGACCTGCGTGGCCGGCCGGCGCTCTACTGGATCGAGCTCGACAACACGCGGGAGGGCACGGCCGCGCTGATGAAGGCGTTCGTGACCGGTCCGAAAGGCCGGTTCGACAGGGCGCTGAAGTTCCACCCCGATCTCTACAGCTGGTCGATCCCCGACGATCCGCAGGGCCTGATGATGACCGGCGTCGGCGCCGAGCTCAAACACCACGAGATGGAAGGCGCACCGGGCGAAGGCTGGACGGTCAGGCTGACGCTCCAGAAGCACGAATTCGAGGTGCGATAGGACGGAGCCGTTGCCGCGGTCGCCTCCGGGGAAACAGTCTGTTCCCGTCGAAAGGCGCCGAAAGGGGAAGACTCGTCCGGCCGGGCGAACTAGAGTTTCGCGACATTGCCGGTGGGAATTCCGCACGCGTTCCCGCACGGACACCTCGTTGCCGGGAGCCTTCCTCATGACCAGTGCCGCCGAATTCTTCGACATGGACGCAGCGCCGATGCGCATCGGCACGGTGAGGCTCAAGGTGCGCAATCTCGACACCGTCGCCGGCTTCTATCGCCACGTCCTCGGCCTTTCGGCCATCGACGCGGACGGGCAGACGGCAACTCTTGGCGCCGGGCGGACGCCGCTGATCGTGCTCGAGGCCGATCCGGCGCTCGCACCGGGCGATCCCCGCCAGGCGGGGCTGTTCCACACCGCGTTCCTGATGCCGACGCGGGCCGATCTCGGCCGCTGGCTCGGCCATGTCGCCGCCCTGCGGGTGCCGCTGCACGGAGCGTCAGACCATATCGTCAGCGAGGCGATCTATCTCGCGGACCCGGAAGGCAACGGCATCGAGGTCTATGCCGACCGTCCGGTCGCGGGCTGGCGCGATGCCGACGGCCAGATCAGGATGGCCACCGAGAGGCTCGATCTCCATGACGTTCTCGCCGCCGGCGAGGGCAGGGCGTGGACGGGCTTTCCCGAAGACGGCCGCATCGGCCACGTCCATCTCCAGATCGGGGATGTCGCCGCGTCCGACCGCTTCTATCGTGACGTGCTGGGCTTCGACATCGCCGCCGACTATCCCGGCGCCAGTTTCTACGGCAGCGGCGGCTATCACCATCAGCTTGCGGGCAACATCTGGAACAGCCGCGGCGCCGGGCGCCGGCCGGAGGGGATGACCGGGCTCGGTGGCGTCGAGATCGTCGTGCGCGACGCGTCGGATATCGCCGAAGTCGCTGCCCGCGCCGAGGAAGCCGGAATCGAAATCGCCCGGGATGAGATCGGCACGACACTGCGCGATCCCTGGGGCATCGCCGTCACGCTGAAGGCCTGACGCGCAGGCCGCTGCCGCTCAGTCCTCGTGGGCGGCGAGCTGTTCCAGGATTTTGCCGCGGCCGCGGGCTCGCAGGAGCATCGGCAGCGCCACGGCGACGATGGCGAGGCTCCAAAGGACGATCGCGATCCATGACTGGAACAGCGCACTCGGATCGCCCTGGCTGATCGCCAGCGCGCGGCGCAGCTGCTGCTCGGCCATCGGCCCGAGGATGAGGCCGACGACGACCGGGGCGAGCGGATAGTCGAACCGCCGCAGGAGATAGCCGAGAAGACCGAAGACGAGCAGCACGCCGAGCTCGAAGGCGGACGGATTTGCGCCGATCGTCCCGAGCGTTGCGAAGACGAGGATGCCCGGATAGAGCCAGTGGCGCGGAATGGTCAGGAGCCGCACCCACAGGCCGATCAGCGGCAGGTTGAGCACGAGCAGCATCAGATTGGCGACGAGCAGGCTGGCGATCAGCGCCCAGACCAGCGAGGAATTGGTGACGAAAAGCAGCGGGCCCGGCTGCAGGCCGAACTGCTGGAAGCCGGCGAGCATGATCGCTGCCGTCGCCGTCGTGGGCAGGCCCAGGGTGAGAAGCGGCACCAGCGTGCCGGCGGCTGACGCGTTATTGGCGGCCTCCGGCCCGGCCACGCCTTCGATGGCACCCTTGCCGAATTCGTCCGGATGCCGGGAGAAATTCTTCTCGGCCGTATAGGAGAGGAAGCTCGCGATGTCGGCGCCGCCGGCGGGCATGGCGCCGATCGGGAAACCGATCGCGGTGCCGCGCATCCACGGCATCCACGAGCGCTTCCAGTCCGTCGCCGACATCCACAGAGAGCCTTTCACCGCCTCCACCTTCTCGGCCAGCCGCGACGGCGAGCAGACGACGATCAGCGTCTCGCCGATGGCGAAGAGCGCGACGGCGAGCGTGGTGACCTCAATGCCGTCGAGGAGATCCGGGACGCCGAAAGCAAGCCGCGCCTGTCCTGTCTGCAGGTCGATGCCGACGAGGCCGAGCGCGAGACCGAGGAACAGGGCGGTCAGCCCGCGCAAGGTCGAGGCGCCGAAAGCGGCCGAGACCGTCATGAAGGCAAGCACCATCAGCGCGAAATATTCCGCCGGGCCGAAGGAGAGGGCGAAGGAGACGACCCAGGGCGCGACGAAGGCGAGCGCGAGCGTGGCGATCAGCCCGGCGACGAAGGAGCCGATCGCCGCGGTGGCGAGCGCCGGGCCGCCGCGGCCGGCCCGCGCCATGCGGTTACCCTCGAGCGCAGTGACGACCGAGGCGCTTTCGCCCGGCGTGTTGAGCAGGATCGAGGTGGTGGAGCCGCCATACATGCCGCCGTAATAGATGCCGGCAAACATGATCAGGGACCCGGCCGGATCGAGCTTGTAGGTGACGGGCAGGAGCAGGGCGACGGTCAGCGCCGGGCCGATCCCGGGCAGGACGCCGACGGCGGTGCCGAGGAGGACGCCGATCAGCGCATAGAACAGATTGGCCGGCTCGAAGGCGGCGAGAAGGCCCTGTGCCAGGAGTGCGAACGTATCCAAACCGCCCTCCCTGGCCGGTCAGAAGAAGAAATCTTCAAGCGGGCCGGCCGGCAGCGACAGCTGCAGCAGGCGTGCGAAGACGAACCAGACGGCGAAGGAGAGGACGATGCCGATCGGGATCGTCATCCAGAGCGGGCCCTTGCCGAAGGCCTTGGCGGCTGCGCCGAAGAGGAGGCCGGTGGCGATCGAGAAACCGACCGTCTTCAGGAGCAGCATCTGAGCCGCGAGCCCGCCGACGATCCAGACGAGCGGCGGGAAGTGCTGTTCCTCGCGTTCCGGAAACTCGCCGCGAAGGGCGGCGACCGCGGAAAACGCGGCAAGGAGCAGAAGACCAACGCCGATGACGAAGGGGAAGGTCTTCGGGCCGATGCGGGCATAGGCGCCGCCGCCGGCCGGCAGGCTCGCCGCATCCCACAGGATGAGTGCGGCGAGCACGGCGAGGCCGCCGGCGATGGCGAGCGCCGCCACATCGGGGCGGCGCTGCCTCGGGGAGTTGCCTCCGTCGTTCATCGGGATCCGCCGCGCTTACTGGACGAGGCCGATGTCCTTGAGGATCGCCTCGGTGGCGGCGATGTCCTTGGCGAGCTGCGCCTTGAAATCCTCGCCGGCGAGGTAGGTGTTGGCCCAGCCGTTCTTGGCGAGTGCGTCCTGCCAGGACTTCGATTCCACCATCTTGCGGATGTCCTCGCCGATGGCGGCTTCCTGTTCCGGCGTGATGCCCGGCGCGGCCGAGACCGAGCGCCAGTTCTGGATTGCCACGTCGACGCCGCCTTCCTTGAAGGTCGGGGCATCGATGCCCTCGACGCGTTCGTCGCTGGAAATGCCGATCACGCGCAGCTGGCCGGCTTCGACCTGGGCGCGGAACTCGCCATAGCCGGAAATGCCGACCGTCACCTGGTTGCCGAGAATGGCCGCCAGCGCCTCGCCGCCGCCCGAGAAGGCGATGTAGTTGACCTTGGTCGGATCGACGCCGACCGCCTTGGCGACCAGACCCGCGGTGATGTGGTCGGTGCCGCCGGCCGAGCCGCCGCCCCAGGACACCGAGCCCGGATCGGCCTTCAGCTTCTCGACCAGCGCCGCCATGTCCTTGATGTCGGAGGCGGTCGGAACGACGATGACCTCATACTCGCCGGTCAGGCGGGCGATCGGGGTGATCTGCTCGAGCGTGACGGGCGACTTGTTGGTCAGGATGGCGCCGACCATGACGTAGCCGCCGACGATGAGCTCGTCCGGCTTGCCGTTCGCCGTATTGACGAACTGGGCGAGGCCGATCGTTCCGCCGGCGCCGGGCACGTTATGCACCTGCACCGAGCCCGAGATCTTCTCGTCCTGCAGCGCGGCCTGCATGGTGCGCGCGGTCTGGTCCCAGCCGCCGCCGGGCGCGGCGGGCGCCATGATCTTGTAGTCGGTCGCAAGCGCGGGCGAGGCCATGGCAAAGGCCAGCGCCGAAGCGATCAGAAGCTTCTTCATCGATAATCCTCCCTGTTCGGGCGTCCCTTCGGGAACGCCTCTATCGTCCGCTCAGGCCATGCCACGTTCTGGACCGGTTAAGCGCATGTCGCGCCTCCGGCCGCTGCGGCCTGGTGCTGGCGAACCTCCTCGGATCGGCGCCTCCACGCGCCGTCGAAACCCAGCGTACGCGTTCAAGCTGACATCTGCCTGACATCGTACATTGCCGGCCACACCCCTCATCGACCACGCAAAGCGTCGTTCCACCGTTCGATCAGCCGCGAGCGATTGGCCTGGTCGAGATAGACCATCAGCCCCGGGCTCACCGGCACCGGCCTCAGCATGGCGCCGATCGTATCACGGATCGCCTTGGCCGTGTTGTCGCCGGCGACGTCGGGATGGACGGCCGCGATCTGCAGCTCCTGGGCGAGCACGGTCTGGCCTTCCGCCGACATGAAATATTCGAGGTAGCGCCGACCGAGCTCGGGCGCGGCCGCGGCGGCCGGCACCAACCCGATGCGCGACATGACGATCGTATAATCGCGCGGCAGGACGATGCCGACGTCCGGGTTCCGCGCCGCCCAGTCGGCGGCATAGGAGCCGAGGATGTTGTAGGCGAGGATGAAGCGGCCGTCGGCAATGCGCTCGAGGATCGCCGAGCTCGTCGAATAGACCTTGCCGCCCGCGGCGCCAAAGGCGCGCACCAGCGACCAGATGTCGGAGAACTGCTCCTGGTCGCGCGCCATGAACATGAAGCCCACTCCGGAGCGCTCGATGTCGTAGGTGGCGACGCGGCCATGGACGAGGCTGCCGGAATTCTGGAGGAAGTCGACGAACTCGCCGCGGGTCGAGGGCGGCGTCCGGCCGGCGAAGCTCGGCTTGTGGTAGACGAAGACGGCCGGCTCGAAGGTCAGCGCATAGGCGGTGTTGCGCCAGTTCGCCCAGCGCGGCCAGCGCGCGCTCATCGGCAGCAAGCTCTCCTGCGCGTAACCGTCATTGGCGAGCTTGACCTGCAGGTCCATCGCCGAGGAGAAGGCGACGTCGGCGGTCGGTCCGCCGGCATCGGTCTCGGCGACGATGCGGTCGTAGATGTCGGCCGTCAGCAGCTCCTCGTAGCGCACGGCGATGCCGGGATTGGCGCGCTGGAAGCCGGGGATCATCGCCTTGGCGAGCGGGGTGTCGAGCGAGGAATAGACGACGACCGTCCCGGTCACCTCGCCGCCGGCGGGCGGGAAGTAGGTCGTTTCCGCCTTCGCGGCAGTGGCGAGGACGAGGGCCGCCAGGATCATGAGCATGCGCATGGCCGAAACCTGCCCGATAAGCCCCGCCATCACAAGCCTCAGCCATGCCACCCGCACCTCCACCGTCATGGGCCGGACGGTGTACCGCGCCGATTTCATTCAACCCGAAAGGCCGCTACATTGCCGCTGCGGAGGGTCGCTTGCGAATACTTGTGGTGGAAGACAACGCCGTTCTGGCGCGGGGGCTGACGGATCTCCTCAAGGGCAACGGGTATGCCGTCGACCGTGTCGGCGACGGCGCCTCGGCGATCGCCGTCACGGCGAGCGAGCGCTTCGACCTCGTGATTCTCGATCTCAACCTTCCCGAAGTCGATGGCATCGAAGTGCTGCGCGCCATCCGCAGCCGCCCGGACGGGCCGGGCATCCTCATCCTCAGCGCGCGCGATGCGCTGGAGGACCGGGTGCGCGGCCTCGATCTCGGCGCCGACGACTACATGATCAAGCCCTTCGACGTGGGCGAGCTCGAGGCGCGGGTGCGCACCATCCTCCGGCGGCAGGCGGGACTGAAGGCGACGGTTCTCTCCTTCGGCGACGTGACGCTCGAGATGAACTCGCGTACCTTCTCGGCACACGGGCGCACGCTCGACCTGCCGGCCCGCGAGGCGAGCCTGCTCGAAACCCTGTTCCTGCGCGCCGGCAAGGTGGTCTCCAAGCAGGCGATCATCGAATCTCTGGCAAGCTTCGACGACGACCTCAGCCCGAATGCGATCGAGCAATATGTGAGCCGGCTGCGGCGGCGGCTGGCGCCGCACGGTCTCACCGTGCGCACCGCGCGCGGCATCGGATACTATCTCGAGCGGCAGGTCGCCGGCTGATGGCCGCGGCCTACGCCTATTCGCTGCGCCGCCGGCTGCTCCTGTGGCTGCTCGGGCCGCTGATCGCCATCGGCCTCCTCGCCCTGTTCGACACGTGGCGGGAGGCGACGCGGACGGCCGATGGCGTCTCCGACCGGGTGCTGGCCGGCTCGGCGCTGGCGATCGCCGAGCGCGTGGTCGTTTCGGAGAACGGGACGCTTGAGGTCGACATCCCCTATGTCGCCCTGGAAATGCTCACCTCGGCGGCGCAGGACCGCGTGTTCTACCGGGTGGAGGGACCTCCGGGCACCTTCATCACCGGCTACGAGGAGCTTCCGACCATCGCCGGCGTGCAGCAGGAGAGCACGGTGTTCTCTGACGCGGAATTTCGCGGCGAGGCGATCCGGCTCGCGGTGCTGGCGCGGTCGGCGTCAACCGGAATTTCCTCGATCCCCTTCGTCGTCACGGTCGCCGAGACGACGATCTCGCGCAGCCAGCTCGCGCGCTCGATCCTCTTGCGTTCGGCGCTCCGGCTCGTCGCCATCATCGGGGGCGCAGCGCTGATCGTCTGGTTCGCGGTCACGGCGTCGCTGACACCGCTCTATCGGCTGCGGGATGCGATCGCGTTGCGAAGCCCGAACGATCTTGAGCCGATCGTCCAGCGCGTGCCGGCCGAAGTGCGCGGGCTCGTCGATACCGTCAACTCGTTCATGGCGCGACTCGATTCCGCCCTGACGGCGATGCGCCACTTCACCGGAAATGCCAGCCACCAGCTGCGAACGCCGATGGCGATCGTGCGAACNCAGCTTGCCCTCGCCGAGCGTGCCACTTCTCTCGGCGAGGCCCGCGNGGCGGCGCGNACGGCCGACGAATCCGTCGTNCATGCCGAGCGNATCCTCGCCCAGCTCCTGCTGATGGCGAGGGTGGACCGCGCCGCCTCGCAGCAGCCCTTCTCCGTGGAGACGATCGATCTCGCGGAAGTGGCGGAAGCCTGCGTCGCCGAGCGCGTGGTCGCCGCGGCGAATGCCGGCATCGACCTCGGCTTCCAGTCCGCGGGCCCGTGCCCGGTGCGGGCCGACGCCCTTCTTGCCGGCGAAATGATCGGCAACCTGATCGACAATGCGATTGCCTATGCCGGGTCCGGGGCGGAGACGACGGTGCGCGTTAGCACGGGGAGCGAGATCGTTCTGGAGGTCGAGGATAACGGGCGCGGGATCGTTCCTGAAAAGNTCGCCNGCCTCGGCGGCCGCTTCGTCCGCGCCAGCGAGGAGCAGCCCGGCGCCGGACTGGGGCTCGCCATCGTCCAGGAGATTGCCACGCTCTTCGGCGGCCGGGTCGAATTTTCCTCCGGCGCCGGCGGGTGCGGCTTTTGCGCCCGGGTTATCCTGCCCCCGGCTCCCGAGGATGGCGAGCCGGCGGATGGGGAAATCGCGCGCGCAGGGAGCCGCAGTCTTTCACGGAGCCAGGCGTAGCCGACCTCCGCTTGAAGGAAGCCGGAGGATGTCAGGCAGCGCGGGGTGAGAAGATCGCTCGCGTCACGTCGACCTCGTAGCGGCCGACATGCCCGGGCGCCTCGGCCGCGAGCCGNGCGACGCTGTCGATGATGAAGGCCACCTTGTCGTCGGGCAGGAGCACNCTGAANTTCAGCCGCGTGAAGCCCGGCTTGGCGATCTCTTCGCCAGAGAGGATCGCCTGCCGCAGCGCCTCCGATTCCGCCGGGTCGATGTCGAGCAGCCGGTGCACGTAGGGCCCGGCACAGGCGCACCCCCCGCGCGCCTGAATGCCGAAGCGGTCGCTCAGCATGCGGGTGACGAGCTGCTGGTGGACGTAGCCGCCGGCGCCGTCGCGCAGCCTGAAGGCGAAGATCGGCAGGCGCGGCACCGCAAGTGAGCCGAGGAGCTCAAGCCGCTTGACGCCGGACCAGGCGGAGATCGCCCGCGCTGCGAGCTCGCTGTTGCGGCGCGCCATCGTCTCGGCGCCGATCGCCTCCTTGACGAGGAAGGCGAGGGCGGCGCGGATGTCGCCGATCACGTTGGGCGTTCCCGCCTCCTCGCGTGCCTCCAGGCTGGTGCTGTAATCGTGCGTTGCCGGCGAGACGAAGCGGACCGTGCCGCCGCCCGGCCAGGTCGGACGGGTGGAGGTGACGGCATCGCGCCGGACGATCAGCACACCGGACGCACCGGGACCGCCGACGAACTTGTGCGGCGAGACGACGATGGCGTCGATCTCCGCGCCCGGCTCGGACGTCATCGCGATCGGCAGGTAGGGGCCACCGCCGGCATAGTCCCAGATGATGCGCGCGCCGGCCGCTTTGGCGATCCGGGTGACGGCAGCGACGTCGGTGATGATGCCGGTGACGTTCGAAGCCGCCGAGAAAGCACAGACCACGCGGCGGCCGGTACCGGCGCGGGCGAGCGTTTCGGCAAGATGGTCGAGATCGGGACCGCCCGTCTCGGCTTCCGGGATTTCGATCACTTCGGCGCCCGATTCGCGCCAGGGCAGGATGTTGGAATGATGCTCGTAGGGTCCGATCAGGACCAGCGTCCCGGGGCCGACGCCGAACAACGCGCACAGCCGGTTGATGCCCGCCGTCGCGCCGGAGCCGGTGAAGATGACGGCGTGGCCGGCATCCGCGCCGCAGCAGGCGGCGATGACCGATCGCGCATTCCGCCGCAGCCGCGTCATCACGCCGCCGCAATAGGAGGCCTCGGTGTGGCTGTTGGCGTAATAGGGCAGAACCTCCTCGAGGATGAAGCGCTCGACCTGCATCAGCGCGCGGCCCGATGCGACATAGTCGGCATAGAGGAGCGGCTTCGGCCCGAACGGCCCATCGACCATCGCGTCCTTGCCGACGAGGCCGTCGGCGAGTGCGGTGAGCACGTCGCCCTGCCTGAGGCCGGCGGCGAAGCGGTCGAGAAGGCCGGGTGGGTGTGGGTACGCGAGGGACATGGCGGCGGCTCCGTGAAGCGATGGCGGAGCCTAGCGCGGCGGACTCGTTGAAACCTCATCGATTTCATGCGAATTTCCGTATATCTTGTGTCAAATGATCGATGTCATGGAAAAAATCGATACGATCGATCTGAAAATTCTCACCGTCCTGCAAACGGATGGCGGCATATCGCAGCGCGACGTCGCCGAGCGGGTGGGGCTGTCGCAGAATGCCTGCTGGCGGCGCCTGCAGCGGCTCAACGCGGCCGGCATCGTTCGTGGCACGCGTACCGAGATCGATCTCTCGGCGCTCGGGCTCGACCTCGTCGTCTTCGTCATGGTGCGCACGCGCCACCATTCGAAGGAGTGGGCAGACCAGTTCCGCGCCCATGTCGAGCGCCTGCCGGAAGTGACCGATTTCTATCGCATCGGTGGCGACTGGGACTATCTCATCAAGGTGACGGCGCGCGGNATGCGCGGNTACGACGCCTTCTATCAGAAGCTGATCACCAATTTCGATCTNGCCACGGTCACCGGCTTCTTCTCGATGGAGGCGATCCTGCAGAACCGCGCGGTCGATCTCGCCCGGGTAAAGTGAGCGCGNCAGTCTCAGGGGATGATCCGGATCACCCTGCGCGCTGCGCCGTCAGGAAGGCGACGAGCGAGGCGCTGGCGTCGAGGATGTGAGAGCGGGTGAGGCGGCAGGCCTCGTCCGCGTCGCCGCGCTTGCAGGCCTCGAGGATGGCGTCGTGGTCCTTGCGCGCCCGCTCCATGCCGTCCGTCAGCGTCAGCTGAGCCCGCAGGTAGCGGTCGATGCGATCGAGCGACGAAGCCACGATCTGGAGATAATAGGGCCGCTCCGAGGCGCGGTAGAGGCTGTAGTGGAAATTGCGGTTGATCTCGCCCCACTTCGACGGGTCCGGTTCGGTGGCGAAGGCGTTGCACCAGCGCGTCGCCTCCGCAAGCGTTTCGGCGGTCATTCGCGGGACGGCGAGGCGGATCGTCTCGCCCTCGACCAGCGCACGGAACTCGAAGATCTC
>Ga0065721_10005340_pt1 | contig 14345 bp, 6 predicted proteins | sample Mesricmetagenome_FD_59108 | JGI IMG/M metagenome (GOLD analysis project Ga0065721, IMG submission 59108) | Mesophilic microbial community from rice straw/compost enrichment Sample: eDNA_1 v2 (version 2) | ecosystem: Engineered > Solid waste > Grass > Composting > Bioreactor | place: USA: Davis... | reverse complement strand
CATAGGCCGGATGCCGAAGTCCGCAGGCTTCCGCAGGAATCCCCGCGAACACGCGGGAGTCGGCGCGATCGGGCAAGAAAAAACCCCAACCGAGAACGGTTGGGGTTTCGTTATTGGTGGCGGATGGTTGACGGAGACGGGGTGGGCTCGATCAGCCAGCGAGGGAAGATACTATCCATTGCCCCCTGGTTCAGAGTGACCTCAAGACCAGTCACCAATAACATAGTGGCACGCGCTTGCCACGTGCAAAATGGGTTCCACGAATACGCCAATAAGCATGCCGTGATGCCCCACGAGCTGCTCAACTTCGGAGCCGTGATGGGGGTGATGGATCGTCCTGACAGCCATTACGAATGTTACGAGCTCGAAATCCGCGAGAACACCTCGGGAAAGGTCTACCGGGACGGAGTGCCCTTCATGGCCTCTGTCTAAGTCACTGCATGACCCCAACGGTTACACCATCGGGCCCGACACCGCTCGAACGGCTTGCAGCACTGCCGCGATTCGCGCCGCAGCCCGCCCTCGGACATACAGCCCGAGCTCAAGTGAGTACTCGAACGACCACTGATTCATGTTGGACGAACCCACGTAGGCCGCTGTATCGTCTGCCAACACAACCTTGGCGTGGAATGTCTCGTTTCCGGGCGCGTCGGAACGGTCCAAGCGGAAGTTCAGCACCGCAACACCAAGGCGAGACAGATTCTCGCGGACCGCGGTGAGTGCAGATGGGGGCACTCCTTCCTTGGTGGTGCGCAAGATCAGATACCTGTCGCCTGCCGGTGTTCGCTCGAACAGGTTCAAGACCACTTGCGCGCCAACCTCGTCGAAGAATGGCGTCATCACCCCGAAAGATCTGCGTGCCGACTCAGAAATCGCCGGCAGCAGTTGCCTGGTATCCCTGAAGCTTCGGCTACCTTGCAGCATGCTCTCGAGCTGCGCAGAGACCTGGCTCGGCGCTGGCGGCTTGGTCAACACTACGTCGACGACGTCGACGTCTTGATGAACGCGAGTGCGATACAGCTTTGCGCCTTGGAGGAAGGGCGCCAACTCCTGCGCAAGAGCACGGTTCCGCACGCGCCAAGTCAGAAGCGTGATCTTTTCGAACAGACCGCAGGTTTGCCCGGCGGCCAAGGAGCGCTCAAGGTCGGCAGCGCGCGCCTGCGGCAAACCGAGCCGTGTGCAGATGGAGTGCACGGCCGTGGGCACGTCCAACGAGCCTCGAGCGGCTTCTTCGCAGAGAGCGGCGCTCACCTCACAGTGAGGTGCCAGCATATCGAAGGCGTTCAGCAGTTCAGCGCGCATTGCCTGCGTTGACCACCTCAAGGAAGCCGGGAATTCTCTTGCCCTTGTGTGTTGCATCCTCGCGCGGCGGTGGTCCACCCTTGAGAACGGCACGAGACAGCAACTGGTTCTGCGCTACACACGATGTCTCAGGAATCATGATGCAGTCTGGGCAAGCCCCGCCCGCTGTGTCACAGAGCCGCCCCGAATTGCAGCGATGGGAAGACGCCTCCAGTAAACGCGACAGGAACCGATTGTTCTCATTACGCCACAGCGAGGAAAGGTTTCCCAAGTCCATGGTCGTACCGTTTCGGTAGACGACGAACGCCAGGTCGGGCGGAAAGATGTACTCGCCCATAGAGCCCAGGTCCAGGCCCGATAGCTCGGCCACGTTCTTCATGAGCACGTGAGCGTAGGTGTGCAGCAAGGTGTACACGTAGCGGTAGGTGGCCGCGTCTCCCTCCTTTAGCAGGGAGAAGTAGCGCCCGAACGGCTGTGCGACCTCCAGAATCTTCCCGCCAAGTTTGACCGAAACGCTCTCGTCCCAGTCTGGCAGGTCCACCACGCCAACGGCACGCAGCCACTTGTACACTGCGCTTGGGTCAAGGCGCGCATATAGTGCTTCGTTGGCTTGCGTCACGACGTAGATGGGCCGCTTACCGTTACGCAGCGGCTCGAACAGGCGCAAGCGTACGGGCATCAACTGGTTGCGCTTCTCCAAGGTCGGCGTCGCGCTAACTCGCGTGTAGCCGTGCGTGAAGCGACACAGGTCGAACTCTCGAATCAGCCCCAGGTCAGCGATGCCGAGCTTTTTCATCAACTGCTGGGTCTGCGCTTCCTGGGCTGCCTTATCGTTGGTGTCTTTCGGTGCGAGGTCGTTGTCGAGATGGTTGAAGCGCACGAACTTAGCGCGACCGCCGTCGGGCGCAGCGGAGAGCTTGCCCCGGTTGAGTGCCTCATGCTCTACCGCCAGAACGAAGGGGTCGAAGCGACTTGTGTACTCACTGCGGGCGGCAAGCTGCGCGTTGATTGCCGGCGGTAGGTCAACGCGCGGCCGTACGAGAGGCGGGTCGCTCGTTGTCCACCGGTCGACAAGCTTCCTGAGCTCCCTTTCAGCCATCTCCTGCATGGCCTTGTCGCCTATTCCTCGAGACAGATCACTCATGCGCGAAAGGCTCTCGTACGACTCCCACTCACTGGCTTTCCCTGCCGCCAGCAGCGCCGCTTTCATCTCGTCAGGGGTGAGCTCACCGCCTCCAAACCTAAACTGCTTGCCGATAAAAGCGGCGAGCTCAGACTGTCGTTGAGGCTCTAGCATTGTCATCAGCTGATGTTCAGACTCCGGGAACAGGACGAACTGCTCGGACTGGGCGTAGTAGGCGGACGACGCGCGGTACGAGATGGGCTCCATGCGACGCTCACTCACGCGCTTGCCAGCGTTGTCTCGGAACACCTCTGTGGTGAATGGGTCGTTTTGGCGCCATTCGTCCGACCCCTTGTGGCCGCACGTCGGGTTGGCGCAGTAGAAGTGCCACTGACCGATGCGCGGCGAGTCGGTATTCAGCTTGAAGTCGCTCTTGCCGCATACGCTGCATTCCTCGCCGTAGAGCCTCAGGATGTTCTTGCGGTCATCCCACTCCCACCGGCCGGGGGTGGCAGGCGTCCACTCGCCCGACCAGTGCACGAAGATGACGTCGAGCTGGCGCCACTGGCACGGCCCTTTTGCATCAGTTGCGGTGCACTGGGTCTTGCGTAGACGGTCGATGTTCTGTGCCAGGTCGTGCGCTGATTCGAAACGCCTAAAAAGGTGGCATTTGTTGCAAACGAAGGTCAGTGGCGCCGGGGCGTATCCCATGCGCAGCGGACTCAGGAACGCCAATCGGTCTGTGCCCAGGGGAACGACGGTAGCGCCCTTAAGAAGCGCTTCGTCCAGGCACTGGCGCGGGTCGATTTTTCGATCTCCCGTACCGACCGCGTAAGCCCGCGTGAACCAGCTCTGCCAGACCTCCTGAAGCCGTAAGAGGATTTGTGCCTTCGTGACCGCTTGAATAGGAGCGTCATCGACCGTTGCCGAGAAGTCCGGCAGGGAAATGCATGCACCCAGCCCGCCTTCGAAGGTGAAGAAGGCGCCAGGTGCGTACGCGGAGCCGAGTTGTCCCCTGGAGCGCGCCATCGTCGGGGCGCTGAGTGACTTTTCTTCATCTTCGGTGCCCAAGAAATTCCTGCGAGTTACCATCTCAGTTCCCCGTCTGTGCGTTATCTGCACCGTCGTTGTTGGCCACGCCATGACGGACGAGGTCCATAACCAGCAGAACCTCGCCGTGCGCCTGGGTCTTGCCCCCCGCGTCACGGGTGGAAGCCTGAATGACACCGCCCTGGTCGACGTCCCGCAGCGATGTCATCGGCTTGAGCATCAGGTCCGTCTGAGCCTTGAAGTACCCATCCACGGTGCCGCTACCCCACACCGCGCTGCTCCACGCGTTGGTGATGAGGTCGCGGGTCCTGTGATCGATACGAGCGCGGTAGTGCTCCTCGCCTTCCGGCGAGTAGGCACCGCGCAGCCCGATGGCAAGCTCGACGAACTTGTTAATTTCGTCGATGAACGCATCGCCGCGGGAGTTGACTTCCTTGCGCACGTTGGGGACGAAGCTGAAGTCCGGTGTCTTGCTCTTCTCGTCCTCCGGCAGGCGAATCAGTTCGCGGCTTGGCACGACGCCGAGCAGATAGGCCTGCAGGAGGCTGGGGAAGACCCGCTCCACGGCGCGCTCCGCCCATCGGTCGATGGCCGCTGGTTGCACCATGCGCTCCAGGAAGCGATGGAAGATGTCGAAGACGTGGACGATGTGACGGTCGCGGCGGCGCTGCGGCGTGGGCACTAGGACCACGAAGCCTATGTGCGTACGGCCGACGCGTGATGAGGCTTGGATGTACTCCGCGATGTCGGAGGGCATGCCGGCGAAGAACATCGAGTTGAACTCATCGACGTCTACGCCGTGCGAGATGGCCGAAGTTGCAATCACCGACCGCAGCTGTTCTCGAATTGGTGGCTGCGGCTGGCCGGGGGGCACGCGGCGCTGTGCGGTATCGACGACGGCCTGGATTTCCCCTTGCTCCACTGAACCGGTGATGAGGCGCGTATCGAGGCCTTCCAGCTCAATGCCTTCGTTGAGGTGGCGCTTGCGGGTCTCTTCGGCTTCGGCGGCCATAATTTGGTCGCCACCCTTCTTGTTGGTGACGTAGGTGAGCGCGATGCGGTGCAGGTCGATGAGTGTGGCCAGCTGCGAGGCGTCCGCTGCGGCCAACACCTGCTTGTGCAGATGCTGAAGTGGCCCTGACGAGATGTGGTCGACAAGCATCTTCTGTGCTGATTGGAATTGCGACGGCACACCGCTAGTCAGACTGTCAAAAAGTCGCGTGAGGGTCAGGTGAAAGCCTGATAGCACCGCAACGCTGGTCGAGGTGTGCGGTTTACCGTTGGTCATGAAGGCGGTGTACACACGCGCCTGCTGGCTGGCCACCTCGATGTCCGGGTGCGCCTGGCGCTGGGCCTCCGTGGCTTGCGCGGGCTTGGCGTAGAAAGACTCGTAGAGGGACGGTCCCGGCTCCGGAAACTGGGTGGCTGGAATTGAGCGCTGATACAGGTGCTCGAGTTGCCTCTCGGGGTCGGACACGGTGGCTGACGCCGCAATGACCTTGGCTCGACGCCGGCGGCCTTGCCCGTCTAGCGCTATCAGGTCAGCAAGCGGCTTGGCCAGATATTCGAAGACCGCGTCCAACGTGGACTCGAACAAGCCTGCGAACGTCCCGAGTGACTCGTCGAGCAGGTGCGCCTCGTCCTGGATGATGAGGCTCGGGAATGGGTCGTGGAAGATGCGCTTGCCGTCCTTGTAGGCGGGGTACACACCCTGCATGCCTTTGGCAGCCGGCCCGGACGATAGTTCCCGATTGTCCGTGGGAACAAACAGCCGTCCATTGGCCGGGTTGAGCCAAGGTGCAGCGCCGAACATGCCGTAGATGCGGCGGATGGTGCGGCTCGAGTGGCCAATGAGCGCCAGCTTGTCGACTGTGCCGAGCAAGACAGACGGCGCGAGGTCGTAGATATCCTCGTCGACGATGTAGAAGGGCAGCGGCTTCCATTGCCCCCCGTTGGAATCGCAGTGGATGTCGGTGCAGACGTGACCCAGCGTCCGGTCCCCGTGGTCGACAAACAACCGCAGAGCGGTTTCGCTTCCGCAGAACGGGCACTTGGGCAACTTTCGCCACGCACGCATGGCGACCACGTACTTGCTGTCGTTATCACGCAAGGATTGCTCACCCGCGAGAACGGGAGGCGCGTCCGACACGGTTGGAATGCTCTTGACCCCCTTGGTGCTGTGACGATTGGGCGAACCTCCGCTTCCGACCCAGAAGCCGATGGACAATTGCTCACCGCCGTAACCGTGACGGCGACGCACGAGTTCGCCGTGTGCCAGCACACGTGCGCTGCGCTGGGCCTGCTGAATCGTCAGCAGTCGCAGGGGGTAGCGAATCAGGGCCGTCACCCCGCGGTGCTTACCGCGCAGACGGTCGAGCATGAGGTTGAAGACCAGCAATCCGAAGAACGCCTCGGACTTGCCGCCGCCAGTCGCGAAGTACAGCAGCGTCACCGCGTCATCACGCCGCTCGTCGTAGTAGTGCGAGAACTCCGGGATGCGCGAGGCGAGCGCCGGAATGTTGGCGACGATGAAAGCCAGCTGGAACAGGCGCCACTCGTTGTCGTCGCCGCCGAAGCGAGCCTTCATGAAGTCAGCCATGGCCTCGTTCATGGCNAGCCACGCTTCGTAGNCGNCGGCTTTCGGGTCCGCCTGGGGGCCTCGCTTGCGCCAGGCTTCGCGCGACTCGCGAAGGCACTGCAGGCCAGCCTCGACCGCCTTCATCTCGGACTCCCACTTCTGCAGGTCCTGTCGGAAGGCTTCCTGTTCGCGAGCGATGCCCGCTGTGTCGGATGGGTCTAGGCCTTCGGCGGGATTGACCTGGGTGGGTAGGTTCTTCAGCCACTCCTTCATGGCCGGTACGAGCGGCGACAAGCCGTCCAGCCCGTCGGGCTGCGCGAGCGAGCGCACTCGCCGCCGGACTCCGTTGGCGCTCGTCGGAACGATGCGCGGTTGCGTATAGCGCGGGGTCCACGTGGTTTCCAACACCCGAATCTCGGGATCAGACTGCACCTGCACGACGCCGCAGTTGTGACCCATCGCTGGATAGGCCAGGTACTTATTGTAGCGGTAGGAGGGGTCAACGCGCTCAAGCTTGAGCGGGTGATGAAGCGCTGCGGGCAGCTCAGCCTGAAGCGACACGAGGAAGACGGCTTCCTCCGTCTCGTCGACGTACTGTCTGGGCATCTGGCTGACGTTCTCGAGTGCAAGAAAGAAGCTGCGCTTCGAGGGGTCCAGCCAGTCGGGATTCAGCTCGAAGTCCCAGCTCAGCGCAATCTGCGGCAACGTGATGCGCAGGTTTGACTTACGTACCAGGTCGAGGAACTCGGTCCAGTTGGTGTATCGGCTTGCCGGAATGCGCAGGTCGTGACGGAAGCCCCATGCTTTGCCGCCGACATCCGGGTCATCGCTTTGCGCCCACTCTTGCAGCCGTTTGGCTACTGCCTCGTTCATGCGTGCGGCGTGGTCGTCGAGGTCGCGCTGCAGGTCCTCTGTGCTCTTGGATGTGTCAAGCTCCAGCAGCGGAAGCTGCACCTCCAGTCGCATCCACTTATGTGGTACGGAGAGCGGTTCGAAGTGCTCGTCCTTGATGGGCAGCGCCTCGCCAGCCTTAACGGGCACCCCCTCCTTCGCGCTCTCGCCCGCAGCATCCGCCTCGCCTGTGGGCGCTTCCTTGCCTTCGACTTCGGCTTCCTCTGGCGGGACGTCAGTAGTCAGGAGGTGCCGAGGGATGCCTTTGGCCGCATAGACCTCATCGATGACCTTGGCCCGAATCTCGGGCCAGCCTGGATGCTTCCATTTGGAGGTGTATGCTCCCTTGACCTTCTCCCATTCTTCGTCTAGCCGGCGGTTGCGCTCGGCCTTGATTTCATCGACCACCGCCTGGCGCAGCATGAAGACCGGTCGGCAGTTCGGTCGCTTAAGGTCCTCTTCGCGGGGCAGCACGCGCACGTAGAAGCTTAGCCGTGGTTGGACCTTAATCGCAGCTGGTGTCACGGCGTTGAGCTGCATCTGAAGCCCATGCGACGAGACCCAGATGGGCGATGTTACCTCGTCGTCGCCAGACACGCTGCGCTGCGGCAACAAAAAACCGGAATTGAGTAGCGCTCGGGGACGGGCTCCGAAGAGGTACTGTCCGGTCGGTCCCTGGCCGCTGAGATGGGCATAAGTCAGGTTCAGGAGGCTATCGACCACCGCCTCCTTCAGAGTCGGGGAGACCTTGGCGGGGTCTGCGCGGAGGACAGGCTGGTTCATGGTCACGACTCCTTGAGAGGACTGACATACTCGACAGTGGCCAAGTTCCCGCGCGCCATGTCGAACAACTGGTTCAGCGTTTGCCGTTTGATGCTCGAATGAGCCATGGCGGACTCAGGTTGCAGGAGCATGTATGCGTAAATGTCGGAGACATGGCGTCCGTCGAGCCGGCGAGAGGTGCGCACGGCCATGATGACCCGCTGCCACTGATAAGCGGCCTCCAGCGATGAAAAGCCGAGCACATGGGCGAAAGCCCTGAAGACGTCTTCACGGAGCGGCGCTTGCGGCCGCAGTTCCTCGAACGGCGTGTCGGGAGAGCGCCCGAGGTCAATCCAATGGCGCATCGCCTGCAAGGTCGGCAACCTGTTTTTCAGGCGCGCGTCGAGCGCTAGCATTTCCTCGCGGATAGCGCGCACTTTGTCTGCTACGGTAGCTTGCGCAAACCTCTGTGCAAGGCGCTTTTGCACCTGCTCGTGGTAACTGCGAAGCGCAGACTCGAACGTCTTGTCGGACTGGATGGGCACCCCTGCGTCGCGCAAAGCCTGCTCGACCATCTCGCGCAGCTCCGCTGACATAACGAAGACTTTGTCCCCGACCTCCAGCGAGCGGACCTGGCACATCCTGAATCCCGCATCGGTCGCATGTTGCGAAGCTGGGTCGTAGACGTACACGTCGCATGTGTCACGGCGATATTGCGTGATGCCGTTGTCGAACCGAATGAACCACAAATCGGGGTGGAGATCGTGCTCATGTGTAGAAATGTCCGACGACAATTCAATCCGGAAGGTCGGAAGCACGTAATCGCCGGCGGAAAGAACAGACGCGTCTTCGGGCAAGTCCTTGAGCTGCCTTAGGATAGATTCCATCCGTGGCTTGTAGGACTTGAACTCCGGCATGTGTTCGACGATAGGCTTGAGCGTGGCGCGCAGGAACTGACCCGCCCGCTGGGTCAGCAAGAGCACCGAGTGCGCAGGGACTCGGTCGTCTGTGACCAGCAGGCGAAGGCAGTCTTCATTGAGTCCAGCGAACACGAGCGTGGCGCCTTGCAATCCGTCGAGGTGCTCCTCAAGTTGCGCAGCAGGCAGCAGGTGCACGCGCTCATGGAGGTCCTCGTAGGTCACGCCTGACGGGTACTGGTCGTACTCGGCAAGGAAGCGCTCGGCCAAGCGCCGGTAAAGCGCTTTGGTGAACACGATAGCCAAGCCGCGCTTGCCCGTGGCGACACTTGCGACGAGCGCGGCCAACTTGTGGGCAAAGGGGGTCGCGGTGAAGTAGTTCTCAAACAGCTTCGAGCCGCGGTTCAGGCAGTCCAGCAGTGCCGGTCGGCTGTCTCCGACACCGACGCTGCGGTCGAACTCTTGAACCGCACCCATGTGTGAGGGCCAGTCGAAGGCGGCCCTAGTGCGGTCTGAGACGTCCGGACCCGCAAGATACTCGGACATATGCCTAACACCACAAGGAAGCGCCGCCAGACGTGAGAGAAACGAGGCAGCCTCAATGAGTGGCTTCGCCGCATCTCTTCCACCAGGCGCGGCGTTAGCGATGCGAACGAGCTTGTTGGCCACCTTGGCTGCGTCCGCATCCACGATGCTGACATCGAATTCGCGGGGTGCCGGATGAACGACCTCGGTGACTCCAGACGGGAGAAGCCCGTCGGCGCCCACGGTACTCGGCATGCCAACAATCCTAAATTCATGCGGCGTGTGCCACCGACGCTCCGGGTCGCGCTTTTGGTTCTTTTTCCAGAGTTCGTCCTTGAGTCGGTAGGCGGCATGTGGCTCGTCCGTGACGACGACAACCCCAGGGGCGGGGTCGCAAAAGACGTCTTCGAGCATGAGGCAAAAGCGTGCCAGGCGCCCCTTCCAGCTCGGCGCCTCGAACCGCACCGCGCGTGTGGCTTGTACCAGCACAACTTCCGGCGGGCCAAGCTTGGCAAGTTCCCTGCAGGCCTGGCGGAGTTCGTCCTCCGACATTCGCCCATCCAGCGCGAAAAGCGCGTCTGGCGCAGTGCGAGGGTTACCAATGACCGAGCAATTCATCTGCAAGGCCTTGGCATGAGCTCGCCTGGCGAGCTTTGCCCGAGTGAGGGCAAGGAGCCGTGAGTCGCACGCCTTCCAGCCGACCGAGTCGGGCGTGGCCATAAAGAGCGGCAGCAGCTCGCCAATGGTCGGGTTGAAGGTCTCCTCCGAAATCTGAGGAAGACTGCTGTCGGTCAGTGAGAACAGGAACGCATCTTTGTCGCGCATAGACCGGGTGACTTTCGGATTGCCGTTGACCTCGGCCAGATCGCTGGCGATACGCAAGAGGGATAACCGGTCGAAGTGGAGGTGGTTGAGCCGATAGAACGCGTTAGTCTTGACTGGGAAGAGCAAGCCCCGGACACCTTGCTTGTCGCCCTCGTGCCAACGCGCCAGCGTGGCTAAGGCGTGCACGACGGTCAAGGTCTTGAGCGAAGCGGGCCAGACCATCGCGATGTGGCGCGAGCGGTGTTGCGCCGCGTGCAGGTACAGATCGGCGAGTGCGACCAGCGCCGAGGAGGGCTCGCTCGGCTGGATGCCGTCGTCTTGGTACAACGGGATTAGTGCCTCGCGGGTGCGCGGGACGACGGCGGGAGGATTGGGCGCTCGTGCAGCGGGGGCAGGCTCTGGCTGCGGAGGTGGCGTCGTGATTCTAGTCGTGGGCTTTGGCTTTGCCGCAGGTCTGCGGGCGGCGAGCTTAGCGAGTGCTTCGCGCCGCTTCTTCTGTGCCTCCAGCAGGTCGTTTAGCTGTTTTCTCGATGCCATGAGTCTTTTGTTTGTAGCTGTTTCCGGCGTGCAGGCATGAGAAAACAGGGAGGGCACTGCTCTTGAAGCGCTTCGCGCGCAGCAGTGGACATGTCGTATCCCTGAGCAAGGAGGTTCTTTAGTCGGCCGGGGTCGGGCATTCGGAGCTGACTCAGTTCAAAGATAGAAACATTAGTCGCGCCGGAAATGCAGCGGAAGTAGCGGTCCACAGTCGGCGTAGCGAGCAATTGCGCGAGCTGCTCCGGGGTGAGCGCAGGCTCAGGGCTCACCTGTTCCAGGATGACGGTGTGGTTCTCGCCGACGAAACCGCCGTAGGTCTCGATGAGGGTTTTCGGCACCGCCGCTGCAACCAGGCGTCGTGGCTGATCGTTGGAAGTGACGCGCTGCAGCAAGACGCTGGGCCTGCGTACTACCGAGGGGTGGTCTATTGCACCCAAGTTCACAAAGCAGTGCTCGCGGTTGGTTTTGGAATAGCCGGTAAAACGCAGATGGCCGTCTGGCGAAATGTCGCTCGACCACAGCAGCGGTACCGCCGTGCCGCCGCGCGCATGCGCTGCGCTTTTCGCTGACGGGTAGGTTGTGCGTGTGTCTCGGTTCCATACGAAGGCGCCGATACGCGGCGTATAGCCATAGTCGGCGAGGGTGGCGCGCGACTTTGCAGCGCTCTTGAGCAAGGCGACGTCGCTCTCCGCACGCGGAATGGGCCACGCAGCACCCGAGTTGGGAAGAACGCACCGGCCAACATCGACATATTCGCCGTCGCGTGCGACGACCGACACCTTTGCTTCGGTGGTGGACGTATGCCCGGTCTCTTCGCGGCGTGCCAAAGTCAGTGCGGTTTCCTGCTCTACGTCGATGAACACGCCGACCCTGTCGCTGACCATCCCGATACTGAGCACGGTGGTCTGCGTCATCAGAAACGTGCGCAGTTTGGAGAAGTACTGGCCGCTCAGGAAGCTGGTGGGCGTCACCAGTGCGCAGGTGCCGCCTGGTGCCAGCAGCTTGACGCACAAGGCAATGAAAAGCGTGTACAGGTTCGGCTGCGCTTCGATGATGTCGGCGAAGTCGTTCAGGTAATGCGCGACCTCCGCCGACGGCATCTTCCGGAACGGTGGGTTGCAGACCACGACATCAAGGGTTCCGAGCAGGTGCTGAGCCCGCAGGAGCGAGTCTCCTTGGTACACTTGAAAATTCGGTCGCGCGCCGGTCGCGACAACCTCGTCGTGTAGCACCATCAACAGGAAGTGCTTTGACATCTTGCATAGGGCGGCATCCTTGTCAAACCCGAGGAGGTGACGCTGCACGTGGTCGAGGATTTGCGCGGGGGATGCCCCTCGCTCGCGCAGCGCATCGCGCATACGCGTCGCAATCGGCGCCAGGAATGCTGCGCCGCCACAGGCAGGGTCACAGAACTTTCGGACCGCGAAGTCCACGCCACTTGTCGACAAGTCATCCAGTAGGCGACTAGTCAGCGATGGCGGCGTGAAGAACATCGCCAGTTGCTTGCGGCGCTCTTCGCCGGCGAGCTGGGCATAGGCTGAGGAAAGCCAGTAAGTGGCATCGAGAAGACTCTGGCCCTTCACGAAGTCGACGAACGCACCCACGGCAGGGTCGTGCCGCAGTTGCGCATCCACCTGTATGCCGGAGCGCGGCAGCCCAGGGAACGACTCCTTGCACCAGCGCGCCAACGCGCTGCCAACGACCACGTCTGGCCCGAGTTGCGCGTCTTGCATGACAGCACGAAGGGCGCGGACGAGGCGAAGGAAGTTGGACTTGGTGGCTGGTGTCATCGGCAGTTGGCTGTTGGGTCTGCTCGCTGTGTCAGCTTGGTTCTTTAGTCGCGCTCGGAGTGCGCTCGGGAGGACTTGACCACGGGTTCCTCGGGCCCTGCCTGCCCATCGGTTTCGATACCTCGCTCGCGGCAGAACTGCAGAACCAGCGTCTCCACCAGGTTCGTTTTGCTGCGGTTTTCGTGCGCGGCAGCCCGCTCCAACAACCGGGCAAAGCTCGGGGTGACCCGGAAACTGAGAGAAACCGTGCGTCCGGCAGTCATGGTAGTCCCCATCTTGTGTATGGAAGTCCACCATACGTGCTTTCCTGGCGACGGGCAACCCGTGTTAATTGCTCCTTTCGAGGGTGTGCCAGCCGGCCTTTCTGCCGGGTTTGTGCTGGTTCACATTCATTGGCGGACACGTCCGATCGGCAGCTCTCGGCGCTCGTTCACCGACTCCCCGGCGTTGAGCTGTGAAAGATTGCGTAAATCAGTGTCACCATCGGACTTTCGCTGGTCACCGTTAGCTGGCGCATGGGCTAGCAGATTCGGGTGACGGTGGCTGCAAATCGCCCGAGACTCGCTCCAGCATTGAATTTCGGCCGGTGGCCGTTTCGACGATGCCGGTTGCAAACCGCAAACCCTGCAAACCCAGGTTTGCACCCTGACGGTGGACGTGCAGCGCGCTCGCGCCCCCCGCATGGCTTTTCGGCCAGGAAGGACCCGTGTCGTCTGGCTGGGGCGTCGTTTCCGTGCCCGGCCAGCCATTGGAGTCGAGGGGGGGGAGCATTCCCGATGCTCACCCTCTCTCTATAGAGAGGAGAGACCGGGAAGCCGGGAAAGTCCCGCCGTTGCTGGGTTTGCGCGTTCCCGGCCCGATCCGGGAAGGCTTGCGGCCGGGAACGGTTCAAGTCCTTGTCATTGCGGGTGTTTTGCCTTCCCGCCCGGCACTGCGTTCCCGGTCGGGAAGTGGGAAACCGGGAACGCTCACTGACCATCCCGGCCCTCCGGTGTGGAGCGCCCCAGATGGCCGGTCATGAATACCGCCTCACCGCGCGCCACCGGGCCGTCGGGCACATCGAGCCATTTGACGAGCTTGGAGCCCTCGGCCATGGCCATCACCAGCTCGCCCCGATCCAGCAGCGCACCCACCCAGTCGGTCAGCCGGTGCTTGCCGATGGCGTGGAAGGCTTCCGGCAGTTCGTGACGGCGCTCGTAGACGCCGTTGCCGCCGGTCTTGGTGTAGGGCTTGCCCTCAAGGGCGGCCCGCGCAATGGCCGCCTTGAGGTCGGGCAGCAGGTCCGCGTCGGTCCGACTGGACCGGGCTAGCGCCTCGCTGCGGTCCACCAGCAGACCGCGGGCGTCGCGCAGGAAGGTGGTCACCCGCAGGCAGGCCGCGCCATTGGCCTTGACCACGCCGCCCATGACGACGCGGCCGCGCTCGAAGGGCTCGCCCAGCGCCTTGCAGATCGCCTTGGCCCGTTCCTCCTTCGGGTTCCACAGCGCGTAGACCGAGCGCACCCCATCGACCAGGCCGCCGGTGCCCCGGATTGCTTCGCGGGCCTGCTCCGGTGTGGAGGCTTCGCGCTTGGCGAAGTGGTGGGAGACGATCACCGAGGCGGAGGTAGCGGCGGCCAGTGCGGCCAGCCGCGAGCAGACAAACTGCGCGTTCTCGGGCACGTTCAAATCCAGCGCGCAGAGCGGCTGCAGGGGATCGAGGATGATCAGTCGCAGACCGGGCAGGGCGGTCAGTTGCTGCTCCAGCGCCAGCCACGCCGGGGTGGTCGAGGGACCTCTGGTGGCCGGATCGGGCGCGAATAGCGGTACGGCGCCGCCGGCATCGGGCAGGGGAAGCACGTAGAGCCGATCCGGAATCGGGCCCAGCGCGTTCAGGCGGTTGTGCACCTCGATGCCGTCGTCCTCGGCGGTGACGTAGATCGCCACGCCCTGGCCGGCGAGCACACCGCCGAACAGGGTGGGCGCATTGGACCAGGCACCATCGAAGGCGGCGACCTCGCGCGCCAGTGCCAGCAGCAGGAAGGATTTGCCGACACCGCCGGCGGC
>Ga0065721_10051528_pt1 | contig 14349 bp, 7 predicted proteins | sample Mesricmetagenome_FD_59108 | JGI IMG/M metagenome (GOLD analysis project Ga0065721, IMG submission 59108) | Mesophilic microbial community from rice straw/compost enrichment Sample: eDNA_1 v2 (version 2) | ecosystem: Engineered > Solid waste > Grass > Composting > Bioreactor | place: USA: Davis... | reverse complement strand
GCTTCTGCCTGGGTCCACCAGTGTTTCTCGCGCACCAGTTTTCCATTTTTATATTCATGCCACAATCCTCCGTCACCATCCAGTCCTTCTTGTGAAATTCGAGCCAGATCAAGCGATCGCTTTTTGATTCTTTGCATTAAATTTTGTTCACCCAGGGCTGCCGCCGCTTCAACCATCAGCCAGGAAGTTTCAATTTCATGTCCGTAAGAAATCATGTTTCCTTTAGCGCGCCATTCTTCATCAAAAAACAGGCGAAGGTGACCGGTCACAGGGTCAGGAATAACCTCATCAAAAAGATATAATAACGATCTTAAACGCTTTTCAAGCAAGGGATCCTTATGAATTAAATATAGACTGGTGTATGCTTCCAGCAAATGAAGATGAGTGTTGGTTGTCTTTACCTCATTTTCATCTTTATCACTCAGCCTTAAATCATCAAGCGATTTCCAGTCACGAGAAAGGCCTTCGATGTATCCGGGGCTTTTATCATCAAAACTGTATTGCTCTATCCAATGAAAAACGCGTATCGCCCATTCTCTTGCTTCATCCTTTCCGGTAGCACGATAAAAGTCTGAAAATGCATAACAGCAAAAGGCCTGACCATAGGTCTGCTTTTTTGTTTCCAAAGGTTTTCCTTCCGCGTCGACCGACCAATAAAATCCGCCGTGCTCAGCATCATAAAAATGAGTGATGATATATTGAAGGGAACGCTCCGCTATTGACCGGTACAATTCATTTCCTGAAAAACTATATGCAGCTGAGAATGTCCGGCAAATGCGTGCGTTGAGCACCAGTCCGCGGGGAGCTTTTTTATCTAAAAATCCCTTGCCTGTTATTCGACCGTGGAATCCGTCAGAATCCTCATCAACCATGTTTTTGATCCAAAACGAAAGAATATTGTCCAGCTCACGGGATAACTCGTCTTTGAATTGCTGCATGAATACCCTCCTTAGCGCGTTCTTGTGGAATAAACCGGAACTTCGTCATTTGGTCGCAGGCTCTGGTTCTTATCTATCAGGGCTACCAGGTTGTTTACGGAAGCAGCCGACCTGAAACCATCAGCGGCTGTATTGGTTACATAATCCAGCAGCTGGTCGATGGTAGTTGTAGCCACATGCAGGCGTGTATCGGAAGAGGCGTAATAGATAAACACTCTTCCGTCATCATCGGGTATCCAGCCATTACAAAACAATACATTTGACACATCACCCACTCTTTCCTCACCTTCGGGTGCCATAAAGTATCCTGCAGGCTGATAAATGACTTTGCTAAGATTTTCCAGGTCGGTCATGAACAGGTATAGTACATAACGTAAACCCGCCGCTGTATTCCTCACTCCATGTGCGAGGTGCAACCAGCCATATGGAGTACGGATTGGAGCCGGCCCAAGTCCGTTCTTCAATTCGTAAACGGTATGATAAATCTTCCGGTCAAGCACCACTTCTTCTTCAATGCGCGCATTGGTTATTGATTTGCTAAGACCAAAGCCAATTCCTCCCCCGCTGCCGGCATTGATAAAACCATCCTGCGGCCTGGTATAAAATGCATATTTACCTTCCACGAATTCCGGATGCAACACTACGTTTCTTTGTTGTGGTGAATTTGTTTTCAGGTCAGCCAGTCTTTCCCAATTGACCAGGTCTTTTGTTCTTGCTATGCCACATTGTGCAATGGCTGCTGACTGATCAAAGGATTGCGCATTGGGATCACGGCGTTCAGTGCAAAACAGTCCATAGATCCAGCCATCTTCATGCCTGACAAGCCGCATATCGTAAATATTGGTATCCGGGTCTTCAGTTTCCGGCATGATGACAGGATAGTCCCAGAACCTGAAATTATCAATACCACTATCACTTTCAGCTACTGCAAAAAAGGATTTTCGATCCACACCCTCCACTCTGGCCACCAAAATGTATTTATTGTCAAATTTCATGGCTCCTGCATTCAATACTGAATTGATGCCGATTCTTTCCATCAGGTATGGATTGGTTGCCTGGTTCAGATCGTAGCGCCAAAACAGGGGTGTATGCTTAGCGGTGAGTACAGGATTTTTATAGCGCTGAATGATACCGTTCGTTTCCTCGAGGGGTATGTTGGGCGCAAGCAAAAGTTTTCTGTGAGCCGATTCCAACTGTTGCAGCCGGTGTACAAAATTCTTATGCATCACAATTTTTTTATGTTCGACTAATCTTCCAGTTTATCCCACCAGGTTTTCTTCAACACCAGTATGATAATGGTTAAAATCGCCACGGTGATTAATAAAGGCAACTCCATCCACAACACGATATACATGGGCAATATGGTCAGGCAACACTGCCCTATGATTCCCAGTACCACATTAAACATATCCAGTTTAAATCTGCGGTTTGGCCTGAATGAAGGATCCTCAGCCACTACCAGCTGATGAACCGGTTTCCAAAAACCCCAGGGTCGCACAGATTTATAGAAATGTTTAAGCACATTAATTTCTGTAGCCGGGGCGAGCCAGGTACCAATGAAGCATCCCGCAAGAGACAACGCAAACAGCACAGGCCACCAGTAAAGCGGAAGTGATTCCGTAATCAGCCCTTGTTTAATACCATTGTCAATAGCATAAGGCATGACCAATGCACCTGCGATACCAACCGCCATTCCCCAGAAAAATCCATTCGCATTGAATCGCCACCAATACCATTTCAAACAATTGGCTGCAACGTATCCACCATAAAGTCCGCCGACGATCCACTGCAGGATAGCGTTTACATCATCTGCCATAAATCCGAATATTACCCCGACAGCAACCACCAGTATTCCCACGAGGTAATTCATCCAGATTACTCTTTTGGTCTTCGCGCCCGGATTGATATAGCGCAGGTAAATATCATTGATGATATAAGCCTGGGCTGCATTGAGCGTGCCACTGAAAGTACCCATGAACGCACCGAGCAAACCTGTTAACACCAGTCCCAGTAATCCAACCGGCAGAAATCCGTTAATAGCTGCAGGTAATACTCTTTCAAAATCATCCACACCTGCCGGCGTTTTCAGGTCAAGCTGGCTATAATACAAAAGTGCTAGTACAGTAAGACCAATCACCATCGAATAACGAATGGGCAGGAGAATGATGCTGACAAAACCAGACATTTTACTTGCTTCTTTTGGACTCCTTGTGCTTAACACTTTTTGCATATCATAATTCGGCGCCGGGCCGGCTAATGATGCGAACACGCCTTTGAACAACATCATCATGAAAAACGCACCGAATATTCCAAAGCCATCGGCCGCGATTTTTTTATTGGCATCATCTGCTATTCCCGTCCAGTCCAGGTCAAGCTTCCATCCGAAGAATGGATTGTCCCAACCCGGAGGGACAGCAAGGGTATTGCCATCCAGGTGTATCATGGCGAAAATGGCAATGGCAATACAGGCAATTGTCATGATCATGTACTTAATCACATCACCGGTGACAATGCTGTGCATACCGCCAATGATAGAATAAAACATGGCAAACAAAGTAAAGACGATGCCGTAGAAATGCGGGACATATTCTGCAGATATCTCAAAAGGCACATAATCTTTAATTACATCCCATGGAATAAATACCTGCATAAATTTTCCAAGTCCTACAAATCCGTAAGCCAGGAAGCCGAGGCAGCTGATCAATGCAAAAGCAATCACAATTATATGTGATCCCTTTACGCCAGCACCGGTTGTTCCAAATCTGGTCAGCAACCATTCTGCGCCTGTGTTGGCATTGCTTCGCCGAAGCCATTTACTTAAGAACATCATCATGAACACCTGGTTAAACACCGGCCAAAGCCAGGGGATCCAAATGCTTTTCAGACCATACACAAAACAAAGAGCTACCATCCACATCGTGCCACTGATATCAAACATATCACTGGCGTCACTCAATCCCAGTTTATACCAGGGAAGACTTTTGCTTCCCAACAAATAACTTTCTTTATTGATCCGCGCCTTTTTCCGATAGTACCAGCCTACCATCAGCATGGTCAGCAGATATGCCAGTACCATGCTGATGTCAATCCATCCAAGTCTCATACTTTATAATTTCCGCCTAAGATGAACATTTTCTATTATAATATAAAGGCGGTCAGATCATCCCCGTTATACACCGGACATCAAAACAATCCTAAGGCATCAATATAAACGGTGAAGCCACCGGTACCGCTGAATTCCTTTACCCAAATTTCCGTCAGAGGGCCGGTTGTGAGACTTGACAAAGGAATCGCATAATCAGTCCATTCACCTTCCACCACATCAATGGTGTATTTATCAGAAGCATTGATGCCAATATTGATCTTCTTACCTGCACTACCCGGTGCACCAAATACAGAGATTTTGAATTGAGTATAGGGAGAAACATCAATGTTTGCTCCTCCCAGTTGGAATGGAGAACCCCATCCTCCTGAATAATCAATCTTAACAGATTTGGTTCCTTCTCTTACAGGCGAGGTATTATCGCGGTTGGATGTTCCACCCCAGCCGCCACCAATCCAGCCATTCCAGTTACTGGTCACCGCATCATCATAAAATGTGAGAGCCAGGGCCGGAGGTGGTGCAGTACCTGTAATTTCCAACACCTCTTCAGACTGGATGATAGCGGATGAATTAATTACATCCAGTTTAATGGCTCCACGGGCTGTGCCATCGGGAACAATAAGCACTATTTTCGATGAAGTTTGACTAATGAAGTCTGTTACCGGATCTACATTTTCCAATATCACTGCCTCTACAAGATCGAGGTCAGTTCCTTCAATCGTCAACTCTCCTTCCGGATCTACCGGGTTTGGTGAAAGGGATGTAACGGCCGGCAGCGTGATGTATAATGTATCTGTTGTTTCAAAAAAATCTGACTTGGTGCCTGTATAAGATAATACGAGTGGGCCGGTTTCAGCATCCTCGGGTACAGTCACCACGAGCTGATCAAAACTTTTCGTAACAAAAGTTTCTACTGTCTTATTGTTACCAAATGTCACACCCGAAACCCAGTTGAGGTATGATCCGGATATGGAAATATTGGAACCAATGCGAGCCTGGCTGGTTAACTGGCTCACTGAAGGAACTACTTCCAAATCAAGTTGGGTTTTGGAAACGATTTCTCCCTGTGACGTTTTTAATTTTACCTGGCCACGTTCGGCAGCAGATGGTACCAATAATAGAATCAGATTTGAAGACTGGTGCTTGAAGTCCTGTTGATTCACCACCGCATTGTTTCCGGTGAATTCAATGGCAGTGACCTTATCGAGATTATTCCCGATAAATTTAAGTGTATCACCATGCTTTGCACCGGTTGGACCAAAGCTCAACAATTCGACCGCGGAAGATTTATTGTCGTTGTCCTTGCTGCATGAGACGACCAGTGCTGCCAAAGCAATCACCATGATTACTGACAGACGGGGTTTAAGAAACAGCTTAGTCATTTTAAATATTTTTCTTGTAAAAAGATGTTATGGCTTTTTAGGTACGACACGCAGATTATCAAAACAGATATCTGCATCCAGGTTGCCGGGTCCGAAAATTAAAATCCTTGACCAGTAACCATCCGGGTTGATTGTAGGCTTGGTTCCGTAACTATTATATACTTCTTCAAAGGGAATTACGATCGTGTGCCATTTGCCTTTTGTATCATAAGGTGCAGGCCAGGTATAGGCATTATTGTCTTCACCCTTCAGACCTACATTAAACATCACTCGATTTGAATTGTATGGCTTCACCGTATTGACTTCAAACTTGAGGTTAAAATCAGAAGGTTTTAGTATAGCCAGGTCAGGTACATTGGTAGCATGATTCGGCATGGAGTTAGCCGGACCTCCTGCCACTTCAGGAGCATCCCAGGTCCAGGCTTTCACTTCTTTTTTCATGCGATAATAATTACCACTGATCCTGGGAGGATCATCAGCTGTCACATTTGTTACGAGGTAAGTTCCCCACCATCCTTCATGCGGATCGCCATCGATTACCTTGGGTCTGTCGTCGCGGAACAGGAAGTCTGATATTGTTTCACCGAAATTGGTTTTAACCGTGATCTGTCCCGTTGTGGCACCCGCCGGAACACGAACCCTGATTTCAGTATCCGTCACACCGGTGAGTTCGCCATCCAGTCCGCCAGGGAAGGTCACCGTGAGTGGCAGATAAAAATAATTACCACGTATCACTGCTATGTCTCCATCGTTCACAAACTCACATTCCATACTATTCAGCAAAGGCTTGCTTATTTGCACTTCAAACTGATGTACCAGTTCAAATCCATTGCTGAATAAGATCTTCAGTGTATTACTCACGTCGAGTGGTATCTCGCTGGGTACCCTCACGATGATGGATTGCGACGTGATATATGTGGGGGTCAGAATGGCTTTGCGATCGTTGAACCAAATCTCCACAGCGTTGTGGAGATTGCTGCCCATGATCACAATCAGCTGTCCCTGGCCTGCACCCACTAACAGTGAGTCGGAGGAGTTGGGATCAGTAATTCTTACATAACTGATACTGGGAGTGCCATCGGAATCATCTTTCTCACAAGATGACAGCCAAAGGGTACCCGCTACCGTCAGCATTAATATCAATATTTTATTTACAGCTTTCATGATGTTTGCTTTTTATTCATGTAACAACAGCATTATGGATAATCCACTGCAGGTTCATTTAACCAGGGCGCCTGCGACATTTCAGAAGCCGGTATCGGTATCCTGAAATTGCCTGAATGCGCATTGATATATCTTGGGTTAGCCGGTGGATTGGCCCATGGAGTTTTCTTGATAACCCAGTGATTGGCCGGAGCATTTCTCACATCGGGTTCTATCCAGTAGAATCCACGATCCTGCGAATTCAGAATATCATAAGCTTTTTGCGGGTTCCAGTAATGCAGGCTGACCAGGTCGTACCAGGCCATGCCCTCCATGGCAAACTCCCTGATCCTTTCAAATATTATATCATCAAGTGTCACAGGCAGGGGCACATTATTCTGATCTGTCAAATCCGGCAGCCCCGCACGATTGCGAATTATATTGAAATATTCCACAGCAGTGGGATCATTGGTAGAAGCATTATTACCGATCATTGCTTCCACATAGGTCAGGTACATTTCTGCAAGGCGAAGGATATATGTATTATGCGGATAACGCTGAGGCTCGATGGTGGGAATGCCTATGTCTTTTCCCTGCCCCACTACATACTTTTTGATATTGGCAAAATTCCTGTCCGCATCGTTGGTATAAGGAACTATGTATGGCTTGACGTCCACACCACCCACGGTACGCGTAATTTCGGGATAAACAAATCCCGGCATCATGAATGTGGCTGCCAGTCGCTGATCCAGCGTACGACCCGATAACATCGTATCGCCTGAGGCTTCGATGCCTTCATACAGACTCAGCATCCACCAGGTTGCGGCTTTATCACCACCCCATCCTTCAGCACTGATCTCACCGCTCGGATTCAGGTGCGATACAGCAGCATTACCAAAACCATATCCGGGGTTGCCGGGTATAAACACCCATTGTAATTCAAAAAGTGATTCTTCATTGTTATCATACGGATACTTAAACAATTCAGCATAATTTGTTTTCAGCCTCTTCCCGCTTTGTAAGATCACACGTTGCGCATAATATTTCGCACTGTCCAGGAATTGCTGATTGCGTGTTCCGCCGCCTGGTTCAACGCCGGCCCTGGTGAGATAAAATCGTGCAAGCATTCCTTCAGCAGACCACTTTGTCACGCGACCAGGTTCTGCTGTTTCGGGAAGATCATCCGCAGCAGCACGCATTTCGCGTGTGATAAAACGCCAGATACTTGGTACTGTATGTTTCTGGGTGGTTGGATCGTTGAGTAATGCCAGGTTGTCTTCGATGATGGGTACTTCACCCCAGTTCATTACGAGGAGACGATAGGCCACAGCTCGCATAAAGCGGGCCTCTGCAATGGCGATCTTCCGGGCAGTCTCGGTAGTACCTGCACCTGCATAACGGTTGATATTTGAAATAAGCAGGTTGGACTGACCCACCACCACAAAGAGCGAAGCCCAGGCACGGCGGTTTTCAGGTGTAAGATCATTCGTGTTAAATTCCACATTGCCTCTTTCATTATATCCACGGAAGGTGGTGCCGGCACGAATATCGCCAAGACTGAAAGCCGGATTTTCGTTATAATCAAACCACACGCGGTTATACAATAACGCGGTGGCAGCAGCCAATTGCTCATCTGATTTATAAAAATTCGCATCAACGATTGAATCGGTTGGTGGTCTTTCAAGAAATGATTTTTTACAACCAGACAAGACGGCAATCGCAAGTAGTATCATTGCGATAAATCGGGTATTATGAAAATGAAATTTCTTCATGACTGGTAAGTTTAAAAGTTAATGCCAAGACTGAATGAATAAATTGGCGTCAACGGATATCGTCCGTAATCCAGTCCGATCGCCTGGTTTTGGGCATTCACATTACCTCCAACAGAAGCGCCTACTTCAGGATCATAACCTGAATAATCTGTAAACGTTACGAGGTTCTGTACACTGATGGCTGCCCTGATGCCACGAACCAGTTTCTGTTTGGCAATAAGAGATGCGGGGAGGTTATAGGTCAGTGAAATATTTTTCAGACGTACAAATGACCCGTCTTCCACCCACTTGCTGCTAATGACATTGTAGTTATTGTCATTGGGAATCTGGTTGCCGGTAATTCTTGGCACATTGGTACCCGGATTTAAAATAACAACCTTGCCACCCTGGTCGTCCAGCCGCGCATAGTTCATCGCATCCTTCATCACATTTCTGCTGGTATAGAAACGGCCCATTTTTGAATTAACCATTGATACCATATTGTAGATATCATTTCCAAATGTTCCGGTGATGAGCACGCTTAACTCAAATCCTTTGTAAGAAAAGTTGTTGGTAAAACCACCAAATATTTTTGGCCATGGATTACCGATAAATGTTTCATCATCGGCGGTAATTTTTCCATCACCATTAATATCCCTGTATTTGGCATCGCCGATCCATACACCCGTGGGGCTGGTAGGATAACGGTCACCATTTCCATCAACACGCACAGCACTGTTATTGATCTCTTCTTCTGACTGGAACAATCCTTCAAAAATGTATCCGCGGAAAAGCCAGGGTGTTAATCCCACAGCAGCTCTTTGAGTCCAGGTCTGACTCCAGTTGTCATACCAGGTAGAGATGCGGTCAACCACAGCTGCATCATTATAGAATCTCAGGATTTCAGTATCAAAGTGGGAAAGATTGAGATTGGATTCCCAACGAAAGTCCTTGTTATTGATATTAACTGTGTTTATTGAAAAACTCCAACCCTTGGTGCGAAGCTCCCCGATGTTTACTCTTGGATTCGAAACCGCACCCTGTCCCAATGTACCCATGTAGAAAGGAAGCGGGTTTTCCATTAACAGGTTACTGGTATTTTTTACGTAGTAGTCAAATTCAAAAGAAATCCTGTTATTAAGCAGCCCAACATTTAAACCCACGTTATCTGTCTTTGTTTCTTCCCATTGAATGCCGGGGTTGCCATAACGTGCGGGTAAGAAACCGCTGCCCACATCTGATGTACCTGAGTTAAGTGGTGAGAATATTCCGGTACCTCCACCCTGGTTACCGGTGAGACCCGTTTCAAAACGAAGTTTGAGTTCACTGATAAATGGCACTTCAAAAAACTTTTCCTGCGAAATTCTCCAGGCTGCTGATACAGATGGAAATGCACCCCAACGGTTCTCTGCACCGAAGTTGGATGAACCATCCCGGCGATAAGTACCTGTTAAGAGATAACGATTATCGTAGTTATAACTTAAGCGGCCAAGGTAGGATTCCATTGCCCAGGGACCGGAACCACCGCCATTTGTTGCGGATGATTGCGCACCTGCGTTTAGGTCAAATACATCGTTCGTTAAGAAACCGGATCTGGCCGCACTGATATTTTGCCATCTTGATTCCTGTGATTCATGGCTTGCCATGACAGTGAAATTGTGATTACCAATCTGGCGGGTGTACTCAAGTAGCTGGTTCCAGTTCCAGTAAGTACTCATGTTAATCGTATTGCTCAGCGAGGCGGACGTGTTTTGCGCCCAGCCTATCCGGTAAGTTGGATTGAAGTAAAGTGAATTCCGATAGTTGATATCAGTATTAAAAGAAGTCCGGAAAGTCAGACCCTTTGTAATATTGATACCTACATTAAGACCGCCCCAGAACTGTCTTCTTTCATTCTCATTCGTGCGAAGGCTCGCAATAGCAAGAGGATTGACAGGTGCAAACTGGTTGGCGCCATTTACATCATCACCGCCGCCCCATTCTCCGTTCAGATTCTTTACAGGTATCTGTGGAGTGATCGTCAACGCATCTGCGATAACACCTTCGGAACTGGTAGTCAGTTTTTCCTTTGTCTGGTTAAAACTCAGGTTGGTACTGATGGTCACCCAATCCCTGGGTTTATTCTCCAGGTTAAGACGCACACCATATCTTTTAAAGCCCGAGCCGGTGGCCACACCATCTTGTTTCAGGTACTCGCCTGAGAGGTAATAAGTGGTAGTATTGGTGCCGCCACCTACACTAAGCTGGTGTTTTTCCATTCCTGCATTATTAAACAATTCGTCCTGCCAGTCAGTGCCTTCACCAAGTATTGAAGGATCGAGGAATTCATCGGGTGAATTACCACCTGCGAGTGCATGAAACTCGTTGCGCATTTGGGCATACTCCCTAAGATTCATGACATCGAGCGATTTCGGCGGGGCCTGAATATTGTATTGGAAATTATAATTGAAAACTGCTCTTCCTGCCTTACCACGTTTGGTGGTAATCAGCACAACCCCATTGGTTGCGCGGGAACCGTAGATCGCTGTGGCCGACGGACCCTGCAGGATCTGAATATCGTCGATATCCGAAGGGTTCAGGGATGAAAGCGGGTTGGAGGAATTGGTAGTACCTCCGCCTTCGAGTTGTACTCCATCAATTACGTAGAGAGGTTCCGTATTACCGGTGATGGAGTTAATACCCCTGATGTTTACGGAAATGCCACCGCCGGGTTGCCCGGAGTTTTGCGTAACATACACACCGGCTGCCCGGCCCTGGATGGCCTGCTCCACCGTGGTATTGATGGTCCGTTCAATCTCCTTAGCTGAAACGGAAGTTTGCGCGGTGGTAAGATTCGCACGCTTGGCGTTACCATAACCGATGATCACTACTTCGCTGAGTTTGGTATCGGCTATTTCCAGTGTAACGGAAAGGATGGATTTACCATCCAATGCCACTTCCCTGGGTTGTGCGCCAACATATGAAAAGACCAGGGCTTTTGCCGCAGCGGGTACATTGATTGTGTATGCACCGCTCGCATTACTGACGGCTGCACGGGAATCACCTTTGACGGTGATTGTTGCATTAGGTAGTGGGTTGCCATTCTGGTCTGATACCACACCTGTAATCGTTCGTTCCTGTGCAAATGCTGAGAAAAGGGAAAAGAGTACTGCTGCCACCGCAGCCAGTATCCGGGGGGACTTCTTTCTCATATAGCAAGTTATTTATCCAAATTTAACTCCTTTAAATTACCATAGGCTAATACTATTTTTGCCGATAACAATATTATTGTTACCATTCGCGCACTATCGCTCACCTGTTTTGATAATTTATTCCATACCAATCACGCCATGCTAAGTAATTCTGTTGTGTGAGATGTTCACTCTGATCAGATAACATTCCTGGATATTACAAAAGGTCCATGGCAGGGAAACCGAATATTTTCCCAATGAAAAACCATGGTTTCATTGATCAGGATTCTAAAATGCAACAAAAGAACGCAATCAAATCTATACTCACTTTTCTTGCAGACTTAGATGGTAAACATTGTAAAGTATGAACGATAACGGTAGAAACCGAAGTCAAAAGTTTTAATTTTCACTTCACAGAATAATAATACTATTCTATCTTTATTTCGGTGACAGGCGGCATGGAAAGCCTGGCGGCCTCAATTATATGCGGCAAAATATTATGCGGGAGATCACTCCCCTCACCAGCAGCGATTGCTTTACTATTTTTACCAGGGTAAAATCTGAATTCGATTTTCCCTTGCATTGTCATGAGGAATTTGAACTGAACTTCATCATGAATGCCAAAGGGGCAAAAAGAGTGGTGGGTGATCATATTGGTGAAATTGATGACCTTGAACTCGTATTGGTTGGATCCAATCTGCCGCACTTCTGGCAAACACATAAATGTAAAAGCCGCAAGATCCGCGAGATCACCATTCAATTTCACAAAGATTTATTCGACGAAAAATTCCTGCGCCGAAACCAGATGAGCTTCATTCGCAACATGCTGGAGAAATCAGCAAAGGGCATTTTATTCTCCCGACAAACCATCATGCAAATTCGCCCGCGACTAACCATCCTTAGCCAAAAACAGGGTTTTGATTCCGTACTGGAGTTACTATCCATCCTGCATGATCTTTCGATCTCGCGCAACATGCATACCTTATCAGATGTCACTTTCAATAATGCGGAACTTTCTTATAACAGCCGCCGTATCGAAAAAGCCATTGAATACATGCACCAGGGGTTTCAAAAACAGATCACACTTTCCGAAGTTGCGCGACTCACCAATATGACCGATGCTTCCTTCAGTCGCTTTTTCAAAGCGCGTACAGGTATCACTTTTATGGATAGTCTTTTGGAAATGCGATTGGGTCATGCATCCCGTTTACTTATCGATACAACCCAGTCGGTCGCAGAAGTTGCTTACAATTGCGGTTTCAATAATATTTCCAATTTCAACAGGCTGTTTAAGAAAAAGAAAGGATGCACACCCAGGGAGTTCCGGGAGAGCTACAGCTATGGCAGCAGGGTGTTTATTTAAAATTGTTTATTGATGAAAAAATCCCATCGCCGATGCGATGGGATTTGGTGGGGGTACTTTCTTTATGTGGTTTTTCTATCCGGCTTATTAACTGCAACCACCCTGGTTGCCACAATTCAGGCACTTGTAACAGGTACCGCTGCGCATCATGATATGACCGCAAACATTACAAGCCGGAGCGTCGCTTTGCATATTCTTCGCAGCCGCATTTACAGCATCCAGTCCCGTATCTGCTTTAGATTTCTGAGCCTTTGTACTGCTTGTTGCACCCACCGGCACTGGTGTAATCCGTACACTGGATAATTCAGGAGCCTTCTCATATTCCAGTCCGGATGGCACATCGTCCCAATCATCAGCGCCAGTATTTAATACCTCGGGTTTGTCGAGTACATGAACGAGGTCTGTACGTCCGAGGTATTCATACCCCAGCACACGGAAGATAAAGTCAACAATGGATGTCGTGGACTTGATATTCGGGTGCTCCACAAATCCTGAAGGATCGAATTTAGTGAAGGCGAATTTATCAACAAACTCTTCCAGCGGTACGCCGTATTGCAAACCGATGGAGATAGAGATGGCAAAGCAGTTCATCATGCTGCGCATGGTTGCTCCTTCTTTAGCCATATCGATGAAAATTTCACCGAGTGTACCATCACCATACTCACCCGTGCGGAGGAATATGGCCTGGCCATTGATCTTTGCTTTTTGTGTAAAGCCGCGGCGTTTGGCAGGAAGCGAACGGCGTTCAACGATACTTGCCAGTTTTCTTTTCAGCTTTGTATCTGGTGAAGCCTGTACACGTTTCTGTACTTCTTCGAGCAACTCTTCTACAGTGAGCTTGCCGAGGTCTACAATATTAGAGTCAGCAGATTGTGCTTCCTTGCTGGCAGTTGCAGACTCTGGACCTTTTTCCTGTAATTTCTTTTTCTTATCAGATTTTGTGCTCAGTGGCTGAGACAATTTCGAGCCATCACGATACAGGGCACAGGCCTTCAGACCGAGCTCCCAGCTCAGCAGGTAAGCATCAGCGATTTCGCTGACGGTAGCTTCGTTTGGAAGGTTGATCGTTTTGGAAATCGCCCCGCTGATGAATGGCTGAGTAGCGCCCATCATACGGATATGCCCGTGAGCGTGAATGTAACGTTTGCCTTTTTTACCATTCTTATTGGCGCAATCGAATACAGGAAGATGTTCTTCCTTCAGCATTGGTGCACCTTCCAGCATCATGGTACCGCACACATAATCATTGGCGGCTTCGATCTGACTTTCAGTAAAGCCGAGAGCTTCAAGCAGGCTCCATTCAAAATCATTGTACTGATCTGGTGTAAAGCCGAGTCTTTGCAGGCATTCTTCACCCAGAGTGTATTTGTTAAATACAAAACCGATTTCGAAAGCGGAGTTTACTGCATCATCCAGTTTCTTAATTTCAGAAGCAATGAATCCTTTCTCACTCAGTGTTTGGTGATTGATATAAGGAGCGCCGGCAAATGTCTTGGCAC
>Ga0065721_10051529_pt1 | contig 14352 bp, 14 predicted proteins | sample Mesricmetagenome_FD_59108 | JGI IMG/M metagenome (GOLD analysis project Ga0065721, IMG submission 59108) | Mesophilic microbial community from rice straw/compost enrichment Sample: eDNA_1 v2 (version 2) | ecosystem: Engineered > Solid waste > Grass > Composting > Bioreactor | place: USA: Davis... | reverse complement strand
AGTTAGAGCCCCCTTAGAGAGCCGCGACAAAGTGAAAGAAGCTCGAAATAATCGAGCTTCTTCGCCACACTAGCCGAGTGCATTCCCGGATGACTCGAGCTTCAAAGCTTGCCCTCGTTTTTCAGCGCGACCATGCTGTTATCCTGAATATGCAGCGCGAGCTCATTCAGGTCCTGGTCGGGAGCAAACACCGTATTCTCCGCCTCCAGCGTGCAGCAATCCATCGGTTCGCCCTGGACATCCTCCGGCGTGTACAAGTGATCGGCCCCGGAGTTCACCGCGATAAACGCCAATTTGTTGGCCACGGGAGCTTGGCTCATCAAGTTCCGATTCATCCCCTCGCTCCCGTGTCCGTAGATCAGCCGATCGATCCGCTCCGAGTAATATTTTCCCCCAACCTGCTCGGACGGAGCGGACGACGATTTCTTCATCATCATTTGCTTCCGCAGGTCGGTTTTGCGATTGTCCCCGGGAGCGTCTAACCGAGACGTCATGCGCGCCATATTTTTCTTCTTGTTATACTTGCTGTCTGCCAGCAAGGCCATCCCAAGATCCTCCGTCGTCGACACGAAGGGACTGTTCTTCATAATCCCCTCCTTGCCGGGAACGTCGTGCCCATACTTCATATGCTGCTTCGCGCTTTGCTGGACGGTTTCGTCGGAAAGATTCGACCGCTCCCCGGCCAAGTGCGCCCACGAATTCAAACCGGGATGCGTCACGCCGGAGTTTTCGTCCTGGACGAAAAATCTCGCCAGCACCTTGACGTTCTGTTCGGCATATTTGGCCTGGGCGAGCTTGTGCAGGTGCACCAGCTTGTTCATCTCGGCCCGCGCTTCATCGGGAGGCAGGTCGTACATCTCTTCGTTCGATTGAGCCAGCATCTGGATGTAATCCGGCATCTTCTCGTAGTCGGAAGCTTCCTCAAGCACCTCCGCAAATTGATCCTGCAGCGTCTCCATCGGAACCGACGGTTTGAGAGAACGGTTCACCTTCTCCGTGTCCTCCCGCGTCTTCTCCTCTTCTCCGAAATCAAGCAGCAAATCTTCCATGTCATTCGACGACCCGGACTTCGTCGAGAGCTCATCGGTAGAATCGCCCTTCAACAACCTCTCCACTTCCTGGTTGCCTATGGACTGCTGAAGCTCCAAGAGTGAATCTCCAACGGTACTCGGTTGAGGAATCAGGCCGAACTTCCTGTCCTGGTGACTGCCGGTTTTGTTGCCGGAGGAGGATTGCGACTTGCTTTTTTTATTAAACACAAGAGACATGCGGCACCGCCTTCGCCAATATTCCCGCTTATACTCCAATATTTTACCAATAATTGAAGAATTCTACGAGTGGCGCAGCGTTATTTCTCCAGAAAATGGACGGTCGGTGCGAGATCGCCACCACGAAGAATCAGCCGACCTCTCCACTTTCAATAGGCCCAATTGCCTTTGCGGAAAACAGGTTCGAGCTTACCATCCGGAAGCTCGCCGTCGATATCGAGTTCAGCGCATCCGATCATGAAGTCGACGTGCGTCAGGCTGACGTTCGCCCCCCGTTCCAACAATTGCTCCGGAGCAAGCTTCGTTCCGCCTTCCAGATTCACAGGGTATGCGCTGCCCAGGGCGAAATGGCAAGAAGCGTTCTCGTCGATCCCCGTATTGTAGAAAATCCGGTTCATGTTGGAGATCGGCGAATCGTGCGGAACCAAAGCAATCTCGCCGAGATACGAAGCGCCATCGTCCGTGTCGAGCAGCGAAGCAAGGTGCTCCTTGCCGGACTCCGCATCGTAGGAAACCACTTTCCCATCTTGGAAGGTCATTGTAATGCCTTCAATGAGCCTGCCGTTCAAGTTAAGCGGCAGAGTGCTCTTCACCGTTCCGTTCACGCCCAACCGGTGCGGCATCGTATACACTTCTTCGGTCGGCATGTTCGCCACGAAGTAGATGCCCTTCTCGTTCTCCCCGCCGCCTCCCCGCCACAAGTGCCCTTCGGGGAGACTCACGCGAATGTCCGTCCCGGGAGCGCGATAGCGAAGACTTTTGTAGCGCTTGGCGTTCAGCAGATTCTGCCTCGTCTTTAATTGCCGGATATGCTCGCGCCACGCGGCAACCGGATCGTCCTCATATACGCGAACCATGCGGAAGATCGCTTCCCACATCGCTTCGATCCGCTTTTCCTCCGGAAGGTCGGCGAACACTTTGTCCGCCCATGCACGGGTCGGCGCTTTGATCAGCGACCAACTGATTTTACTGTTCCTCGTATACTTCGAGTATTCCTTGCGGGCGACTGCGGCAGCTTTGACCGCTCTCGATACTTTGCCGGAATCGATGCCCTGGTACAAATCCGGATTGGGCACTTTAATATGCAAAATCGCTCCGCCCTCTTCAGCGAACCTTACCATAGCTTCCGCCTGCCATTGAGGGTAAAAGTCGAAGGAATCGTCCGCGGCTTTCTCGAACCGTGCCCGTGTTACCGCGTCGTCATCCCACTCGACCATAACGTACTTGGCCCCTGCCTCGTACGCATGCGAGACAATGGCTCGGGCAAGCTCCGCGGTCTCGATCGGGGAGTGAACAATAAGCACTTGCCCGGGCTGGATGTTCACTCCGACCTTGACGACCAGTTCGGCGTATTTGTTGAGAAGAATTTCGAGATTGTTCATGTTGAGGCTCCTTTGATCAAATGCAGAATACTATTTGATTATTGTATCAGATTGTAAATGTAAAAAACCCCAACCTCATGCGGCCAGAGTTTTTGTGTTAGAGTCGAACCTCAGCACAGCTAATCTTTAGATAAAATGGTCAGTTCTTTCGAATCAATGATCAGTCCGGTTGAACGGATGAAATCAAACCCCAGTATCCCATCTATTTCCATACCGTAGTTCATGTCTCCTATTTCCACTTCAAACAAAGACAGCGAAGCCTCTCCTGCCTTCACAAAATCAAACATCTTGGAGTATACAACCTCCACTCCGCCGACGCCTCTAATCTTGTTCAGAAAATCTCCAGGCTCAATTTTAACTCCAATGACATCAACTGCATCCGCGCTAAAAATAGTTCCTGCAGATCCCGTATCGAGCAATACGTTCTTTAAATAGAGCTCTTCCCCTCGAAAACAAATCGTTACTTCAATAAAGGGCAATCCGTGCCTCACGTCGATGATCATCTAGGCCCCCGAACCCCTGCCCATTTTTCCCGAAGCTCCAGCTTTTCGCGAGAAGTATGAAAGAAGCCATATTCCCTATAGGGTTGAGCACGGTGCAATTCATAATACCGTTTCATAGCAACGGTGGAATCAGCGAATCGATCAATGACAGCCACCTCGTCAACGAGCCAATATCCGTCCTCCGAGCGAGATTTTAACGCTTCACAGACGACCCATTCATTAGGAAACTGTTCTCGAACCTCTTGCCACCTCATCGTTGCCACCTCCATTTCAGCTGCTTCTAGTATAGCACAAAAGGCTATCCAGAAAATGTATATAGTTAGATTTCATCACCATTTTGGCCCCTCCCTACATGAACACTATTTGCTACTTATTTAACCGCTCCAACATGTTCAAGACAACCGTCACGGCCTCTGCCCGGGTCGCGATCGCTAACTTTCTGCTTGTCCCTGTCACCGTTCTTCCATCCTTTCCATCTGCCATAGGAACTACTATAGTACAAAGAAACAGGGGCAAATAGTGAACTTAGTCTGTATTTTTGTCATATTACAAAATGGTTTTTATTGCAAAAAAGCAATCATCACAGAGGGATCTCTGCGACAACCGTTTCCTCAGCGCCATCTTGATTTTGAAAAAAGTAGCATTAATTGACCGAGAAATGAGGATGTGAAATGATAAGACGGGGTGATGAGACGGTGGAACTGAAGAAGAACAACGATCAGGGGCCCCTTGCCGGTCGCAGAGGCGGCGCCCGAAACGGCGCAGGCCGCAAACCAATCGGAATCACTCGCAAAATTTCGCTAACCTTGCCCCAGGAATACTGGGAAGAGATCGACCGGTGCTGCCGCAAGGGCGATTACTCGATATCCGAAGTGCTGAGAGCCCTTATAGAAGACAACCTGCACCATGCAGACAGTCTGTGAATCAGCCGCAAAGGGAGAGCGTTATGATTCGGAACTATTTAACGGTAGAGGATGGACGCATTTTTTATACGGTTGTCGGAAACGGGGAGCCGATTGTGTTATTGCATGGAAACTTCAACGATCACCGAATCTGGAGCGAGCAGATTGACGCTTTATCCCGAGATCATAAACTCGTTCTTTGCGACCTGCGCGGATACGGCTTGTCCAGCACGCCCAAAGCTTCATTCTCGAATGTAGACGATTTGAAAGCCCTGGTCGATGCCCTAAAGCTGCATTCTCTCACGCTAATCGGTTCTTCGTCCGGTGGCGGCGTTGCGATAGACTTCGCTCTCACCTATCCCCATCTTATTCGAGCCCTTATTTTGGTGTCGCCTTCCGTTAACGGTAATCGTTACCCCCTTAGCATGACATGGCAAGGCATTAGAAATTATATTAATGTTCGGACAAAAGGACATCAAGCCGCTATTGAGTCCTTCATCGCGAATCGTTTCTGGCAGTACTTCTTCCCCCCTTTGAGAAAAGAAGAAGCTCGGAGCAACGTCCTTCGCAATGTTAGAAACGAAAGCAACTTCTGTCGATTCTCCCCGACCCTGCCCGTCGCTATTCGACCTTACGCCATCCGCCGGTTGGGAGAGATTCGTATTCCGACCCTTATCGTTACTTCGGATCGGGAGCATCCATTTAACATACGAACAGCGGAAACCTTGCATGCGAGCTTAAGGCTGTCGACCAAAACGATCATGCGGGATTGCGGCCACCTTCCTTTTGTAGAGGAGCCGCACGAATTCAATCGACGAGTTCTCGATTTCATCTCGACTACCGACTCTGGCAATCGGGAAGACTCTTCCGTTCAACGCCAATAGCCCAGAGGCCGCTGTGTGAGCGAACCGAACACATCAAACTCGTACAGCCTCGCTGCGTTCAGGTGGGGATCGCACAACAGAAGAAACGGAGAACTGCCTCTGCCCACAAAAAAACTCCGACCGCGCAGGTCGAAGTTTAGCTTTTGCCAGATTCCATCTAATGGATATTGTGCTTACGGAAGCTGCCGCCCTTCACTTCCGCTATGTCATATACAATAATAAAGGCCTTATCGTCGACCTCGTTAATAATTTCCCTCATCTTGCTTTCCTCAAGCCGGTTGATTACGCAGGTGATTTCTTTGAATTGCTCGTTGGAATAGCCGCCGTGGACGAACGTGTAGGTCGAGCTTCGACCCAATCGATCGCGAATCGTCTCGATCATCTCTTCCGCCTGGCTCGTAATGATTTTATACGTTTTGGAGCCGCTGAATCCTTCTTCCACGATATGAATGACCTTGGCAGCGATAAAATAAGCAATCCCCGACAAGATAGCCCCTTGAAGCCCGAACACCGTCGAGACGACCATGAATACGAACAGGTTCAGGAATAAAATGAGATCGCTCGTTCCGAACGGCAGCCTTCTGGACAGCAATACGGCCAGCATGTCGATCCCGTCCAAAGCGCCGCCGTTGCGCAGCGCCAGCCCCATGCCGAAACCGATAATAATACCGCCGACGACGGTAATTAATAGCGTATCTCCCTTAACAATCGTCGGGATATGATGCATCACCGTCGTACCGATCGCAAGCGATGCAATGCCAAGCACGGAATAAATCGCAAAGCTTCTGCCAATCTGCTTATAACCCAAGAAAATAAAAGGAATATTGATCAGTGCGAGCAGCAGCGCCAAGGGCAAGCCCGTCCATTGCGAGCCGACGATGCTTAGGCCGGTCACGCCTCCATCCGATACGTTGTTGGGGATAAGCACCGCTTCCAAGCCATAAGCCGTAATAAAACCGCCAACAATCACGGTAACTGCCTTCATGATCTTTTTTCTGATTAAAGCTTGTTTAGAAACTACTCCCACTTAAGTTCCTCTTTTCTTTGTCTCGTCAAACCGCCTTTCAATTTTACTGCGTAAAAACGTATAACTGCAAGATTTTCAAAAAAATTCATATATAAAAAGCATGAGCGGTCCGATAGACCGTCATGCTCGAAACGTGCTTATAAAATCGTATTCGCCGTCAAGCGCTTGTAATGCTCTTGAATATAGTGAATCGCTTCGGTTACCAGATTCGGCCTTCCGCCTTCGGTTGCCGACTTGCGGATTTGCCGCATAACCTCGTATACGAACGGAAGAAAGACGGACTGCGCCTGCAGCCTGTCCATTGGAGCTCCTTGCTGCCATAGGCGCTGCATCGTCTGGCACTTTTCCTGCAAAGGAAGCAACGCATGAGGAGCGAATGCATACGGCACATGGAAGCTTTCTCGGTCCTCCGGCGACTCACAATCGGCTTTATACAAAATCAAATAGCAGGTGAATTCATCTCCCAACGGTATAAAGCCCAGCTCTGCATCCTTCCCTCCGTGCAAAATGTAGGGCGAGCGGGTTCGATAGACGGTTCCCGACAGACTCACTCTCGCCTCTCCACGGGTAGTAACTACGAAAAAGCCCGTATGCGCTGGATAGCGATCAGGCACGGTTCCATTCTCAGCACGAAACTGTCGAATATCCAGCAGCCTGACGGCGACTCGACTCCAACGCTCGACGTGGGCCTCCCAATCCATACTCTCTCTCCCTCTGCAGCCGATCCACTCCGCTTCTTCTAGATACATTCATTTTACAAGCGCTTATTTTTGCTGTCCAATGCAGCAATGCTTGTACTTCCTGCCGCTGCCGCAAGCGCACAGCTCATTTCTCCCCGGTCTCTTCCCGTTATACTGAAGCGCGGCTCCTTGCTCGTACAGTTGCCGGCGAAGCCGAGCTCCAAGCTCCGCCATTCTGTCATGAGCATACGCATAAATCTGGCGATAGCTGCGGCAAAAATAATCCGTTGTCGATTCCGTTGTCGCCTCGTTCCACCGCCGGTTTCGCGGACAACCCCCGAAGCACAGCTCCAGCCACGGACATGCTTGGCATGCATCGGGCAGCTTGGATTTCAGCTTCAAAAAATCGCCGTACAGCGGATGAGCGACGAGATCCGTAAGCGAATCCGTCCCCGCATTGCCGAGCTTCCAATCCGGATGGATATAGAAGTCGCATGGATAAGCGTCGCCGTTGCGCTCCAGAATCAACGTTTTCGAGCAGGATTCGGAGTGCACGCACAGGCCTGCTTTGCGGCGGGCGTACACGCTGAGCATATTGTCGAAAAAACGTTCCGACAAAATCGGGTTGCCGTTATTGTACCAACAGTCGAACGCTTCGCAGAGAAAGTCGCCATACTGCTCCGGCGTAATCTCATATACGCCGGGCTGGTCGACCCGCCGGGAATGGAACTTCATGCACGGAATAAACTGGACAAAACCGAACTTTTCCTGCTCATAAAACCGGAACAGCTCCCGGGCTTTCCCCACATTATCTTGGTGTATTACGGTAAGGATGTTGAAGTCCACGCCATGACGCCGCAGGTGTGAAATCCCGGTCATGACTCTATCAAAGCTGCCTTCGCCCCGGGAGTCCACCCTGCGAAGATCGTGAAGGCGGGCAGGTCCGTCCAGACTGACCCCGATCAAGAACCGATATCGCTTGAAGAAAGCCGCCCAGCGGTCGTTCAGCAGCGTTCCGTTCGTTTGCAGCGCATTGCTGATAACGGTATGCGGGGGAGCGTGCTTTGCCTGCAAGGCAACGACTCGTTCGAAAAAATCCAGCCCTGCCAGCAGCGGCTCCCCTCCCTGCCAGGCGAACGAAGCGATCCCGCTCGACAAAGCCATATACTCCTTAATGAATTTATCGAGCAGGTCCGAATCAATCCTGCCGACCTGCCGCCCCGGCTTTCCTCCGCAGGTGCTGTAGTAGCAATAATCGCATGCCAAATTGCAGTCCTCGGACACCGTCTTCCACATCACTCCGATATGTCCGCTTTCCTTCGCTGCGCAAGCCGTATCCATCCGATCCCTTCCCCTTCTCCCTTTATCTCCATCCTATCGCTCAGAGAGATCAGTTGAAGTGATGAAGGTCACGCGGATTGGTCTTTTATCCGGTTGTAGATTTCCGAACGCCCGACTCGGAGCCCGACTCCCGCGCAGCCGGAGATACTGCCTGACGCTTGGGCCTCAAGGTGACCGCTATCGACGTCTTACCTCCCGTAAGTTGAGCTTTTCCTTCGAGTGCCCGGCGTCTCTGTAATAGTTCGGACATTTCAAGATCACGTCGTCGCCGTATGCTTCATGCCACTCCCGAATCCGCTCGCCCAGCACCTTAATCGATCCGCTGTTCACGATCCAGGTTACGGGAATATCGTATCGATGAGCCGTCGCGGCCGTCCGCTCTACGCCCTCTATAGGCGTCCCGTTTCCCCAGGAGGTTTCGTAATGGGAGGCCATGCTTACATAGGTGTAGATCAGCCTATCCGGTTTCATTCCGCTTCCTCCATCCCTTGCGCTGAATTTCTCGACTGCAGCCGATACTCGTTCGGCGTGATGCCCTTGTATTTTTTGAAAACGCGCCCAAAATAGCTGTTGCCGGTAAACCCGGTATCGCGGGCGATCGCGGCGATCAATTTATCCGAATCGCGCAGCATGCCCGCCGCCTTCTCGATTCGTACCTCGTTGATGTAATCGACCACAGACTTGGAGGTATACTTCTTGATCAGACGGCCGAGGTAGACCGGGGACATGTTCAGCGCGTCGGCGATGCTGTCCAAGCCCAGGTCCTCATTCATGAATTGGTTGTCGATCATTTCGGTAATTCGGTTCATCAGTTCATCGTACTTCGCATTCTTCTTCTCGTTCATCCGTCTCTCCATATGATGGAAGAGCTCCGAGAACTTCATCTTCATGTCCTCCAGCCGTTCCAGCTCGGACAACTCGGCGAACAGCTCATGGAAGCGGACGTCGAAGCCGAAGCCCGACGCTTTCTCCAGCGTATCCGCCACCATATGAATGGCGAAGAATAGGCGGGACATCGTCAAATGCAGGTTTCGGTAGGAGCTTCCCGCCGTCGAGTCCAGAATGGACAGACAAAGGCTCCGGACTTCCCCCATGTGACCCAGCATCAAGGCGTCCGTCATTTGCTCTTCCTTTTGGACCGGGTACCGGTAGGCAACCGCCTCCAGTTGTTCGGTCCGCTCGGCGTACAGAACCGCTCCCCAGCCTGCGAACACCCTGTAGGCCGCGGCCTCGCGGCAAGCATGATATAGACTTCCCGCCTCCGCTAAGCGCGAGCCCCGGGGGCTGAATACGGCCGTCACGGACAGCTTAAGGTGATCGCGGACGTTCTGCCGGATCTCCCGCGCCCACGCTTCGAGATCCTGATTTCCATCATCGCGGAAGAGGACGACCAGGTGATCCTCGTTCGCATCGATCGTTTCGCACCTTGCCCGTCCCTCTATCACTTCTGCGGCTATATTCATAATGCCGAATCTGAGCAGTTCCCGATCGCGTAAGTTGTACTGCGACGCAAACGCTTTGGCTTGGTCCACCATCAACAGAAGCATCCGAACAGGCCCCTCCGAGGGCAGCTTGCATCCAAACTCCGCCAGCTTCCTCTTGACCCCGTGCGGCAATTCCGTCTCTTCCGCAGCCAGAAGCCTGCGCATCGTCTCTTGCTTGCCTTTGTAAGAATGCTCCCGGATCGTATCGCTCTGACGCAGCAGCTTCTCGGTCAGATGCTCCACGGGCCGGTTCAGCCTTCGGGAGGTCGCATAAGCAAGCGCAAGCCCCGCCAGGAATACCGCAAGCGCAACCAGAATCGTGGTCCCCCGAATCCGGCTAACCTCCTGAATCGCATCCCGATAAGGCATATATCTCACGAATTTCCATCCCAACGCTTCCGAAGAAGCATAGGTGACGAGAGAACGAGCGCCGTCCACTTCCCCGATGAAATGTCCCGATATGTCTTCCGACTGCAAGATCGTTTGAGCGAACTCCTGCCTGCGAACGTTGCTCAGCGTTCGGTCCTTGTAGACGCTGCTGACGAGCACACCGCCCGAATCCATGATGAAGATGCCGCCCTTCTGGCTCTTATCCAGCGAGGAGATCGCGTTAATCATCCAGCTGTCTGTAATGTTCAACACGATCGAATTCCTGCTGTCAGGGCCCATCGATTCGGTATAAATGAAGGTGTAAACGTTGTAATCCATATTGGCAAAATGAGTCGAATTCGGGATCCTGCGCGTGATCGGCTTGAAATTTTGCGAAGGCTCGAACGTCTTCAACAGCTCCACGATTCCTTGATCATGGAAGCCGGAGCTGGGAATCAGCATCTGTTGGTTCGTGTAGAACAGATCCATCTTGCTGTTGTACAGGTAGACAGAGTGGAGGAACGGCATCGCCCCGATCAGGTGGAGCCGTTCCCCGATTCGTTGCATCTCCTGCGGCTCGGTTTCAGACAAATAGAAGACGCGGGTGATTTCTTTGTCGAGAAGAATTTGGGAGACCGCCATCTTGACGTTCTCGAGCATACTGTCGGCCGTCGTGCTGATCTGGGACAACGACTCCTCGCCGCGTTCGAAAATATTGTGTTTTTCGATGTCCACGAACTGCACATACAGGATGTACGAGACCGTCAATATCACCAGCGATACGAGCGTGGAGAAATAAAGGAGCAAGCTTGAAAAAAAGTGTTTCTCCGGCACCCATTTCAACATCGCCCATCATCCCTCCGGCTCGATAATCCCTCGATCGGAGGCTGCCGTTCCCCCGAACGGCAAGCCTCTCCATCGTTTGTTTGCGCTTACTTTTTATTCTCCGCTTTCCATTCGGCATACTGCTTGTTGATTTCTTGAAGTACCCTGTCAATTCCTGCCGCCTTCAGCTTATCCTTGAATTTGGGCAGGTTCTCGTCCGGGTTGACCGAACCCGTCTCCAGCGTCGGTCGGAATTCGTTCTCCACGTTCTTGATCGCCGCGATCTCGGTTTTGAGTTCGGAGCTGTCGAAGTTGAAGCCCAGGTTGGGCACGGCTTCGGATTCGCTGTTGAATACTTTGAATTGCTCCCAGATGTCGTCCGGCTCTCCCGGCACGAGGTACGTCAAGTACTGGTTCCCGTAAGCCCAGGTCGTTCCGGGATTATAACCGGATTTCGCGCCGTTATCCGTACCCGGGGGAAACTCTATCCGCTTGTCGTCCTTCTTCATATAGTGCTTGCCCTCAATGCCGCGGCCAACCAGATTGATCAGTTCTTCGTCGTGGTACATCATGTTGTAGAACATCAGGACGCGGTCGGGATCTTTGGAGGTGGTCGGGATACCCATCATCGAGCCGACCAGATCGTTGGTCGTCGTGATCGGCTTGCCGAAATGGTGGTAGATGAACGGCACCCCATACTGGTTCGACACCTGGACATCCACATAAGGCTTCAGCTGTGCAAAGGCGAAGGCGCTCTTGGGATAGTCGTCTTTGGTAATCTTCATGACCGCCGAGTCCTTCCGAAGATAGCCGGCCTGGAAATAACGGTGGAGCGTCTGCAGCGAAGCGACGTACTCCGGCTCGTCCGCCACCAACGTGTATTCGCTTCCATCTTTCTTCAGCACGATCGATTGCACCGGGGATACGTTCCAGAGATGACGGTTAACGACATACGGAATCCTTCCGCCTCCCGAAGCCAGGATCGGCGTGATCGTCGGTTCGTTCTCCTTCAGGATTCGAAGAGCCGGTTCCATGTCCTCCAGACTGTTGATGCTCTTGATGTCGATGTTGTATTTCTCCATCAGGGCTTGATTCGCGATGAAGCCCAGCCAAGCGCCCTTCTCCTTATACGCGGCCAATGTATAGATCTTACCCTTGATCGTGCTGGCTTGCAGGAATCCTTCCGACAGAAGCGCCTTGGCCTCGGGAGCCAGCTCGTCGAGCTTATCGGTCAGATCGACCAGTCCGCCTTTGGCGATCAAGTTGCTGTAGTTCATGTTCCCGTTGGAGGTGAACATGAGGTCCACCTTTTCGCCCGTAGCGAGCAGCGCCGTCATCTTGGAATCGTAATCGCCGAACGGGATGATGTGCATCTTCACCGTCGCATTGATGCGAGGCTGTACGATTTTGTTGATTTCCGCCTCGACCAGCTCATTGTCTGGCTGCGGCGACGTGCCGATGATGTACCAGTCGATGACGTACGGATCCAGCTTCTGAGCCTCTGTGCCGGTTGGCTCCGTCGTCGTGCCGGGCGTTGAGCCGGTCCCCGACGTCTCCTTGCCCGCCGTGCTGCAGCCGGCCAGAGCCAACGACAATCCCATAATCGTCGTCATGCCCAGCGCAGCCCATTTTTTGACCATTCCCATTTGCGATAACCTCCTGAAATTTTCTATATACTAACCAGTATAACTGGGGTTAGCCTTTAACAGCGCCTACCGTCAACCCTTGCACGAAGTATTTTTGGAAGAACGGATAAGCAAGCACGATCGGTCCGATCCCGACGACCGCAAGCGCCATCCGGAACGTCAGCGCAGGGGGCGACAGCTGCATGATCGAGCCATAATTCTGGCCGCTGGCGTTGGACAAGTAATCCGCGAAGCTCAGCGCTTTGTACATCAGATATTGCATGTTGAGCAGCTTATCGTTCGTAATCAGCATGAGCGGCAGCCACCAATCGTTCCAGAACACGATCGCGCTGAACAATCCGATTGTCGCGAGCCCTGGGAGAGACAACGGCAGCACGATCGTCAAGAACGTCCGGAATTCGCCGGCGCCGTCGATCTTGGCCGATTCGAGCAGCGGATCCGGGATCGTCGTCTGGAAATACGTTTTCATGATCATCACATACCATCCGTTGAACAGATGGGGAACGATTAGCGCCCATATGTTGTTCTTGAGGTGCAGTACTTGCGTCGTCACCAGATACCAGGGCACGAGTCCGCCGTTAAACAGCAGCGTGAATACGACAAGGAATAGAAAGAGCTTCCGATAGGAGAAGTCCTTCCTCGTCAGCGGGTAGGCGAAGGTCGAGATGACCGCCAGGCTGAGTACCGTTCCCACCACGGTAGTAAAGATCGTGACCGCATAGGCGTTCAAAATTGTGCGCCCCTCCTGCCACAGGTAGCGGTAAGCGTCCAGCGACAGCTTCTCGGGCAGGAACCGGTATCCGTTCGCGGCTATGGTCTGTTCGTCCGAGAAGGAAACGGCGATTACCAGCAGAAGCGGCACGACGCACGATAAGCCGATGACGATGAAGATCGCGTGAATGGCAGTATTCGCCGTCTGCGATATGGCATTGCCTCTGTATGAGACTTTCATGGGGTTCCTCCTAGAAGATCGCTTTCTCCGAATCGATTCTCTTGACAATCCAGTTGGACAACACTACGAGTATGAATCCGACAAAGGCCTGAAAGGTGCTGGCCGCCGAGGACATCCCGATATCGCCGCTGTTGATCAGTGCACGGTAGACGAACGTATCGATGACATTCGTGACGTCGAAGATCGCGCCCGAATTCATCGGCACTTGATAGAACAAACCGAAGTCGGCGAAAAACATGCGCCCGATGCCGAGAAGCACCAACAGCGTAATGACCGTCGACAGGGAGGGGATCGTAATATGCCGGATCTGCTGCCATTTGCTCGCCCCGTCCAGCGCCGCAGCTTCATAGTAATCGTTGTCGATCCCGATAATCGCCGCGAGATAAATAATGCAGTTGTAACCCGCGTACTTCCATACATTGGCGAACACGAGAATATAGGGCCAGTAGACGCTTCTGTTGTACCAATCGACTCCCTCACGCCCCAGCGGTTCGAACACCAGTTGGTTCAAAATCCCCTTGTCGGCGCTGAGGAAGCCGAAAAACAAATAACTCACCGCGATCCAGGAGAGGAAATACGGCAGTAAAATCGTGGTCTGATAAATCTTCGCCATCCGCCTGTTTCGAAGCTCGTTGAACGCCACGGCCAGGAAGACGGAAATCGCCGTCCCCAGAAAAATGAACACCAGATTGTAGAGGATCGTGTTGCGCGTAATAATGAAAGCATCCGGCGTATTCAGAAAAAACTCGAAGTTATCGAAACCGATCCAAGGGCTGTTCGCGAAGTTCCGAAAGAAGCTGCCGCCCGATAAGCTGTAATTCTTAAAGGCGATCAGGATCCCGCCGATCGGCAAATAATGGAGGGCCAACAGCAGCAGCAGGCCCGGAAGCGTCATCACCAATAGTGCGCCGTTCTTGTATAATCGCGCTAACCTCGTCAAAGTCCCCACCTCCTTATTGTCTCATCTTCCGCGCATAACTCGGAAGCGAAAATTGATTTTTAAAGGATTTCTTCGTTCACGTGTCGAATGAGAAAGAGACCGTATTACTCGACAAGGGGATTTCCAATTTGTTTAACCAGATGAGTCAT
>Ga0065721_10051526_pt1 | contig 14352 bp, 11 predicted proteins | sample Mesricmetagenome_FD_59108 | JGI IMG/M metagenome (GOLD analysis project Ga0065721, IMG submission 59108) | Mesophilic microbial community from rice straw/compost enrichment Sample: eDNA_1 v2 (version 2) | ecosystem: Engineered > Solid waste > Grass > Composting > Bioreactor | place: USA: Davis... | reverse complement strand
GAGGCAACTCGCGCCGGCGAGAGTTCGCCGGCCGAGGCTGCTCCGAGAGTGAAACGTTGTTGAAGCAGATCGACTACGCGCTGCTGAATCGACAGCTGCTCCCGCAATAACGTGAGGCGCCGCTGTGCGGCGGTCAGCTCGATCAACGTCGATCGCAACTCACTGCGAACCTGCCAGGCGGCGTCGATGAATTTGAGCCGCGCCGCCTCCTCGAGATGTTCCGTTTTGTTGAGGCGAAAGCGACGCTTGCCCGCCGTCTCGATCGGGATATCGATGGACATGCCGGGGATTCCGCGCGGCGTGCCAGGCTGTGCATCGACGTTGTAGCCCGGGATCAACGTGACGGACGGATTGGGTCGCATACCAGCCGCTGCGACTGCCGCGGCAGCCGTTTGCCACTCGGCGCGTGCCAGTTGCAGATCGGCATTGAAATGGAACGCCGCCAGCGTCAAGGCCGACAGATCCCAGGACGGCCGCGGCCAGGGGGCGGCCAGCTCCGGCGCATTGGCCTGCAGAAATGCACGCAGTTCAGCGTCGTTCAAACTGAGCGTGTCGTACTTTTCGGCGATGGCTTCTGGATGCAGCGGGCGAGGTTCGAAGTGCGCGCACGCCGACACCATCAAGAGACTCGTGGCGAAGCTCCAGGCTCGATGTCGGCGCACCGATCGCATCCCGCGATAGTGCCAGCCGGGCAGTAACACGACTTTGACGAAACATTGACGAAGTTGTCAGGAATCGCCCTTGCCTGGAAACGTCAGGATCACCTCCGTGCCCTGACCGAGCTCACTCGCCAGCCGGGCGGCGCCGCCATGCAGGGCCATGATGGATTGGACCAGCGCCAGTCCGAGCCCGAAGCCGCCGGTTCGCTGGCTGCGAGAAGCGTCGGCGCGATAGAAACGATCGAACAGGTGGGGCAGATGCTCCGGCGCGATGCCGGTACCAGTATCGCGCACCGATATGTTCGTTGCGCCATGGTCGGCTGCGGTGATCCGAATCGTTACACATCCCTGCGCAGCGGTATGACGCACAGCATTACTCAACAAGTTGCTGATCGCGCGCTGGAACAGGATGGAGTTGGCATGAAGCCGCGCGGCCCCTTCACAGGTCAGCGTCACGCCATGCTCCTCGGCGTTGGCCCGATGGAATTCCATGACGTTTTCGATTTCCCTGCGGGCGTCGAGCTCGGTGCGCTCCAGACGACCGTCGACCTGATCGGCCCGCGCCAGAAACAGCAGCGAGTCGATCATGCGAGCCAGGCTGGCAAATTCCTCGATGCCGGACTCCAGCACCTGGCGGTATTCGTGCACCGAGCGCGGCTGCGATAACGTCACCTGCGACTCGGTCAGGAAATTCGTGACCGGCGTGCGCAGTTCGTGCGCGATGTCGGCCGAGAACTGGGAGAGTCGCCGAAACGAATCCTCCAGGCGTTCCAGCATCTGGTCGAACGCGTCGGCCAGCGCGGTCAGCTCCTTCGGCCAGGCCGGGCTGCTCACGCGGTGGTCGAGGTTCGCTGCGCTGATGGCGCGAGCGGAGCGAGTGATCGAGTCGAGCGGCGCCAGTCCACGACGGGCAATGGCATAGCCCGCCAGCGCGGAGATTCCCAAACCGGCCAGCAGCACGAATAGAAGATTGCGCCGATAGCTGGCAAGCAGGGCCGCCTTGTTGGAAACATCGAGCGCGAGTTGAACCCGCCAGAGCTGGCCGGCGGTGGTGGGCGCCGTCGCAGCCAGCAGGGCAACCGTCTGGCTCCCGAGAGTGACCTCGTGCACTTGGTTCGAATCTGTGTTCGCAGGCGTCAATGCCTCGAACGCTGTCGCCCCGACGAGCTTGCTCATTTCGGGCGTTTCGACGATCAACTGTCCTCGTTCGTTCAGGACGCGCACGTAATAGCGACTGAAGCGTCGCGCGGCTCCCTCCAAGCGCGTTTCCTCGTCGAACGCGGCCATGTCGTACGGCCGATCGCGAATCACTGCCCTGAGCACGAACGCCTTGTCGGCGAGGAACCGAGCAGTTTCGTCTTCCAGGCTCCTTGCCAGCGTCCAGTAGAGAAACAATCCCGCGGCCAGCAGGATTCCGAATCCAGACACGGTGATGAGGGTGGTAATGCGCGCAGCGATCGACCACGTGCTGGATCCGGCGGAATTCCGAGCGGGCCTGTTGGACATGGGCAATCCGCTCAACGCACTTCGAGCACGAAACCGACGCCGCGAACCGTATGAATCAACTTGAGCCGCGCGTCACCATCGACTTTGCGCCGCAGCCGGCCGACCGAGACATCGACCAGGTTCAGATCGCTGTCGAAGTTGATGTCCCACACCTGCGACGCAATCACCGTGCGGCTGAGCACTTCACCCTGACGGCGCATCAGCAGTGCCAGCAGCAGAAATTCCTTGGGGGTGAGATCGAGCGGGCGGCCACCGCGGCTTGCGCGGTGTTTGTGAAAGTCGAGGTCGAGATCGGCGATGCGCAGGGTGTCCGGCTCTCGATTCTGGCCTCTGCGCGTCAGGGCTCGCACCCGGGCGAGCAGTTCGGCGTACACGAACGGTTTGACGACGTAGTCGTCCGCGCCCAGCTCGAGTCCCTTGACCAGGTCCTCCGTCTGGTCGCGCGCCGTCAGAAACAGTACCGGCGTGCGATTGCCCGATGCGCGCAGCTTGCTGACCAGCGACCAGCCGTCCGCGCCGGGCAGCATCACGTCGAGGATCAGCGCGTCGTACTCCTGGGTCTGGATCAGATGCAACCCGGTAACGCCGTCCTCGGCCGAATCGACCACGAAGCCCGCTTCCTTCAACCCCTTGCTGAGGTAGGTACGGGTCTTGGCTTCGTCTTCGACGATCAGCAGACGCATCGGATTGCATCCCCGGGGAACGCACTCGTGCTTCAGTGTACCGGAGCGCTGCTGGTTTTCATGCCGGGGAGCGCCGCACGATACGCGAGAGATCCGGTCAGGCGCGGGGTGTACCTGCGGACGCTATTGCGGACCGCAGCAGTGCGGCTCTAGGACTTTCATCCTCACGGAGCCGAGGACGCCACGGGCAACACAATAGATACAACGGCGCCGCGCGGCTCGTTGCTGCGTATCTCCAGTCTGCCTTGATGGGCCAGTGCCACTTGTCGCACCAGGGCGAGCCCGATGCCGGAGCCCTCGGGCTTGGTGGAATAAAAAGGCAGCAGAATCCGGTCGCGCTCGTGCTCGGGCAGGCCCAGGCCGTTGTCGGTCACGGTGATCAGGACCTGAGTCGCTTCGACCCTGCATTCGAGCGTTACCGCGGCATCGGCGGTTTGTTCGGTTGCGTCCAGAGCGTTTTGCAACAGGTTGAGAATGGCGTGTTCCAGCAGGGCCGCGTCGGCGGGGAAGGTGACGTCGGCCGGCGTCACGCTGGTGCGCAGTCGTACGTTGCAGCGTTCCACTTCGGCCGTGACGAGCTTCTGGATGTCACTGATCAGGCCTGCGGCGCAGATAGGCTGAATCACCGGTGGCGGCAGATCGGCCACGCGTCGATAGCGTTCGATGAAACTCATCAGGCCGAGGCTGCGGCGTCGGATGGCATCGATCGATCTGGCCACGTCGTCGCTGGTCGCTGGCTCGGTCCGATCCCGCAGCTGGGTTTCGAGGCTTTCCGAGAGCGAGGCGATGGGCGTCAATGAATTCATCATCTCGTGCGCTATCACGCGCGCCATGTCCTGCCACGCCTTCACTTCGACCGCGTCGAGCTCGCCGGCGACTCGCTGCAGAGAAATCAGCCGCTCGGGTGCGTAACCCGGGGCCGAGAACTGCGCAGCTGTGCACAGCAGATGCCGGCCATCGGTGAACTGCACGATCTGCCTCGCTCCGGGCACGAGCGACAGCAATGTGCGGACCGCCGTCGCGTCGAACTCTGGAATGTCACGCAGTTGGGTCGCGGTTCCTTTGAGCAGGCTGTGAGCTGCGCGATTGATCCTTCGGATGCCGCCGTTCGAATCGACGATGATCAGCGCGGCAGCCACAGTATCCAGCAGAGTCTGTAAGTATTCGAGGCGCTGCTGCTGTGAATGATCGCCCCTGCTCTCGATCGGGATTCCGGGCGCATCGGCGGTTCGTTTGACCGCGCGCATGAAATCCACACTGATCAGCAGCAGTACGGCGAGGACAATGGCGAGGGTCGCGTAGAGCTGCGTCCGCACGAGCAGAATGGCGGCGAGCCAAACGAGTCCACCGACGGCGATCGCCCGAGCGGCCAGAGCCAAAGCGAAGCCGCTCGAACGCGGCGCTCTATAGTCCATGCTTCGACATGCGTCGATACAAGGCGGGCCGGCTCAAGCCCAGCGCCGAGGCGGTGAGCGAAATGTTGCCGGCATGTCGAGCCAGCGCCTTCTCGATGGCCTGGCGTTCGATGGTTTCCAGATCCAGCGCCTCGCTGCCGCGTTTGGTGCGGGTAAGCTCGATTGCGCGCAGCACGGCTTCGACCAGCGCCTCGTTGCGCCAGGGTTTGAGCACGAAATCGGCGGCGCCGCGTTTGAGCGAATCGACCGCCAGGGCCACGCCGCCGTAGGCCGTCATCAATACGACCGCCAGCGTCGGGTCGACTTCGCGAACGAGGGCCAGGGCGTCCAGGCCGTCGGCGCCGTTGCGCGCACCCCGAGTGAAATTCATATCGAGGAGCACGGCGTCCAACGGTGTGGCTTGCAAACTCTCCCGCAGACCCTCGGCGGACGTAGCGGTCTCGACACGGTGCACATGCGGCTGTAACGCGACGCGCGCGGCCCGCAGCACATCCACATCATCCTCGATGATCAGCACGACGCCATCGTTGCTCATGCTCAAGCGTAGTCCGGCGCACGCTCGCTCGACAAGCGGCTTGCTGCTGTCCGTTTCCGGACAGCCGAGGCCGGCCGGAGTCGAGTGAAAATCGCACAAACCTTTGTTCGACCGAATGTTTGTAGTCCGGTTCGGGTCTCGTACACTGGTTCCGCGGAGGTTGGGATGACGGCGGCGATGGATATTGCAATCGTGCGGCCGTGGTGGCGCAAGCCGAGGACGTTGCGGCTGATTGCGAGTCTCACGGCTGGCGTGCTGGTGGCGTTCCTGCTGAGTGCCTGGTTCGGCGATGCTCAACGCAGCTTGCGAGTGCCGGTGACCAATGTGGAGATCGCAACAGTAACGCAAGGGATGTTTCGTGACTTCGTGCCACTGCGAAGCAAGGTCGTGCCGCGCGATGTCGTGTACCTGGACGCATTGGAGGGCGGGCGGGTCGAGCGCGTGCTGGTCGAGCCGGGTGATGTGGTGACGGCCGGGCAGCCTCTGGTGGAGCTGACCAATACGCAGCTCGAGCTGGATGTGCTGGATCGCGAGGCGCGGCTGGTGGAGTCGATTACCCAGCTGCAGGCCTATCAGACGCAACTGGAGCAGAACCGACTGAGCAATGACAAGGCACTGGCATCGATCGACTACGATATCGCCAGGCTGACGCGCGCCCTGGAGCGGCGCGAAGCGTTGACGAAGAGCGGCATGCTACCAAGAGAAGCCAGCGATACGGTGCACGACGCGCTGGAGTACATGCGCACACTGCGGCCGTTGCAGGCCCGGAGCAACGAGCAGCAGAACCAGTTGCGCGTTCAACAGCTGCCGCAGATTGCCGCGCAGCTGACCAAGTTGCAGGAGGACATCGGAATCACCCGGCGCAAGCTGGATCAACTCAGGGTGCGTGCGCCGGTCGACGGCCTGATGACTGCCATCGATCTGAAGGTCGGCGAGAATCTGGCTCGAGGGGCGCGCTTGGGCGAGATCACGCCGGATACGGGTTACAAACTCTCGGCCGATATCGATGAGTATTATCTCGGGCGGCTGCGTGTCGATCAGACTGGGACCATCGATTTCGATGGCGAGCAGGTGAGGGTCCGGGTCAAGCGCGTGCTGCCGCAGGTCACCGAGGGGACGTTCAAAGTCGAGCTGGCGTTCGAAGGCGCGCCGCCGCGGGGGTTGCTGGCCGGACAGGGCCTGCAAGGCAGGCTGGCGCTCGGCAATGACGTGCCGGCGTTGGTGTTACCCGCCGGCGCGTTCCTTGCGGAGACCGGAGGGGATTGGATCTTCGTGCTCGATGCCGGGCGTCGCGAAGCGCAACGACGCCGGATCAAAACCGGCAGACGCAATGTCGAGCAGGTCGAAATCCTGAGCGGCCTGGCCGCCGGCGAGCGAGTCATCACGTCGAACTACAGCGGATTCGCGCGCATCGATCGCATCGAGCTGGTGAATTGAGTCTGGCAGAGAGGAGCGGGCATGCTGAAGCTGGAAAATCTGTCGAAAACGTATCGCACCGAAGAAGTGGAAACGCGCGCGCTGAGCAACGTGTCGCTGGAGATCCAGGCCGGCGAGTTCGTCGCCATCATGGGGCCTTCGGGGTGCGGCAAGTCCACGTTGTTGAACATCCTCGGGCTGCTCGACAGCCCCAGCAGCGGCTCGTACTGGTTTTTCGGCGAGGATGTGGCGCGCCATTCGGAACGACAGCTGACGCAACGACGCCGCAGCGGCATCGGTTTCGTGTTCCAGAGCTTCAATCTCATCGACGACCTGAACGTCACCGAGAACGTCGAAGTATCGCTGCTCTATCAGGGCATGCGCCGCGCCGAGCGGGTCAAGCGAATCGCTGCGGCACTGGATCGCGTGGGATTGAGTCATCGCGCCAGGCATCTGCCCCATCAACTCTCCGGCGGTCAGCAGCAACGCGTGGCGATCGCACGCGCGCTGGTGGCGAATCCAAAGCTGATCCTGGCCGACGAGCCCACCGGCAATCTGGATACCGAGAACGGCGCGGAGGTCATGGCCATGCTCGGCGAAATCAACCAGGCCGGAACCACCGTGGTGATGGTGACGCATTCGCTCGCGCACGCCGCGCATGCAAAGCGCACCATCAAGTTTCTCGACGGCCGCGTGGTCAGCGAGACATTGCTCGCCGCGTAGAGGGCGAGCCAGTCAGGAGTGCATCGACGGCAAAACAGGACATCACAGCGGTGCCTGGCGAGCGCAATGAGGGTGGTCGCGCAGGATGCTGCGCAACTTTCCGGCCGTAGCTCTGCGGTTCAATCACTGAACCAGAGCGCTTTTTCGAAGTCGCGGCAAACGTCTGGCTCGGTTCTTACTCGGCGCATGCCGGCTGACCCGGATATTCCAGCTCCATCATCACCCACTCGCGACGGGCCGTGCCGAAGCGCGAGCCGATGTCGCAGAGGGTGCGATCGAGTTGTTCCATGGGCTTCAGGTCGGAGGCGAGCGGCAGAGCAGCGGCATCGTCCGCCGCAGGCTCGGGCAGGAGCGTGATGCCGCTGCGAAGCTTCACCGGTGCTGGGGCGGCCGCTTGCACCGTTATATGTCCGGTGCGCGACCAGGCGTCGGCGGTGAATGCGAGCGCGATATCGTCCATGCCATCTACAACGTCGACGCGCATTTCATCACGGCGCCAGAACGCGAGCTTGTTGACGATGTAGCGGAACCTGCGCTCCAAGTTGAGTCCGAACAGGGAGCTGTCGTGCATGGGTGTCCACGACTCCACGCCAAATTCGGTCGCGAGTGCCTGGGCCCTGTCGCGTCCGCCGATCGCTTCGATCAGAGCGAGCATGGTCGGCACCGAGGCGGTGATGCCGGTGGTCGTGGCGATGTGGTCGTTGATCACATATCGCTGATGAGGCACATAGACGGCCGTGGGATGGCTGTCGCGCAATTCATCGACGTAGTACCAATGCGTCGTGAAGCGTCGACCGTCCAGCAGACCGGCGTTGCCGACCACGAGTCCACCCGCGCAGATGCCGATGATGCGTGCGCCGTGATCCGATTGTCGTTTCAGCCAGGACAGAATGGCGTCATCGTTGCTGTCGCTCATGGCCGGCACGATCACGTAATCGGCGCCCTCGGGATACGTTCGGTCGAAGGTCGCGAGATCCTGCGTTACTTCGACCTGCAGCGCCGGATATAAAGAGACGCGACCGGAGCGAGGCGCGACGGCATGCACGTCGGCAATGTCCGCACGTTGCAGAACTGCGTGCGTCAGCAGAAAGTCCGTGATCTCCGTGCCTTCGTTCCGGGCGAGAATGGCGATGACGGGCTTGCCGTCACGCCGCGGCTTGATGGCTTCGATGAACGCTGTGGCCTGCTGTGCGGCGACGGTCGCATCAGCGGCAGGCGGCGAGGGCACATCGGAGCCGCAGCCCGCCAGTGCCAGCAAAGCGATCGCAGAAAGCGCGCCGTTCCAGCCGATTGTGTTCACAGAGACTCCTTGTCACGAGGCCTGGAGTCCCTGTTATACCTCTCCCAAGCGGATGGTTGCACCCCGTTGGGGCTACATCCGACGCTGCTTCAACGCGGCCTCGATCGCTTGCGCAATCGCCAGCAAACGATCGTCACTGCCGCGCCGTCCGATGAGCATCAAGCCCACGGGCGGCTCGCCAGGGCGATGCACTGGTAACGAAATCGCGCAGCCGTCGAGGAAGTTCGCCACCGATGGATTGCGCAACACGAGCACATTCAGCCGCGCGTAATCGGCGTCGTGTTCGAACGCAGAGAACGGTGGCGGAATGATCGGCGTCGTCGGTAACACCAGAGCATCCACGTCGCTGGTGGCGCGCTCGAAATTCGCAATGACCTCGGCGCGTGCATCGTGCATGTCGCGCACATCCTGGTAGCTCAAATCGGCGCCCTTGATGATCCGGCTCGCGACGCGAGGGTCGTATTGATCGCGATGATGCTCGATCAATGGACGATGCCACGCATACGCTTCGGCGGTCGCAATCCCACCGCGCGAGTTGATCTCTGGAATGCGCAGCAGCTCGGGCAACGGCCGTCGCGAGATCGAAACGCCTGCGCGTGCCAGGTCTTCGACACCGCGCTCGAAAGCCCTTGTGACATGCTCGTCCATGTCATTCAGCACGAGCGACGTTGGGAGCTGCAGTCGAACGTCGCTGAGTGAAACAGAGGCGGGCGTGCGAGGCGTCACTCCTCGCAGGATCGAATCGAGAGTCGCGCAACACGACACGCTGTTCGCCAACGGCCCAATCGAATCGAGCGAATGAGCGAGGGGTGTCGCGCCATCGCGCGGCACGCGATGTGCTGTCGGTTTGAAACCCACGATGCCGCAGAACGCAGCGGGGATTCGACAGGAACCGCCGGTGTCTGTGCCCAAGCTCGCCACCGCCATGCCGTCCGCAACCGCAACCGCGCCACCGGAGGTCGAGCCGCCGGGAATTCGGCCAGTCGCGCGATCGAAAGGACTCGCGGGCGTGCCGTAGTGAGGATTCAATCCCAGGCCGGAGAACGCAAACTCGGTCATCGTGTTGCGACCGATGAAAATGAAGCCGGCGCCGCGGAGTCTTGCAATGACGGGCGCATCTCGCAGGGCAGGCGGCTCATTGGCCAGGATGCGCGAGCCCGCGCGCGTGACTTCGCCCGCGACATCGAACAGATCCTTGATGGCGATCGGGATGCCGGCGAATGCCGGGACCGTTGCTCCGGCCGCTCGCTGCCGGTCGATCTCGTCGGCCTGAGCACGGGCGCTTTGTGCAGCCACGGTCATGAAGGCGCGCGCGCCTTCACCATTGGGATCGGCGATTCGATCGAGAGCGCTGTCGACGAGCTCCCGAGCACGGACGGCGCCGGAGGCCAGCGCACGAGTGAGGTCTTCGAGTGTATGCATCACGCCAGTTTGCCACGGCTCCGATGCCATCGGCATGCAGTCGCGCAGGGACGGGACAGGGCGGGGAAACCCTCATCCGTCGCCTGGGGCCTCCTAGTATGAAACTCATGGTGTCCACCCCAGGTACAGGGATGTGCCCGCCGCCGCAGGCGGCGAGCGCAGGGGAAAAATCGCGCCTTTTCCCCGCTGCGCCTCGGCGCGAGTGGCAGGATGCCCGAGTCGCTGTTTAGTAGCAGGCCGGCGACATTGCTCCGGGGCCGGCTTTCGGGTCCAATGCCGGACCTTGCGGGTTGCCACTAGGAGGCTGGGTGAAGATTGCCCTGGCCATCATTGCGATGCTGCTGCTGGGCACGTGTTCCCAGCCGCCCAGCGTCATGGAGCAGATATTGCGCAGTGGCGAGCTGCGCGTCGTCACCCGCAACCTGCCGAGCGCCTATTACCTGGGGGCGGACGGCCCGCAGGGACCCGAATTCGATCTGGCCGCGCGCTTTGCCGCCGAGCTGGGCGTCAAACTGTTCATATATTCCGTTCCCAACGTCGCCGACGTGCTGCGCGAGCTCGAATCGCGACGGGCTCACATCGCCGCCGCCGGTCTGACGCGCGGCCTGCGCCTGCCGCCGCAAACGGGCTTTGGCCCGCCGTATCAGCAGGTGCGCGAGCATCTGATCTTCCGGCAGGGCGATCCGAGACCGCGACGGCTCGATCAAACCTACGACGGGCACATCGAGGTCGTCGCCGGCAGTGCGCACGCCGCTACGCTCGAACAACTGCGCGTTCACTTCGGCAACCTGTCGTGGGTCGAGAATCCCGCGGTGGAAACCGAAGAGCTGTTGTATCGATTGTCCCGGCGCGAGTTCGATTACACCGTCGCGGATTCGAATGAGTTCGCCATCGGCCGCGCGTTCCATCCCGAGATTCGAATTGCCTTCGACCTCTCCGGCGGCAAGGCGCTGGCGTGGGCGGTGGATTCGCGCGATCCAACGCTGCTCAAGCGTGTCACCGCATTCTTTTCATCGGCACGCGCGGAAGGCCGGCTTGCGTCCATTCTCGATACTTATTATGGGGCGACCGACCGCTTCGATTACATCCAGGCGCGCGTCTTCATGGAACATATCGAATCGCGTCTGCCGCAGTATCGACATTGGTTCAAGGAGGCGGCCGCGGAGATCGGGGTCGACTGGCGCCTGCTCGCGGCGGTCGGTTATCAGGAATCGCATTGGGATCCGGGCGCGACGTCTCACACCGGCGTGCGCGGTTTGATGATGCTCACCGAAGAAACGGCGCAGGCATTGAATGTCGGCGACCGGCTCGATCCGCGCGCCAGCATCTTCGGCGGCGCGAAATATTTCGTCTGGCTGCGCGACCAGATTCCCAAGCGAATTCTCGAACCGGATCGAACCTGGTTCACGCTGGCCGCGTACAACGTCGGCGTCGGCCATCTCGAGGACGCACGCATCCTGACGCAGATGCACGGCAAGAATCCGGATTCGTGGAATGACGTGCGTGAGCATCTGCCGTTGCTGACGCAAGAGAAATGGTATTCGCGAGTGAAGCGCGGCTATGCGAGAGGCTGGGAGCCGGTGCGCTTCGTCGAGAACATTCGGGGCTACATGGACATTCTGGATTGGGTTGCGACCGACAACGGTCCGGCGGCTCAACGCGAGGCCGGTGCAACCACGAGCGCGACCAGCACCGTCGCGCCCACCAATCCGAACAGCATGCTGACGCCGAGGCGTTCGCCTTAGCGCTTCTTCTGCTGCGCCTTCTCGGCGTACGTGCGAGCCAGCTCTTCGGCGAACAGCGTCGGCAGGTTCTGCTCGTTGCGCTGATTGAGCACGTGATAGAACTCGGTGTACAGGTCCCAGTACTTCATCCTGTTGGCCGCGCCGAGCAGCGCGCCGCGCTTCAAGCCGCGATCGAACTTCTCCTGCAGCTCGCCCGGCTCGATCCGATTCATGACTTCGTCGATCGCGGCCTGGATGGCGGCCGACAACGCCTGCTGATGCGCGCGCAGATCCGCGAACGAGTCGCGGATCGCGTCGACCGGGCCGAGATAACGCGAGTTGTTGTGGCCGTCGAACAGCTTGACCAACGCTTCATCGACGCTCGCCGAGAACTTGAGCGGATTGTTGTCGGCCGGCTGAATGCCCGTCTGGCTCAGTCGCAGCCGGCTCTTCTGATCGGCTCGACCCTTGAGCACGTCCATCAGCCCGAGCACCACCTCGCGAGTCATCTGGCCGGCCAGTTGCAGCAGCGCGTGCTGGGTTTCCAGGGAGATCGACGCCGGATCGATGCCAGCGCCGCGACAGAACGCTTCCACGCCGTTGCTCGGCTCCACGATCGCATCAGTCGAGCGCCGGCCGGTGCGCGCTTCGGGCGCGGCTGGCTTGTCTGCGGGGCGGGCCATCGCAGCGGGATTGGTCAACGCCTGCAACGACTTGCGATCGTACGGCTGGGTCTGCATCTGCCAGTCCTCGGGCTTGCGGCCCGGCGCGCCAGCGCGCTGATCGCTTTGCTCGGGACCGTCCAGCAGCGACGCGAACCCGCTGCGCGAGGGTTTGCCCGGCACGGTGTTGTTGGGCAGACCGGGGCGAGTGGGCTGCAGGTCCATGCCCAGCGCCTTGTTGATATCCAGCAGGCCGGTCGCAGGGCTGCCGACGCTGGGCGCGACAGGGGCTGGTTTGATGGCGGCGTCGGTCAACAGGTCGGTGATGTCCAGCTCTTCGCCCAGGTCCACTTCGGGGACGGGCGTACTGCGACGAGCTGCCGAGACGGGCGCGGGGACGGGGATCTGGCCGCTGGCGTCCGGGGGGAAATCCTGGCGCTCGTCGATGCTGACGATGATTTCGTAGTCGCCCAGGCGCAGCCGGTCGCCGTCCTTGAGCGCATGAGCGCCCTCGACCGAGGCGGGTACGTCAGAGCCGTTGATGAAGACGCCGTTGGTGCTGGTATCCTCCAACATCCATTGGCCGGCACGAAACTCCACTTTGCAGTGGTGGCTGGAGATGTAGCGATCGGGGTCCGGCAGGATCCAGTCGTTGTCGGCGGCACGGCCGATCCGTCCGCCGGTGACGCCGAACAGGCGCGAGCTGCGCTTGCCGAGCGCCTTGTAGTGATCGCTGATGATGCGGAGTTTCAGTGCCATTGACCGAATAAATTCAGGAGATTGCTTACGCGGTAGCGGTCGCGGTGGCGCCGGGCACATGACCCGGGAATGTTACATAGCCTGGATCCGCAGCCTACCAACCTAGGCCCAACAGCAAGATGGCAGCCAGTCACATTTTCAAGGTCGTGTTTGTCAACCAGGGCAAGGTCTACGAGATCTACGCCCGCAAGGTCAGTCATGGCTCGTTGTTCGGCTTCGTGGAAGTCGAGGAACTGGTGTTCGGCGAGCGTTCGGCGGTCGTGGTCGACCCCACCGAGGAAAAGGTGAAAGCGGAATTCGAGGGCGTGAAGCGCACCTATCTGCCCATGCATTCGGTGCTACGCATCGATGAGGTGCGGCAGCAGGGCGTGAGCAAGATCAGCAACTTCGAAGGCTCGAACGTCACGCCCTTCCCGATGCCCGTGTACACGCCGGGCGACAAGAAGTAGGCCGGCGCCGCCGGGGACGGATTTCTGCATCCGTCCCCCGGTTTTGTCGGCCGTTTCGGGCCGCCGACCGGCCGCATTTCGGGCGCCATTTCCGGTATGATTCGCGCCCGTTCCGCTGCCCCCTCCGCACCGCATGCTGACACTGCCTGGCGCGCCTGCACTGTCCGATTTCCGCTCTGCTCGCGTGCTTGCCGCCCTTCGTTCGCGAGTCCCCGCCGTTGCGTCCCTGACCACGCGCTTCACGCACTTTGTTCAAGCGCGACGGGAACTTAGCGCCGAAGAGCGGCGCGTCCTCGAGGCCCTGCTGAGCTATGGTCCGGCCCAGCCGGGCGCGGAGCCCGGCGCGGACGAGCAACTGATCGTCGTCATCCCCCGGCCCGGCACGATTTCGCCGTGGTCGAGCAAGGCGACCGACATCGCCCAGGTGTGCGGGCTGGAGGCGATCGAGCGCATCGAGCGCGGCATCGCCTATTTCGTGCGCGGCTCCAAGCCGTTGTCGGCTGCGGATCTCGAAGCGATGGCACCGGCGCTCTACGACCGCATGACCGAATCGGCGGTGTTCTCCTACGAGGACGCGGCCCGGTTGTTCGATCATCAGGCGCCCCGTCGTCTGAACACGGTCGCGCTGCTGGCGCGCGGCCGCGAGGCGCTGGTGGAAGCGAACGAATCGCTCGGCCTGGCCTTGTCGGCGGACGAGATCGATTACCTCGCCGACAACTTCAAGAAGCTGAACCGCGATCCCACCGACGTTGAGCTGATGATGTTCGCGCAGGCGAACTCCGAGCACTGCCGGCACAAGATCTTCAACGCCGACTGGATCATCGATGGCGAGCGTCAGCCCAAGTCGCTGTTCGCCATGATCAAGAACACGTACGCGAAGAACTCGCGCGGGGTGCTTTCCGCCTATCGCGACAACGCCGCCGTGATCGAAGGTCCGGTGGGTCGCCGCTGGTTCGCCGATGTGAATCGGCACGCGTACCAGTTCAACGACGAGCCCATCGACATCCTGATGAAGGTGGAGACTCACAATCATCCGACCGCCATCTCGCCGTTCCCCGGCGCGGCGACCGGCTCGGGCGGTGAGATTCGTGACGAAGGC
>Ga0065721_10005339_pt1 | contig 14354 bp, 17 predicted proteins | sample Mesricmetagenome_FD_59108 | JGI IMG/M metagenome (GOLD analysis project Ga0065721, IMG submission 59108) | Mesophilic microbial community from rice straw/compost enrichment Sample: eDNA_1 v2 (version 2) | ecosystem: Engineered > Solid waste > Grass > Composting > Bioreactor | place: USA: Davis... | reverse complement strand
AAAAATGCTGTTAATAAAAGTAAAAAAAGTTTCTTCATAGTTTTATAATCATTGATGAACTAAAAATCTAATATACAATTAATTTGTGGAGAATACGGGGATCGAACCCGTCACCTTTAGACTGCCAGTCATAAATAGTGTCCTATTTTTATTATCCCTTTATTACCTGTTTGTTTCTTAAACTACTGTAATATAAGGGATTTTAAAGATTTAATCTCCCGTTGTTATCATTCTGTTTTGTGCAAATTGATTATCTTTTTGTGCAAATTTCTTGCAAATTTTAATAGAACCCCAATTGCCTTTTGTACATTTGTTTTTAGAATGTTACAACTGCGCTAAAATACAAATATTTTTGATATATGGATTATAGAATTGATTTTTATTTAGACACACGAAGAGTTCTTAAAAATAATCTGTACCCTGTGAAGTTAAGGGTATATAGCAATATTGAGAAAAAAACTAAATTATATGATATAAAAAAATCATATAATAGAGAAGATTATGAGCAAATAACTAAACCCAAAGTCAGTAAGAAATTTATTGAAGAAAGTATTTATTTGGAAGCGATTAAAAATAAAGCAAATGATATTGCAAAAAACATTACTCCTTTTGATTTTGATATTTTTGAAAAAAATTACTCAGGAAACAGATATGATAAAACAAATCTGATAGATTTCTATAATGACAGAATAGAGGAACTGGAAAAAAACGATCAAATTGGAAATGCACAATTTTATCGAAGTAGTTTAAATGCAATTAAGAAATTCATTAATGAAAAAAATCCTGCGAATGTTAATAATATCCACATCATGACAATCAAAAAGGATTGGTTGAAAAGATTTGAAAAACACCTTGAAAAAGAAAATAAATCTATTTCAACTATTGGAGCATATTTAAGACCTTTGAGAGCCATTTATAACATTGCATTAAAAGAGAACTCAATTTACGAGAAAACATCCCCTTTCAATAAAGGTTATCAACTTCCGTCTTCAACAAAAGTTAAAAAAGCACTAACAAAAAAAGATTTACGAAAGTTACTGGAAGCAGAACCTAAAACCCAAGAGCAGCAAAAAGCAAAAGATTTCTGGTTTTTTAGTTTTTATGCAAATGGTATGAATATAAATGATGTTGCAAGGCTGCGATATAAAGATTTTGATTTTGAAGCGAAAAAGTTCTATTTTATTCGTAATAAAGTTAAGTCTTCTAAAAGACATGATCTATTCCCAATAGATGTATTTATAAATGATTTCTTATCTGAAGTTATTGAAAAATATAAAGTTCCTTTTGACAATAAAAATCAACACATATTTTCTATTGTTTCAGACACAGACGATGAAAAACAAAAGAAAATGAAAATCAACAATTTTATCCGTTTTATTAATCAACATATAAAAAAACTTGCAAAAGATAATGAAATTACCTCAGATGTTTCTGTAAATTGGGCTAGACATACATTTACCACCTTAGGTGTTAATGCAAGTCTTACCCTTGAGGAATTGAGACAATTTTTAGGACATAACAATATAAGAACAACACAGGTTTATGTTGGAAGTATTGAGGATGAAAACAAGCAGAAAATCACTGAAAAAATCTACAATTTTTAATAATGGTAGTTAATTCTATATTACTTAATGAAATTCCATGTGAGAACTTTTGTATTTTAAAATTAAAAGAGATCAGAGTAAGTAAAGGAATCATTTGTATGAAATGTAATTCTACCCAATATTATTGGAAAAATGACAAATCAATGTTTGAGTGTAAGATTTGTCATAGTAGAAAGTCTCTTACATCAGGAACTATTATGCATAGGACTAAAATGCCCCTGCATTATTGGGTAGTCGCACTTAACCAAATACTTTACAATAACAAAATAACAGTAAAAGAAATTCAAACAACTCTTAATCATAATAGATATGAACCTATTTTAGATATTTGCAATACAATAAAATTACAACTAAAGAGATTAAAGGTTGAAGTATCGACAAAATCTGAAATCGAGATTAGCAATTTAATTACAGTTTCTTATAATGATCTTTCTATACATTTCAAAAATTCAATATTACCATGCCTAAACACTGATATGGATGAAAAATCTCTTGACGAAGAACTAATAAAATTATATCTAGAATGGTTATCACAAGAACCTCAAACCTATGAATAAGTTTAGGTATTGAAACGGATTTGTTTAAAATTCAATACTACTAACATTTCATGTATTATTATTGCTTTAATATGGAAATGGTCATTAAAAAAATTTTAATGCTTTTTCATACCTGAATAAATCTCTCTAATGTTGCAGTATGATTACGATTGACGTAAAGAATATTATTGATGATTTAATGCAAAATATTCGCCAGATGTTTAAGGAAGAGTTGGAAAATATAACTACTTCCATACAGCCTAACGATGAAGAAATACTATATTCATTAGAACAGGTTGCAAAAATTTTAGGAGTATCTCAAAAAACAATGTATTCTCTCAATAGCAGAAATGAAATAGCCTATTGTAAAAGAGTTAATAAATGTTTTTACCTTAAAAAAGATGTCCTAGACTACATTCAGAAAGGCAGAGTTAGAACTAAAGACGAAATTGAACTAGAGGCAACGAAATCATTATTGGGTACAAAAAATAAATTCTAACCCCTTATCCGCAACAAGACAATATTCGATCTTTTTCTAGTTGCATCACACAATTTGGCTTTAATCGCGCGTACAAAGCCCTAAATAACCACAAATAATTTACAGTAACTCAAGATACAGCCATAGTATAAACTATGTGTAAAGCTATTGCTGTGTCTTTTTTAACAACAAAAACAATGAAAATACAACAGTACAAATCAAACCGTAAAATAAATGTAACCGCTTTCTATCACAAAGGTTTTAAATGGAAAATAGTGTTACCCAACGATACGTTTATAATTATCCTTCCAGGATAAACTTCAGGAACACCTGCCATTCAAAGGGTTCAAAGAAGATATAGCTTTATATTACCTGAGCCTGATTATTAGTGTTCAAGCAGGTAAAAAGGGCAAAACCTATAAAGACGGTTATGTTCCGTTATTCGCCCAGGCACTCAAAGATAAAAACTACAGATACAAAGAGTATTTTAAGTACTTTCTGGATATTGGTATTCTGGAATATAAAGAGTATTCAACAAATGCTAAAAAAAGCAAAAGTTTCAGATATAACTTTTCAAATATTAAACTTGAAGGCACTGAATGTGTGAACTTTGAAACTTTTGAACTTTCTGATTCAAATTTTAATCGGAAGCTGCTAAAGGAAGATCTTTGTAATGATTGTTTTTCCTCATGTCCGCATTTATGCAATTGGTTTAATCGTGGACTTCACATTGATTTTGACCGCCTGTGCTACGATATGCAATCGGAGTTTTGCTTTAACAAGTATAATTTGAACTACAATACATTATCAAAAGCATATAATTACTGGTACTCAGCACTAATGTTAAAAGAGCAATGTTTCAGAGTTTCCCGTAAACCTGATTCGGATAATCGACTGCATACGAACTTAACGAATATGCCGTCTAAATTCCGCCCATATCTGACGTATTACGGTGAAACGATCCAAAGTTTGGATATTAAAAATTCACAACCCTATTTTATGGTATTGTTATTAGAGAATTTAGAGAATAGTAAGATTAGAGGAATTATAAGTAAAGTATTTAGTAGTAATATAAGTATGATGATGCAGAAATTACAGCAAACTACTTCCAGCAAGGTGTTTCAAGAAGAATTTAAACCCATTAAAGAAGCAGTCTTATCGGGTCAGTTCTATGAGTTTTTAATCCCACTTTTCCCTGATATTAAACCTTTCAAAGTAGTTTCTGATAGTAACGGTGAACTAATTGAATACTATCGACACCGTTTTTTTAATTCCAGCACGAACCTAATGGAGTTTTGCGAGTTCAAAGGTAAAAGAAATTTAATGAAAAGATTAACACTTCAAATCCTGTATACCCCACTCACAAGACCCTCAAAAGAATACAAGATCTTTAAACAGCATTTCCCTTTATTATGTGAATGTATCGAGGTTTTTAAAACGGCTACTAACGAAAAAGATTCATTCAAACTGTTTCCAAACCTGTTACAGCAGATTGAATCTGACTGTGTGATTGATACGATCTCAAAGCAACTTTGCAAGATGCACCCTCAAATGCCGATCTGGACGATACATGATTCATTTTGCACTACTCAGAGTTGGTTTCCTATTATGGAAATAGTTATTAAAAAGCTGTTTTTAAGCTATTCTAACGGTGTTTTACCGTGTTTCAAGTGTGAGGCATGGTGCAACGATTGTGAGTGCCTACAGATAGCTTAAAAGTATTAAAATCAGCCTTGACCACAAACGGTCAAGGTTGATTTATATATATAACAATAAATAATTGTCAATTACGTGAAAGCCATTCTTCTAGTTCCGTATAGGTAGCTCTTCCATTAATATCATTTGGACTAATAACATAATATCCCTGTGGAAAATACCCTCCTATAAATCTAGTAACAGTATTATTATAAACAAATTCTATTCTGGGATAAATTTGCAAATACTCACTACCAGTGAAACTACTATTGCTGTTACTTATTGGAAATATAGCAATATTTCTATTATACTTCAAAGAATCACCGTAACCTAGCTCCCAATTACACCATTTTGATTGTATAGCAGCTTCAGTTGCTAAAAGAATGAATTTGTCATTTTCTTTTATTTTCTCTTTAATTCTTTTTGCTGTTTCTCCTGAAGTAGCTTTAGGCATTCCTTCATCTAACCAATCAACATATATATTTGAACGAATTAATTTTAGAAGTGAAATTGCACTGTCTAGTTCAGCCAATTCATCATGTTTGTGAGAAAGAAAAATTTTAGTTTTCCCTATTTTACTTGCATATTTGAATTCTGAAAGACTTTCATTTATTGTTTTGGAAGAATTCCTTGTACTATTTCTATAACCTAGCAATTGAATTTTGCTTATAATACTCATTAGTATTTATTTCTAATTGTTATTGCTTCTTCTATCCAAGTTTCGATATTCTCCTTAATATGATTATAAACATTTGTACTAATAGAATATGGAGGATCATAGCATTTAGCTATTTTAGATAAATTAATATTTCCAACAGTAATATTTTCCAATGGATTTTTTCCTTTGTAAGATTGATTTCCATCACTATCTAATAAATTATGAATGTTAATAGCCACAACTCCTTTACCCGCGTTCCATGCTTTTTTGATTTCATAATCAATCCATTTTCTACTAGCTGTATTAGAACCTACTAATACAACAACACAAGATTTACCAGACATATTATCATCAATCCATTTTTCGATAGCCTTATCTCCGCCATTAGTTACCTCTTCCCATTTATTTGCTGTTACAGCAGGGTTTCCTTCAATTTTACCCATATTTCTTACTTGAGATGCTCTCCAGTTGTCTGGGACATAGTGAAAGCTTGTAAATACTTTTCGTGCCATTTTTAATTTTTTTTCAGTTGCTTTAATAATTTTTCGATTTGTTCTAGTGCTGAATCTAATGTTGTTGAAGGGTTTGATAATAAATTTATTATTGAAATTATTTTATCAGGTTCTTCGTAATACTTTTCTTGTTCTTTCATTATTTGATTATAAATATCTGTAGAAGCATAACCTGTCAATCCTATAGGTATACAAATACATCCATTTTGATGTGCAATTTCAAATTCTCGAATAACACCATTTGCAACTTCAATTTTGTCATTTACTTGTTTATTTCCAAATATGAAGATTGCTATTCCACATTTTGAAATCATGTTTTGCCTATACTCTTCCCACATTTCGTTTAGCTTTTTTTTACCTGTTTCAAACTGAGGAAATGGCTTTAAAATTAATTGAGATTCGGAGTGCTTTTTTGGATTGTTGTAAATTTCTTCCAATGCGCCATTAATAACAGAGCTTCCAACTCCCCAACCAAAACCATTTACTATTCTATAATCATTTTTAATAATTATTTTAGAAAGATTATGAATAAAACCTAAAGCAGAATTCCTATCTAATGGGTCATATATTTCTGCACTACCTGAAATAAAAATAGTCTGTTTCTTATATCTTTTTTCGATTTCTTCTAAAACAGCAGTTATGTCAGAATAATTTTCTATTCTTAAAGATTTTATACCATATCTTTTTAAATCATTTACAATCAAATTTTGTTTTTTTATACTGTAATCTAAACTAGCTTTATCTGGTATATTGTAATCTCCAATTTTTGGTGTTTTCACAAAACAATAATGCTGTCTCTGTTGTTGACGAAATCTAAAGTTTAATCTACTTAGAACATAATCTAAATTTGGATCATTGAAGCTAAACCCAACAAAAAGAAATGTTTTGGTTGTTAATTCTCCAGATAGTGCATTTATAAAAGGTTCATGTGTCTGATAGTACTGTTCATATTGTTGTTTTGTTAGAATAGCATCATTAGGATGATTTACATCTCCATGCATTTTATATATAACGACATCTCTTTTGGGTTTGGTTGTTAATAATTGATCAATCGTATATTTTACATCTACAATTTTATATTCTTTTTCTATTGCTGTTTCAATAAGTTTATCGTAATTTGTAGTCCAAATTGACGAAAAGGGAAGTCTAGAAATAATTCTATGATTTTCAGTTTCATTTACATCTTCTGTAAATTCTTCTAAAATTTTACGATTTATTTTCGTTCTATTTTGATTTTCATTCACATGGTATTGAGCAATAGATATTAAATCCTTTTCTACATTTAAATCTAAGCCTAAATCTGTAGCAATTTCACTCATTAAATCTGTCCAGTTGACAAAACCAGCAGGAATAGATAAACCAGCACCCGCAAATATAGATGCTGTACCTGCATTTAAATCTTTGACATAATCATTAATGAAAATATCAATCTCATTTGTAAATTTCATGTTTAATTTTGGTTATTTTTAGTTTACACCAAATATAATAATATTCTATTTAAAAAGAATATTTATTAATATGACAAAACTATTTTTAATAAAAATCTTTTTAATTCATAAATTTACAGATAAGGTGATAATATAAATTACGGGAAACCTTACTCTTTAAAAATTTTTCACTCTACAAAATTAAAATTCCAAATTTAGATTTTTGTATTCCTGTTAAGGTGTTCACCTTTTCTCCGTCGGATAATACTATAATTCCTTCAATAATGCTTTTGCTCATTAGCTCTTTGCCTTCTTCAAAGGATTGCAAATAAATGATCTCAGGATTTATTTTTTCGAGTTTTATCTTATCTTTAATTTTGTTATAAGCTCCTGTAATACTGAGTTCACCTTTTCTCATTTGCTGAATCAGGTTAGGTGATGCTTTGCTTATTACATTATTATAGTTTACAACAGTGGTTTTACCTACACCTGCTAATTGAGCGATCTCTAAATAAGTATCAACAGCTTCAACAATATCATCTCCTTTACCTGCCTTACTTAGGTTTATTTTTGCTCTTTTCTCTATAATATCTTTTGATTGATAAGCTAGTTCTAACCGTTCCACACTTGACAAGTTCCGCCTTTGAAACTGGTGTTTCAGCATCCACAACTGAATATCTTCTACACTACCAAAGTCCTCCCTGACCTCTTTAGTAGGAAATTCTATTAAACCTATCTCAATACAGACTTTTAAGCGTGTATGTCCCTCAATAACAACCTTTCTATTGTCAGAAGAAAGATAGTATAAAATAGGATCATTTAAGCCGTTTTGTCGGATATCTTCTTTCAACTGTTCAAATAGTTCGGGTTTCATAAATGGCAGATATGATTTCAACTCCCAAATGGTATTCAGACTACAATGCTCATCCATTATATAATATTCAGTATCAAATAATAATACCGTTGGTGCAGTTGTTCTGGTAACGGGATCATAATAATAAATTTTGCTGTCAAGCATACAACCTGCTTTTGTATAATACCTGTGGGCTGGGTTAAGAGTTGGATCATTAGGATTAGGATTGTTTTCTAATTTCCCCCAGCTTTTGAAATGAAATGGTATTTTGTATTTTTCACAATTCAATCTTTGAATATGTATTGCTTCATGCCATGTTTTGAATGGTTGTTGAAATCTTACAAGATCAAAAAAACTATCTTCTTTGAGGTCAATTATAAGCCACTCAAAAGGATATTTTGAATAATCTATGCTATCAATATAATCATCAAATGTTTGTATATAGAGGTACTTCCTTGTATTATGTGCTTCATTAAAAAGATAATTAATCATTAAATCAGGCATTCCACATTCCAGATCAGCACCAATAACAACATTATCGCCATATCCTACACCCAGTAAATCAGGAATATTAAGGGTTATTATACTTATCAAAATATCATAAGTGTGATTTGATTTTTTGATAATTTCCGCAATTTTTTTATAAAAAACAAAAGCAGGATCTTTTTTATCTTTGGTATTGATTCTTAAAAGCCCTGTTTTAGTGTTATTTAGATTGATCAAACTTTTATCTGCCCATGTATTGGGTGTATCAAGTATTTCTTTATACTCTGATTCTTTTTCTTTTTTGCTTAGATCGGGATTGTTGTGTATTCTGTTAAAATCCAGTATAGGATTCCATTTGATAGTATTTTTCATAACTTCAAGATAAAAAAATAACCTTGACCGTTTTGTGGTCAAGGCTAATTAATGTGTTTTATCTATAATCCTAGATAAACATTTAATTTATTTGTAGTGTCTATAGTTAATCGACGTTTAGATTCTTCAACATCTTCTTCAATTGCTTCTTGTAGTGATGTGTAAAATTTATCCCAATAAGAACTATCATCTATTATTGTAGTCCCATTAAATTTTATTTCAACACTATTTTTAGTATCAGATATTTTAATGATTTTGAACTCAATTTTATCATCTTTTAGTATAATTTCATTTGCATCACTATTGACTTCATATTCATAATTTTTTAATTCACGAATAATTTTTGCAGCTAATGCGATTCTTTGGTTTTGCGATAAGCTCATGGTTGCTTTTATTAATTTTTTGTTTTAGGTTTTGGGGATGGTGTACTTTTAGGCGGCTCACTTTGTTTTACTGTTCGTGGCTGTTGAGGTTTTGGTGGTGGAGGTGGTGGAGTATTTCCTCCTGCAAAGTTTAATTTATTCATAACTTTTATATTATATGTTTCTTCCTTCTCATGTTTTATATAATTAATACTAAAAAATATTCCTGTCACAAAAATAGTTACAACACAGTTAATTAAATAAATTTTAGATAAGTATAAATAATTTGCTTTTCTGTCATTGTTAATCATATTTTTATTAATGCAATCAGATAACACTTCGTTAACATTATTTTCAATGAGTTTTTCAATAGTTATATTATTTTCAGTTAAATATGTTTTATGTTCTTCGTAATAAGGTTTTAATTTTTCTTCTTCTTTTTTTACGAAATCCGTACAAGGTAAATAATCATATGCATATCCTTTATACATATTATTATAAGACAACAGAATGTATATAATACTAATAATCCAAAATACCACTGCAACAGATATTAACATAATAAAAATTACCTTAAGTATTAAATTTTCTACTTGATAATTATATTTTGTTATCAGATAATAGATTCCAGCAACAAGAGCCGTTAGAATTCCAATGGGGATATTTAAAGAATTATCTAAGGCATATTTTCTCTCATCTTCTTTATAGTACCATTCTAAAAGAAAATTATCCATACTTTAAAATTGTAAATTATATTGTTCTTTTCTTAAGTCAAAGATATAAAAAAGACCATATTTTTTAATGAGGAAAACCGTAATTCAAAGTAATTAATATTTATTACTTTAGTTTAAAATTAATCAACCATTATGTCTTTAAAACACGAGATCGGATTTGATGCAAATAATCCTTTTGCAACTTGTAAACTTGACAGAAAACAATATGCAGATGTACTAACAAATATTATTGAAAACTATCCAAAAGGATTTGTATTAGCAATTAACAACAAATGGGGAACAGGTAAAACCACCTTCGTTAAAATGTGGGAGCAGGAATTAAAAAATGCAGAGTTTAAAACAGTTTATTTTAATGCCTGGGAAAATGATTTTGAAGATAATCCTTTGACGGCACTTATTGGCGAACTTAAAGATATTGTCAATAAAAAAGGGGAAGATAAATTCAAAAANTNATTAAAAANNGCAGCCCAAATAACAAAAAATGTTGCGCCTGCAATAATTAAGGCATTTCTTGAAAAGTATCTTGATTCCAAAACTCTATCGGAGGCTTTATCAGATACATCAAAAAGCTTTTTAGATATTTTTGAGGAGGATGTAAAAGATTATGCAACACGTAAAAAGTCAATAACAGAATTTAAAAAAAGTTTATTTGAATTTGTTACTGCTGAATCTGCTGAAAAACCATTGATTTTTATAGTTGATGAATTAGATCGATGCAGACCTAATTATGCTGTATCAATTCTAGAACAAATTAAACACTTCTTCTCTGTTCCTAATATAGTTTTTGTATTGTCAATTGATAAAACTCAGTTAGGACACGCAATTTGTGGCGTTTATGGCTCCGAACAAATAGACACTGATGAATATCTTAAAAGATTTATTGATATAGAATATTCAATTCCCAATCCAGAGGAAGGTAAGTTTTTTGAATATTTATTTGAGTATTTCGATTTCAATACTTTTTTCAACTCAAATGAAAGAAGTAGATACAGAGAGTTTCAATATGATGTTAGGAATTTTAAAACAATCGCTAAAATTTTACTAAAAAACTTAACTTTACGACAACAAGAGAAGATTTTAGCCCATACTAGGATCACGCTACGAACTTTTAGTCAGAATAATTATTTATTACCAACAATATTCTTTTTTCTTATTTATATAAAAACTTTTTATAATGAATTCTATAATAGTTTGTCTAATAAAAATATTTCGCTAATTGAAGCTCAAGAACAATACTTTAATATAATCAGCCGATTCATTACATCTGATAATAAAAGAGTTTTTACTCAAGTTGAAGCGTTTTTACTTAAATTTTATGAGAATTTTAAAGATGAAAATCTACGAGTGTCAGAAATCCTTGAATATGATGATACAAAATATAAATATGTTTTAAAAATAAACTCAAAAATAGATGATACATTATTTTTAGAACAATTAACCGCAGATGGTATTATACATGAATACTCAGGATTAAAGCTTTCACATTTTCTCACGAAGATTAATTTAACTAGTGCAGTAATTATAAATTAGACTAGTAGATTATTTTACAATTTTTAAATAAGCCTTGACCAAATTTTGTCAAGGCTCAGTTTACTACATTTTTACCAAGTCAAACCATGTTCCGTTACTGTTATCTTTCCACTGAATCTGAGTTGTTGATACTTTCCTGAACTCAAAACTTTGGGTTGTGGTTGTGATATTGTATTTTACGGTAAAATTATACTGCGTACTGTTGTTAGCTGTTTCGTCAACACTTCCACCGTTCGGACTTGATTTGATTGTTCCTGTCATGCTTTGTTCGCTTACACCTGTTACAAGTAGTATAAAATCATCTGCTGTAAACTTGTATAGCTTATTTGAAGTTGTACCATTGGTTACGCCCCAAGTACCCTGAATCCATACAGGAGGATGAAAGTATTGAGTTGTTGCAGGTTGTTGATTGGTTGGGGTGTTGTCATCATCATTGTTGCCTGAGCAATTTGTAGTTAATAATGCAGCGGTTAGCGATAATGCTAGGAATAAATGTTTTTTCATAATGTTATGGTTTTATATTAATGTATCTTGTTCCGTCTCCTGCGAGATTCATAATCTCTAGTCTATTTTTGTTGTAAGAAAAAATATATAGCTTTCCTTCTCTGCTTCGTAAGAAACAACTTACAGATTCTCCAAATTTTCCAAAATTATCGCAACGGCTTTTATGATCAATAGTGAAAACATACGGCTTGAGTAGCTCTGAATCTTTAATGCTAACGGTCTTGTTTGTATTGTCAATCGTGATTTTTGCCTTTTGTGGAATAAGGTCCGTTAAATTGCCTTTTTCAACAACCTGAATCATGTTATAAGTAAGTGTTTTTATCTGTGCGGAAATAGTTTGTACAGCAAAAACAGATATTAGACCTGCTATAATTTTTATTTTCATTGTATTAATTTTCAGAGATTAAAAAACTATTTCTCTTTTCACTGGCTTCTGTATAACTGTGGAACACAAAAGTTTCTTTTTTGGTTATTCTTCCCTGATAAACTTTTGCGCTTGATGAGTTAAGGTTACTCACCAACTACTTGATCTTCAATTCTGGCTTTTACTTCATCATCAATACGTTCAAGTTTCTTTATTTGAGAAACGACATTAGATTCCTGCATTTGACTTATTCTGTTTTCAATAACAGATAATTTTACAAAAAGATATTGCATTTGAGGTTTGGAATGAGCTTCTAGTTTACGGTCAATCTCATCAAACTGTACCTTTTGATTAGCTTTGATTTTAGCCATCATAGAGTCAATATGTGGATCGTCTCCCGTTTTAAATTTTGGTTTTGGATTTTCACATGATAAAGTGCAAAGTAACAATACCGTGAGTGGGAGTAGCTGAATCTTTTTCATAAATGAGTGCTGTTGTATCACTCAGTCCCAAAGTGAAAGGTTAATAAATGCAGAAAGCGTGGAACTATAACTTAATTTGTTCAAGGAGGTTCTGGTAAACCATACAGCACAAACAAGTATAGCCCACGCCATAAGCGAGGGCATCAACTGTTTATTCTGTGCTGTATTTGAAATTTACCAGATTTCCTTGTACAGAATAAAAGCTAACGCTTTATTTTTTTCGTTAAAAATTCAGCCACTAAGATAAGAATTTTTTCAAACTCGAATGATTAAAGTAATTTGGTGTGGTAAGCGATCTTTAAGGTCTGATCGGACATTGAAAAAATAGTATTTAAAACAATAAAGTTTTGTCAATATATTATCTGCAATTTAACCCCAAATGCATATAACTATATGTAATACTACGTGTTAATAAAAAATCTGCATCATCATACTTATATACTACTAATATCTATACTATACCTAAAGTCTTTTATATCTAACTAAAACTAATATTTCGGGAATCTTTGGGGTGAACCCGCTCGGTATTTTAGGCGTTTCTGGGTTATAGCTAGAGGATTGACAGTTGGAATGAGCAATATATATACTCCCATTTACCCCATCCCGTAAAAGTTTAGTATAAAAGCACCCCGCCTAGCCGTATCGAAAAAATAAGATCGGATAAATCTAGAAAATTATACATATGCATCGGGTCTCTACCTACTATAACGGTTTGGGGGTGGGATGTGGGGACTTTTTTCGTAGTGTCCCCTATGTTCAGATTTTGTTTTTCTCAAACTGTTTTTATTTTCCTGCGCTTCGACTGGTTAAAAAGATTTTAACAGGTGTTGATATTTTAGTTAAAAACTACTGAAAACACTTGTGTTTATGGGTTTTTTGTTGTATATTTATATTGCTTTTGTCAGCGACTTACTACTTAAATATATCTCAATATATACATAAAAAAGCCTTGAAGCACTGCAATGCGACAAGGCGAATCAATAAATTTTAAATCAGACTTAAAACTTATCGACATGACAAATTTACGAAATTGTTTTGATACTGCCAGTATCTATTGTGGCACGTATGCCAAGTATAACAACGGAAGCCTTTACGGTAAATGGTTAAATCTTTCTGATTATTCAGACTATGACGAATTACTTACGGCAATGTATGAGCTTCATTCTGACGAACAAGACCCCGAATTTATGTTTCAGGACTATGAATGTCCGATTCTGGAAAAACTGGGATTATTGAGCGAGTGCCATATATCAAAAGATATTTACGATGTACTAGAACAAATCAATGATTCAGGGCATAATGTAAAGGTTTACGAAGCGTGTTTAGATTGTTTAGGAAGCATGGATTTCCAAAGCCTGTATGAATATGTAAACAATTTCTATTACGGCGAATTTTCGAGTGATGAAGATTTTGTACAATGGTTGTACGAAGATGATATGTTTAATATTCCTAATTGGGTTGTGATTGATTGGAGCGCAACTGCAAGGAGCATAATGTATGATTATTTTGAAAGTGACGGGCATTATTTCCGTGCCTAAGTATTTATAAAAAGTAATTGTTTTTGTGCAAATTTTGTGCAAATAAAAAAGAGTTGCAAATTAAAATAGTGCAACTCTTTGATTATCAATGTGGAGAATACGGGGATCGAACCCGTCACCTTTAGACTGCCAGTCTAACGCTCTAGCCAGATGAGCTAATTCCCCTCTTTTGCCCGTTTTATTTCCGAAGCGCTACAAAAGTAAGTATTTAAACCACAT
>Ga0065721_10001076_pt1 | contig 14354 bp, 9 predicted proteins | sample Mesricmetagenome_FD_59108 | JGI IMG/M metagenome (GOLD analysis project Ga0065721, IMG submission 59108) | Mesophilic microbial community from rice straw/compost enrichment Sample: eDNA_1 v2 (version 2) | ecosystem: Engineered > Solid waste > Grass > Composting > Bioreactor | place: USA: Davis... | reverse complement strand
GAACACTCCTGCGGCCTCTAGCTCCGCGATACGCTCCGGCGTCATGCCGCAGAGCGTGCGCGCGATCTCGTCGACGTGCTCGCCGATGCGCGGTGCGCGGAACGGCTCGGGCACGTCGCGCGAGAAGCGGATCGGCGTCGCGATGTGCCCGAACGGGCCGAGCAGCGGATGATCGAGCGTGACCAGGGCCTCGCGCGCCGCGAGCTGCGGGTCGCGTTCGAGCATGTCTTCGGCATCCTGCACCACCCCCGCGGCGATACCGGCCGCCTGCAGCTCGGCGACTATGGCGTGGTCCTCGCGGACGGCGCACCATCCGGCAGGATCCTCGCCGGCGATTGCCGCGAACTTCGCCCGGTCGTCCTCGTCGAACAGCGAGACGGCGACCCAGCGATCCTCGCCTGCGGCGCGCAGCACATCCTGCCACAGTACGCCGGGAGCTGCGTTGCCGGTTCGCTGGGGCCTTTCGCCCCGTCGCGCCGCGGCGATGAACTCGCGCATCTGCTGCGCGCAGATCTCGTACATCGAAGCGTCAACGTGACAGCCTCGCCCGGTCTCGCGGCGATACTGCAGCGCCGCGGCGACGTGGGCGGCCATCACGTAGGGCACGATCACGTCGCCGTAAGGGACGGCGCCGGGAATCACCGGATCGCGGTCAGGATACCCCGTCAGGTAGGTCCGGCCCGAAAGCGCGCCGCCCGTGCCGTCGACGCCCCATTCCTGCGCCAGCGGCCCGGTCTGGCCGAACACGCTGCCCGAGACCATCACGATCCCGGGGTTGCGCGCGGCGAGCGCGTCGTAGTCGAGCCCGAGCTTCTTCATCGTGCCGGGCGAGAAGTTCTCGACGACGACATCGGCCCACTCGATCAGCGGATCGAGCACTTCGCGCGAGCGCGGGTCCTTCATGTTGAGCGACAGGCTGCGCTTCGAGGTGTTGAGGTGCGCGAACCACGGCTTGTCGTCGAAGTTGCCCGGCTGCGAGGCGGACACCTGCACGTCGAGCCGCGCAAGGTCGGGGCGGGTCCGGCTCTCGATCTTGACCACCTCGGCGCCGAGATCACCGAGCGTCTTGGTCGTGATCGAGCCGACCAGCGCCCAGGCGAAATCGAGCACGCGGACGCCCGACAGCGGCCCTGGCCTGGCTCCTGCGCGGACTGCGGGCGGCCGGGCGGCCGGGCGGCCTTCGCGAATGGCGGCGAACCTCTCGGGCAAGCCGTCCGCCGTGTCGAAGAAGCCCCGCGCCGCGAGATGCGGGTCCGCGAGCACGTCGGCCGGCTCCTGAACGACGCACGCATTGATCCCGCGCCGGCGGCCCTCNNTCGCGATCTCGGCCTTGGTGCGCGAGGCGAAGAAGTCCGCGATCGCCCGCTCCCATTCGGCGCGCGTTTCCGCCGGCAGGGTCGACCGGTTATAGGCCAGCCAGTCGGTACCGCGCATCGGGTTGGCCATGCCGACCTCGTCGATCCAGTCGGACAGGGCCTGGTTGGCGGGCGCCCCGAGNCGACCGGTCATCAGCGAGTGGAAGCACCAACCGTCGGCCAGCTTCCAGATCGCCCGAACGGTCGCCCTGCCGTAGGCGAGCGCCCCGCCCGCTCGGTGCAGCTTGCGCCGGTCGAACTGCCAGACCAGAACGCCATTGTAGTTGCGGCTCATGGCGACCTGCTGCACCGACACGTCGACGTGCTGCCCCCTGCCGTGCGTGCCGCGCGCATAATGCGCGCTCAGGGCACCTGCCGCGGCCACCATGTCGGCGTGAAAGGTACAGGCGTCACCCGCTTCCTTGACCGGCGGCTGATCGGGTTCGCCGGTGACGCGCAGGGCACCGCCCATGGCCGAAGCGATGAACTCCTTGCCCCGCCAGGTGCTGCGCGGGCCGCCCGACCCGAAGGTCGTGACCGAGACGTGGATCGTGCGCTCGTCGAGCTCGAGCTCGCCGAGTGCGTCGAGACCGATGTCGTCGATCACGAACGAAGCCCCTTCGATCCCGCCGCCGAGCTCGGCGCCGAGCGACGCGAGAAATCTCGCCAGCGGCCGATCGGCCATCGTTCCCAGTACTGCGACGCGGTGGCCAGCCAGGGGTTTCATGGCTCCAGTCCCTCCAGGAATGCGCGGATCTCACCCGGAGCGCCGTCCCGCCCCAGCTCGTCGCGCCGGGTCATCACCAATGTCGGCACGCCGGCCTCGGCAAGCGCCTGGCGAACGCGCGGGACCGACCAGATGCGGGCTTCGTCTTCCTCGGGATACCACAGCACAGCCGCGCGGACGCCGTGTTGCGCGGCAGACGCGGCCGTGCGCGCCCGCAAATCGTCGAACCCTCGCAGGGCGTTCCACCGCGCATGAACCTGCCGTCCGATCGCCGTCGCAGGGTCCGCGTCAGTGGCGACTGGAGGGCCCGGGTCCCGCCACTCTTCATCGAGCGTAGGTCCCAGGGGCACGAAACCGGCGCCCCTTGTCGCCTCGTGCAGCAGGTCATGCGGCGGCGGTGTGCCGGCCAGCAGGCATCCCTGTTGGGTGGTCGCGGGGGCACGCCGTGCACGCTCGGAGTTGATCGCCGCAATGCCTGAGGAGAGCGCGGCATCCTCGAGGCCAAGCTCGCCGGCAAGCCGCCGGACCGAGGCGACAGTATGCGCCTCGCTCGTCGCCCGCGGAATCTTCGCCACGTCGAAGATCAGCGGCTTCGGGCCGCCGACGATCCCGCGGCGCTGGAGCTCGCAGATGTAATAATACAGCCGCTGGACCACGTCGTCCGCACGGCTGAACACGACCAGCTCCAGGTCATCGAAGCGGCCCTCCGCCCAGTCCTCAAGGATCGAGCGTGCCCAGCGCGGAAATCGGCTTTCGAGCCAGCCGTCCGCGCGTGAGGTATCGCGGTGGAGCTGCCACGGCAGCAGACCGCGAAGCCTGCCGCTGGCCGCGAGGAGGTCGATGGGAAGACAGGGGCCCAGGGTGCCGATCATGGTCAATGTCCGAGAACCGCCGGCAGCCACAGCACGAGCGCCGGAAACAGGAGAAGCAGGAGCAGGTGGACGAAGTCGCTGACCAGGAACGGCAGCACGCCCTTGAAAATGCGCTGGATCGAAACGTCCTTGGCGACCCCCTGGATGACGTAGAGGTTCATGCCCAGCGGCGGGTGGACGAAGCCGATCTCCATCGCCCGGGTGATGAAGATGCCGAACCAGATCGCGGTCATGCCCGCTTCGCTGACGATCGGCAGCAGGATCGGTGTGGTCAGGAGCATCAGCGCAAGGCCATCCAGCACCGAGCCGAGCAGCAGCAGGAACACCGCGATCAGCAGCAGGGTGCCCAGCGGTCCCAGGCCGAAGCCGGTGATCAGCTCGCCGACCGCGCCCGCCAGGCCGGTAATGCTGACGAAGACCGAAAAGATCAGCGCGCCAATGATCACCAGCAGGATGAGGCCGCTGGTCTCCAGCGTCCGCGCGAAAGCCTCCTCGAGCATCGCGAAGTTGAGCCGGCGGCGGATCGCCGCAATGGCCAGCGCCCCCGCGGCGCCGACTGCCGCCGCCTCCGAGGGGCTGATCCAGCCGAACGCGATCCCGCTGATGACCACGGCGACAAGCAGCAGCATGTCCCAGATGCGGGCGAGCGAGTTCCATCGCTCCGGCCAGCTGGCCCGCTCGCTGGTCGGCCCCAACTCCGGGCGCCAGCGGATCAGCAGCCAGATCACCAGGATGTAGAACGCCATCTGCGTGAGGCCCGGCACGATCGCCGCGGTGAACAGCGTGCCGATCGATTGCTCGGCGATGATCCCGTAGACGATCAGGGCCCCCGAAGGCGGGATCATCTGGCCGAGCGTGCCGCCCGCCGCGACCGATCCCGTCGCCAGCGTATCGGCGTAGCCGCGCCTGCGCATCTCGGGCAGCGCGACCATGCCCACGGTTGCCGCCGTGGCGAGGCTCGAGCCGTTGATGGCGCCGAACCCGCCGCAGCCGCCGATCGCCGCATAGGCAAGCCCGCCTCGCCGATGGCCGACGAACCGCGCCGCAGCATCGAACAGGTCGCGGCTGGCATCGGCAGCGAAGAAGATCTGCGCCATGAGGAGGAACAACGGCAGCGTGCCGAGCTCGTAGCGGGTCAGCGTTTCGATCAGGACCACCCCGCCCTTGATCAGGGCAGCTTCCGGACCGAGGACGACCGCAAGGCCGGCAAGTCCGACGACGCCAAGGGCGACGCCGATCCGCACCCCGGCGAGCAACAGCACGAGCAGGGCAAGGACGCCGACAAGTCCGGTCTCGGGCGTGGCCATCATCGGCTGCGCCCCCGGAACAGGGTCCGTCCGGAGACGAGGATCGCGGCGACCAGCGCAAGGTTCGCAAACAGGCGGAGCCAGCGCCAGGGAACGCCCGCGCTCTCGCTAACCTCATGGCTGTTCCAGAGGTCGATCGCGAGCCAGGCGGAACCGGCCAGCAGGGCTGCGAGAAATACGACGGTCAGAACGTCGCCGCCGCGCTCGGACGCCGCCCGGAGTCCACCGATCCGCTCAACCAGGATGCGTACCCGCGGATGGGAATCCCTGAGCGTCGAGACGATCAGCGCGATCGCCCCGGCAACCAGCACCGCCGCCTGGATCAGCTCGATNGAGCCGTGCACGGCAAATCCAGCCTGCCGGCCGATCACCGCAACGGTGTCCACCGCCGTCGCGGCCAGCAGGGCGGCGCCCCCGGTCCAGATCATGAGGCTCCGCAGTCGNGTCACGCCGCTTCCCTTACCCAGCCGTCGTCGTCGATCCGGATCGCGGGCAGCCCGGCCGCTGCGGTAATGCGTTCGACGTAGCGGAATATCTCGTCGCGCCGTTCGCCAGCTGCGAGCACTGGCCGTCCCGGCGCCTCGACATCGACCGGAACGATGCCCGCACGGAGCTCCCCCGGGTTCCAGGCAACCCGTCCGATGAAGGCATTCACGGCCTCGGGGTGAAACGGTGCCAGTCGGTAAGCCGGATCGGGCTCGAACCCGAACAGTTTCCTGCGCTTCGCCGCCCATTCGGCCCGCGCTTGGTGGTCCTGGTCCGGGCTGAGCGCCGAGGTCACGACACATCCGTTGCCAAGTCCGTGGAAGATCGGCTTGCCGCGATAGACCTCGATCCCCCGCACGATGTGCGCGTGGTGCCCGGCCACCAGGTCTGCCCCGGCGTCGACCGCCGCGTGCGCCAGAGGGCGCTCGTAATCCGCGAGGCGGGCGGGCACATGGACCAGGCCCTTGTGCAGGGCGACCACCACGATGTCTGCGCGATCGCGCACCGCCGCCACATCTGCCGCCAGGGTCGCGAGCGCGTCGGGATGGACCGACACCAGCGGCGCGGTGGGCGTGACCGGTGAACCGTCGGAAGTCGCGACGCGAAGATATGCCGCTCCCGCGCGGTCAGGCGTCGCCCATCCGCCCTCGGGACCGACGCAATTGTAGCTGAGCAGGGCTACGCGCGCATCGCCTGCGGATGCCCAGGCCGGCGCGCGGGCCGCAGCGAGGTTCTCCCCCGCCCCCGCATGGGCGATACCGAGGGCTGCGAGCCCCTGGGTGGTATCCTCGATTCCCTCCGGTCCGCAGTCCGCAATGTGATTTCCGGCGAGACTGACCATCGTGAATCCGGCCGATGCCAGCGCGGCGAGGTTCGCCGGCGGCGCGCCGGGAGCAGGCACGTCGCCGGCGAGTTCCGCTCCCCTTCGGGTATGCGGGACCTCGAGGTGGCCGATCGCGAGNTCCGCCCGCCGCAACGCGGGCGCGATTCCCGACAGCCAGTAGTCGGCGTCCGGCTCGTCGAGAACCAGGTCGCCCGTCAGGGCGATGTCGAGAGTTGCCAGACGATTCACGCGTTCGGTCAGATCTTCACCCGCAGGCTGGCCGCGACGATCCTGCCGATCGGGCTGGCCGCCGTCGCGTCGTAGCCGCCGCTGCCGTTGCCGCTCGGCGCGATGTTCACATAGGGCGGATCCTCGTCGAACAGGTTCCTCACCTCCGCACCCAGAGTGACTTCCGAGCCGAACGGATTCCACGAACCGTCCTGGCCGAAGGTCCAGCTTACCGACAGATCGACGGGAGTATAGTTCTCGACGCTCTCGCTCGGCACGATGGCGTCGTTGGTGTAGCCACCGACGTGCGTAACCTGGGCGCGCGCCGTCAGCGGGCCGTGAAGCCAGCTCACGCTCGCCCGCGCCTTGAACTTCANCGGCTGGAAGATGCGGTTCCGCCGATCCACCAGCGGCGCTGTCGGCGTGACCGCCACGCGATAATCGGTAAGGTAAGTCCCGCTGGCGCTGAACGCGAGCGTGTCGTCACCAAGACGGAAGCGTGTAGTCGACGGTGAAGTCGATACCCCGGGTGATCGACACGCCGAGGTTCTGGCTGCGACCGTCGACGAAGAGCTGGGCCGGCAGCGCGGGCGCACCGACGAACCCGATCCCGGCGGCATTGAGCTCGGCAACGCGCGCCGCGGCCTCGGCTCCGCGNAGGATGATGTTCGTGCCGGCGTACTGGCTCTCGACGTTGAGAATCGCCAGGTTCGAAAGATTGGCCAGGACCTGGTTCTCGTATTCGACGTCCCAATAGGTGAGACCGATACGCAGGTTGTCTACAAGGTCGAAATCGGCCCCGACCGACCAGGTGGTGGCGGTCTCGGGCTTCAGGTCGCGATTCTCTCCGGAAAGCGCGATGCCCTGGATCGGCGCACCTCCTGCGGGATTCTGGTAGTTCTGCACGTAAAGGTTGTTCGAGTTGCCGTAGATCTCGGGGATCGTCGGCGCCCGAAAACTCGTGCCGTAGCTGCCGCGCAGCACCAGGCCGCTGAACGGAGCCCAGTTCACACCGAACTTCGGATTGGCCGTCGTGCCGACGTCGCTGTAGCGGTCGTGGCGGATCGCCGCGTTGAACTCGAGGCGATGGATTCCGGGAATGCCGTTCTCCGGGCCGATGAGGGGAAAGAAGCCCTCGGCATAGAACGAATCGACGGTCCGCTCGAAATGGCGAAACACGATCGGCGTGGTCGGCCCGCCACGGGCGGAGCCCAGGTCGACCTCGAACTCCTGGCGTTCGTACCCGACCGCGAGCTTGGCCTCGCCTCCCGGGAGCTGGAACATACCGCCGTTCGCGCGGGCCTCGTAGGCGGTGAGCTTGCCGTCGGTCGGCGCGAGGAAGATCTGGTTGGCGATCTCGTCGAGCACGGACTGGCTGGTCCTGCCCAACCCGTAGGGGTCGAACGCCCGCGCAGGATCGCTGCTGGCCAGGGCCGCGTTGAGCGCGGCATTGTTGATGCCGGTGTAGGCTCCGGAGAAATCGTGCGTCTCGCCGTGGCCGACCAGGGCCTCGAACGACCAACCGTACGGAAGCGTCACGCGGAGTCCGGGTGTAATCTGCCAGCTCTCGGCAAAGCCTTCGGTGTCGCCCGAGGGCACNTCGTCGCGGAAGCTGTAGTCCAGCAGGTAGCTCGTGCCGGTNAACCCGGCCGGGCGGNCGAAGAAGGCGTTGGTTTCGGGNACGGTCAGCGTGGTGCCGGGAAAGGGCCCGCGCCGGAAGAACTTGCGCTTCGAATAGAACCCGTCGGCAAAGACGGCCAGCCAGTCGGTGATCTCGAACGTGCCGGTACCGTTGACCGAGACGTAGCTTTGCTCTGGAAAGAGGTCCTGGCCAACCAGGTCATCGCAACGGTTTGCCGTGCCGGCCACCAGGCTGCCGGCCGATGCCTGGGTCACCCCGCCGGACGGAATGGCATAGGAAACGCCATCAGCACGGATCGTGCCGGGCGAGCACCGCGTGGTCCGGTAGTCGTTACCGCCGAACGGCGTCTGATCGCTCACGAAGAAGTCGCGATCGTCGCCGCTCAGGTTCGATCGTTCGACGCGCTCGAAGGCGAGCATGACCTGTCCACGATCGAACACCTTGCCGACGGCCGCACCGAGAGCCCACTCGTGGAAATCGTCGGCCAGCCCGCCCCGGGCGAACGCCTCGACTCCATCCAGCGAGCGGCGGGGGACGATGTTGACCACGCCGGCCACCGCGTCCGAACCATAGACCGCCGATGCGCCGTCGGCGACGAGCTCCACCCGTTCGACGCCGAGCGTCGGGATGACCGAGGGATCGGTCGAGCGGCTGTTGTTGACCACGCGGTGTCCGTCCACGAGGACGAGCGTCGCGTACGGCCCGATCCCTCTCAGATTGACCGAGTTGCCGTAGGTGATGTTGCCCGAACCGCCCGATTGCGCGCGGGAGTTCTCGGAAACGCCGAGATCGAAGTTCTGCGGGATCTCCTTGATGATCCGGTCGGTCGTCACTCCTGCCGAAGCCTCGATGTTGTCTCTTCCAAGAGAAATGACCGTCGAGCCGACCGGCGCCGCCCCGCGCACGCGGCTGCCCGTAACCACGATCGCCTCGTTCCGGGCGCCGTCGGACGCCTGACCTTCGGGGGCAGCCCCCGGCGCTCCTTGTGCGAAAGCCGGTGCACTCGCGGTCGCGGCAAGCGCCGATGCGCCGGCCAGCAGCAGGAAGCGACGTCCATTCGATCTTGCAGGCATTGCACTTCTCCCCTTCCCGGCCGGACATGCCGGCCGGCCCTTTCAGTCATTGAGCCAGCGGCAGTTCCACGCGCGAGGGATCGAACCCTCCCCGCAGGACCGAGATCACCGGTGGCGGCGTCAGTTTGATTTCCTGGAGATTGCGCTGGCGCGGATCGGCGCCGGCAACGACGAAGCGCAGCCGCGTGCCTTCCGGGATGGTGCGCGAAAGCGGCGTCATGGCAATCGACACCGGCGCCTCCTCGCCGGCCTCGAGACCCTCGACGTCCGTCGACCTGCCCGAATGCCAGGGGAGCCCCAGCGTATCGTAGGGCGCCTGCGACAGCTTGCGGTGCGAAAGCCGCAGGCGGCCGAACGAAATGACTTCCGCCTTCCCGTCGGTGCCGATCAGGTCGAGATAGACGAACAGGTCGGCTTCGGGATGGCTCGAGGTCACCGTCAGGTGCGCAACGGGGAACCCGATCAGGGTCATCGGCCGAGCGATCGGCGCACTGACGTAGCCGAGCCCGTGGGCGTCCATCGGGCCGGGCCAGAAGGCGAAATACTCGGGCGACGGCAGATCGTAATCGACAGTGAATGCGTCACGCCCCGGTTCGTCGGGAGCATCTGCCAGCGCGAGGCCCGTCTCGGCGCTCGGGTGAGCCCCCGCAAGGAACCAGGGCAGCGGCCGCGAGGCGATGCCGGGCAGCTCGTCCGATCGGACGTAACGGCCGCCGTCGGCGTCCTCGACGAAATAGGTGGCCCGCGGCTCGCGGTCGATGCCGTTGTCGGCACCCTTCAGATGGTGGTCGAAATAGCGGACGATCTCGCCGGCAAAGTCGAATCCCGCCGGCGGCACGCAGTGGTCCCCGGGGCCCGCCAGGAACTTCCCACCAAGATTGGCTGCAGCGAGGATGACCTGCCCGGTAGGCTCGTCGCGCCAGTTGCCCCAGAAGTAGGTGGCAATGCCGGCCGCCCGGATCGTGTCGAGGTGACGGTAGACTCGCCACCTCTTCCCAGAACGCGTTGCCAGTGAGGGGCGAAATGCTGTCGCGGTACGGCATGCCGTACCACAGCGGCGCCATAGGGGTATTGCCCGCGTGTTCGGCGACGGCCTGGCGCAGGAGCGATCCATCGCGATCTGCATCGACCGGAATGCTGGCAAGATCGACCTCTGCCGGTTCGTCCGGCCGGGTGTTGAACTGCGCCGTGATGCCGCCGTTGCGGACGAACGCGTACTTGTCGAGGTCGGTCGCCCCGATGAACACGGCCTTGAGCGAAGGCGGCGTCGTGCTCGCCGTGTGGAAGGTCGTGCCTCCCAGGTACGAGCAACCGATCATCCCGACCTTGCCGTTGGAGAAGGGCTGACGCGCAAGCCATTCGACGAGATCGTGACCGTCTTGCGCCTCGGTCCGATCCTGGAAGCCCCGGCGGGCACCGAATGAGGCTCCCTTCCCGCGAATGTCGGCGACCGCGACCACGTATCCTGCCCGCAGCAGGGAGCGAAGCGCGAGACCATCGCTCAGAGCCGTCTCCGAGATTGCCCCGTTCTCGTCCTTGAAACGGGCACGATACGGCGTGAAAGCGAACACGACCGGCAGCGGCGTGGAAACCGCAACGCCGTTTTCCGCCGGGCGATAGACGTTCACGGCAAGGCGCGTGCCATCACGCACGGCCACGTATCGCGACTCGCGCACGACGTCGGCCAGGTCTTCCGCTGAAGCGGAAGTTCCGAACAGCAACAACGCGAGCAAGCAGACGAGCCTCGCCAGCACCAGCCTCTCCATGGGTTGTTTTTTTGCTTGTCTGCTTGGCGACGGGGCGCGAGCGCAAACAAAAAATCACTGACGATTTTGTTGACAATCAGCGTAACAAACGTTCCACTGGGACCGAGAGGAGAGGGTCGTGGAAGCACTTGCGAGGCACGAACCGCCCACGAGCATCGAGATCGCCGACTGGATTCGAGAGCGGATTCGCCGGGGTCAGTTCGCCCCCGAGCAACGGCTCGTGGAGGTCGACATCATCCGCAAGACCGGCGGCAGCCGGTTGAAGGTGCGCGAGGCGTTTCAGCGGCTGGCCGCCGAAGGTCTCGTCGATATCGAGCCCTTCCGGGGGGCGTCGGTGCGCAGCACCAGCCTCGAGGAAGTACGCCAGATCTATCGCGCCCGGGCGGTGCTCGAGGGCGTCACCGCCGCTGATTTCGCGATCTCGGCAACCGATGAGCACCGCGCGCGCCTGCAGCAGCTTCAGGACGAGCTCGAACGCTGTGTCGAGGACCATGCACCCGAACGGTTCGGGCGCCTCAATGCGGAATGGCACCAGCTGCTGGTCGACGGCTCGGGCAGCACGCTGATCGGCGAACTGCTGGAAAGGCTTACCGTGCCGATCCACCGGCTGCTGTTCGACAGCTTCTACGATGCCGAAAGGTTGCGCACGGCGAACGAGGATCACCGGCGAATTCTCAAGGCGATCCTCGAGCGGGATGCACCGGCGGCGGAACAGGCCATGCGCGACCACGTCCACGCGGGCTACCAGATGCTCTACGCGATCGAGACGGCGTACCAGATCTGACCGTCAGACTCGCGTCTTCGGGGCCGGCAGGGATTGCAATGCTGTCGAGCGCCCGGCTGAAACAGAGGTCCCGACGAACTTGTCTGGGAACGATCCTCCCGGGGACAGCCACCCACCTCGCGGATCGGCCGCAGCTCAGACCGGCTGCAGGCCGTGTTCGCAGATCTTGTCGATCAGGTCGCGGTGGCGCGGCAGCCCGCTGCACAGGCGCTCGGTCAGGGTGCGATTTTCGCGCAGCGCGCGCTCGGCCAGCGGTGCCTCGGTGGAAATCGCCCGCGGGTCGACCTCGCTGCGGAAGCCCATCCCGTAGAGCACGTATTGATAGCTCGCTGGCGGGAAGACCTCCTCCACGCGATCGAACTCGTCATGGAACCAGGGAGGCTGATACGTCCACAGTCGCAGCAGCTCCTGAAGCCGGTCCGGAATGGACTCGGGGCGGCGATTGTCGCGCCAGAAGTCGGTGTCGGTGCGCTTGCTGGCCACGTAATGGAGCTTGAGAAAATCCACGATCCGGCCCCAGCGGTAGTCCGTCGTCGCGTTGAAGCGCTTGGAAACCACATCCATCACTTCCCGGCAGGCGGGCATCTGCTCGGCGATGAACTTCGCCGACAGCTCGGCGAGGACGATGGCCGATGATTCGAGCGGCTCGAGGAAACCGGCCGCCAGGCCCACCGCCACGCAGTTGCGCTTCCAGAAGGTCTGCCGCCGCCCCGCCCTGAAACGGATACGCCGCACGGGCAGATCGGCACCCGCCGGGCCGAGATAGGCACGCAGCTCGCGTTCCGCGTGCTCGTCCGAGATGTGCTGGCTGGAAAAGACATGCCCTACCCCGCGGCGGGTCGGCAACCCGATGTCCCAGATCCATCCTGCCGACTGCGCGGTGGAAATCGTGTGCGAGGCTATCGGGCTGTCGTCGCGTTCGTAGGGCACCTGAACGGCCAGCGCCGTGTCGCAGAACAGCACGTCGGTGCACTCCTCGAACGGCACACCGAGTGCTTCGCCGAGCAGCAGGGCGCGAAAGCCCGAGCAGTCGATGAACAGGTCGCCTTCGATCAGGCCGGCCTGTTCGGTCTGAACCCCAAGGATGTCGCCATCTTCGGCCTGATCGACCGCTCGAACGTCAGCCAGCACGTGGCGTACCCCGAGTTCCCTCGTGCAATGCCGCTGGAGGAAGCCGGCGAATTTCCCGGCATCGAGATGATAGGCGTAGTTCGCGACGGCTTCGAACTCGGGGGTCGTGACTGTTTTCGGCGCCAGTCCCTTGTCGCATATCCGCCCCTGGGGGCTGACCGCGTCACAGAAGCTCTCCGCGCTCTCCCGCGCGAGCCAGTGCGGCACGAGGTTCACTCGGGAGAACGCCTGCGGAAGCATCAAAGGATGATAGTAGCCGTCGTCCGGCTCACCGGTGGTCCAGCGCGCGAAATAGGCGCCCTGCTTGAAGGCGCATCCGCATTCGCGGAAGAACTGGGTCTCCGAGACGCCGATCTTCGCAAGCGTCGTGCGCAAGGTCGGCCAGGTGCCTTCGCCGACACCGATGATCGGCGTGTTGGGCGACTCGATCAGCGTGACCGAGAACCCCCCTTCCATCCGCGGCCGGTGTTTGGCGGCGATCACCCCGGCCGTCAGCCAGCCGGCGGTACCGCCCCCGACGATCACGACAGATTTGACCGGCGTCACCTTACCTCCGGAAAACGCCCGGGGTTGCCGCGGAGGCAACCCCGGCAGGGGAGGAAACTAGAAACGATATCTGACGCCCGCCGTAAAGCGCCGGCCATAGCCGAACACATCGAGCAGCATGTTCTTGTAGCGCCCATGGGTGCTCTGCACCTCGTTGGTGATGTTCAGCGCCTCGGCAAAAATGGTGAGATCCTCCATGATGTCGTAGCTGGCGCTGAGATCGACCTGCAGGCTCTCGTTGACGAAGGTCGGTTCCGCCCCGAAGGCACCGGTGTTCTGCACCTGGCCGAAGCCGAGCAGGTACTCGTCACGCCAGTTCACCGCGGCCCGGAACTCGATACCGTTCTTGTCGTAGAAGCCGACGAAGTTGGCGGAGTTGGCCAGGCCCGTGACGGCGAACCCGCTCTGGGTGATGTCGTCCGGATCGTACGGCTTGTTGGTGTCGACGAACGTCGCGTTGGCGACGAATCCGAAGCCGGTGTCCCCGAACGTGTGCTGAAGTGCGAGTTCCACGCCGCGGACCGTCGCCTCGGGCCCGTTGACCCGCTGCGAGACGCTGAACTGCGCCGGCTGGCCGGTTGACGGGTCGATGACCCCGTTGATGGTCTGCCGCTGCGTCCCCTGGACGATGAAGTTCGACACGTTCTTGAGGAAGAAGTTCACCGCCAGGTACGAGTTCGGCTGGTAGTACCATTCGGCGGCGATATCGAAGTTCTCCGAAAGGTACGGGTTGAGCATCGGATTGCCGCCGTTCGCGGTCAACGCACCGACGCGTTGCCCGGTGCCGATATCGAGCACCGGAGTCAGGAGATTGAGCGTCGGTCGGGTCAGGGTGCGCGAGGCATCGGCCCGCAGGATCAGGCCGGGCATCACCTCGAGCTTGACGTCGACCGCAGGCAGCAGGTGGCTGTAATCGTGCTTGGCGGTGACCGTTTCCGAAGGCCCGAAGTTGACGGTGAGCAGCGTCGGGTCCGTCGTGCTCGGCGTGATCGACGTCGGCAGGCGACCGATCCCCTGCGAGGTGACGTGCGTGGTCTCCTGCCGCACGCCTGCTGTGAAGGTGAGCGGCATTCCCGCGATCTCGGTCTGGAACCGCCCGGAAAGGAAGAGCGCCCAGGTCTTCTCGTTGATGTGACGGATGCTGCCGACGTCCTCCGCGACGTCGAACGTGCCGGTGAAGTCGCAGCAGCCGTAATTGAAGCCGGGGATCGTGGTGGCCTGGGGATTGCCCAGCCCCGACAGGTAGTTCTGGTAATCGATCGCGCTGAAGTCGATCAGCGCAGGCGGGAGCGCACCGCTGAAGCCGGGGATGAAGTCGGCGGTGCTGACGAGGCCGCGGTAGAGGTCGGGCGGGATCGGGACACCGCCCGTCGTACCCGAAGCGGGACCGTAGCCGGAATAGGCCTGCCAGAAGTTGTTCGCGAACGTGTTGGCGCTGCTGAAGTTGAAGGTGTCGTCGAGATAGCTTCCGCCGACGGTCAGCGACACGTCATCCTGTTCCCAGGTACCGCTGAATCGCCCCTGGATGATCTCGTCAGTGTTCTTGTTGGCAATGTTAACGGTCACGTGCGACCCAATAACCCCCGGATCGATCCAGCGGGACGGGTCACCCTC
>Ga0065721_10051525_pt1 | contig 14359 bp, 12 predicted proteins | sample Mesricmetagenome_FD_59108 | JGI IMG/M metagenome (GOLD analysis project Ga0065721, IMG submission 59108) | Mesophilic microbial community from rice straw/compost enrichment Sample: eDNA_1 v2 (version 2) | ecosystem: Engineered > Solid waste > Grass > Composting > Bioreactor | place: USA: Davis... | reverse complement strand
CGTCTTCCGTCGTGCCTGAAGCCGGCGCCCGCCGGCCCCTCCCTTGCTTGCTGTCCCTGGGACGTCATCCGCAGCGTTGGCTGCTGACGGCGTTCCTGGGCTGCGAGCTTGCCGCACTGCTGTGGTTGCTGTGGCGGGCAAGGCAGGGTTGGGCGGCGGGCGAGACGGCGCCGCTGTGTTGGGCGGTCCTGGCAGTGGCTGCCATGCTGTCGGGTGGCCGTACCTGGCGAGGGGCGTGGCGGGCGGCGGCATGCCGCCTTGCCGGCGTCGCGCCGGGCGGTTCGGCGGCTCGGATCGTCGTCGCGTTGCCCGACGGCGGCCAGGTGAGGGCCCGCGTGGTGGCGTGCTGGCAGTTGGGCGGGGTTGCCGCGGTGCTTCGGCTGGCGCCTGTGGAGTCCGGGCAAGCCGCCGTGCCGCCCGTACTGGTGATGGGCAGCGGTGGCGTTCCGGACGATCGGGACAGCGCCTCCGGTGCCTCCCGGCGAGCGATGCTGCGGGCGCTGCATGCGTCCTCCGGGCCGCTTTGAACATGATCGGCGGCCCAAGCGGTGCCGCTTAATGCATACTGACGCCCGGTGGCATTCGCCCCGGCTGTCAATACGCTTTTCGCTCCGCGGCGGTTTCGCGGGGTGCGGCGTAGGTAAAATACAACGGTTGTTTTGACGGCGATACCAAGAGATACACTGCAGGTGAACTATTCGTGAGCGAACGCGAAGCCGACCAGCTCCTTGTTGAACGCGTCCAGCAGGGCGACAAGCGGGCCTTTGAACTGCTGGTGGCCAAATACCACCGCAAGATCATCCGGTTGATCTCGCGTCTGGTCAGGGACCCCGCTGAAGTGGAGGATGTGGCGCAGGATGCCTTTATCAAGGCATATCGCGCCTTACCCCAATTCCGCGGGGAATCGGCGTTCTACACCTGGCTGTATCGGATCGCTGTCAACACGGCCAAAAACTACCTGGCCACGCAGGGCCGCCGGCCCGAGGCGTCCAGCGACATCGATGCCGAAGAGGCTGAAACTTTTGCGGATGGTGAGCAACTAAGGGATATCAATACGCCGGAGTCGATGCTCCATACGCGCCAGGTGGCAGACACCGTCAACCGCGCCATGGAGGCCCTGCCGGAGGAATTGCGAACCGCCATCACGCTGCGCGAGATCGAAGGCCTCAGCTACGAGGAAATCGCCGAAGCGATGGGGTGTCCGATCGGTACGGTCAGATCGCGCATTTTCCGGGCACGCGAAGCGATTGCGGAAAAATTACGCCCGCTGCTGGGAACGGCAGAAGGCAAGCGGTGGTAGAAGTCAAAGACATGTCGTGCGGCCAGCGTTGCAGCCTGCTCCTGCATCGAGAAGCGACAGTATTGTGACGGGATTGTTCGGTGTTCGATGGTTATCGAGGGGTTGGAAATGGGTCAGGCTCACAGGCAATCGGTTCATGCGCCCGAGGCAGCGGAGCAGATTTCCGCATTGATCGACGGCGAACTGGCGCCGCATGAATTCGAGGCCGTGCTGGCGCTCGCGAAAAGCGAGCCGGGCCAGGAGCAATGGTCGGTGTTCCAGTTGATCGGCGATACGCTGCGTTCCGAGGAGCTGGCCCATGCCGGCTCGACCGCGGCCTTCGTGTCGCGCTTCGCCAGCCGTCTCGAAGACGAGCCGCATCTGCTGGCGCCGGCCGCGCTGGCCGATGCGCCGGTACGCCGCCACCGTCTGCTGCTGCGCCCGTCGTGGGTGCGCCGCGTGATGCCGGGTACCGCGATCGCGGCCGCCGTCGCGGCGGTCAGCTGGGTGGTGGTGCCGCAAATGCGCGATGCCGATCCGGCCGCGCCCGGCGCCATCGTCGCCAGCACCAGTGAAGGCGTCCCCGCGGCGCCCAAGGCCACCGGCGTGCTGACCGTCGCCGCCGATGCCGGCCAGATGATCCGCGATCCGCGCCTGGACGAGTACCTGCGGGCTCACCGGGTGTCCGTGACGACCAACGCCATGGTGCCGACCATGCGCAACGTCGCCAATAGTGCAAGCTTCTCTCAGGACAACACGCAGGAATAATGCCGGACATGCAAAAAGGATGGGCGCCCGCCCATGCAGCGGGCGCACAAGGAATAAGGGCCCTGAGGAGGTCCTTTTTTCTCGCCTTGTGCCTGACGGCCGCGGTGGCGACGGCACAGACGCCCGAGCCCACGCTGGCGCGCCGCGATGCCGCGGCCTGGCTTGGCAAGATCCACCGCGCCGCGCAGCGCGAAAACTACGTCGGTACTCTGATCTACCAGCGTGGCAGCGTGATGCATGCCTCGCGCATCCAGCATTTCAGCGACCTGGTGCACAACGAGTACGAGCGGCTCGAGACGCTCGACGGCAAGCCGCGCGAGGTCCTGCGCCAGAACGACATCGTCCATAGCCTGATCCCCGAAGCCAAGCTCGTGGTGGTCGAGCGCCAGGACGCCAAGGACCGTTTCCCGGCACTGCTTGCCACCAACAAGGGCGATGTGCTCGATCTCTACGAGATGCGCAGGCTGTCGCCCGAACGCGTGGCGGGCATGGAATGCGAAGTCTTCTCGCTGGTGCCGCACGACGGCGCCCGCTATGCGGTCCGCCTCTGGGCCGAGAAGCATTCCGGCCTGCTGATGCGGGCGCAGACCATCGGCGAGGGCGGCAAGGTGCTCGAGCAGGTCGCGTTCTCGCAGATCGAGATCGGCGTGCCGTCCGAAAAGCAGAAGATCCTCGGCGCGATCAAGAGCGCCGCCAACTGGCAGCGCTACGAGATCAACTACCAGCCGGCCAATATCGCCGAAGAGGGCTGGCTGATCACGGTGCCAATCAAGGGTTTCCAGAAGATTCGCGAGGTCCGTCGCCCGCTGGGCGACCTGCGCAGCGCGCAAGGCAGCGGCCGCGAACAGGTGTTCGAGGTGCTGCAGGTCGTCTACAGCGATGGCCTGACCGGGCTGTCGGTATTCATCGAACCGGTATCGGAACAGCGAGTGCGCCGCGAGGGCGTTGCCTCGCTGGGCGCTACCCAGGTGGTGGTGCGCAAGGTCGCCGATTTCTGGATCACCGTCGTCGGCGAGGTGCCGGCGGCCACGGTCAAGCAGTTCGCGGCCGCGGTGGAATACCGCGCGCCCAAGCCACGCTGAGCCGGGATGCGGCGCGCGCCGGCGCGCCCGCCTGCACACGCCGGGCAATTCTTCGGATGTTCTCCGCACGGTTGCGTGGACACCCTTCGGGCTGGCCCTGACTGGACCGGACGCCCCGGCTTGCTTACCCTGTTACGCTGAACTCGCGGGAGTCGACCATGTCGTCAAACTATTACGCCGTGGCCAGGACCATGGCATTGGCCGCCGTGCTGGCGGCGGGTCCCATGCTGGCCACGCCGGTCCATGCGCAGGCCACCGCTTCCAATTACAGCCTGCCCGACTTCACCGACCTGGTGGAGCGCGTCAGCCCGGCCGTGGTCAATATCCGCACCACCGAGCGCGTGCGTTCGCGCGGCATGACGCCCGAGGACGAGGAGATGGCCGAGTTCTTCCGGCGCTTCTTCGGCATCCCGATGCCGGGCGCGCCGACGCCGCCGGGGACGCCGCGCCGCGGCCAGCCGCCGCAGGGCGAGGAGCAGAGCCGCGGCGTCGGCTCGGGCTTCATCATCAGCCAGGACGGCTACGTGATGACCAACGCCCACGTGGTCGCCGACGCCGAGACCATCTACGTCACGCTGCCCGACAAGCGCGAGTTCAAGGCAAGGCTGATCGGCACCGACCGGCGCACCGACGTCGCGCTGCTGAAGGTCGATGCCAATGGCCTGCCGCGCCTGCAGATGGGCGATTCGAACAAGATCCGCGTCGGCGAATGGGTGCTGGCGATCGGCTCGCCGTTCGGCCTGGACAACAGCGTGACCGCCGGCATCGTCTCGGCCAAGGGGCGCGACACCGGCGACTACCTGCCGTTCATCCAGACCGACGTGGCGGTCAACCCCGGCAACTCGGGCGGACCGCTGATCAATCTGCGCGGCGAGGTGATCGGCATCAATTCGCAGATCTACAGCCGCAGCGGCGGCTACATGGGCATCTCGTTCGCGATTCCGATCGACGAGGCCCTGCGCGTCAGCGAGCAGCTGAAGTCGACCGGCAAGGTCACGCGCGGCCGTATCGCGGTGGCGATCGGCGACGTCACCAAGGAAGTCGCCGATTCGCTGGGCCTGGGCCGGGCGCGCGGCGCACTGGTCGGCAGCGTCGAGCCGGGCGGTCCGGCGGAGAAGGCCGGCATCGAGGCGGGCGACATCATCCTGAAGTTCAACGGCCGCGATATCGAACGCGCCTCGGACCTGCCGCGCCTGGTCGGCGAGACCAAGCCGGGTACGCGCGTGCCCATGCAGCTGTGGCGCAAGGGCGGGACCCGCGAGGTCACCATCACGGTGGCGGAGCTGGAGCCGGATGCCAAGCCGCGTCCGCGCGCCGGCACCACGCCGGGCGATGACGGCGCGGCGGGCGCCAAGCCCAATGCGCTGGGACTGGTGGTCGGCGATCTGTCCGAGGCCAGGTTGCGCGAGCTGAAGATCAAGTCCGGCGTCGAGGTCCAGGCGGCCGAAGGCGTCGCGGCACGTGCCGGCATTCGTCCGGGCGACGTGATCCTGCGCCTGGGCGACACCGATGTGACCAGCGCCCGCCAGTTCAACGAACTGGTGCGCGGCCTGGACAAGAGCCGGATGGCGGCGGTCTTCGTGCGCCGCGGCGACGCCACCCAGGTGCTGACGCTGCGCCCGAACGGCGGCGCACGCTGAGGCAGGCCGAGTCGGGTTGAAGGGAGCCGGGTCGGACCGAGGCCGACTGGCGCGAAAAAAACGCCCCAGATATGCGCTGCGGCCGTCCCCGCGAAAGCGGGGCGCCGGCGCCTTTCCGGGCGGACTTCGCGGTCGGTCCAGGGCGCTTTTCTGCGTCCGGACGACCGCGATATCGATGCCGCCGTCGTTGCCACGGCATTTTCCCGCTTCGCTCTGCGATTGAGCACCGGGACCCCCTTGAAAATCCGGTAAAATCGCCGTCTGGCGCGAAAGCCGCCGACCCTGTGAAACGGTCGGGCCCAAGCGCGCCACCAACCTGCGGCCGGGCCCAGGCGCGCCCGGCGGGCCGCCCGTCCCTCCGCCCATGACATGCTGTGCCGCGGCCGGATGCGCGTACGTCGCCATCGCCCGTTGCCAATGCGCTGCCGCGGCGCTCCCCTGACCAACCGATGGACCATATCCGTAACTTTTCGATCATTGCCCATATCGACCACGGGAAATCGACCCTGGCCGATCGCATCATCCAGCTGTGCGGAGGCCTTTCCGACCGCGAAATGGAGGCCCAGGTCCTGGATTCGATGGATATCGAAAAGGAGCGGGGCATCACGATCAAGGCCCAGACCGCTGCGCTGAGCTACAAGGCGCGCGACGGCAAGCTCTACAACCTGAACCTGATCGACACGCCGGGACACGTCGACTTCAGCTACGAAGTCAGCCGCTCGCTGTCCGCCTGCGAAGGCGCGCTGCTGGTGGTCGACGCCTCGCAGGGCGTCGAGGCCCAGACCGTGGCCAACTGCTATACCGCGATCGAGCTCGGCGTCGAGGTGGTGCCGGTGCTCAACAAGATCGACCTCCCGCAGGCCGATCCCGACAACGCGATCCAGGAAATCGAGGACGTGATCGGCATCGACGCGCACGACGCGACCCCGTGCTCGGCCAAGACCGGCCAGGGCGTCGAGGACGTGATCGAGGCGCTGATCGCCAAGGTGCCGCCGCCCAAGGGCGACCCCGACGCGCCGCTGCAGGCGCTGATCATCGATTCGTGGTTCGACAACTACGTCGGCGTGGTGATGCTGGTGCGCGTGGTCAACGGCACGCTGCGTCCCAAGGACAAGGTGCTGCTGATGGCCAACGGCTCGCAGCATCTGGTCGAGCAGGTCGGCATCTTCTCGCCCAAGTCGATTCCGCGCGAGGCGCTGTCGGCCGGGCAGGTGGGCTTCGTGATCGCCGGCATCAAGGAACTGAAGGCGGCCAAGGTCGGCGACACGATTACCACGGTGACGCGCAAGGCCGAGGCGCCGCTGCCGGGCTTCAAGGAAGTCAAGCCGCAGGTGTTCGCCGGCCTCTATCCGGTCGAGGCCAACCAGTACGAGGCGCTGCGCGAATCGCTGGAGAAGCTGCGCCTGAACGATGCCTCGCTGCAGTTCGAGCCCGAGGTCTCGCAGGCGCTGGGCTTCGGCTTCCGCTGCGGTTTCCTCGGCCTGCTGCATATGGAGATCGTGCAGGAGCGGCTCGAGCGCGAGTTCGACATGGACCTGATCACCACCGCGCCGACGGTGGTCTACCAGGTGCAGATGCGCGACGGCACCATGGCGCAGGTCGAGAACCCGGCCAAGATGCCCGACCCCAGCAAGATCGACGCGATCCTGGAACCGATCGTCACGGTCAACCTGTACATGCCGCAGGATTATGTCGGCTCGGTGATCACGCTGTGCACGCAGAAGCGGGGCACGCAGGTCAACATGAGCTACCACGGCAAGCAGGTGCAGCTGACCTACGAGATTCCGATGGCCGAGATCGTGCTCGATTTCTTCGACCGGCTCAAATCGGTATCGCGCGGCTATGCGTCGATGGACTACGAGTTCAAGGAGTACCGCGTTTCCGATGTGGTCAAGGTCGATATCCTGATCAACGGCGACAAGGTCGATGCGCTCTCGATCATCGTGCACCGTTCCAATTCGCAATACCGGGGCCGCGAAGTTGCCGCGAAGATGCGCGAGATCATTCCGCGCCAGATGTACGACGTCGCCATCCAGGCGGCGATCGGCTCGAACATCATCGCGCGCGAAAACGTCAAGGCGCTGCGCAAGAACGTGCTGGCCAAATGCTATGGCGGCGATATCTCGCGCAAGAAGAAACTGCTGGAAAAGCAGAAGGCCGGCAAGAAGCGCATGAAGCAGGTCGGCACGGTGGAAATTCCGCAGGAAGCGTTCCTGGCCATCCTGCAGGTGGAAGAGAAATGACGCGCCGGACGGCAAGCGTGGCGAATCGGCGCAGCGCCGGTCCAGCCCACACGCCCTCCGGTCCGTACCAATAAGATTTCGCCAACGATCTAGCCGTCATGAATTTTGCACTGATCCTTTTTGTGCTGGTGGTCATCACCGGTATTGCCTGGGTAGCCGACAAGCTGGTGTTTCAGAAGCAGCGCCGCGTTTCGGCGCAGGCCGCGCTGGCCGAGTTCGATGCGCGCCGCGCCGCGATGCCGGGGCACGGCTCGGGCACCGACTTCGAATCCTCGCGCAGCCGGCTGGCCGAGGAAAAGCTGCGCCAGCCCTGGTGGCTCGAATATTCGGCCAGCTTCTTCCCGGTGATCCTGGCCGTGTTCGTGCTGCGCTCGTTCGTGGTCGAGCCGTTCAAGATCCCGTCCGGCTCGATGATCCCGACGCTGCTGATCGGTGACTTCATCCTGGTCAACAAGTACGAATACGGCCTGCGCCTGCCGGTGATCAACAAGAAGATCGTCTCGCTGGGCGAGCCGCAGCGCGGCGACGTGATGGTGTTCCGCTATCCGAAGGATCCGTCGCTCGATTACATCAAGCGCGTGATCGGCGTGCCCGGCGATGTGGTGACCTATGAAAACAAGCGGCTGACCGTCAACGGCAAGCCGGCGCAATACGACGCGCTGCCCGATTATCTGGACGAGGAGCGGCTGTCGTATTCCAAGCATTACAAGGAAACCCTGCCGGGCGGCGCGCCCCATGGCATCCTGAACGACGCCGACCGGCCGGCCTTCGTGGCCGGTGCCGACCCGGATTTTCCCTTCCGCGAAAACTGCACTTACAATCAGCAGGGCGTGACCTGCAAGGTGCCCTCGGGTCACTATTTCGTCATGGGGGATAACCGGGACAACAGCCTGGATTCGCGCTATTGGGGCTTCGTGCCGGACGAGAATATCGTCGGCAAGGCATTCCTGATCTGGATGAATCTCGGCAACCTGGGCCGGGTGGGGTCGTTCCAATAAACGGCGGCCGCCGGCCGGAGCGCGCCATTCGATTACCTCTTCGGGAACGCAGTACTGACATGAACCTCGACGCCTTGCAGCAACGACTCGGCTACCGTTTCAGCAAGCCCGAATTGCTGCAGCAGGCGCTGACGCACCGCAGCCATAGCGCGCACCACAACGAGCGGCTGGAATTCCTCGGCGACTCGGTGCTGAACTGCGCCGTCGCGGACATGCTGTACGGCATGTTCGGCAAGCTCGACGAGGGCGACCTGTCGCGGGTGCGGGCCAATCTGGTCAAGCAGCAGGCGCTGTACGAGATCGCGCAGATGCTGCAGCTGTCCGAGTCGCTGCGGCTGGGCGAGGGCGAGCTGAAAAGCGGCGGTTTCCGCCGCCCCTCGATCCTCGCGGACGCCCTCGAAGCCATCGTCGGCGCGGTCTTTCTCGACGCCGGTTTCGAGGCCGCCCGCAGCCTGATTCGCAAGCTCTATATCCCGATCCTCGAGCAGGTCGATCCCCGCACGCTCGGCAAGGACGCCAAGACGCTGCTGCAGGAATACCTGCAGGGCCACAAGATCGCGCTGCCCCAGTACAACGTGATCGCTACCCACGGCGCCGCCCATAACCAGCAGTTTGAAGTCGAATGCATCGTGCCTAAACTGGAGGTGCAGGTATTCGGCACCGGGGCCTCGCGCCGCGCCGCCGAACAGGCCGCCGCCAAGCTGGCGCTGGAAGAGGTGCAGCGGCTGGTGCCCCAGCTGCTCAAGCGCAGCCGCGCCGAACGCACCGGCAAGACCCGCAAGCAGCCCGTTCCCCCGGATCCGCAGTTGTCTCTCAGGTTGAAGGAATGACCGAATCGAATCGCCCGCAGCCGGAGTCCACGGACGCCGCGGCGGCAAACCCGCCCGCGGCATTCCGCTGCGGCACCGTGGCCATCGTCGGACGGCCCAACGTCGGCAAGTCGACCCTGGTCAATGCGCTGGTCGGCCAGAAGATCAGCATCACCTCCCGCAAGGCCCAGACCACGCGCCATCGGCTGGTCGGCATCCAGACCACCGGCGATACGCAGTACGTGTTCGTCGATACGCCGGGCTTCCAGACCCGGCATGCCAGCGCCCTGAACCGTTCGCTCAATCGCGCCGTGACCTCGACGCTGTCGTCGGTCGACCTGGTGCTGTTCGTGGTCGAGGCCGGCCAGTACGGGCCCGACGACGAGAAGGTGCTGACGCTGCTGCCGCGCAATACGCCGGTGCTGCTGGTGGTCAACAAGATCGACCGGCTGCCCGGCGACCGGCGTTCGGAGATCATGTTCCCCTTCCTCGAGAAGATGGGACACCAGTTTCCGTTCCGCGAGGTGGTGCCGATGTCGGCCAAGACGCGCGACCATATCGAACGCCTGCTCGGCATCATCCGGCCCTATCTGCCGGAAGGCGAGCCGATGTACGACACCGACGCGCTGACCGACCGCAGCGAGCGCTTCCTCGCCTCGGAGATCATCCGCGAGAAGGTGTTCCGCTGGACCGGCGACGAGCTGCCGTACACCAGCACCGTCGTGATCGACAAGTTCGAGACCGAAGGCCGGCTGCGGCGCGTGTTCGCCACCATCCTGGTCGAGCGCGATGCGCACAAGGCGATGGTGATCGGCAGCAAGGGCGCCAAGCTCAAGCAGATCTCCACCGAGGCGCGCCTGGACATGGAAAAGCTGTTCGACGGCAAGGTCTACCTGGAGCTGTGGATCAAGGTCAAGAGCGGCTGGGCCGACAACGAAGCCGGATTGCGTGCCTACGGATATGAGTGACCGCCCGGCGGTCCCGGCGCCTGCGCGGCGCGGGACCGCCTCCGCGCGCCGCGCGGACCCGGTGGCAGAGGAAGCCGCCGAAGTGCTCGACAGCGTCGGCGCCGAGCTGGCCGGCGCGCGCGCGATGATGGATCGCGCGATGCGGATCGTACCGGCGCGCACCGAGCTGCGCGTGGTCAATCAGCCGGGCTTCGTGCTGCATGCCTGGCCGTATCGCGAAACCAGCCTGATCGTCGATGTCTTCACGCGCGACCATGGCCGCATGGCGCTGGTCGCCAAGGGCGCCAAGCGCCCGCATTCTGCGCTGCGCGCGGTGCTGCAGCATTTCCTGCCGATCTCGCTGTCGTGGAGCGGGCGCGGCGAGGTCAAGACACTGACCAAGGCGGAGTGGATCGGCGGCATGCCGCCGCTGGCCGGCGAGGCCCTGCTGTCCGGCTTCTATCTGAACGAATTGCTGCTGCGCTTCTGCCCGCGCGAGGACGCCCACGAAGCGCTGTTCCGCCATTACATGGCGACGCTGACGCGGCTGGGGCAGGGCGAGCCGGCCGGACTGGTGCTGCGCGGGTTCGAGCGCGTGCTGCTGCAGGAGACCGGCTTCGCGGTGGCCTTCGACCGCTGTACCTCGACCGGCGAGGCGGTGCAGCCGGGGCTCGACTACGTCTACCAGCCGGAGCGCGGCGTGCGGCGCGCGCATGCCAGCGATCCATCGTCGTGGCCGGTGGTATCGGGGCAGACGCTGCTCGACATGTCCCGCGACGACTACAGCCGGCCGCAGACCGTCACGCAGGGCCGCGCGCTGATGCGCTTTCTTCTGCATTATCATCTGCAAGGCGTGCCACTGAAGACGCGCCAGATCCTGATCGACCTGCAAGCCCTGTGATCTCCCTATGATTTTCCACGCTCATCCCGGCGTCATTGCGCTCGGCGTCAACATCGATCACGTTGCGACGCTGCGCAACGCGCGCGGCACCGTCTATCCGGATCCGATCCAGGCCGCGCTGCAGGCCGAGGAGGCCGGCGCGGACCTGATCACGCTGCATCTGCGCGAGGACCGCCGCCATATCCGCGATGCCGACGTGCGCGCGCTGCGGCCGCAGCTGGCCACGCGGATGAACCTCGAATGCGCGCTGACCCCGGAGATGCTGGACATCGCCTGCGAGATCCGTCCGCAGGACGTCTGCCTGGTGCCCGAGCGCCGCGAGGAAGTGACCACCGAAGGCGGGCTCGACGTGGCGGGGCGATTCGAGCAGGTCAAGGCGGCGTGCCGCCAGCTGGCCGACGCCGGCATCCGCGTGTCGCTGTTCATCGATGCGCAGGCCGAGCAGATCGAGGCCGCCGCCGCCAGCGGCGCGCCCGTGATCGAGCTGCATACCGGCCGCTATGCCGATGCCGAGACGCCCGAGGCGCAGGCGCTGGAATTCCGCCGCATCGCCGACGGCGTCGAGACCGGCCTGAAGCATGGCCTGGTGGTCAACGCCGGCCACGGCCTGCACTACACCAATGTGCAGCCGATCGCCGCGCTGCCGGGCATCGCCGAACTCAATATCGGCCACGCCATCGTCGCCCACGCGGTGTTCGCCGGCTGGCAGAACGCGGTGCGCGAGATGAAGGCGATCATGGTCGCCGCCCGGCTCGGCACGCGCTATCCCGCGCCGAAGGCTCCGGCGTGATCTACGGCGTCGGCACCGACATCATCCAGATCGAGCGCGTGCGCGGCGTGATGGCCCGCACCGGCGGCCGCTTCGCCGAGAAGGTGTTGGGCCCGCAGGAGCTTGCCGTCTATCATCGGCGCCGCGCGCGCGTCGAAAAGCGCGGCCTGGCCTTCCTGGCGACGCGTTTCGCCGCCAAGGAGGCCTTCTCCAAGGCGATCGGCCTGGGCATGCATTGGCCGATGACCTGGCGCGCGATGGAGCTGCTGAACCTGCCGTCCGGCGAGCCCTATGCGCACTGCCACGGCGAGCTGGCGCAATGGCTGGACGAACGCGGCCTGACGGTGCGCGTCAGCGTCAGCGACGAACACGACTATGCGGTCGCCTTCGCGATCGCGGAACGGACGGGGCCGGCCGACACCTCGGGCGTGTCCCTACCCAGATAACTCCCTCTCTTTCACCGATGACCAAGAAGAACGCAGGCAAGCGACCGGGCCCGGTCGTGCTGGATGTCAAGGGCAAGCAGCTGGACGCCGACGATGCGCGCCGCATCTCGCATCCGCTGACCGGCGGCGTGATCCTGTTCGCGCGCAACTTCGAGTCGCGCGCGCAACTGGTGTCGCTGACGCGCGAGATTCGCGCGCTGCGCGACGACGTGCTGATCTGCATCGACCATGAAGGCGGGCGGGTGCAGCGCTGCAAGACGGACGGCTTCACCCATCTGCCGGCGATGGCAAAGCTGGGCGAGCTGTGGGATCGCGACGTGCTGGCCGCGACCCGGGCGGCAGTGGCGTGCGGCTATGTGCTGGCGGCCGAGCTGCGCGCCTGCGATATCGACCTGTCCTTCACGCCGGTGCTCGATCTCGATTACGGGCGCAGCGGCGTGATCGGCGATCGCGCCTTCCACGCGGATCCGCGCGTGGTGGCGATGCTGGCCAACCATCTGACCCATGGCCTGCTGCTGGCCGGCATGGCCAACTGTGGCAAGCATTTCCCGGGGCACGGCCACGTCGAGGCGGATTCGCATGTCGCGGTGCCGGTCGACGAGCGCACGCTGGACGAAATCCTGGAACAGGACGTGCGGCCCTATCAGTGGATGGGCATGACGCTGGCCTCGGTGATGCCGGCCCACGTGATCTACCCCAAGGTCGATCCCAATCCCGCCGGCTTCTCGCGCTATTGGCTGCAGGACATCCTGCGCGGCCAGCTCGGCTTCGAGGGCGTGATTTTCAGCGACGACCTCAGCATGGAAGGCGCCAGCGTCGCCGGCACCGTCACGCAGGGCGCGCGTGCCGCGCTGGATGCCGGTTGCGACATGGTGCTGATCTGCAATCATCCCGAGCGCGCCGACCAGCTGCTGGCCGAGCTCGACGTGTCGATCGACAAGGCCTCGCAACGGCGCGTGCGCCGGCTGTTCGCGCGCGGCAAGGCGATGGACTGGAACAAGCTCGAGCAGGACGCGGGCTATCGCAGCGCGCTGCGGCAGCTGCGCGACGAGGCGCTGATCGGCTGAGGCCGCAGCGCTCGCGGCAATCATCGCGCCGCAACGAAAAAGGGCAGCCGGTCGGGCTGCCCTTTTTTCGTCTCGGCACGGACCGCGAGGGTCCGTCTGCCTCGCCTTAGTTGGCGCGGCTGCGGTATTCGCCGGTACGGGTGTCGATTTCGATCTTGTCGCCGATATTGCAGAACAGCGGCACCTGCAGTTCGAAGCCGGTATTGATCTTGGCGTTCTTCAGCACCTTGCCCGACGAGGTATCGCCCTTGACGGCGGGCTCGGTGTAGACGATCTCGCGCACCAGCGTGGTCGGCATTTCGACCGAGATGGCCTTGTCGTTGTAGAACACCACTTCGACGTTCATGCCGTCTTCGAGGTAGTGCAGGGCGTCGCCCATGTTGTCGCTTTCGACTTCGTACTGGTTGTAGTCGGCGTCCATGAACACGTACATCGGGTCGGCGAAGTACGAGTAGGTGCATTCCTTGCGATCCAGCACGACCACTTCGAACTTGTCGTCGGCCTTGAACACGGCCTCGCCCGGTGCGTCGGTCAGCAGGTTCTTGTACTTCATCTTGACGACCGCGGCGTTGCGGCCCGACTTGTTGTACTCGGCCTTCTGCACGACCATCGGATCGGCACCGATCATGAACACGTTACCGACGCGGAGTTCCTGTGCGGTTTTCATCTGAACTAATCTTCCTGAATTAAAAATGTCTGGGAGTTCGGCGTGGCGAGGGCGCGCCGGGGCGGCGCGTTCGCGATCCGTGCTCAGTTCCGCGCGGGGCCCGCAGGCTCGGACGCCGTCAGGCGCCGTGCGGGCAACCCAGGATTTCCAGCCCGGTCGCCATCAAATCAACCCGCTATTTTACCCGACTTTCGCAAAACGCTACGAGGTTCGCTGCGAGATCGCCCAGCGCGGCCAGGCTGTGCTGCCAGCGCTGCGCCGTGCGCGCCAGGCCGGGCAGCGCGTCGCGCAGGCCGTCCCACGCGGCCGCGATGTCCTCGGGCGGCGCGGCGCCGTTCCACACATGCCAGAAGCGCGTCATCGCCTCGGCGTGGGCCGGCTCGCCGATCTGCTGCCGATACAGCGCCAGGAAGGCGTCCAGCTTGACGCGATGGGCGTCGTCGGCCTGCGGATAGATGTGCCAGACGAAGGGGCGCGCGGCCCATTGGGCGCGCACGAACGAGTCCTCGCCGCGAACGAAGTTGACATCGCAGGCCCACAGCAATTCGTCGAACTGCTCCTGGGGCAGGAAGGGCACCTGCTGCAGATGCAGCCGGCCCAAGGTGCAGGCCGCCCCGGGCGACGCTGCCGCCGCGGCGTCCGTGCCCGCCCAGGCGAACGCCTGCTGCGCCGCTGGGCCGGACGGCATCAGGCACTGCACCGGCTCGTCGCCGTCGCGCCAGTGGGCCAGCAGCGCCGGCAGC
>Ga0065721_10051524_pt1 | contig 14361 bp, 10 predicted proteins | sample Mesricmetagenome_FD_59108 | JGI IMG/M metagenome (GOLD analysis project Ga0065721, IMG submission 59108) | Mesophilic microbial community from rice straw/compost enrichment Sample: eDNA_1 v2 (version 2) | ecosystem: Engineered > Solid waste > Grass > Composting > Bioreactor | place: USA: Davis... | reverse complement strand
CGCACCGCCCCGACCCCGCAGCGCCGCGGAGGCCGCGCGCATGGATGCAGAGCGCTCCCGCCGCCGCCGATAGACTGCTCAAAAGGAGATCCGCCGTTGGAACAGCCCCCCGCCAGCCCGCAGCCCGGCACACCGCTCTTCACCACCGACCGGCGGATCCTCTCCCTCAAGCGGCGGCTGCTCCGCGAGGCGGGCCTCGCCGTGTCGATGCTCGAAGGCGCACTCGCCGCGCTCTGGCCGCTCGACATGGACGCCGCGATGAAAGTCCGGCTGAGCGACGACCGCATCGACACCGAAGAAGTCGAGATCGAGCAGGAGACCTACGACATCCTGTCGCTCCACCACCCCTTCGCGCGAGACTTCCGCGTATTGACCTTCATTTTGCGCGCGAACGCGGACTTCGAGCGCGTCGCCGACCACGCCTCATCCGTCGCCAAGGCCGTCAAACGAATCACCGAAGCCCGCCAGCGCGAGAACGTCACAACTCCGGTGCGCTGGCCCACCGCCCTGATGGAGCTCGGCCAGCGCGTCCCCGCCATGTGCCAGGCGCTCCTGCAGGCCGTGCAGGACGAGAACGTGGAGGCGGCCCGCAACCTCGTCGCCGCGGACAAGGTGATCGACCAGCTCGACCGCCGGCTCTTCGAGGAAGTGATGGAGATGATCAAGACCGGGGGCCGGACCGACTGCGACATCGCCGTGGGCATGTACATCTACCGCGTCGGGCGCGAACTGGAGCGCGTGGGCGACCTCATGGCCAACGTCGCCGAGGACGTGGTGTATCTGGGCACGGGCGAGATCATCCGCCACGCCAAGCGCCGCACGCCTCCGCCGGAGCAGAAGCAGCCCTGAACCTTGAGCCGCGCGGTACGCTCTCCGCATGCTCAGCCTGTGGCTGATTGCGGCGGTGCTCTCCGCGGCGGGCTTACTCCTCGCCTGGCACGGCTGGCGCGGCACGCGCGTCAACGATCACCCCATCTGCCGCCGCTGCGGCTTCGACCTCGTGGGAAGAGTGCTTTCCGGCCCGGAGCGGAACATCTGCCCCGAATGCGGCGCGGACCTGATGGTGCACAAGGCGGTGCAGCAAGGGCAGCGTGAACGCCGCCGCTGGACCATCGCCGCGGGGTGCCTGCTGCTGGCCGTGGGGCTCGGGCTCGCAGGGCTGAAAACGATCGATCGCCTCGCGAACTTCAACTGGAACACAGTGAAGCCCGTCTGGCTGCTGGTGTACGAGGCAAAGCAGCCGGGATTTCAGAACGACCTGGTGCTGCAGGAACTGATGGACCGCCGCAGCAAGGGCGAGCTCCCCGGCACGGTGTACAGCGAGCTGGCGGAGCACGCCCTGGCGGTGCAGGCGGATCCTTCGGCGCCGTGGACGCCGCTGTGGGGCGACCTGATCCTCGACGCGCACGAACGCGGCAACCTGCCCCCGGAACGCCTCGACGAGTACTTCACCAACGCCGTGGAGGTGAAGATGAACATCCGTCCGCGCGTGCGGGCGGGCATGTCGGTGCCGTACTCGGTGACCGGCAGGACAACGCGCACGGCCACCAAGCCGCCCCGATCGTTCAAGCTGACCCTCGGGGAGGTGAAGCTCCGCGGCCCGAGCGGCGAAGAAGTGAAGCTGCCGCGGCACGCCGGGTCGTTCGAGCGATGGGGAGGCGGGCCGCCGAACTTCCAGAGCAACATCTGGCTCGGCAAGGAGCCCCTCACGCCCGGGCCGTGGCAGGTGGAGGTCCTGTTCCGGCTCACCATCGATTCGCTGGACCGGGACCTGCCGCACATGCAGACGATCGAGGTGGTCGAGGGCCCGAGCACGCGCCTGGTGGAAGCGCCCGGATGCACGGTCACCTTGAGCAACGTGCGCGCGCAGCTGGAGCCGATCATGCCGAACCTGGGAAACCCTTCCCCACACCGGGAGCAAGCGCGACGGCTGCGGCTCAATCTCTTCCCCAGGCGTGTTGACCGGCCCGCGTCGTTCGCGTGCTTCGGCCGGTGGCTCGATGCGGACGGCGGCGAGCGCGAATGGCCGTTGGGGAGCGTCGTCCTGCGGCCCAACGTCGGGGTCGGATGGTCGGCCTACCTGCCGGAGGACTTCGCCGCGGAAGAGATGACGCTCATCCTGCGTCCGGACACCGAAGGGGCGGAGAGCACGCCGGACCTGGTCGAGGTTCCAGACATTCCGGAGATCGTGGTGCCCAAGGTGAAGGTCGAGCAGTGGGGTGGCCAGGGCGGGCGCTGAAAGCAAGGCCAAAAACGAACAACACCCGCCTTTGTGGGACGGGTGTTGACGCCGGTCGAACCGGATTCGAAGGGAAACAGTTGGGTTACCGCTTGGACGCACGTCGCCGTGCGTCTATCCGCGCCTCCTTGCGGAGGGGAGCGGACGAGGGTGCGTTGACGTTACCAGTGGCAGATCGCTCTGCCGGCCCGGAGGGTTGTTCGACGATCGTGTCGATTCCGGGCGCTTGCTGGTCTAAGGAAATCCCTTAGAAAGGAGGTGATCCAGCCGCAGGTTCTCCTACGGCTACCTTGTTACGACTTCGTCCCAGTCACCTGTCTTGCCGTGGGCACCACTGAACTATGGCGACTTCGGGCACTCCAGGCTCCCATGACGTGACGGGCGGTGTGTACAAGGCTCAGGAACACATTCACCGGAGCGTAGCTGATCTCCGATTACTAGCGATTCCGACTTCATGCAGGCGAGTTGCAGCCTGCAATCCGAACTGGGGCGCGTTTTTTGCGATTTGCTCCGTCTCGCGACCTCGCATCGCTTTGTGCGCGCCATTGTAGCACGTTTGCAACCCTGGGCGTAAGGGCCATGAGGACTTGACGTCATCCCCACCTTCCTCCGGTTTGACACCGGCAGTCTCGCTAGAGTACTCGGCATGACCCGTGAGCAACTAACGACAGGGGTTGCGCTCGTTAAGGGACTTAACCCGACACTTCACAGCACGAGCTGACGACAGCCATGCAGCACCTGTGCACGTTCCGCCCTTGCGGGTGTGGCCCTACTTTCATAGGGTTAATCCGTACATGTCAAGCCCAGGTAAGGTTCTTCGCGTTGCCTCGAATTAAGCAACATGCTCCACCGCTTGTGTGAGCCCCCGTCAATTCATTTGAGTTTTAGCCTTGCGACCGTACTCCCCAGGCGGTGCACTTATCGTTTTTACTGCGACTGATACAGCGTCAAAACCGCACCAGTCTAGTGCACATCGTTTACGGCGTGGACTACCAGGGTATCTAATCCTGTTTGCTCCCCACGCTTTCGTGCCTCAGCGTCAGGACAGGCCCAGCCGGACGGCTTCCCCATCGGCATTCCAGTAGATATCTACGCATTTCACCGCTCCACCTACTGTTCTTCCGGCCCCTACCTGCCTCAAGCCCGCCGGTTTGCCCTGCTGTTCCACAGTTGAGCTGTGGGATTTCACAAAGCACCTGGCGAACCGCCTACGCACCCTTTAAGCCCAGTGATTCCGACTAACGCTCGAGCCCCCTGTATTACCGCGGCTGCTGGCACAGGGTTAGCCGGCTCTTCCTCTGGGGGCGGTCAGTGTTCCTACCCCCTGACAGTGGTTTACACGGCGTAGCCGCTTCATCCCACACGCGGCATTGCTCCGTCAGGCTTTCGCCCATTGCGGAAGATTCGTTACTGCAGCCTTCCGTAGAAGTCCGGGCAGTGTCTCAGTCCCGATGTCGCAGGTCGTGCTCTCACACCTGCTACCCGTCTTCGGCTTGGTGAGCCGTTACCTCACCAACTACCTGATAGGACGATCGCCGCTCCCAAGGCGGTAAACCTTTGCTCCGGAGAGATCATGGGGTATTACGGCAAGTTTCCCTGCCCTATCCCCCACCTCAGGGTACGTTCGATCGCGTTACTGACCCTTTCGCCACTTCCCCTTGCGGGTACGTTCGACTTGCATGTTTTAGCCATGCCGCCAGCGTTCAATCTGAGCCATGATCAAACTCTTCAATTGATTTTCCGTTCCCCTCCGCCTTTCAGCAGAGGGCTTTGGTTACTCAATGGAGTGCTTTGACCATGATGAACCACCCTCACCGCTCGCGTTGCCGCTCGCAGCTCCGGGTGGCCGGTCTTACGACGACGCTTCCATCCGGCCCCGGGGAGGGCCAGACTTCCACGCCACCGCCATCGGTGGCTAAACCGATGGATTAGGCATTACTCTCTTTCCCGCCGCCTGAAGCGCTCAGGGCGACGGGAACGTCTGCACGAGAGTAATCCGTTCTCGGCTGTGAACCCGAGAACCCACCCCGGTCATCCGCCTTGTACGGGGCGGACACCGGATTGATCTTCAGCCCCCTGGCGCCCTCGGTGGAGAGGGATCGGCGTGCATCGCCGTGCCAGAGAACTCACACTCTCGTGCGGAACCCAACTGTTCACTTTTCAAAGATCAGGCCATTCGGCGGTGATCCCGTCCAGCTCTCGCCGGTGGAAACCATCCGTCAAACGGCGGGGGCCAGTCTAGGTCTTACGCCCGAAGACAGTCAAGCATCGGAAACGAAAGGTTTTTGCGACCAGCAGCGCAAGCCCTAGAAAAATCTGGTCTTAGATTCTACGCCAACACGCCCACAGAGCCCACCTCCCCGCCGCGACGCTGCCAAGACCCCCTCCGCCCAACGGGTCCCGTTGCCCCATTGCCCAGGTATCCCACTGCCCTGCTGCCCCGTTGTCGGGCTGTCACCCTTACACCCTCTCCCCTGCCCGCTCCCCCTCCTCCACCACCGCCAGCGTGCACGCCCACACCTGAGCGGGGGTCTGGCCCCGCCGCTTCAGGCCCCGCAGCAAAGCCTTGCACGCCTCGCCCATCGTGGCCCCGGTGGTGCGGACGTCGTCGATGACCAGCAGCGTGAGGCCGTCGAAGCGGGGATAGCCGCGCAGGGCCATCGTCCCCGCCACGTTCCGCCGTCGGTCGGTGTTGGACAGCCCCACCTGCGGCGGGCGGTGCCGACGCCGGAGGGCGGGGGCGTACGTACCCCCGATCACGCGGCAGGCTGCCTTCGCGATCGCCGCGGTGTGATCAATCCCCCGGATCAGCCGCCGGCGAAAGGTGCTTGGCACGGGGATAACCACCACCTCGCGCGGCGGGCAGGGCAGCATCGGCCGGAGCTGACGGCCCAGCAGGGTGCCCAAATCCGTCCCCAGCCGTCGCCAGGCGGAGAACTTCACCTCGTGGATCGCCTCGCGGAGCAGGCCCGTGTAGGGGCCGAGCCTTGTCGCGCGGGCCCAAGGCAGCTTGACCCCGCGGCAGCGGGAACACCCCGCCCCGTCCGCCTCATGCGGCCCCACCGTGTGCGCACAGCGCGAGCAGTACATCCCCGGATCGTCGGGCCTCCAGCCCGCGTCCGCGGCACGCTCGGCGAAGGTCGGGCGCGTGAGCCCCAGGAACACCGTCTCGATGTACCGAAAGGGTGACGGAGCGACATCAAGAGTCTGAGGTGCAGGCGCTGCAGGCGCGGGCGTCGGCGGGCTCGCGCTGTGATCGGGCTCGATCCGCGGCGGCGTCTTCCAATACCCCGGTGTCGAGGGCGGGCCGAGTTCCTCCTCCGGCAGCGGGTTGGGCGGCCATTGGAACCGGGCGAGGGACATGCGCGGAGCGTACCAGAGGCGCGTTTGAGCGATCGCTCAAGGCGCTTGAACAATCGCTCAAGGCACGACGGAGTATCGCCGTTCGGCGCCGCTCCACACGACGCCGCCGTCGGAGCAGATGACCTGCCTGCCCATGAGAGCCGCGGGCGCGACGGGCGCGTGGGCGTCTATGTGCAGGTCTCCCCACACGGCGACGCGCCCGCCGTAGCGGTCCTGGCCGTCGAGGCGACGGCTGACGTCAAGCTGTCCCTGGCGCATGCCCGCATTGGTCAGCATGTTGAGCATCTCGGCGGAGGCGACGAAGTCGTACCCAAACCCCAGGCGCGGGCTGTAGACGTTGTCCGCGGGGCAGGCGAAGGGCGCGCGGCGTTCAATGGCCGCGATAGAAACTTCTGTCTTCCGCGGCGGCCAGCGCATCGCGGTGTTGTCCTCTGAGAACGGCGGCAGCGGAACGTCCAGGTATGGGGCGATCGCTTCAAATGGCGCACGAACCCGAGCGGGCGTGCAGGAGCCCATGATGACGGTCGGGCTGTCGCAGAGCGGCAGCAGGCCGGCGTTGGCGGATCGGTATTGCTCGGTCGCCGCGAAGAGCGCGCGGAGGTTGGCGGCGCAGGAAGTCAGCCGCCCGCGGTGGCGTGCGCTCGAGAGCGAAGGCGCAAGCAGAGCGAGCAGCACGGAAACGATGCAGAGGCCGACGAGCAGTTCGACGATCGTCAGGGCGCGTCGACGCGATCGAGGATCAGGCGAACGCGGGCCGCGACCTCCGGCTGCGGATCGTTGGCGAGTTTCGCGAACCACGCTTGCACCTCATTCCGTGCGGCGAAGGGCGAGCCGTCGATGGAGGCCACGGCGCACCGGCGGATGCGCCAATTGGGGGAGCCGAACGCGTTGATGATGAACTGCTCCAGGTCGCGCCGCGAAGACTCCGGCATCTTCTTCGCATAATGAAGCCGGTTGCCCGCGACGACCAGCGCCGCGCGCTGCACGGCCAGCTCGTCGCTTTGAATGTAAATCTCAATGATGCGGCCCGCATCGTCCTCGGTCAGCTCCGGCTTCTCGCCGATGATCTGATGCAGCTCGTGCATGTGCGCCGAATCCTGCGGCGATAGCGAATGATCCGGGGAGGAAGGAAGCGAAGCCTCCTTCGCACGGGCCGTAGCCTGCGCAGGCATAGCCGCGGCTTGCGATGGTTCGGGCTGCGCGCTCCAGCGCAGCGCGGCGATCGCGGATGTCACGACGATGCACGCGGCGCCGATTCCCAGGAGCAGCTTGTGATGCCGCGTGCTCATCAGTTTTCTCTCACGGGCGGGGTGTCGTGGCAGGTCAGACCGCGGGTGTCGCACCAGTCCTGACAGCATTGCATCTGCGTGCAGCCGCCGTTGCAGCAGTTGTAACAGGCCAGCAGACACGCCGTGCCCACGCACGGAGCGCCGGCGGGTGAGCCGCACTGGCAGTTCGCAGGTTGTGATTGGGCGGACGAAGCGCACAGCGCAGCCGCGGACGCGATCAACGCGACGGACCAGCGATGGCTCATAGGCACCCCCTGAGACCCCGACCATCCGGAGATTACAAGGTTGTTTCGGGGCCTTGCAAGGCCATCAATCACAATTCATAAGAAGTCGATTTAATGTTGCGAACGGACACCTAAAGAGACTTGGGGTCCAGCCTGCCCCGGACGAGTGAGGCGCGGGCGAAGCGGCGGTGGTCCTGGTCCAGCTCACGTCCCAGAACCCGCTGCAGGTGCGCGGGTTGCACGAGCAGCATGAGCTGGTTGATGAGCTTCTGATCCGCCTGCTTGAGGATCTCGAGCAGGCAGCCCAGGCGCACCAGGCTGAGGGCCTGCATCGCCTCCTCGGTCGTCAGCAGTCGCGCGGTGGTCAGCAGGCCCCACGCTCGCCACACCGCGTCCTCGATCACGTTGCGGCGCTTGGTGAGCAGGTCCCGACGCGACTCGCGCTCATACTCCACCACGCGCGGGATGATCTGGTTCTCCAGGTCGTGGAGGATCTTCGCCTCCGTCTTGCCCAGCGTGGTCTGGTTGGAGAGTTGGAAAAGATCGCCCACGGCGTCGGAGCCCTCGCCGTAGAAGCCGCGGACGGCAAGGTTCATGCCCTCCGCCGCGCGCTTCACCTTGTCGATCTCGCCGGTGAGGCGCAGGCCGGGCAGATGGAGCATGACGCTCATGCGCAATCCCGTGCCCACGTTCGTCGGGCACGCGGTGAGATACCCGAAGCGCGGCGAGAAGGCGTAGTCCAGCCCCGCCTCCAGCTTGTCATCCACCTGATCCACGTCGCGCCACGCGGCGGAGAGCGCCAGGCCCGAGCGGATCCCCTGGATGCGCAGGTGATCCTCCTCGTTGACCATGATCGCGAGCCGCTCGTCGGGGATGGAGATGGCGACGGCGCGGGGATCGTCGTTGGGCGAGCCGCTGCCCGGCTTGCCCTTGCTGTGCTGTTTCGAAATCAGGTGACGCTCGACCAGCAGCGAGCGGTCCAGCGGCGGCGTCTCGTGCAGGTCCACCCACACGATGCGCTCGGCGATTGAAGAGCGGAGAATCTGAGCGCGGCACGCCTCGAGCGTGGCGAGGCGGTTCTGCTTGCTCGCCTTCGCCGCGAAGGGCGCGCCCGCGAGATTGCGCGCCAGGCGCACGCGCGAGGAGAGCACCACGTCGGAGCTTTCGCCTTCGCCGCGCAGCCACTCGGTGGAGGCTTCAAAGGCGGGGATTGGCCGCTTGGGATCGTAATAAGGCCCGGTCATGGTCAGGCGCTCCCGGGGCCGGAGTCGCTGATCTTCTTCAGCTCGTCACGGAGCCTCGCCGCTTCCTCGTACTTCTCCGCAGCAATGGCGCTCTGCAGCTGGCGACGAATACGCCGCAGCCGCTCCTCGCGGTCGTCGAGCGTCACCGCGGGCGGACGCGGGGCAGGCGGCGCCCCCGTCCCGCCGCAGAGCCGGCGCGGCACCTTGCCCACGTGCTTCAGGCCGCCGTCGTGCGCACGCTCCAGCAGCGGCCCGAGCTGAGCCTCGAACGCGCGGTAGCAGTCCGGACAGCCGAGCAGCCCGTGCTGACGGAACTCGTTGAAGGTCGTGCGGCAGGTGGGGCACGCCGTGATGCGCCCGGCGATGGGCGCGGTGGGCGTCAGGCCGTGAGAGAGGACGTAGTGCTTGATGAGCTCGTTGAGCGGGCTGACGGGCTGGGTGGCGATCCCCTGGGAAGCGGCGCAGGCCTCGCAGAGATGCCGCTCGATCTTGACCCCGTTGCGGACGGTGACCTCGTGGACGGTCGCCTCGTTGTCGCACTGGTCGCACTTCTTCATGTCGTTGTGAGTTTAGAGGGCCGGTGAGCGGGCGTCTCAGCCCGGCAAACTCCCTTTCGGCGAGGGGTTATGCGGGCTTGAGCCCATCCTGGATGGGGGGGCAAAAAGAAAAAGGCGGCCGCGGAGGCCGCCTTGTGTTGCTGTCGTTCGCTTTGGCTCACCCTGGGCTCACTGGCCCGCGGCGGCGGCCTTCTGCTGACGGGTGTACCCGTACTTGCGCTTGAGGGGCTTGACCACCAGGCCGGTGCGGATGGCCTTGGTGGAAACCTTGACCCGCTTCGGCACGCCGTCGATGAGGGCGGTCAGGGTCTGAAGGTTCGGCTTGAAGGTGCGACGGGTGATGCCCGTGGGCTTGAGGCCGAAGCCGCCCTTGGAGATGGCCTGACCACGCCAGGCGCGCTTCATGCCGCGGGAGGTCTTCTTACCGGTCAGTGCACAGACGTAAGGCATCGCCACACCTCAAAAGCTGACCCGGCCCGGGATGGGCAGGGCCGGAAGTATTGGCGGGCGGGGGGCCTGGGGCAAGGGGCCTGGCGCGTCTGGGTGGGCTGCGCAGCACAGAACGGGCTCTGGACGGGGGTTGGACGGGGTGTTTTCATGGCCCGGCGGGGGGTCGGAATCGCAGACTTGGGGGTGCGGAGGAACTCCCAGTGAAACAGACCATGCGAGCGGCTCACGCGTTGTTGATGGTCAGCGGGCGCGCGTTCTGGCGCGGGTGGTCGGCCACCCCCTTTGAACACCTGGAAAGCCGCACGCTGCTGTCAGGGGTGGACGTGGCCCAGATTCCCGCCGTCCCTCAGGGGCTCACGGCGGTGATCGCCTCCCCCGGCGTCGTCACCCTGAACTGGCAGGCCGCCGCGCGGGCGAGCGGCTATCAGATCCTTCGATCGGTGGACGGCGGCGCGATGACCCCCATCGCCAGCATCGCCTCCCCCAACCAGCTCAGCCTTCAGACCGCGGTGCAGGGCAACACCCTGTACCAATATGAAGTGCGGGCGTTCAACAACGCCGGCACCTCCGCATCCTCCCAGCGCGTCCAGGTGCTGACGCCGATGGCGACGCCCACGGGCGTCACCGCCATTGCACAGCCCGACGGCGTGCGCGTCACGTGGGTGGACACCGAGCCCGCCAACACCGGCTTCCTGGTGCTGCGCTCTGTCAACGGCGGCTCATACGAGATCCACGCGCAGGTGAGCGGCGGATCGACGACCTCCTACCTCGACACCTCCGCCGATCCCGGCGCGGTGTACTACTACCGCGTCATGGCGATGGGGCCGCTCAACGCCTCCCTCGTCTCGACCGCCGCGGGAGTGACGGTGCCGCTGCGCACGCCGGAGGTCACGCTGCTGGCGGGCACGACCTCGATGCAGGTCTCCTGGACGGGCCTGGACCCGGCGACGACGACCTACACCGTCATGCGCGGCACAAACCCCCAGGGCCCCTTCCAGACCCTGGCGCAGCTTGACCGCTTCGCGCGCGAGTACACGGACGAAGGGCTCACGCCCAACACCGACTACTACTACCGCGTCATTGCGAGCAACGCCGTCACGACCAGCGCCCCCGGCGTCGCCTGGCAGACGACGGCGATGGCCGCGCCGGTCTCCGACCCGGACCTTACCCCCGGCATGACGGTGCAGATGCGCCACGGCACGGAGCTGGTGGTCACCATCACCGGCCAGGGCGAGTCGCTGACCGTCTCCGAGAACAACGGCCTTCTGACGCTCATGGCCGGGGACACGCCCCTGGGCTCGATCTCCTCGCCCGCCTCGCTCTTCGTCTACGACCGCGCGGGCAACTCGACCATCACCATCGGCGGCACGGTCACGGTCTCCACCACCATCGTGGGCATCAACGACGCTTTTACGAAGGTGAGCAGCGAAGGGAAGAACGTCCGTGTGTGGCTGGACGGCGCCGACAGCTTCAGCGGTCTGGGCGTCGTTCACTACGTCTGGTCCTACGCGGGCGGGGTGAGCAAGGCGCTGGGCGACAGCCTGCCCAACCCCTCCGACTCCGGCGCGCTGCGGACCCTGACGGGGCCGCTCTTCGTCGGTGAGCCGCGGATGAAGGACGTGAACCAGGGCGGCGTTGGGGACTGCTACTTCGTGGCCTCGCTCGCTGCGTTCGCGGAGTTCAGCCCGGACGTGCTGCTCAACGCCGTTGTGGACCTGGGCGACGGCACCTACGCGGTGCGCTATTACAAGGACGGCATACCGGTGTACGTGCGCGTGTCGAACCAGGTGCCCGCGGGGCCTTACGGCGGGTACGGCTACGCGCAGCCGGGCGAGACGGGCGCGGTGTGGGCGCCGGTCATGGAGAAGGCCTTCGCCTGGTTCCGCGACGGATCGAATACCTACGCGTCCATTGCCGCGGGCTGGATGAGCGAGGCGTACCAGGCGCTGGGCGTGACGTGGGTGGACTTCTGGATCGGCGCCAACGAGAGCTCCTTCTACAGCATCGTGTCATTGAGCCTGAGCAGCGGCCTGGCGGTGACGCTGGCGACGACGGTGAACCCGCCGAGCCTGGTGGGCAACCACGCCTACACGCTGGTCTCCGCCACGATGGTGAACGGCGCGGGCCAGTACGTGGTGCGCAACCCCTGGGGCATCTCGGGCACCAGCATCGAGGACTCCGAGGGCTTCGCCGTGCTCACCTACAGCGACATCACCAAGAACTTCGTCCTCGGCACGCGCGCGGCGTAGAGCCTGTCCCGGTTCACGCCCGGGACAGGTTCTCCTTCTTGATGAGCAGCTCCAGCGTGGAGGCCACGGCGTCCACCTCCCTCGCGGTCATGTCGTTGAAGAAGGGCAGCGCGATCGTGCGCTGCGACACCGATTCCGCGATGGGGAACATGCCGGGGCGGAAGCCGAACCGCTCCCGGTAGAAGGGCTGGAGGTGGATGCAGGGGAAGTAGTCGCTGGCCCCGATGTCGTTGGCGCGCAGGCCGCGGATGATCCGGTCGCGCTCCTCGCCCGTGTAGCTCGGATCGAGCCGCACGACGTACACGAACCAGCTCATCTCCGACGCCGGGTCCACCGTGGGCAGGATCAGGTGCGAGTGCCCGCCGAGGCGGTCCAGGTACATCTGCGCGACGTTCTGACGCTTCTTGATGATCTCGTCGAGGCGGCGCATCTGCGCCACGCCGATCGCGGCGTTGACCTCGCTCATCCGGTAGTTGTACCCGAGGCGCTCGTGCTGCAGCCACGAGCCCTTGGTGCCGGGGCCGTCCTGACGGAAGCCCAGCGCGCGCCCCTGATTGCGCAGCGAGCGGCACATCTCCGCGAGGCGCTGGTCGTCGGTGACGATCATGCCGCCCTCGCCGGTGGTGATCTGCTTGTTGGGGTAGAAGCCGAAGACGCCGACGCGCCCGAAGTGGCCCGCCGGGCGGCCCTTGTGGGTCGCGCCCAGCGCTTCGCAGCAGTCCTCGATCAACGGAATCTCGTGGCGCGCCGCGATCGCCGCGTAGGCGTCCATGTGCATCGGGTTGCCGAAGGTCTCCACCGCGAGGATGGCGCGGGTGCGGGGCGTGATCGCCGCCTCCACCGCGCGCGGGTCCATGTTCAGGCTCTTGGGGCAGATGTCCACGAAGACCGGCTTGGCCCCGCACATCAGGATGACGTTCGACGACGCGATGAAGGAGAAGGGCGTCGTGATGATCTCGTCACCGGGCCGGATGTTCAGCGCGAGCAACGCAAGATGCAGGCCGCACGTCCCCGAGGAGACCGCCACGCCGTACTGGCAGTCGGCACGCGTCGCCACCAACGTCTCAAACTGCTCGGTGACCGGGCCCAGGGCCAATCGCCCGGAGCGCAGCACGCTCAGGACAAGCTGCTCTTCCAGCTCGGAGATGTCGGGCCGTGACAGCGGGATTTCAATGGCGGACATGCCGCAAGCGTAGGACCAGCCGGCGCACCTCCCCCGCGGCAACCCGCGGGGGAGGTGCTGGCCGTGCTCCCGCCACCGGCCCTTACAGGCCCGAGGCGTTGCGCACGATCTGCCGGCTGAGGGAGTCGATCAGCTCCATCAGGGTGCAGCCGGCGTGGTTGGGCGCCAGGTCCGCCGAAAGAGTGTCCTTTTTCGGCAGGTCGCGCTCCACGCGCCGGTGCGCGGTGATGACCGTCGAATGGTTGCCGCGGCCCATCGCTCGCGCGATCTCCGGGAAGCTCAGCGTCGTGAGCTTGCGGCAGATGAAGCTCGTCACCGACCGCGCCAGCACCACCCGCGGGTGCCGCCCCTTGCCCATGAAGTCGGAGATGTCCACGGCCAGCGCGCGGCAGACCTCCGCCACGATCGTGGACGCCGCGATCGGACGACGCGGCCGCAGCGCCGGCGCGGGGCCGCTGTCGCGCGTCTCCTCCGACGTCAGGCCCAGCGCCCGGCGGACCAGCCCCACGCCGATCACGTCCCCACCGTTGCTCTCGGGGAAGAGCCGGTGCACCGCCTCGACCTGCACGAGCATCCCTTCCAGCTCGCGCACCGAGCCGCCGAAGCCGCCCAGCGAGCCGATGGAGCGGATGCTCCGCTCGCACAGCAGCTTGAGAGCCGCCTCGTCCAGGCGCAGGCCCCGCGCCTCGGCCAGGTGGCGCAGCAGGCGCGGCCGCAGCTCCTCGTCCGGCGTCTCGATCTTCACCACCGCCCCGGCCATGAAGCGGGAGATGAGCTTGTCGCTCACCTTGCGGATCTCGCGCGGGTGCTCGTCGCTGGCCAGCACCAGCCGCGCCCCGTCCATGCCGATGCAGTCGAGCGTGTAAAGCAGCTCGAGCTGCGTCTGCTCCTTACTGGAGAGGAAGTGCACGTCGTCGATGCACAGCAGGTCCACCTTGCGGTAGGTCTTGCGGAACGCATCGACCTTGGAGGTGCGCACCGCGGCGATGAACTCGTTGGTGAAGGCCTCCGCGGTGGTGTACTTCACATTCGCGCCGGGCCGCCGCTCCGCGAAGCGCGCCGCGATCGCGTTGAGCAGGTGCGTCTTGCCCAGACCGCAGGTGCCGTGGATGAACAGCGGCGCGGCGGGACCTTCCTCCTCCGCCGTGCGCACGGCCGCGGCGTAGGCGAGCTTGTTCGACGCCCCGACGATGAAGTTCTCGAAGCGGTACCGCGCCAGCGGCTTGGGCGGGATGCGGTGGCGCGTCTGAGGCTTCACGACCGGCGCGGGCGCCGGCTTGGTGTCGAAAGCCGAGCGGTCCACCTGGAAGGCGACCTGCACGTCGCCGTCACCCTCCGCCTCCGCCGCGGCGCGCCGCAGGCTCTCGCCGAACTGCGTGCTGAGCATCCGCGCGGACAGGCCGGAGGCGACCGTGACCTCCAGCCGGTTGTTCTTCAACGAAAGGAGCGTCTGGCCGGAGAAGTAGCGTTCGATCTTCTCGTGGCCAAGGTCCATCTCCAGCCGCTTCCACACCTGCTCAAGCCGATCGTTCTCAAGCCGATCGCTGCCTTGGGCGTGGCGGG
>Ga0065721_10051523_pt1 | contig 14363 bp, 7 predicted proteins | sample Mesricmetagenome_FD_59108 | JGI IMG/M metagenome (GOLD analysis project Ga0065721, IMG submission 59108) | Mesophilic microbial community from rice straw/compost enrichment Sample: eDNA_1 v2 (version 2) | ecosystem: Engineered > Solid waste > Grass > Composting > Bioreactor | place: USA: Davis... | reverse complement strand
AGCGCGGCCGGGGCCGGCGGTTTCGGCCCCGAAGCGCTGACGCCCGCGCCGGGCGAGAGCGGCCTCGTGCTGGCCGCCTCGCGCTCCGGCGCGCTGTATGCGATCGACGCCGCTGCGGGCTCGATCGCGTACAGCTTCAAGGGCGCCGCGGCCGAAGGCGGCGCCGTGCAACTCGGCGGCGGACGCGTGGCGTATGGGTCCGCCGGCCAGCTGATCGCTGCGGGCCCGTCCCGTCCCGTCGCGATTACGTATCCGTCCGCCTCGCTTAAGGTGCCGATGGGCACCCGTCTTGCGCTCGCGGACAAGCTGAAGGTGTCGGTCAAGGTGAAGCTGGCTTACCGGACCGACAACGCCAAGATCGCGAAGGTGAATGCGGAAGGCGTCGTTACGCCGGTTGCCAAGGGCAAAGCGAACGTGTACGTCGACGTCGCCTCGGCGGGCTACAAAGGGACGCTGAAGCTGCCGGTCGAGGTGACGGCCGCCGCCGCGCTGAAACCGAAGCATGCGCTGCAGCAAGTGACCGTCGGCGGCCGGACGTTCTCGGTGCAGACGGTGACGATCCCGAAAGGGATGCCGGTTACGCTCGGCAAAGCATACCGCCAAGTCGGCTCCGCTCAAAGCCTGGAAGGCATCGCCAAGGCGTACGGAGCGGAAGCGGCGATTAACGGCACCTTTTTCTCCGCTTATGACGGCAATCCGGAACCTTACGGCATGATGATGTCGAACGGGAACCTGGATTTTGTCGGCAATACGGGGACAACGATCGGCTTCACATCCGACGGCGAGGCGATGATGGACACGCTGCGCGTCCGCATTTTCGGCGGGGTTGACGGCTCGTCCAACAACTGGTACGTCTATTTCGTCAACAAGGTGCCCGCCAAGGGGGCAAATTCGGCGGTCATGTTTACGCCGGCCAAAGGCCCCAAGCTCGGCTTCGGCTACGGCAAGTCGGTCACGGTGCGCGGCGGCGTCGTTACGGCCAAGGGCAGCAACGTAAACGCAAGCATTCCATCTGACGGTTACGTGCTGGTGTTTACGGGCTCCGAAGAAAAGCTGGCCGACCGGTTTAAGATCGGAGCGAAGGTGCATTATACGGTCGATACGAAAAATTTGAGCGGCAAAACGGTCGACTGGTCGCGCGTCACGACGGCGGTCGGAGCGGGACCGCGACTGGTTAAGGACGGCCAATTGGCGCTTAACGCCAAAGCAGAAGGCTTTACCGAGTCCAAAATATTGACGGCTTCGGCGGCCAGAAGCGGCATTATGATCAAGAAGGACGGTTCGGTCGTACTGGCGACGGTGCCTGCGGCCACGATGAAGCAGTGGGGCTATATCATGATCAAGCTTGGAGCGCGTCAGGCCATGAATTTGGACGGCGGCGCGTCATCGGGACTATACGCGAACGGCAAGCTTATTACGGCTCCGGGACGTTCGATCAGCAACGCCCTCGTGTTCGGCAACCAGCTAAAATGGTAACCTCCTTAACCATTGCGGGCCTTAACTAATAACGTCATAAAAAACGGTTAACAGTTGTTAATCGTTTTTTTCTTTTGACCCGGCAGGGCAATAGATGATTGGAAGTGTTGGGTGTGCTGAAGCTTATGTAAGTGCCAAAGTCAGCCTTGCAGTACTGCGGACAGTCCCGTCGGAGCGCTGTAAGTACCAAAATCAGCCTTGCAGCTGCGGGTGGGGGGGCGGTAGCGAGTGGCGTCGGCGAGTGGCGCGGCAGCGAGTGGCGTCGGCGGAGGGCGGCGACGAGGGGCACTGCAGCCGCGCGCCGCCGAGGCTTGGTGAAAGCGGGACAGGCGGTATATACTATAGCTACTTATACGAGACTCGCGTGGCATGGGGGGAAGAGCATGGGAGCTTCCGATTATTGCAAGGTACTGATTGTGGACGACGAGCCGCTTATTCGGCAGGGGATTAAACACTTTATGAACTGGGAGCAGGAAGGCTTTCATATCGTCGGCGAAGCGTCGAACGGACAGGAGGCGCTGGAGCGGATCGAGGAATTGAGGCCGCATATCGTGTTGACCGACATCGTGATGCCGGTTATGGACGGAGAGGAGCTGGCGAAGCGGATCAAGCGGCAATATCCCGAAATCGAGGTGGTCGTGCTCAGCAGCTTCGGTCAGTTCGATTATGTCCGGTCGACGTTTCAGAGCGGGGTGGCGGACTATATTTTGAAGCCGAAGCTCGACATTCAGCATTTGCTGGCCGTGCTGAAGATGACGGCGGACAAAATTCCGGGGCTGCGCGGCTACGGAGCCGCTTCCGGCCGGCAGCCCAGCGCGGGGCGGCTGCTCGAGCGGCTGCTGTCCGGCTATGCCCCGGACGCCAGCCCGGAGGAGCTGCGGGCCGTATTTCCGCATGCCGCCTTTCGGCTGGCCGGAGCGGCTTTGCTCGGGCGCGGCGGCGGTGCGGAGCTGACGCGCCTGCTCGCGGAGCAGCTGCGAAGCGAGCTGCCCGACGCGGCGCTGGTCGAGCTGCCGCCGGAATCGCGCGCAGCCGCGCTGCTGGTCAACGCGGACCGCGATTCGCTGGAGCGGCTGAATCTATGGGCGAGATCGGCAGCCGCGAAGCTGCAAGCGGGCGGGCATCCCTTGCCGGTCTTGCTCGGCGGCACGTTCGAAGAGGTGCAGTCGCTCGGCGGCATGTACCGCGAGGCGTTTCTTAGATTGGCGGATTACGCCTATTTTATGCCGGACAAGACGGTACTTATGGAGAGTTTGCTGCCGGAACCGGCTCCGGAGCCGGAAACGTTCCCGCTCAACCGGTTTACGGAGGAGTTCAAGCGCGGACGGTTCCGGGAGGCGCTGGACGGTTTGCGGGCGCATGCGGCCAAGCTGGCTGCCTGTTATACGACGAGCGTGTTCGAATTCAAGTCGTTTTTGGGCAATTTGATTTTTAACGCGACGGTGCTCCTGGGTAATATGGGGTACGACGTCAAAAAGCTGGACGCGGCCAAATACGGCTATTTCAAATCCGTCGAAGACAGCGGAGCGGCGAAGGAGGCGCTGGACATCCTCGATGAGTTCATCGCCGAAGCGGAACGGTGCATCGCGGACAAGGAGAAGCAGGCGGGGACGGGCGGCGCCAATATGCAGAAGCTGCTCGACTATATCCATGAGCATTACGCCGAGCCGCTCAGTTTAAGCGAAATGGCGAAACATTTTCATTTCAACCCCTCCTATCTGTCCAGCTATTTCTCCTCCCACAACGAGGAAGGTTTCGTCGAATATTTGCACAAGGTCAGGACGGAGAAGGCGGAGGAGCTGCTGCGGCGCGGCGATGCGCCGATTTCGGAAATTAGCGGCATGGTCGGCTATTCGGACCACAGCTATTTCTGCAAAGTGTTCAAGAAGCAGACCGGCCTCTCGCCGAGCCGCTACCGCCGGGAATACCGAAACAAAGGAACGGGGCGCCAGTCAACATGAGAAAATGGTTCGATCGGTTCAAATACAACGGCTTGTTCGTCAAAATGTTTATTATTATGGTCATCAGCATCGTATCCGTCGCGATTATCGCCACCTGGACGACGATCAAAACGTCGGAGCGCGTCTTCTTTCAGACGTTCAGCATTACCAACTCGAAGGTCATCAATCAAATTACGAATAATATCGAAGCGTTCAATTACGCGATTGTCATCGCCTCCAACAACGTGCTGCAGAGCGGCACGATCCGCGGCTTTCTGTCCGAGGGAGAGGGAGATTCTCTCTCCAACTTCAAAACCTACTACAACATGACCCAGCAGGTAAAGAGGATCCATTCGGGCCTCGACGCTTATGATGTCAGCATTATGATCAGCGGAATCAACGGCCGCAGCCATGCGACGGACCGGGCAATTTGGCCGATATCGGACGAGGCGCTGCGCCAGCATGCCGTTACGCTTCGCACGCAGGCGGAGCCGCGCCGGCTGCAATATCATTACGATTCCGCCGCAGGAATCGACAGTCCCGATGCGGGACCGGTCATTGTCGCCTCCAAGGCGCTGCTGGACCGGACGACCGACAAAGTTTACGGCACGCTGTACATTCCGATCCGGGAGCGGGATTTCAGGCCGTTCTATGAAAGCTTTACGAGCCTGGGCAACGATGTGGCCGTGCTGAGCGGCGACGGGGTCATTCTGTCGTCCAACCGCGCGGAGTGGATCGGCCAGCTGTCGCCCGATTTGCTTGGCTACGCCACAGAGATGGAAGCGGGGACGCTGCCCTATATGGAAGCAGAGTTTATGGACAAAAGCCAGGTCATCCTGTCCAACTACATGCCGCAGCTCGATTTGTACATCGTCAATATAATCGACAAAGAGACGGCGATCGGCACGCTGACGGACACGGAGGCGATCTTCCTGACGGTGACGCTCATCATCGCCGGAGCCGTCATTATCGTATTCGTCATCTCGAGGCGCATGACCAAATCGCTTACCCGCCTGGTAAAGCAAATTTCGACCATATCCAAATACGAATTCGACCACAAGGTGACCGTCGGAGGCAGCTACGAAACGCGTCAGCTGGCGCAAGCGTTCAACTCGATGATGGACGAGCTCCAGGTGTACGTCGGTCAGCTTCTGGAGACGCAGAAGGGGCAGCGGAACGCGGAGCTCGAGGCGCTGCAGCAGCAGATCAACCCCCACTTTTTGTACAATACGCTTGCCTCGGTCAAATTTATGGTTCAGCAGGACAGCAAGGAGAAGGCGGCCGAGACGATCAATGCGCTTATTTCGCTTCTCCAAAATTCCATCGGCAACGTCAGCGCAACGATTCCGCTCAGCCAGGAGCTGGTCAATTTGCGCAACTACGACTTCATCAATCATGTCCGTTACGGCGACCGGATCAAGATGAGTTATTTTGTCGCGCCGGACTGTATGGGCTGCCACGTTCCGAAGCTGATTATCCAGCCTTTTATTGAAAATGCCTTTTTCCACGGATTCAACCGGAAAAGAGAGGGCAATATATATTTCATGGCGGCCAAGGAAGGCGGCGCCCTCATTTGCGAAATTGCGGATAACGGGGACGGCTTCGACCGCGGGGAGCTGGGCGAGGATCAGCTGCCCGTCGGCAAGGACAGCAAACGACAATTGTTTGCGGGCATCGGGGTCAAGAACGTTCACGACCGGATCCGGCTGCTGTACGGGGAATCGTACGGCGTGACCATCACCAGCGAGCCGGGCCAAGGAACGCAGGTCAAAATTCGGCTTCCGGTTATAGAAGACTAAAGATTTTCCCAATATCCAAAAATCGTGCAAACGGTTCGGGGCCCGCGCCCGTCAACCCGCAACAATCCGACAAATGGTCGCAAATATTATCCTAACGCCGTGAATATTTACGATGCTAAGATTTAGGTGTAGGCATGAAGCGCTTACAGGTCAATAAACAGATAAACGGAGGTCTTGACATGAAGAAAATGATCGCGGCGCTCCTCGCGGGGATGCTCATGCTGACCGCTTGCGGCGCCAACGACAACGCGGGCACGGGCACGGGCAATGCCGGCGGCAATGCGGGCAACGGGGGAGCGGCAAGCAAAATTACGGTATGGGCGTGGGACCCTAACTTTAACATCAAAACGATGAATTTGGCGAAGGAAGCGTACGCTGCGGAAAATCAGAACGTGCAAATCGATATTATCGAAAACGCGCAAAACGATATCGTCCAAAAGCTGAATACGGGACTCAGCTCCGGCACGACGAAAGGTCTGCCGAACATCGTCCTGATCGAGGACTATCGCGCGCAAAGCTTCCTGCAGGCGTATCCGGACATGTTCCATCCGCTTACCGGATCGTTCAAGACGGAAGACTTCGCAGACTACAAGCTGGGACCGACAAGCTTTAACGGCGAGCAATACGGATTGCCGTTCGACTCCGGCGTAACGGGCGTCTACGTCAGAACCGACTACCTGGAGCAAGCCGGCTACTCGGTGGAAGACATGCAGGACATTACTTGGGATCAATATATCGAGATCGGCAAAGCGGTCAAGGAAAAGACGGGCAAGGATTGGCTGTCGCTCGATCCGAACGATCTCGGCATTCTGCGCGTCATGATCCAGTCCGCAGGAGCCTGGTACTTGAAGGAAGACGGCAAAACGGCCGATCTGGCCGGCAACGCCGCTTTGAAGGAAGCTTTCGAAACGTACAAAAAGATGATGGATGCCAATATTGTCAAAATTCATTCCGACTGGAGCCAGTTCGTGGCGAACTACAACAGCGGCGCTGCCGCTTCCGTTCCGACGGGCAACTGGTTTACGCCTTCCATTACGGCGGCGGCCGACCAAGCCGGCAAATGGGCGATCGTGCCTCTGCCCAAGCTGACGAACAATCCGAACTCCGTCCATGCGTCCAACCTCGGCGGCAGCTCGTGGTACGTGCTGAACGTCGACGGCAAGGAAGAAGCGGCGAAGTTCCTGGCGGCAACGCTCGGCTCGAACGTCGATCTGTATCAGAAGCTGGTGACGGAAATAGGCGCGATCGGCACTTACAAGCCGGCGGCCGAGGGCGAAGCTTACAAAGCGGCCAGCGAATTTTTCGGCGGCCAGGAAATCGTCCAGGACTTTGCGAGATGGACGGCTGAAATTCCGAACGTCAACTACGGCATGCACACTTACGCGATCGAGGACATTCTGATCGTCGAGATGCAAAATTACCTGAACGGCAAAGCGATCGACCAGGTGCTGGCGGACGCTCAGAAACAAGCGGATTCGCAAATCAAATAACGAAGACTTGAAGGGAACCTTGGACATCCGCTTGCTGGCGAAGACGAAGTGGCAAGCGGGGTCCAAGGTTTTTCAATACGGATGCAAGGAGGAGCGGCCATGAACATTAAGGCGAGACAAAGCGCGATCAGCTGGTCGTTTATCGCCATCGCGGTCGTCATGATCTGCGTATTTTATTTTTACCCCATGATTCAGGCTCTAATGATGTCGTTCCAGTCCGGAACGGGGACGAATCTGTCGTTTACCGGCTTTGACAATTACGTGCGGCTGCTGTCGGACTCCACGTTCAAGACGGCGCTGACCAATACGTTTATATATCTCATCGTGCAAGTGCCGATCATGATCGTGCTGGCCATGTTTATATCGGTGCTGCTGAACGACAAAAATTTAAAGCTGAAAGGCTTCTTTCGTACGGCGATCTTTTTGCCGGCGGTGACGTCGCTGGTCGCTTATTCGGTCATATTCAAATATTTGTTCGGTCCCGACGGACTGATCAACCTGATGCTGCTCAAGCTGCATGTGATCAGCGCGCCGATCCAGTGGATCACCGATCCGTTCTGGGCAAAAGTTACGATTATTATCGCCATCACCTGGCGCTGGACGGGCTACAACATGATCTTCTACCTGTCCGCCCTGCAAAATATCGACAACTCGATCTACGAGGCGGCCCGCATTGACGGCGCATCCGCCTTCCGGCAGTTTACGAGCATTACGGTGCCGCTGCTGAAGCCGATCATTTTGTTCACGTCCATCACTTCGACGATCGGCACGCTGCAGCTGTTCGACGAAGTAATGAACATCACAAAAGGCGGCCCGGGCAACGCTACGATGACGCTGTCGCAATACATTTACAATCTGTCGTTCAAGTATACGCCGGACTTCGGCTATGCCGCGACCGTATCGTACGCGATCGTGATCCTGATCGTCATCTTCTCCATCCTACAGTTCAAATTGGCAGGTGATAAGAATGGCTAAGGCGAAACGAGTCTTTACTTACGTCTTCCTGAGCGCCGCGGCGATCGTCTCGATCTTCCCGTTTCTATGGATGATCGTCAGCGCGACGAACCGTTCCATCGACGTGACGCAGGGCAAGCTGCTGCCCGGTCCTTATTTGTTCGAAAATTTGACCAAGGCGTTCGACACGATCGACATCGTGCCCGCTTTGCTGAATTCCGCCAAAATTTCGATTACGACAACGCTGCTCGCCATGCTTATTTCGTCGCTGGCCGGCTACGGCTTTGAAATTTTTCGCAGCAGGGCGAAGGACGTCGTATTCAGCATTTTGCTGCTGTCGATGATGATTCCGTTCGCCGCGCTGATGGTGCCGTTGTACCGCATGTTCGGCGGCATCTCGCAAACGATGCCGTTTATCGGGATCGATACGATGTCATCGGTCATTCTTCCGACGGTCGTGACGGCATTTTTGATTTTCTTTTTCCGCCAGAGCACGAAGATGTTTCCGAAGGACATGCTGGAAGCGGGAAGAATCGACGGGCTGAGCGAGCTGGGCGTCTTTTTCCGGATTTACGTGCCGACAATGAAGACGACTTATGCCGCCGCCGCCATCATTACGTTTATGTCCAGCTGGAACAACTATTTGTGGCCGCTCGTCGTGCTGCAATCGCCGGAAAAACGGACGATTCCGCTGCTCATCTCCAACCTGGGCTCGAGCTATTCGCCGGATTACGGCGTCATTATGACGGTCATTCTGATCGCGACGCTGCCGACGGCGCTCGTATTTTTCCTGATGCAAAAGCATTTTGTGGCCGGCATGACCGGCTCGGTGAAGTAAAAGGAACTTGCGGCCGGCAGGGGCCCGGCCTCTGCCAGGCAGCTCTTCCGCTTCTTCGGCTTATGCGACGACAGCCTCTAAGAGGCGTTTTTGCCGAAAAGGCCGCTTGCCATATTTAAACGGAAATCAGAGCGCTTATTTGATCGATCTTTGGCAAAATTGTGCCTTAGGCGGGCAAAGGCGCTCAGTGCCGTTAGAAATACGATGGCCTTTTTTTGTTTCACTAACGTCACTGATTCCATTAGAAAGATCCTTAGTCTCGTTCAGGAAGACGGGCGGGAAAAAGCAGTGTTATTATCACGATCAAAGAAAGAAGGAGTGTTCGACTTGATTCAAGCGCAGAAGCCCAGCCTGGATTGGCTGAGCGACGTTCGGGTGTATGCCGTCAACCGTTTGCCGGCGCATTCCGACCATGTCTATTACGGTACGACGGAAGAAGCGGCGCGGAGGGCGCCGATGGCGATGCGCCACAGTCTGAACGGGATGTGGAAGTTTCAGTATTCTCCCAACCCCGCCAGCCGGCCGGCCGAGTTTTATAAGCCGTCGTTCAGCTGCAAGGGCTGGGGCGACATCGAAGTGCCGGGCCATATCCAGACGCAGGGCCACGGCCAAATGCAGTACGTCAATACGATGTATCCGTGGGATGGGCATGAGGAGCTTCGTCCGCCTCAAATCTCGCAGGACGACAACGCGGTCGGCAGCTATGCCTGTTATTTCGAAGTGCCGGACGCGATGCGGGGCAAGCCGCTTCATATCTCGTTTCAAGGCGTAGAGACGGCATTTTACGTATGGCTGAACGGACAGTTTGTCGGCTACGGTGAGGACAGCTTTACCCCGTCGGAATTCGAGCTGACGCCTTACGTTCGCGACGGCGAGAACAAGCTGGCGGTGGAGGTGTATCAGCGCAGCACGGGGGCTTGGCTGGAGGACCAGGACTTTTGGCGGTTTTCCGGGATTTTTCGCGAAGTATACCTGTATACGGTGCCGGATATTCACGTTTACGATCTCGATGTGCGCGCTGAGCTGGCCCCTTCTCTCAAGGAAGGCTCTCTGGAAGCGAAGCTGACATTCCGCGGGCAGCCTCCGGCAGGAGCGACAGCGGTGTTGACGCTGAGCGACGCGAAGGGCGTCCGGGTCGCTTCCGCTTCCGTCGGGCTGGACGGTCTGCCGCAAGCGGGGACGGCCGGGGTTGGCGATGGGCAGGGAGAGGCCCGCGCCGCATTCGGTGCCGCGTCTGTTGGCGACGGTAACGGCAAGGCGGCCGGCCATGCGGCGCCGTCGGCTGAGGCCGGCTTCTGTCGCGCCTCGCTGCGGCTGGACGTCAGGGAGCCGGAGCTGTGGAGCGCCGAGAGGCCGTATTTGTACGACGCCCTGATCGAGGTTTACGATGCCGCCGGCGTTGTCGTGGAAGCCATTCCGAGCCGCGTCGGCTTCCGCCGGTTTGAAATGAAGGATAAGATCATGACGCTCAACGGCAAGCGGATCGTGTTCAAGGGCGTCAACCGCCACGAGTTCCATCCTCGGAGAGGGCGCGCCATAACGAAGGAAGACATGCTGTGGGATATCCGGACGCTGAAGCGCAACAATATGAACGCGGTGCGCACGTCGCATTATCCGAACCAGAGTTTGTGGTACGAGCTTTGCGACGAGTACGGCATTTATGTCATCGATGAAATGAACCTGGAGACGCACGGATCGTGGCAAAAGATGGGCGCCGTCGAGCCGTCCTGGAACATTCCCGGCAGCAAGCCGGAATGGCAGGACATCGTCATGGACCGCGCGGTCTCGATGTATGAGCGTGACAAAAACCATCCGTCGATTCTGATCTGGTCGCTCGGCAACGAATCCTACGTCGGTGACGTGCTCGTGAACGTCGCCCGATACTTCCGTTCCGCAGATGGCGGGCGGCTCGTCCATTACGAGGGAGTCTTCTACGACCGGACCTTTACCGAAGCCAGCGACATGGAAAGCCGCATGTACGCAAAGCCGGCCGATATCGAGCAATATCTCAATAACGATCCGGACAAGCCTTATATTAGCTGCGAATACATGCACGCGATGGGCAACTCGCTCGGCGGAATGAAGAAGTATACCGATCTGGAACGCAAATATCCGATGTACCAGGGCGGCTTCATCTGGGATTACATCGATCAGTCGGTCTACAAGAAAGACCGTTACGGCAAGGAATATCTCGCATACGGCGGAGATTTCGGGGATCGCCCGACGGATTACGGCTTCTGCACGAACGGCCTCGTCTACGCGGACCGGCGGTTGTCGCCGAAAATGCAGGAGGTCAAGTTTCTGTACCAGAATGTAAAGCTGTTGCCGGACCGGAACGGCTTGACTGTGCGGAACGAAAATCTTTTTGTCGACACGTCGCATCTGGAGCTGGTGTATACGCTGTCGACCGACGGCCGGCTGCTTGAACGGAAAGTATTGGACGACGTTGTCCCGCCGGGAGAGGAACGGTTGATTCCCGTGGAGCTGGGAGGGGACGGCCTGCAGCCGGGCGAATATGTGCTGGAAGCTTCCTTGCGGCTGAAGGAGGCGGCATTGTGGGCGGAAGCGGGCTACGAGGTCGCCTTTGGGCAACATATATTTACGGTTGAGGCTGCGGCCGGCGATGGAGCGGCGGCGGTGAACGCGGCTGCCGATGCGGCGGCGGCCATGCCAAGTGCGAAGGTTTCCGGCGAAGCGGCATCGGGCATGAAGGGTGCGGATGCAGCTGTCGATGCACTAGCGGCCGTGCCAAGTACTAACGTTTCCGGCGAAGCGGCATCGGGTATGAAGGGTGCGGATGCAGCTGTCGATGCACTATCGGCCGTGCCAAGTGCTAACGTTTCCAGCGAAGCGGCATCGGGTATGGAAGGGGCGAAAACAGCTGTCGATGCTTCCGGCGGCGGCACCGGACTCAGAGTCGTCCACGGAGACGTCAACATCGGGGTCAAAGGACTCGGCTTCAGCGCCATGTTCTCCAAGCAGGCGATGACGTTGATCTCCCTTAACTATTCCGGCCGGGAAATGATCGCTTCCCCGCCGTTTCCGCTGTTCTGGCGCGCCACAACCGACAACGATCGCGGATTCATGCACGGCTTCGACGCCGGCGTCTGGTTCGCGGCAAGCTTGACGCGGCAAGGCTTGCTCGTCGACGTGACGGAAGACGGAGCGGACAGCGTGACGGTTACGTACCGTTACCGCTTCTCGATCAGCGAGGAAGCGGGCGTGACGGTCGCCTATACGGTGCGCGCCGACGGCAGCATCCGAGTGTCCGCCCGGTACAAAGGCGCGGCGGGGCTTCCGAAGCTTCCGATCTTCGCCTTGTCGTTCAAGGTTCCGGCCGATTACGACCAGCTCGACTGGTACGCGCTCGGACCGGAGGAAAATTACGTCGATCGCGCAAACGGAGCGAGGCTGTGCGAGTTCGGCGGCAAGGCGGCCGATCAGGTCGCCGGTTATGTCATGCCGCAGGAATCCGGCAACCGCACCGGCGTGCGCCGGGTGAGCGTGACGGACGCCATGGGCAGAGGCATTCGCATCAAGGCCGACGGCGAACCGGTCGAATGCGGCATCTCGCCTTACACGGCGTTCGAGCTGGAAAGCGCCCAGCACGTGTACGAGCTGCCGCCCGTTCACTATACGGTCGTCACCGTGGCGGGCCGCCAAATGGGCGTCGGAGGGGACGACAGCTGGGGCGCTCCCGTACACGAGGAGTTCACCATACCGGGAGACCGGGATTTGTCCTTCTCGTTTGTGATCGAGAAGGTGTAAATGCAGCAATGTTAATGCGTTAACGCTTTTTGAAGACCCGAACTTGCCGACTGGCGTTTTGTCCGCGCGGCAACGGTTCGGGTCTTTGAGCTGCCTGAGTGTACTAGACCTTGGAGTGTGGTTTGTATCGTTCCAATGGAGCAGTAATTTCACGAACGGACTTAGTGCGGAGTGAGACTAGGCTTGCCAAGGGCTTACAACTGGAGTGCCAAGAATACCCATAGTTACCCCGGGAATGCCTCTGGAGCTCCTAGTGCCTCTAGTTGCCCTAGGATTGCTCCAGGTTGCCCCTGCCCCTGCCCCTGCCCCTGCCCCTGCAGATTTGCAACGAACCTCAGCGAGCTTATTCGACCTGAAATGGGCCATTTACAATTTTAACGAACGTGAACGAGCTAATTTGTCCCCCAAAGGCTGCATCTCGTTCGAAAACCGGTTAATAGCGTCGATGTGATTCGTTACATTTTCAGAACTTTGATTTTATCGCGATTAACGATTGTCAGGTTCGTCAGATTCGTCGGCGGTCCGCCGAGTCAAGTCGCCGTAAATTAGCTGATCAAAGGCGGTTGACAATAAACCTGAGAAACATTATCATTATAGATGTTATTGATAATTGTTATCAACATGGACGGCATGGCCGTCATCGTTGCATTCCGATATATAACAATGCGATTAGAGCGTCACAATAATAAAAAGCAAAGCGCAAGCGGCGGAAGGAGCGTGCAGTTGATGATTCGGTTAGTAACGTCCGAGCTCGACATTTCCTATGACGACAGGCTGATCGTCCAAAATTTGAACATTGCCATCCCGCAAGGGAAAATTACGGCGCTTGTCGGTTCCAACGGTTCCGGCAAATCGACGATTCTGAAGACAATGGCCCGCATTATGAATCCGGCCAAGGGCAAGGTGCTGCTGGACGGCAAGTCCATTCACAAGCAGTCCACCAAGGAAGTGGCGAAGCAGCTCGCCATTTTGCCTCAGAATCCGACCGCTCCGGACGGGCTGACGGTGGCGGAGCTTGTATCGTACGGACGTTTCCCGTATCAGAAAGGCTTCGGCACCCTGACGAAAGAAGACCGGAACATCGTGCAATGGGCGATTGATGCGACGGGAATGAGCGAGTTTGCCGACAGACCTGTCGACCAGTTGTCCGGCGGTCAGCGCCAGCGGGCATGGATTGCGATGGCGCTTGCCCAGGAGACGGACATTTTGTTCCTTGACGAGCCGACCACGTTCCTCGACATGGCGCATCAGCTCGAGGTGCTTCATTTGCTACAGAAGCTTAACGAGATGAATAACCGAACCATCGTCATGGTCGTCCATGACTTGAACCACGCTTCCCGCTACGCCCATCACATGATCGCCATCAAAAAAGGCGTCGTCATCGGCGAAGGAACGCCGCTTGAAGTCATTACGCCCGAAATTATGCGAGAAGTGTTCAACATCGAAGCCGATATCGTGCCGGATCCGCGCACGGGTTTGCCGCTTTGCCTGCCGTTTGCGCTATCGGCCATTCCGGCGGCGGACCGGGTAATGAAAGATCAGCCGGTTCAAGAAGCCAAGCTTGCGGCGGCAGGCGCGTAACGCCGAATACGCCGATCGTCGAAGCCGCATGTTCGCCAATGAGCGGGCATCGCGGCTTTGTTACAGAGAAGGTATAAGTTTCACCTATTATCGTGCTTATATGTCAACAAGAAACGTAAGCTTCCTCAGAAGGACGGCGTTAACCGTTTACGCTTGTCGCTTATGTGAGCCGCTTGATTGCACCCGCTCGAATGCATGTTATCTGTGCCGATTGCCAGTATGCGTGATTGCGTTGCGGCATTGGCGAGCCTTAATTTGGAACAAAATTTTTTAAAAAGGCACTTGCATTTAGATGTCCGGCATGATATATTATTACTTGTCGCTGCGATGCAGAGTTTGCAAAAACGGCGGCGAAAAAGTGAAATGCGGAAGTGGCTCAGCGGTAGAGCATCGCCTTGCCAAGGCGAGGGTCGCGGGTTCGATTCCCGTCTTCCGCTCCATAATGTGTGCCCTTAGCTCAGCTGGATAGAGCGTTTGACTACGAATCAAAAGGTCAGGAGTTCGAATCTCTTAGGGC
>Ga0065721_10051522_pt1 | contig 14365 bp, 13 predicted proteins | sample Mesricmetagenome_FD_59108 | JGI IMG/M metagenome (GOLD analysis project Ga0065721, IMG submission 59108) | Mesophilic microbial community from rice straw/compost enrichment Sample: eDNA_1 v2 (version 2) | ecosystem: Engineered > Solid waste > Grass > Composting > Bioreactor | place: USA: Davis... | reverse complement strand
TGGCGACATTTCCCCGTCGACGGCCGCCGATTCCTGCCTTCCGCGGCACAGAATCTCGGCCCTTGTGCGGCGCCCGTGGTACATTCGCCGCCTTGGCCGATGGCCGGGCCTGCCACCTGCGCGCGCGTGCGCCATATCACTTCGCGATGCGCCAGGCCGCGGCCTTATCCGAAAGGAGCGTTTTGATGAGCTGGTTGGATAAACTCCTGCCCCCCAAGATTCAACAGACCGACCCCTCGTCCCGCAAGGGCATCCCCGAGGGCCTGTGGGTCAAGTGCCCGTCGTGCGAGTCCGTGCTGTACCGGACCGACGTCGAGGCCAATCTGCATGTCTGCCCCAAGTGCGACCACCATATGCGCATCCGCGCGCGTGAGCGGCTCGATTCGCTGCTCGACGCCGAGGGCCGCTATGAGATCGGCCAGGAAATCGTGCCGGTCGACGCGCTCAAGTTCAAGGACTCGAAGAAGTATCCGGACCGCATCAAGGCGGCGATGGACGAGACCGGCGAGACCGACGCGATGGTGGTGATGGGCGGCGCGATCCATACCATTCCGGTGGTGGTCAGCTGCTTCGAATTCGCCTTCATGGGCGGCTCGATGGGTTCGGTGGTCGGCGAGCGCTTCGCGCGCGGCGCGCAGGCCGCGCTCGAGCAGAAGGTGCCGTTCATCTGCATCACCGCCACCGGCGGCGCGCGCATGCAGGAAAGCCTGCTGTCGCTGATGCAGATGGCCAAGACCACCGCGATGCTGAACAAGCTGTCGGCCGCCAAGCTGCCGTTCATCAGCGTGCTGACCGACCCGACCATGGGCGGCGTGTCGGCCAGCTTCGCCTTCCTGGGCGACGTGGTGATCGCCGAGCCGAAGGCGCTGATCGGCTTTGCCGGCCCGCGCGTGATCGAGCAGACCGTGCGCGAGAAGCTGCCCGAAGGCTTCCAGCGTGCCGAGTTCCTGCTGCAGAAGGGCGCCATCGACATGATCGTCGACCGGCGCAAGCTGCGTGCCGAGCTTGCGCAACTGCTGGCGCTGCTGCAGAAGCAGCCGGCCGACGCGGTGGCCTGAACGGACCCCGATCGCCGAAGGATGGTTTGACGACGCGGACCTGGTCCGCGTTTTTCATTGGATAGTATGGTTCGCCGCAGGGTGTTCTCCCTCTCCCCCTCAGGGGAAGAGGGTTGGGGAGAGGGGTGGTGTTGAGCCGCCCTCTCCCCCAACCCCTGTCCCGCAAGCGGGAGAGGGGAGGAAACCGCATGGGACGCCTGGGGTAACCGGGCGCGAACCGCAGTACATCACAGCAGCATCATGCCTATCTTCTCCTCCCTGCCCGAGTGGCTGGCCCACCTCGAAACCGCGCACCCGGTCGGCATCGACATGGGCCTGACACGGATCAGCCGGGTCAAGGAAGCGCTCGGCCTGCGCATCGACGCGCTGGTGTTCACCGTGGGCGGCACCAACGGCAAGGGCTCGACCTGCGCGATGCTCGAGCGGATCCTGCTGGAGGCGGGCTACAAGGTCGGCTGCCATACCTCGCCGCATCTGCTGTCGTTCAACGAGCGCGCGCGCATCAACGGCGAGATGGCGACCGACGCGCAGCTGCTGCCGCATTTCGAGGCGGTCGAGCGCGCCCGCACCAGCTTCGCCGACCCGGTCAGCCTGACCTATTTCGAGTTCACCACGCTGGCGATCGTCCATGCCTTCGCCGCCGCGCAGCTCGACGCGATCATCCTCGAGGTCGGGCTGGGCGGCCGGCTCGACGCGGTCAATGTGTTCGATCCCGACTGCGCCATCGTCACCAGCGTCGATATCGACCATGCCCAGTACCTGGGCGATACCCGCGAGAAGATCGGCTTCGAGAAGGCCGGCATCTTCCGCCCGCATGTGCCGGCGATCTGCGGCGACCCGATGCCGCCGGCCTCGCTGGTCCAGCATGCCGAGACGATCGGCGCCGACCTGTGGCTGGTCGGGCGCGATTTCCAGCACCAGGCCGCCAAGGGGCAGGAGCGCCTGCAGTGGGACTGGAGCGGCCGCGGGCGCAAGCTCAATGGGCTGGGGTATCCGGCGCTGCGCGGCGCCAACCAGCTGCTGAATGCGTCGGCCGCGCTGGCCGCGCTGCAGGCGGTGCGCGACCGGCTGCCGGTCAGCGCGCAGGAGGTGCGCAACGGGCTCGCCTTCGTCGATCTGCCGGGCCGCTTCCAGGTGATGGCGGGGCGTCCGACCGTAATCCTCGATGTCGCCCACAACCCCCATGCCGCCGCCACGCTGGGCCAGAGCCTGGAGAACATGGGCTTCTTCCGCTACACCTACGCGGTGTTCGGCGCGATGGCGGACAAGGACATCGCCGGCGTGCTGCGCCACCTGAGCGACAAGGTCGATCACTGGTGCCTGTGCGACCTGCCGACACCCCGCGCGGCCAGCGCCCAGGACCTGCTGGAGCACCTGGAGCAGGGCGGCTTCCGGCCGGGCCCGGACGCCACCGCGGCGTGCTTCGCCAGCCCCGAGGCGGCCTATCGGGACGCCATCGAGCGTGCCACCGAGAATGATAGAATCCTAGTCTTCGGATCGTTCTACACCGTGGCCGGCGTGATGGCGTACCGGGCGACCCAGGCCAACTAGCCTGCCGCACCGTTTTCCCGGGACACTTCCGGGGCACTGCCGGGGCACTGCCGGGGCACTGCCGGGGCACTGCCGGGGCACGCGCCGCGGTCGAGCGACAAACTCAAGGGGCGGCCGCGCCTGCCGCCCGCACCGAACCAATCTATGGGCCTGCTTTCGCTGTTTTCCTTCCGCAAGGGCAAAGACGCGGCACCGGAGCGCGCACGGCGCGCCCGCAGCGCCGACGCCGGAGCAGCCGGCGCGCGTGCTGGCAGCCGCGACATGCGCCGGGGTGGCGACCGCGGTGGCGACGACTATGCGGACGACATGCTGGACCCGGAATTCCCCCAGAAGCAACGCGCGCGGCGTCGCCTGATCGGCGCGCTGGTGATGACGGTGGCCGCGGTGATCGTGCTGCCGATCGTCTTCGAGACCGAGCCGCGTCCCGCCGCCGACCAGATCGCGGTGCGCCTGAGCGGTGGCCAGGGCGAGGCGCAGGCCAGGCCGGAACCGCGCAAGGCCGCGCCGCTGGCGCCGCAGCAGCAATCGCGCCTCGATGCGCAGGCGCTCGATGCCGGCGAGGAACTGGTCAGCGCACCGGCGGCCCGCGCGGCCGACAAGGCGCCGGAAAAGCCGGCCGAGCGTACCGAAGCGGCGCGCCAGGCCGAGGCGAAACCCGATCCCAAGGCGGAATCGAAGGCCGAATCGAAAACCGACAAGGCCGAAGCCAAATCGTCCGGCAGCGGCAAATACGTGATCCTCGTCGGCGCCTTCTCGACCGAGGACAAGGCCAGGCAGTGGATGAGCAAGTTGAAGGCGAACAAGGTGCCCGCATATATCGAACGCAAGGCGCTGGCCGACGGCGAACGCATCCTGCTGCGCGCCGGCCCGTTCTCGGACCGTGATGCCGCCGATGCCGCCGAAAAGCGGGTCCGCGCCACCGGCCTGACGGCCCGCGTGGTCGAGCTCTGAGCGGCGGCGGACGGCGGTGCTCGCGGGAATGCAGCTCACGTTCTTCGACTACGCGGTCGTGTTCGTGCTGGTCGCCTCGGGGCTGGTCGGCGCGCTGCGCGGCCTGATGCGCGAACTGCTGTCGCTGGTGGGGTGGATCGCGGCCTTTTTCGTGGCCTACAACTATGTCGGCGTCGCGACGCAATGGATGCCCGAGTCGCTGCCCGGCGGCGCGCTCGCGCGCAGCGCCGCCGGATTCGCGGTATTGTTCTTCGGCACCGTGATTGCCGCGGCGCTGGCCGGCGCGGTGATCGGCCAGTTGCTGGAAACCACCGGCCTGAAGCCGGCGGATCGCGGGCTTGGACTGGTGTTCGGGGTGGCGCGCGGCGCGCTGGTGGTGATGCTGCTGGTCACGTTGGCCGGCTTCACCAAGATGCCCGACGAACCTTTCTGGCGCGACGCGGTGTCGCGCCCCTATGTCATCGCCGCGATGGAGTCGCTGCGGCCCTGGTTGCCGCCGGAAATCGCCAAATACGTCAGAACCTGAGGCCGGGCGCGCGCCCGGCATGAACTTTTCGCGCCTGGTCTGCCGTCGGCAGCGCGCAGGGCGCGCCGAATCAAAGCCTTTCCTGGGAGCTTGGCATGTGCGGTATCGTCGGTGTGGTGTCTGCCACGCCCGTCAATCAGTTGATTTACGACAGCCTGCTGCTGTTGCAGCATCGCGGTCAGGACGCCGCTGGCATCGCGACCGCCAACGGCAGCACCTTCCACATGCACAAGGCCAACGGCCTGGTGCGCGACGTGTTCCGCACGCGCAACATGCGCGGCCTGCCGGGCGCGGCGGGCATCGGCCAGGTGCGCTACCCGACCGCGGGCTCGGCCTCCAGCGAGGAAGAGGCGCAGCCGTTCTACGTCAATGCGCCGTACGGCATCATCCTGGCGCATAACGGCAACCTGACCAACTGGCAACAGCTGCGCGAGGAGATGTTCCGGCGCGATCGCCGCCACATCAATACGCACTCGGATACCGAGGTGCTGCTGAACGTGCTGGCCGACGAGCTGCAGCGCGCCAGCAACGGCACCTCGCTCGATCCCGAGATCATCTTCGCCGCGGTGGCGGGCATGCACCGCCGCGTGCGCGGCTCGTATGCGATCGCCGCGCAGATCGCCGGCTACGGCATGCTGGCCGTGCGCGATCCGTTCGGCATCCGGCCGCTGTGCCTGGGCAGCATCGAGACGGCGACCGGCAAGGAATGGATGGTCGCGTCGGAATCGGTGGCGCTCGAAGGCATCGGCTACAAGCTCGAGCGCGACGTGGCGCCGGGCGAGGCGATCTTCATCGACCTGGACGGCAAGCTGTACACCAAGCAGTGCGCCGACAATCCGCTGCTCAATTCCTGCATCTTCGAATACGTCTACCTGGCGCGGCCGGATTCGTGCATCGACGGCGTGCCGGTCTACGACGCGCGCCTGCGCATGGGCGATTACCTGGCCGAGAAGATCCGCAGCGAAGTCAGCGCGGGCGATATCGACGTGGTGATGCCGATTCCCGATTCGAGCCGGCCGGCGGCGATGCAGGTCGCCAACAAGCTTGGCCTGAACTATCGCGAGGGCTTCTTCAAGAACCGCTATGTCGGCCGCACCTTCATCATGCCGGGCCAGGCGGTGCGCAAGAAGTCGGTGCGCCAGAAGCTCAACGCGATGGGCGTCGAGTTCAAGGGCAAGAACGTGCTGATCGTCGACGACTCGATCGTGCGCGGCACCACCTCGTTCGAGATCGTGCAGATGGCGCGCGATGCGGGCGCCAACAAGGTGATCTTCGCGTCCGCGGCGCCGCCGGTGAAGTTCCCCAACGTTTACGGCATCGACATGCCGACCCGCAGCGAGCTGGTCGCGCATGGCCGCAGCCATGACGAGATCTGCCGCATGATCGGCGCGGACCAGCTGGTCTATCAGGACGTCGAGGCGATGAAGCAGGCGGTGCGCGACATCAACCCGGCGCTGAAGGACTTCGAGGCCTCGTGCTTCGACGGCAAGTACATCACCGGCGATATCGACGAGGCCTATCTGGACCGCCTCGAGACCGCACGCAGCGAAGCCGACCGCGAAGGCGGCGGCGATACCGAGCGTTCGCAGCTGCATCTGCAGCGCTCGGGCGGCAACGAGTAAGGCCCGCCGGTTTCTCCCTGTCCCAACCCCTCTCCCGCGCGCGGGGGAGGGGAGCCATTCCATCGCTACCCACGATTGCCCCGACCATGAACGACCCGCTCGACCTCGACTCCCTCGGCATTGATACGCTCGGCGTGCGCGCCGGCACGCTGCGCAGCGAGTTCATGGAGCATTCCGAGGCGATGTACCTGACGTCGAGCTTCTGCTTCGGCAGCGCCGCCGAGGCGGCCGAGCGCTTCGCCAACTCGGAAGAGGGCTACACCTACTCGCGCTTCACCAATCCGACCGTCAGCATGTTCCAGCAGCGGCTGGCCGCGCTGGAAGGCGCCGAGGCCTGCATGGCGACCGCCTCGGGCATGAGCGCGATCCTGTCGGTGGTGCTGTCGTCGATGCAGGCCGGCGACCACCTCGTCAGCTCGCGCGCGATCTTCGGCTCGACGATGACGCTGTTCTCGAACATCTTCGCCAAGTTCGGCGTCGAGACCACCTTCGTCGACGGCACCGACCTGGCCGGCTGGCGCGCCGCGGTCAAGCCGAACACCAAGCTGTTCTTCCTCGAGACGCCGTCGAACCCGCTGACGGAGGTGGCCGACATCGCCGCGGTGGCGGATATCGCGCACGACGCCGGTGCGCTGCTGGTGGTCGACAACTGCTTCTGCTCGCCGGCGCTGCAGCAGCCGCTGCGCTTCGGCGCCGACCTCGTGGTGCATTCGGCGACCAAGCATATCGACGGCCAGGGCCGCGTGCTCGGCGGCGCGGTGCTGGGCAAGCACGACTTCATCATGGGCAAGGTGTTCCCCTTCGTGCGGACCGCCGGCCCGACGCTGTCCGCCTTCAACGCCTGGGTGATGCTCAAGGGCATGGAGACGCTGGCGATCCGCATGGAGCGCCATTCGGCCAGCGCGCTGGCGCTGGCCCAGTTCCTCGAATCGCATCCGGCGGTGGCACGGGTCTATCACCCCGCGCTGAAGTCGCATCCGCAGCACGACATCGCGATGCGCCAGCAGAGCGGCGGCGGGGCCATCGTGTCGTTCGAACTGAAGGGCGCGACGCCGGAACAGCAGCGCGCCAACGCCTGGCGCGTGATCGACAGCACGCGCCTGTGCTCGATCACCGGCAACCTGGGCGACACGCGCACCACCGTGACGCATCCGTACACCACCACGCACGCACGCGTCAGCCCCGAGGCCAAGGCCGCGGCCGGCATCGGCGAGGGCCTGATCCGCATGGCGGTGGGGCTGGAGTCGGTCGAGGACCTGAAGGCGGATCTGCTGCGCGGCTTGGGCGACTAAGCTTCACTGACTCGACGCGCTCGACCTACTCGACGCGCTCGACGCGCTCGACCCGCCCGACCCGCTCGATTCGCTCGATTCGCGCGATCCAATCGATTCGCTTAATTCGCTCGATTCGATCGACGAGGAAAAAGCCGGCCCCAGGGCCGGCTTTTTCCATGGCGTGTCCCCCAGCACGCGGGGCGCCCTCCCTACCGCAGCATCCGCCGGCGCAGCAGCATCAGCGCCACCACCAAGGCCACCGCCGCATAGGCGGCCAGCACGGCCAGATGCAGGCCGACCTGGTCGACCGGGCGATCCAGCATCAGTGGCCGGATCAGCGCCACCGCGTGCGCCAGCGGCAGCGCCTGCGTGGCGGCCTGCACGCCGGGCGGCAGCTGTTCCAGCGGAAAGAACACGCCCGACAGCAGCAGCATCGGCGTCATCACCAGCGTCTGGTAGAACATGAAGAAGTCGTAGCTGGGCGCAAGCGCGGTGACGATCATCGCCAGGCTGGCGAAGGCGATGCCCGCCAGCGCGATCACCGGCAGCGCCAGCAGCGCGTTCGGCATCTGCGCATAGCCCAGCGCGCTGGCCACCAGCATGATCGCCACGCCCGACAGCACGGCCTTGCTGGCCGCCCACAGCACCTCGCCGAGCACCACGTCGCCCAGCGTCAGCGGCGCGTGCATGATGGCCTCCCAGGTGCGCTGCACGTGCATGCGCGAGAAGGCCGAATACATCGACTCGAAGCTGGCCGACATCATCACGCTGGAGGCGGTGGTGCCGGCGGCGAGGAAGGCAATGTACGAGACGCCGTCGACGCGTCCGACCAGCAGGCCGAGCCCCAGTCCCAGGCCGAACAGGTAGATCATCGGATCGGCCAGGTTGCCGATCATCGACGGGATCGCCAGCTTGCGCCAGACGCGGTAGTTGCGATACCAGACCATGGTCCAGTTGCGCAGGTTCAGCGGCCACAGCGGCTGCGGATAGCGCCGCGTGGTGAGGGTCGCGCCGCCGGACGCCGCCGCCGCGGTGGCCAGCTTGCCGTCGTTGCCCGGGTCCGGGTCTCGTTCGCTCATGGTTTCCTCGATGGTTCGGTGCGTGGCGGTGGGCTGCGGATGGGTTGCGGGGTCGTTGAGGGCTCGGTGCGGGTGAGCGTCAAGCTGGCTGCGGCTCGGCTGCGGGCAGGCCGGTCAGGCGTTCAATCCCGCATCTCGCGGCCGGTCAGTTTCAGGAACACATCCTCCAGATTGGCCGGGCGATGCAGGTAGCGGATGCCGCCATTGCCGTGCAGCGCCGCAAGCAGCGGCTCGGGCTCGCGCACGTAGCAGAACAGCGTCTCGCCGCTCTTCTCGGTGCGCTCGGCCAGCGGCGCCAAGCGCTCGCGCAGCGCGTCCAGTTCCTCGCCATAGACCTCGACCACGTCGCAGCCGATCTGCCGGTCGATCAGCTCATGCGGCTTGCCTTCGGCGATCTTGCGGCCACCGTCGATCACGCACAGATAGTTGCACAGCCGCTCGGCCTCCTCCATGAAATGGGTGGTCAGCAGAATGGTCTTGCCGGCGGCCAGCAGCGACTTGAGCCGGTCCCAGATCAGATGGCGCGCCTGCGGGTCCAGCCCGGTGGTCGGCTCGTCCATCACCAGCAGGTCGGGATCGTTGATCAGCGCCCGCGCTACCGTCAGGCGCCGGCGCATGCCGCCGGACAGGTCGCGCACATGCGCGTCGGCGCGATTTTCCAGGCGGGCGAATTCGAGCAGCATCGGCACGCGCCGTTCGATCTCGGCGGCCGACAGGCCGAAATAGCGGCCGAAGATGCGCAGGTTCTCGACCACGGTGAAGTCCGGGTCGAGATTGTCGAACTGCGGCACCACGCCGACGCGCATGCGGGCCTGCGGCGCGCGGGCGGGAACCGGTTCGCCGCACAGCGTCAGCTCGCCCGAGGCCGGCGTGGTCAGCCCGAGCAGCAGGCGCAGCGTGGTGGTCTTGCCGGCGCCGTTGGGGCCCAGCAGGCCAAAGCACTGGCCGCGCTGCACCTGCAGGCTCAGATCGTCGACGACGACGGTGTTGCCGTATTGCTTGCGCACGTGGCGCAATTCGAGAATGGCAGTCAACGCAGCGTTCCGGTGAAGCGCGCCTGGCGCAATCCCGCCATTATGCCGATCTGCTTGCGATCGGTCCTTGGCGCGCCGCAGCAGGGCGTCGGTCAATCCGGCCGGGGGCCAGGCTCACCAGGCCCGCTATGCCGTTTATGCCGGTTATGCCGGCCAGGCCCGTCAGGCCGCGCGTCGTGCCCGCAGGCGGCGCATCAGCGCACGCACCAGTCCGTGCAGCAGCCACCCCAGCGCGAGGCCCAGCGCGTCGGCCAATATGTCGATGGCGTCGGCGGAGCGGTAGGGCGTCATCGACTGCAGCCACTCGATCAGTCCGCCATAGACCAGCAAGCCGAGCGGCACGGCCCATGGCCGCGCCGGATAGGCGCGCCATCCGAGCACGCCGAGCGTGGCGAACGCCAGCAGGTGGTTGCTCTTGTCCCAGCCGGTGGTCGGCATCGGCGTCGTCGGCGGCATCAGCGCGAGTGTCAGCACGGCGCACAGGCATAGCCAGAAGGCGAGACGCCACTGCGACGGGCCGATTGTCAGGCTGGGTGACGGACGAGAAGACCGACGTGAAGACGGACGGGAAGATCCGGAAGGCATGCGGAAACGATTCCTGGGGCGAGACAACAGGAACGTACTGTAGCAGCCGGGGCAGGGGGCCGATATCGGCTGTGGGGATGGGTGGCGCAGCGGGTGTCGTCGGCCAGATGGCTGGACGAGAGGGCGCTCCCCGGGGGAGTGCGCGTTCTCCCGGGCGGTGGGAGAACGGGACAGCAACGGGGGTCACGCGGCGGACGATGCGCCGCGCCCGCGGGACTCCCGGCAGTCGAAGACGATCAGTACATCTTCTTCGGCAGCATCTGCATGCGCAGACGCTTGCGCAGGCGCGACTCGGCGGCCTTCTTCTTGCGCTTGCGCTCGGTGGTCGGCTTCTCGTAGGCCGTGCGGCTCTTCAGTTCGACGATCAGGCCATTTTGCAGAATGGCCCGGCGGAATCGCCGCATGGCGACGTCAACCGGTTCGCCCGGCTTCAAAACGATCTTGGTCAAAGCTTGTCCTTCGGGGTGCCGCTGCTGCGGCGGGGTGGAACGGTGAGCCTCGGCAGCCTCGAGCCTGTGCTCGCTGCCGATACCCGCGGAGCTGGGTGTTGGCAAAACCCCGCAAGCATGGCGGGGCAGTGGACCGGAAGGGTGGGCGTGCGAGTCGCGACAGGGTCGGTCACGCAGGATGCCAGCGCACCAGTGAAAAGGCCCGCCATCTCGGATGGCGGGCCTTTTATTCTTTGGCTCCCCGACCTGGGCTCGAACCAGGGACCTGCGGATTAACAGTCCGTCGCTCTACCGACTGAGCTATCGGGGAACAGCTGAGAAAAGGATTATAGCCAGTTTCTCGTTACTTCGTCAACAACGTTTCGACATTTTGTTGTCGTTGCGTCATCCGCAAAACGTTGCGCCGAAGTGTCCGGCCTGCCTGCGCATTCGTTGGGTCGGAAGCCCTGGGGCCGATCCGGTGCCGCGAATGTGCGTTGGCGAGGGGCGCATTATAGACGGCGGGCGAGCGGAATGCCAAGAAGAATTTGCGGGAGGCAATGAAAAACCGCCCGAAGGCGGTTCTTCAACAGACCTGCGAGACGATGCCCGGCGTTGGCCATGCATCGCTCCGTCGAGCATCGCTCAGTCGAACACCGGCGATTCGACGCCCAGGATCTTGTGCAGCTTCGGCGAGGTCGTCGTGTACTGCATGTGGATCTTCTTCTCGGGGAAGATGTACGGGGCGGCGCCGAAGGCGGCCAGCGCGGCCTCGTGGAAGCCCGACAGGATCAGCTTCTTCTTGCCCGGATAGGTGTTGATGTCGCCGACCGCGAAGATGCCCGGGATATTGGTCTCGAACTTCTCGGTATCGACCTTGATCTGCTTGCGCTCCAGGTCCAGGCCCCATTCGGCGATCGGGCCGAGCTTGGGCGACAGCCCGAAGAACACCAGCAGATCGTCCAGCGGCATGCGGCGCGTCACGCCGTCGCCGCCGGTGACCTTGATCTCGGTCAGCACGCCGTCCTTTTCCTCGTAGCCGCTGATCTGGCCGACCATGAACTGCATCTCCATCTGCTCGCACAGTTCCTTCATCTTGGCGACCGAGGCCGGTGCGGCGCGGAAGCCGTCGCGACGGTGGATCAGCACGACCGACTCGGCCTTGCCGACCAGGTCCAGCGTCCAGTCCAGCGCCGAGTCGCCGCCGCCGACGATCACCAGGTTGCGGCCGTGGAAGCGGCTCGGATCCTTGACGCGGTAGAACAGCTGCTTGCCGTCGAACTTGTCCAGGCCCTCGACCTTCAGCGTGCGCGGCTGGAACGAACCGACGCCGGCGGCGATGAAGATGGTCTTGGTCAGGAAGCGGGTACCGAGCGAGGTCTCGACGAAGAAGCGGCCGTCCTCCTGGCGCTCGACCACCGAGACTTCCTGGCCGAGATGGAAGGTCGGCTCGAACGGCTCGATCTGCTTGAGCAGGTTGTCGGTCAGCTCCTGGCCGGTGCAGATCGGCACCGCCGGGATGTCATAGATCGGCTTGTCCGGATACAGCTCGACGCATTGGCCGCCGACGACCTTCAGCGAGTCGATCACGTGCGCCTTGATCTCGAGCAGGCCGAGTTCGAAGACCTGGAACAGGCCGACCGGACCGGCGCCGACGATCAGCGCGTCGATTTCGAGGGGCTGGCCACCGCCAGCGTTGCCGCCGACCTGATTGGTGGTGTCCGCGACGGGGTTGGGGATGCTCAAGTCCATATGCGTCCTGATACGTTTGGGGGCACGGGGTGCCCGGCATTGCGGGAAAGCGCGTGGGGACGGCCTTCTCTTTGTCGCTATCGGGTGGGGGTGGCTGGCGCGTCGGCTCAGCGTTCCAGGTATTGCAGCTTGCCGGTGGCGTCCTTCCATTCCTCGGCCTCGGGCAGCGGGGCCTTGGTCTTGGTGATCGAAGGCCAGCTGCGGGCCAGTTCGGCGTTCAGTTCGATGAACTGCAGCTGGTCGCCCGGCACGTCTTCCTCGGCATAGATCGCGTTGACCGGACACTCCGCGACGCACACCGCGCAGTCGATGCACTCGTCCGGATCGATCGCGAGGAAATTGGGGCCCTCGCGGAAACAATCAACCGGACACACGTCAACGCAGTCGGTATAGCGGCAACGGATGCAGGATTCGGTGACAACGTGAGTCATTTCGGTTCCAGGAAAACGGATCGGCTTCGATGGGAGACTGTTTTGGGCCGCTTGTGCCGGTACTTGTGCCCCGTGCTTGTGTCCGCGCTTGTTCCCGTACAGCGCACGCACACGCGGGACGAGCGTCGACCGCGGCCTTTCAAAGATCGGTATTGTAGCCGACCCGTTCGTGCCGCACAGCGGCCCTATATAGCCGAATCAGATAGTTTTCTTATTTCTTTATGCGGCACTGTTCGGCATTGGTCCGCGGGTCGATCCGGTGGCCGCTTTGGTCCCGGTATGGGCCGCCGTCGCGCATTGGCCCCATGCGCGACGAGGTCGCCCGATGGGTTAGCATGTGGGCCTGATTCGGCACACTTGTGCGGGTTACGCCATGATCATCCAATCTCTGCTCGACACCGACCTCTACAAATTCACGATGATGCAGGTCGTGCTGCATCATTTTCCGGCGGCCCAGGTCGAGTACCGCTTCAAATGCCGCAATGCCGGCGTGGATTTGACGCCGTACGCGGACGAGATCCGCGCGCAGATCGAATTGCTGTGCCAGTTGCGCTTCACCGAGGACGAACTGGAATATCTGCGCGGCTTCCGCTTCATCAAGAGCGATTTCGTCGATTTCCTCGGCCTCTTCCAGCTCAACGCCAAATACGTGTCGGTGAACCCGTCGCCGACGCATCCGGGCGAAATCGACATCACGATCCGCGGCCCGTGGCTGCATACCATCCTGTTCGAAGTCCCGCTGCTGGCGATCGTCAACGAGGTGTACTTCCGCCATACCCAGCCGCAGCCCGACTGGGAGGAAGGCCGGCGCCGGCTGGTCGACAAGCTGGCGCTGCTGCGCATGCCGGGCCGCGACGACTGCGTGATCGCCGACTACGGCACGCGCCGGCGCTTCTCGCGCGACTGGCAGGAGGAGGTGCTGTCGTCGATGCAGCAACTGCTGGGACCGCAGCTGGCCGGCACCAGCAACGTGCATTTCGCCCGCAAGCACAACCTGACGCCGCTCGGCACCATGGCCCACGAATACCTGCAGGCCTGCCAGTCGCTCGGGCCGCGGCTGCGCGATTCGCAGGTGTTCGCGCTGGAGACCTGGGCGCGCGAATATCGCGGCGACCTCGGCATCGCGCTGTCCGACACCTACGGCTTCGATGCCTTCCTGAACGACTTCGATCTGTACTTCTGCAAGCTGTTCGACGGCGTGCGGCACGACTCGGGCGATCCGGTGGCCTGGGGCGAGCGGATGCTGGAGCACTACAGCAGGAACCGCGTCGATCCGCGCAGCAAGACGCTGATCTTCAGCGACAACCTCAATATCCCGCGCGTGATCGAGCTGTACGAACGCTTCGGCGGCCGCTGCCGGCTGGCGTTCGGCGTCGGCACCAATCTGACCAACGACCTGGGCTACACGCCGCTGCAGATCGTCATCAAGATGGTCCGCTGCAACGGGCAACCGGTCGCCAAGCTGTCGGACACGCCGGAAAAGACCATGTGCGACGATCCGGCCTACCTTGGCTATCTGCGCCAGGTGTTCGGCGTCGAGCCGGCCTGATCCTGGCCGGTTTCCGCAACCGCTTTCCGCCGCTGCTTTCCGCCGCCGCTTCCGGACGCAGCTTCGGGCGGCTGCGTCCGGCGGCTGCGTCCGGCGGCCGCTTCCCGCTGCGTTTCGGCGAAAGCCGCGGGCAGGGGGACTTATAATGCCCGCTGCCCCGGCCTCCCGACACCGATCGTCCGCACCATGAATACCGATTCCGCTCGCGACCGCATCTTCGCCCGTATCCGTGCCGCCCAGGGGCGGCCGGCGCAACCGACCCGAGGCGAGCGCGAGGCGGTGGCCGACTACCTGGCGCGCCATCCGCAAGGGCCGCGTCCCGGCGTGGCGGGCGATCTGGTCGAAGCGTTCAGCGTGCAGGCGCGCAAGATGGCCTCGACGGTCCAGCGCGTCGCCACGCTGGCCGACGTGCCGGCGGCGGTGGCGCACTATCTGAGCGGACTGGCGCTGCCCCCGCGCGCGGTCGCCTGGCCCGCGCTCGCCGCGCTCGACTGGCAGGCGCAGGGCATCGCGGTCGAAGCGCGG
>Ga0065721_10005336_pt1 | contig 14371 bp, 8 predicted proteins | sample Mesricmetagenome_FD_59108 | JGI IMG/M metagenome (GOLD analysis project Ga0065721, IMG submission 59108) | Mesophilic microbial community from rice straw/compost enrichment Sample: eDNA_1 v2 (version 2) | ecosystem: Engineered > Solid waste > Grass > Composting > Bioreactor | place: USA: Davis... | reverse complement strand
GCCGATTTCTTTGACAAAAAGGGGCTGCCGGGCCCGAATTCAGGGACACAGGCGCTGCAGATTCTCAGCCAGTTCCGCTACGGCTCACTCCGACGGTGTGTCGAACGGGGTTTTGCCCCCGTTGCAATTCGCTGATTGCCGATCGATCGAGGCTGCCTGATAGAGCGCAGCTCTCATGGAACAGGTTCTTACCCGCTTGAACACTGTTGATTTGAGCTGACTCCCCACAACGGCACTCAGTCACCCCCGTTGCCGGGCAAAAGCCATCGAGCGGGTCCGGGGTTCGACGCCACAAGAATTCTTCCTCTTGGCGACAATTTGCGAATTTCGCTAATCTTCGCAGAGTTACTTGATCAATGAGTCCCGGGCGGGAGTGGCCTGCCGGGCGGACTCGATGTTGCACGGAAGGTCAGAAACACGATGTCGCTTCGCGTTTATAACACGCTCACCCGCGAGAAGCAGGAATTCCAGACAATCAAACCGGGCGAAGTCTCGATGTACCTGTGCGGGCCGACCGTCTACAAGCCGGCACACATTGGCCACATGGTTGGCCCGGTTATTTTCGACACGATTAAACGTTACCTCACCTATTCCGGATACAAGGTGACCTTCGTCGTCAACATCACCGATGTTGACGACAAGCTCATCAACAAGGCCCGCGACCTGGGAATGGAGGTCAAGGCCCTTGCTGAGCAGATGACAGAAGATTACTTCGACAACCTGAAGCTGATGGGAGTCGACACGATCGATCATTTCCCATATGCCACCGATTACATTGGGGCCATGCAGGAAATGATTCAGAAACTCATCGACAAAGGGATGGCCTATGAGCTGGATGGCGACGTCTACTTTGCCGTGACGCAAGATGCCGACTACGGAAAGTTGAGTGGTCGCAGCATCGAACAGATGTTGGCCGGAACCCGTGTGGAAGCAAACGACCGCAAGCAAAACCCGGCGGACTTTGCCCTTTGGAAATCTTCAAAAGAAGGCGAACCAGCATGGGACAGCCCGTGGGGTCCCGGCCGCCCCGGATGGCATATTGAATGCTCGGCGATGAGCAGCAAATTGCTAGGAGAATCAATCGACATTCATGGAGGGGGACTCGATTTGATGTTCCCCCACCACGAGAACGAACTGGCCCAGTCTGAATCCGCATCTGGACAGCCATTCGTTCGGTACTGGCTGCATAATGGACTGATGCAGTCCGGGAAGAACACCGGCAAGGTTGGGGGCGCTCACACCAAAGAAGGGGACATCGTTGCCCCCGCATGTGATCATGATGCCCAGATCGCGGGCAAACTCGCGGGGTCTGCGGGGGCGGAATCAGTGAAGACGGCGGTCTTTGCTCATCACCCCCCGGAGATTGTCCGCTTCTTCTTGTTGTCGACCCATTATCGAAGCCCAATCGACTTCTCGCTGGAGAACATTGCCAATACCGGCAAGGCCGTTGAAGGATTCTATCGGCTCTTTGAGACCGCTGGCCGGATTCTGAACAAGAGCTTCTACGACCTGATCGCTCCAACCACCCGAGAAACAACCACAGACCTGAGCGGGTTGCCCGACGATCTTCGCTCCACTGTTTCCGAATTGCGTGAGCGGTTCTGGGAAGCAATGGATGACGACTTTAATACGGGCGGCGCGATCGGAATGCTGTTCGAACTCCGTCGTGTTGTGAATGGCTTTATCAGCCAGAACAAGCTGGAACAATCCGCCACCGACCTGCAGAAGGTTCAGCTGACGACATTGCTGACACTTCTGAAAGAGCTGTCACAAGTTCTGGGCGTCTTCCGTCAGCCACAAAAGAAAGATGCCGCTGCAGATGATGCGTTCGTCAATGGGCTGATGGATCTGATTCTCGACATCCGCAAGGAAGCCCGCGCCTCAAAGAACTGGGGACTGGCCGACCAGATCCGAAACCGACTGGCTGAACTCAAGGTCACCATTGAAGACGGCAAAGAAGGAGTTCGCTGGACTCGCGGATAGAAACCCATGCACCGGCCCCGTTGGTCTGCGCACAGCCGCAGATCAACGGCAGCCCATGGTTGCTGTTTTGCGAATTTCGGGAAAAAGCAATTCTCCCGCAGGAATTTTTGATCCGTCGGGAGACCCGATTTTCACAAAAAACGAATTTTTTCGCAACTTCTCCGGGCCAGCAAAGACCGCTGAATCGACCGGGCCAGATTCCCTGAAAAATCGGAGCGAGTGGAGACGTCCAACATCTTGCAATCCGCAGGATTCGTCTCGATACTTCGGTCCACTGACCCGTTGCCGCAGAATCTGGCGACGCACTTAACCGTCAATCCCGACCACAACCTGAACGTGGTCTGTATCTGCTTCGACGAGACGATTCGATGCCCTGGTATATCTATGCTGCTTTTATTCTGATCATTGGGCTCTTCATCTACATTGACCTGAGCGTTCTTCACCGAAAAGCGACTTCCATCACAGTGAAGTCTGCACTCTTCTGGACCTGTGTCTGGGTGTCGTTGTCCCTGATGTTCAACGTCGTGGTCTATTTCCTCTACCACGGAGAAATTATCGAGGTCAACACGGACGCCTCATCGGGCAATGCCGCCTGGGATGCGGCGGTGTCCTACTTCACAGCCTATCTGGTCGAGTATTCGCTATCGCTGGACAACATCTTTGTGATTGCGCTGATTATCTCGACCTTCCGAATTCCTGAGCAGTATCAGCACCGACTCCTTTTCTGGGGGATTATGGGAGCCGTCATCCTTCGGGGAATCATGATTGGAATCGGGACAGCGATGCTCGAACGGTTTGAGTGGACGATGTACCTGTTCGGCGGCCTGCTCATTTTTTCCGCGATTAAGATGCTCTTCAGCAATGATGAAGAAATCGATCCTGAAAAGAGTGTTCTGATTCGAATGGTCAGAATGATTTATCCCGTGACAAACAATTTTGACGGGAAGCGATTCTTCATGAAGATCGACGGAAAAGTCCATGCAACTCCGATGCTGCTGGCCCTGCTTCTGATTGAAAGTTGCGACGTCGTCTTTGCGGTCGACTCTATCCCGGCTGTCTTCGGTGTCACAAAGGATCCGTTCATTGTGTTCACCTCCAACATCTTCGCCATTCTGGGGCTGAGGTCTCTGTATTTTGCCCTCGCTGGAATGATGGGGCAGTTTGAATATCTCAAATACTCTCTGATCGTTCTGCTGCTGTTCGTCGGAATCAAGATGATGCTCCCTCACGAATATCATGTGTCCAATGTTCAGTCGCTGATGATCATCGGCAGCATTCTGAGCCTGGGAATCATTGCGAGCCTGCTGAAACCGTCTCATCCCGAGTCAGAAGAAACCTCGGATCTTCCATCAGAATCGACGAAGGAGTGATCGCCTCACAGTTCATCAGGGAGAGCATTGATCGTGTCGACCAGCCTCCCTCCTTCATTCCATTCACGAAACGGCCCGGCAGCCCCAAACGACTGCCGGGTGTTTTTTTGCCCCGGGTGATCCGGGCGATTCTTCATCGTTGAATGGAACAACCAATGACAACGCCCACAGGTTGACCCGTTGATTTCACGTCCAAAAAAGTCCGCCATTCTGGCGTAATCCTCCCTGATTGTCACATTCAGGGAGTTCGGGAGGAAATTCTCTCAAGGTCCGCCCCCTCAATATCTCAACGGGAGTGACCTGTTCCGCCGGGACAGAAATGAAATCAGTGACTCAACGACATTCCTTTCCTTCATAAGATTCGAGTTTGACCTGTTGTGAAATGGTCAATCCCGCGATCAGCCCCGGTTGCGATCAGTCTGACCGCTGCATACCGAAGAGCCGGAAGAACCTGTTCCCGAAGAAGGGTTTCCAGATCGATTTCGAGCGATTTCTGCGACAATGACTGAATCATGAGATCGGACCGACATGGCGCACAACCTGCGCTCAGGCATGTCGTTCCGTACGTCCGGCATGTTCGGAGCGTCATGCCCGTTGCCCTCTCTTCCCCTCCGATTGAGAAGGATTCCGTCAAAGCCGGGCAGAGAACTCCCCGATACTTTTTGTGCGGAGGAATCGCAGCGGGAACTATCCCCCACACTCAACAGAAGGAGATGTGGATCAGGCGCAGGGGAGCGCAACCGAGTTTGAGCGAGGACCTCGACGTCCATTTGAGAAGAGGAGTTTCAGTTGAGTCATTCTCATCTGGCAATACGGCATCTCGTCAGAAAGCTGGAGCTGCAAGAAGGCCGCCGGATCTCCAACAAGCCGCCATTGCCACGTTGGATCGTCGAATTCGCAGAACGTCTTTCCGAACGATTTGAACCCTTCAGCGGGGTCGCCCGCGTCGGTTACGAATGCGTTCAGGGAGACCAAGGGTATGAACTGGCGATTTTTCTGGGAGAGCTGGAAAAAGTTGGTGGAGCGGAAGATGGTCAGCTGCGCCCGATCAACTTTCGGTTCGACCTGAAAGACCTGTCCAACGAATTCGATTCCATCAGTTCCATCTCCTGGAATGCCTTCCCCAATAGCCACGTCTGTTTTGACTCCATGGCTGATCTTTCATTCCTGACGGTGGATGGGGTTGTGAACGGTCATCCGATTCGACTTCAGCTGCACGCCGGTCCCCCTGACAGCATTGGACCGGGCCTCCGAGAACATCAGGATGGGCGACTTGAACTTGTCTGACGGGAGCTTCAGGGATAATGCCCCCCGAGTAGGGAATTGAGGACAGGAGCGGAACCAAAACGATTCCATTGACACAGTGCGAACAGGTCTTTGCGGGACCTCTCTGAGCGACAGTGGCCTTCGGAATGACGAACCGAAGGCCACTGTCCTTTTTTAATCTTTCATCAGACAAGTCACTCGACCGCTCTTGAGCACAGATCGAAAACACCTCAGCGCGACATCACGGCAATATTACCGGTCACTTTGACTTTAATCTTCCCGACACATTTAGCTCCTTCCGGCGTGTTCACGCGAAACAGCAGTGGGCCGGTCTCTTTTGGGGTGATCTCTTTTTGTGTTCCAACCAAAAAGGGACGGGGAAGATCACGTTCATTTGCCCTCCGTCCCTGAGTTTCCGGGATCTTTCCGACAACGGCCATCAACGCCCCGCAGGGAATTCCCTCCACGACCCCATTGGTCACATTGTTATTTGAGTAACCTCCTGGTCCGACACTCTCATTGATAGAGAGACGATAGGTTCCATCTGCTTCAAGTCGAATCGGCTTATCTTTACTGACGAGAATTCCGGTCGCAACCCATCCGCTAGAGACATCGACTTCGATCGTCTGGACGTTGTCCTTGAAGATCGCTTCCTCATACTGCTTGAGCTTGTTTTTCACGACTTCGGCATCAGGCTTCAGCTTCAGAATATTGCGAAGCATTTCGCTCGCCTTCTGCTTGTCCCCCGCTTCGTCATACTGCTTGGCCAGGTCTGCAAGTGTGGCGATGTATTCGTTCTCCGCCTTTTCGGCAGCAGAATCGAGTGTCCGTGTGTTCTGCGGGGCACCGCGACGTTGCGCCTCCACCTCAGCTGGAGGCAGAAGCGTCAAGCTGCAGCAGAGTCCGGACAGCAACAAGAAACGTGGCTCAATTCGCATTGTTGATTCTCCCGGGAAACAGACTGACGGGAGAACTGGAGCCCGCTGCGGACTTTCCCCAGTTCCCTCTTGTATCTGGAAACGGATTTTTCAGAACAGATTCATCAGATAGTTGGCTGCATTGTAATAAATGACCACTCCCAGCATATCACTGAGCGACGCAATCAGCGGATTGGACATAAACGCCGGATCCAGTCCGAGACGTTTGAGTGCCAGTGGCAGCATGGCTCCAAAAAACGTCCCTGCAGCAACGACGAAAAAGACAGTCAGACCCACCACTCCTCCGGCCCGCGTCCCGACCATCAGCCAGGCAACGATCATTGATGTAAGTGCCAGAACCAGTCCCAGAAGGGATCCGATGCGGATTTCCCGCCACGCAATCCAGCGAACCCGCCCTTCGGTCTCATTCAGTGCAAGGGCACGAATCATCAGGGTTGCGGACTGAGAACCGGCATTCCCTCCACTCGCGAGAACCATCGGGAGGAACAGAACCATCCAGTTCATCTGTTCCTGATGTTCAAAAAAGTTCAGAACCTGTGCTGTGAGTGTGGCCGCCCCCAACAGAATGAGCAGCCACATTCCCCGATTCAGTGCCAGGGTGAAAAAGGGGGTCTCGACGTAACTGTCTTCCAGTGGCGTCATCCCCCCCGCGAGATACGCATCCTCGGCCGCTTCTTCCTGAATGACTTCGGCCGCATCGTCATGTGTAATGATCCCGACGAGACGATGCTGATTATCAACAACGGGAATCGCGATGAACCCGTATTTCAGTACCTCATTAGCCACAAATTCCTGATCATCATCGACTCGTACCGAGATGACATCACGCTGCATGATGTCAGAAATGCGTGCACCGGGATTCGCCTGAATCAGGGTTCCCAGAGAGACAAATCCGATCAGATGCCGGGATTCATCGGTCACATAGATGTAATAGATGGTTTCCCGTGTCGGCGCCTGGACCCGCATTCGGTCGATCGCCTCTTTCACCGTGATGTCCGATGGAAGCCAGGCATAATCCGTGGTCATAATCGACCCGGCGCTTCCTTCCGGGTATGAAAGGAGCTTGCGAATGTCGGCCCGTTCTGCCTGGGCCACAAAGCGAAGAAGTCGCTCGACCCGATCCGGATCAAGGCGTTCCAGCAGGTCGACCCGGTCGTCCGCAGACATTTCTTCGATGATCCGCGAGAGCTGTTCTGGCTCAATGGAATCGACCATTTCCACCTGAGTCGGCAGCGAAAAGAAGGAGAAGATTTCTGCCTGTTTTGCTGGGGTGCAATGCGAAAGAACTTCCCATGTCTGCTTCGAAGGAAGGCCTTCAAGGACCTCGGCGGCCACCCCNGGATGCAATGCATCACAGAATTCNCGCATGGCCGAAACATCCTGCTCATCCAGCATGAGCTGCAGGTCTGGCAAAAGCAGAGAGTGATAGATCGATGGGGCCATAAATGCAAAACAGGTTGGGAGGAAAAACTCTGTGGTCCCAGGAGATTGGGGCAGACAGTTCGGACACCCCTGCTGCGGGGCTCATCAGTAGATGAACAGCAGGGAGATGATCACCGCAACAATCCCCAGAGCGGCTAAAACAATATAGGCGGGCGACTTTCCTTGCCAGACCCCAGAGGAATTGTGAACGACGTATTCTCCGCAGACAGGACATTGAGGCGCTTCTTCATAAATCTCGGCTCCACATGCCGGGCACGGAATCGTTCCCGAATCTTCGGGGTCTTCTGGAAAGTCATCGTCCTCCCAGTCGTCATCGTCGTACATGCCCGCTCCTTTTCCCAGTCTGTCTTCCTCAATAAACCTGTCCGAAGCAATCTCCTGCCATCATGACTCTGATGAGGAACTTGCTGGCGCCAGCTCGCCATTGCCTTGATGCACAGAGGGCGACTTCGGGATATCCTCCCGGCTCTGCTGCACTGAAATCGGACTGGCTGTTCGAAGCAGAAGATCCCGTTGTGGGACAGGAATGACAATTCCCGCTTCAGCAAATGCCTGGACGATACGAACGTACGTCTGGTGCATCGTCTCCGCGCGGTGCTCCATATTCGGAAGATAGGCTCGAATCACAAACCGCATGGCGCCGGAGACAAATCCGTCAAAAATCACCATCGGGGCGGGATCTGTCATGACATGCTGCTGAGAGCAGATCACCTTGAGCAAGACCTCCCGCACCTGAACCGGATCGGAGTTGAGTGCGACATCAACATTCAGAACGAATCGATTGGTTGTATCCGTCAAGGTCCAGTTGAGGAGTTTACCGGTGATGAATTCCTTGTTCGGAACGATGTATTCCTTGCGATCCCAGTCGACAATTGTGGTCGAACGAATACGAATGCGACTGACCGATCCGGTGACAGAATCGATGGTCACAACATCTCCAACGCGGACCGGTTGTTCGAAGAGAATAATCAGACCGGAGATGAAGTTCGCAAAAATCTCCTGCAGTCCAAAGCCGAGTCCGAAGGTCAAGGCAGCAACGAGCCACTGAACGTTTTCCCAGGAAATGCCGATGGTGAGTCCGAAGACATAGATCCCCACGACAACGATGGCATAACGGGTCAGCGATCCGATGGCATAGCGCACGGAGCGATCCAGCGGAAGACGTTCCAGCAGAAGCATTTCGACCAGACCGGGAATGTTTCTGGCCGCCGTTGCAAAAAGAATGGCGACAAAGCTGGCGAACAGCACTTTCGCAACAGAAAGCCCCAGCAGCGGAATGGGGTATTGATCCAGCCGCTGAAGCGCCGGAAGGACATCAATCCAGATATACCAGATCCAGACGAGCGAGGCGACAAGGACCGTTGTATTCAGCACACGTTTGGACTGCATGCTGACTTCGACGAGATTAGTCCGCGCCTCCTGCGCCTCCAGCTTGGTCGCGGAGCGCCCTTCTTCCTCTGGATTTGATTCTGCGAGAGCCGCACGAACTTCCCGGGCATGCTCGATGGCAAGCCGACGATGTCGCAAGGTCAGCCAGCGAATAAAGGTTGCTTTTGCGAATAATGCGCCAAAGACAACCATCAGAGACTGGGCCAGCCGAACGGAGAGCTGCCCAGCAGCGTAGGTATACCCCGCAATCGTCAGACCCGCGAGAAAAAGAGGCAGGGAGACCGCGATCAGATGCCAGACCGGTGAAAGCTGCGCCGACCAGCTTCCGGGATGAAGTTCATTCCATTCCCGCAAAATCCCCGTCTTTTTCGACGTCAGACGATGAAGGGCGTAGGCCAGCAGAAGATAAAAGACAACACCACAAGTTCGTTCCAGAGGCAATGCCTCTTGATCCGGGGTGCGGGAAAGGATGATCACCGCTGCGAGGATCACGGGAGTCGCCAGCATGATCAGTGAGGACAACTGAATCATCACAACGCGATTGACTCGCTCCGGCCACTGGAAATGAGCCACTCCCAGACCACGATCCCGGCAGGTGTTTCGAACAAGTTCCAGCCAGTAAAGCCAGATCGTGATGGTTAGAACATAACCTGACAAAAGCGCTGTATCTGAGGAAAGCCCCTTCCCTCTCCACGCCAGAAAGAAGAGAGGAAACGGCCAGACCAACGACTTCAGGGTGGTCCAGAAAATGGCCTCCCATGTCGGCTGCATGGAGGTATTCAGACGACTCGCAGCCTTCTGCCCCAGCGAAATGATGTATTTTCGCTGTTGACGCTGGGTTACCAGCAATGTCACCCACACCAGAAGTGCAGCAATGTAGACAGCAGGATTGACAAAGGCATCCTTCCGATATTCGTCGGCCAGTCGAATCCACTCCGTGGTCCCGAAAAGATACAGAAGGCTCGCTCGATCATGGATCACATCCTGAATTCTCAGCAGACTGCTAGTGGGGACCCAGAGAATATTCTCGACGATAAACTTCTGAAATGATTCGGCAGCATTGATCAGTTGCTGTTGCTGGGCGTCGAGTTCATCCAGTGCAGAGACATAGGACTCATTTGCGCTCTGAAGTTCTGTCAGATATTTCTGCTGCTGCTCATAAGCCCGCCTTACATCGCGAGCGACCTGGTTGTATTCGAGCTGCCTGTCATCCGAGAGCTCTCCCATGGCAGCTCCCGGGAAGATCTGCTGCATGGCCAGCGAGACTCGATGATCCAGTCTGGAGAGCATGTTGATGCGAGATGCGACATCAATCAGCTCCATCTGAGCTTCCTGACTCAGCTGAGTCCGTTCCGCGATCTGATCCCGATAGGTCCGCAGATCGGGCAACAGCTTCCCTTCATTCCTCAGTCGAATCCCGAAGGCCTTGTTGGAACCGATCTTTTCCTGACGATTGGCCAGATCCTTGTGCTTTGTCGTCAGCCAGTTCGTAATCGCTTCCGCATCGGCAATCTGTTCCTTGAGTCGCTTCTCCCGCTCGCGAAACGAGATTTCTTCTTCGACGATTTCAACGTTCTGGTGATAGATGTCCTTGATCAGAGGGATTGACGAATATTCTGCGTCCGCACGAGCCACATCCGAGCGGTCTTTCGCATCCTTGCTCCGCCTTCGCAGCACCTCCCGCTGGAGATACGCCACTTCCTCCCGAAGCCTTGCCACTCGAACCGTCCATTCATTCCGGGCCAGCTGAATGAGATTGGCCGCTTCCTGTGCCGAGAGAAGTGCTGCCTGTGCCTGAATTGCGGGTGATTCGTTCTCCAGCTTCTTCCGCTGAGCCAGCAATCGAAACCGCCGGACGAGGACCGAGATCGATGGCTCATCGCCGGCCCCCAATCGGGACAACTCAACCGTATTCGCTTCCAATTCTCCGGGAATCGCAGCGAGGCGTTCCTTGATATTTTTCTGACGGAGCGCACGGTCATTGATTCGCTTTTCGGTCTGTGCCAGTTCATTTTGGGCATGGACCAGATCCTGCTGCTTGCTCGCAAGAGCCTGTTCCAGTGCCGAAAGCGTCTCCAGATCCTGAAACGTTTGTGGCGATTCCCGTTGTGCCGCTTCCAGACTGGCCTGCGCCCGTTGACGGGCCGATTCAATCTCTGTGGCCTGTTGTTGCCAGGCTTTGAAATTGGCTGCGTACTCGGCTGACTGAACAAGATCTGCGCGGGCCTGTTCGAGCAGATCCAGCAACGACTTGACCTGTTCCGGTTGAAGATCTCCCGAAGACTCGACCCGTTTCTTCAAGTCCTCCAGCGTGGACATCGTGACCTGATCGGTGTCGGCGGAGGTCGGAGGAGTTTCAGCACGAGTAGCGCCTGCGGAGGGAGAATCACTCGGGGCCGTGGCGGGAGCTGTGCCTTCAGGGGCTGGCTGTTGTGCGGGTAACAAGGGGAACGGAGGCTGTGCGCACGTACTCCTTCCTGTCAGGACAAAACCTGTCACAAACAGAAATGCGACAATCCCCCACGAACCCCGAAACACGATTGCGAACTCCCTTTTCAGCATCGGCCGTATTCTCTTGTTGAAGAACGTGAGAATGCATTCCGTTTGCACTCTGACGCCGATTGCATCCACTTGGGCACAATCGGTGCTCTTTCTTTTGTTGGTGACGAAGTCTCGCCGGTCGAATCTCTCAACAGGTCCTTTCGTGGCACACCATCGAGAGACCACAGCATAGCGGATTCGCTCGAGAGAATCCGCCCCTCCCCGCCTCAGAACGGAACGACGGCCCGGGCCCTGCCCAAGGACACCAGAGTTCCTTGAAATTTCCCCACCCGATCTTCAGAATATGGGAACGGGCTGTGCGGCCTCGCTACGGCTTCGCGGCCGATTCCTTGTCGCTGGGAGAAAAGTCAATTTCGACGCGTGAATTGATCGTGAATAACGTCACACGCTGGTTCAGAAGATCGCCGACAAAAGCAAATGGCGCTCGATCTCCCTTCAATTCCTGCAGCAATTCTCCGGTTCGCCGATCGTAACATCGGAGGATCAACTGGGGTGAGGAGTCACCGGAATCAACATCGGGCTCGGCTTCATCCTCGTCACCATCGACGCTGTCATCGACCTTATCTGCCGGTTTTTCGTCGCCTGACTCCGAATCGGGCGCGGGTTCCGCTGGGGGGGCTGGAGTTTCGGGAGTCGCTTCGGTCGGAACCGGTTCCTCGCGAACTTCGTAGGTCAGGAGTGCGAAGACCGGGAGATCCTTCGGCTGATCGAGTCGAAAAGCTCCTTCAAGCCCTTCGCGCTCCCAGAGCAATTCCCCTGTGTCTCTCGAAAAGCAGTATCCGGTCCCCCGCACGGTGGGACTGCGAAAGGTTGCAAAGTTGTATTGGCCATCGGTCAGGATTTCCTTCATCTCGTCGTTCGAAATCACGACCAGAAAATCGTCACGGGCCACGCTGCAGGAGATCTTCATGACTGGTCCGGAACGATTCAGTCGATGCTCCCGAACGGTCTCCCCTGTCCGCAGGTCGATGAATTCCATGACACCATCAGGAGACAATAATCCCATCNAGCGTTGATCGATCTCAAATGGAATGGTTCCCGCCNNCCATTCNCGTTTCCANATCACCGAATTGTTCGCGAGATCGTGCCGCTGAAGGACGACAGGTTCACTTGGAACACTTTCTTTTGATTTCGGTTCCGAATCCGATTCCTCGTCCTCTGATTCGGACTGATTCTCTGTGATGAACGGGTCCCCGTGGGCCATCGTCAACATCATCCCATCAACATGAAGGATTTCCTGAATGGGATGTTTCCGTTCATCTCTCCTGAGAAAGCGACCATCGACAGCTCGGTACAGCGTGATCACTCTGGACGTCGGGGCGATGACCCCCACCATCTCGTCATTTCCCACGACAACTGGCCGTTCGGGCAGGTCATAGCGTCGCCAGATTTCTCGACCGGTTGCGGTTTCCATCGCGACGAGCATTCCCTGTTGAAGAATGCAGAAATACCCCGGGCGCACCGGTCCGACTGAGGTCAACGGGTGCAAAAACTCATCGAAGAGCTGAACTTCAGGGGTCTCGAACCCCGGACGCTGCTTCTGAATGACCGGCTTGAAGCTCATTAACAGATTGTCGCGCTGCCCGATGGTGTTGATGAATTCCTTTTTGGGCGGCCAGAGGATCTGACTGGAGCGTCCTCCTGTCGTGTTGAGCGGAGCAATTCCAAAGACTTCACTACCACACTGCAACACGCCGATATCTTCGAACCCCCAGAACAGCGTCAGTTCGGGTTGTCGGCGGAGATTCTTCGGCGCCGGGGGGAGTTTCTGATACCAGGGACGTCCCCACCCCGCCCCGTTCCAGCGAAGTGCCAGATATCCAGGAAAATCCATTTCGACGTTCAGAGTGTCGAAAAAGCTCCCACGGGTCGTCTGGACAGGAACGGGATGCAGGAGGACTTCGCGGGAACTCCCGGACTTCAGTTCCACCCGCGGCTCAGACTTGTGCGGCCAGCTACGGCAGTACGAATCACGTTGACACGCCTCCCCCAGTCGCTCAGTCCAATCACGAACTTCAACCGCAACCGTTTTTCCGTTGGGAAGAACAACATCATCCGGAAGACTCTCCAGAGACTGGAGCCATCGTTGAGCATCTGCCCATCGGCGGGAATGAAACGCTGCCGAGATCAGGTGCGAGATCGCCCCTGCTGAGACAACTGGATCGGTGTCTTGAGACAAAAGTAACCAGTCCAGTTTTTGCCGGGCCAGCTTCTCCCTCTGTTCATCTGCAGAGAACTGGACCCGCCAGGGGCGGGCCGCCGAAACCAGTCCGACACAGGTCTGAAGTCGTTCCGCCTCTTCCTTCGAAAGCTCTGAAACCGGAGGCAATCGATCATTCAATTGCCGGGAAAGCCCATTAACGGACTCGATTGGCTGACTCGACAGATAGTGTTCCGCTTCTGCCTGAAACCATCTGTCGAGACGAGTTCGAAGGTCCTCCTGATCGGAAGGAAGAAAAACGTTCAGCTCCTCCATCGGCGTCTGGAGCCACAGCGAAAGGAACTCCTCCCAATTGGACTGTTGCAGTGCGAGACGTGCCCGGACCTGACGCCAATGAGCCCGCTCCAGAGGAAGAGGAGAGACAGAACGAATCGACTCCTCCAGTTCCGTCGTTCGTTCCGTTGGCACTTTCGCTCTGGATTGATCCAGCAGCAGTGAACGAAGTAAACGGCGAAGCGATGCCACTTCCTTTGATTCGCTTTCAGGAGAGGCCTTGATCAGCTCCTGCAATTCAGCGATGAGCGAACTTCCTTCCCCCCGTTCAACATGATTAATGATCTCATCGTGGCGGGACCGGAATCGTGCGAGATGGGCAGCCTGCTGGGGAGACTGAAGCTTACGGACTCCCTGAAGACTTAGCTCATACACCCCTCCGGCAAGAGTGACCAGTTGGCGCGGATTCAGTCGGTATGGAAGGACCCCATCGGACTCCAACGGGGTCAGTTGGAATTGAAAGGAGCATTCCACCCGCCCGGTCGGAAGGTGAACCCGGGCAATGTCTGATTCAAACACCGGGAACAGATAAGTCTCCCCAATCAGGCTCCCGCGTCCGGCCGGTTGTGGGATGATGGATTCCCAACGAGTCGTTCCGGTCTCAAGATCCACGCTGCGCATGGACCGTTTTGCGATCAGAACCAGTGAGGGCGGAGACTGAGTGACCAACAGATGGACGGCTTGTTCGCGGGGGATCTGCCGCACGAGCCTTCCTGTCCGGTGATCGAGAATAAAAATCTGGTTCGATTCCGGAGTGACATAAATCAGATGCCCCGCTGAATGAAGCAGCTGGACCTCCTGCCACCCCCCCCACGCTTCGAATCCGGTTGATCGAAACTGATTCCAGTCCTGTTGCAGCTCCAGATCGTCGGCGACTGTCCGGGGCATTCGTACTGCCCACGTGATCTCGCCGAACAAGGGATCGA
>Ga0065721_10051521_pt1 | contig 14373 bp, 18 predicted proteins | sample Mesricmetagenome_FD_59108 | JGI IMG/M metagenome (GOLD analysis project Ga0065721, IMG submission 59108) | Mesophilic microbial community from rice straw/compost enrichment Sample: eDNA_1 v2 (version 2) | ecosystem: Engineered > Solid waste > Grass > Composting > Bioreactor | place: USA: Davis... | reverse complement strand
CACCGGCCAGGCCGATTGCGCCCAGATATCGTTTGCCGACTTCTGACCCCTGTCGAGCAGCGAGTCGAATGTCGAGGCGCTCGGTGCGCCACCAGTGTTCAGGGCCTCCGAGACCTCCTTCGGCAGCGTCTCGAAGAATACCTGGGTCACATAGGTCTGGTATTCGCCGGCATTCCTGACCAGCATCAGGATGATGGCAAGCTTCATCGCCCGGAAGGCGAAATCCATGATCGGCTCCTGCACCGACCCGCGCAGGATCAGGAAACCGTAGAGCATCACATAAAGCGTCAGCGCCGCCGTCAACGGTCCCGTCACCCACGCGCTGATGCCGCTCGTGCCCGAACTTATGAAGTTCTGCAGCGGCGTCGTGAACTGGCTGTCGAGGAAATTGAAGACGGTATACATTCACTAGCCCCCAAGCGCCCTGTTCATGCGCTCGAGACGAGCCTTTCCTTCCGCCTCTTCGGCATTGCGGCAATTGGGGGTCTGTCCCAGCTCTCCGGGGTTGCCGCGGCATTTCCGGATGTGATTGGCGCGCAGACCCTCGTCCGCGATGAACTCGCTGACCGTGATGACGGTCTCTCTGGGCGGTTCGGAACACGCCGCAAGCAAAGCCGTAAGGACAAAAGCCGCCAATAGCCTCATTGGCCGAGCGCCGTGTTCATGGTGTCGATCCGCTTGCGCCAGTCTTCCGCCTTGCGCTGCTCTTCCACCTGAGCCTGGGCCTGCTGCACCATCTGCAATCCCTGCATGCGCAGCAGATCGGTCTGAAGGAAAGCACTCTCGGCCTGAAGGCGCGCTTGCAGATCGGCGACATCCTTCGCATCGCTGGCCGATGCTATCTGCTGGCGCAACTGATCAATGCCGTCGATACGTTGGGTGGCGGCGTCATAGATCTGCTGCCCGAGCGACATCTGGCCTGCATTGCGGTTCTGAATCCGGGCCAATTCCTGGGAATAGAAGTCGTTTGCCGACGTCTGGTAGGTCGAATTGCCTTCCAGGAATTTCGCGGCTGCGTCTCCGAACACGCCCGAGCCGCTTCCGCTGAGCAGGCTTTCAATGGCGGCAAAATCCTGTGGCAACGCCTTCCGGATCTGAGGATTGTTCAGCAGCGAGGCGACGTCGGCCATGTTGGTCAATTTGTTCAGCGAACCATAAAGCTGCTCGGCCTGGGCGATCTGCTGGTTGAGCGCGTCGAACTGCTCCTTCATCGCCTCAAGCTGGCTTGCCCAGCGCAGAATGGCCGTCTTGTCGATGACGGGAATGCCCTGTGCATACGTCGCATGCGTCGTGAGGGCGAGGACGGCAACGGCCGCCATCATGGATTTGCGCATCGCCATTATCCTGCACTCCTTTGTTGGTGGAAAAGCGGAAGCCATGCCTCCGGGTCCTCGCCGGCCTGCGCGCGGATCGCGTCGACGAGCTCGACATTGCCGGTGCGGCCGGAAAGAACGGCGAGCTCGTCGTCGAAGCCGCCCAGGTTGAGCTCGGCGACGACGCTGTTGTGCCCCTGCTTGACGATGAAGCGCCGGCTCTCATTGGAGAGTTCGCGGCCGATCAGCTCGTATTCCCGTTCGGTGAGCTTGAAACCGTCGACATAGTCGGTACGGCTGGCGCGCGAATTCGGCATGAAGATCTGGGTCGGGCACTGCTCGATGATCGTATGGGCGATCGGGGAATTGATCGCATCGCGCGGACTTTGCGTGGCAAACAGCATGAGCCCGTTCTGCTTGCGGATCGTCTTGAGCTTGTTCTGGGCGAGATCCCTGAAACCCTCGTCGGCGAGCGCCTTCCAGAATTCGTCGATGACGATGATGATGCGACGCCCGTCGATCAGCTGCTCGACGCGATGAAAGAGGTAGGCCATCAGCGGCGTACGGATTTCCTCATTGTCGAGGAAGTCGGTCATGTCGTAGCCGAGGAATTTCGCGCCGATACCGACCTCGTCGGCGTTGTTATCGAACACCCAGCCAAGCGGCCCTCCCCGCTCCCAGCGCCGGAGGCGGGCGGCAATGCCCTCGGGATCGGTATTATTGAGGAAGGTGCGCAGCGCGCCGATCGTGCGCCGTTCGACCGGGAGATCGGCAAGACCGTCGATCGCGCCGGCGATATCGCGTGTCTCCGAAACCGAGAGCTCGCGGGCTTTCGAGCCGACAAGCTTCGTCACCCACTGAGCCAGGAAGACTTTGTTCTCCGGCGTCAGCTCCATCCCCTTGAGGGGCGCACAGCCTGTTGGTCTTCCGTTCCTGAGTGGCAGATAGGTTCCGCCGGCCGCGCGCACGAAGAGGTCGGCGCCGCGGTCCTTGTCGAAGAAGACGATATGGGCATCGAACTTCTCCGCCTGCGAGAGGATGAAGTTAAGCAGCACCGTCTTTCCCGATCCGGACGGGCCGCCAATGAAGGTATTGCCGAGATCGCCGTAATGCAGGTTGAAATAGAGCGGCGATCCGGACGCGGTCTTCAACATCGCGACCGCTGGTCCCCATTCGTTGCCGTCGCTCTGGCCGACGGGATAGGAGTGGAAGGGCGAGAAGGCCGCGAAGTTCTTCGACGTGATCGCTCCCGACCGGACCCGATAGCGGAAATTGCCTGGCAGTTGCGCCCACCACGCCGCTTCGAGGCCTAGATCCTCGCGCGCAACGACGGCGCCGCCATTTGTCAGATGCGTCCGGCTCTTCGCCAGATTGTCGGTGAGCTCCTTCACCGAGCCGGCGAAAACGGTGAGCGTCAGATGATGGTCGCCCAGCACGAAGCGGTTCGATTCCAGATCGTCCAGCGCGTCGTCGAGCTCCTCGAGCTGCGACCCCGCCTTGTCCCCGGCACTGACCATCTGGTTCTGCTTGCGCCCCATCACGGTCTTCGCGTCGGCCTTGGACAGAAACGAGAAGCTCTGGGTCAGGACCAACTCGTAGGGAACGGTCAGCAGACCATCGAACATGCCCGGCCGCGTGCGAGCCGGGTATTCCTTGAAACCGAACATTCCAGCGTAGCGGCTGGAACCCTCATGCCTGATCTCCACCGTTTCCCGTCCGATGATGACCCGATCGGAATAGATCGCTGACGAAATCCGCCCTTGCGTCAGTGGAACCGGTTCACGGCGGCCGCCGACCAACTGATGCAGAACCTCGCTCGGTTCGGAAAAGATGAGCCCGTCCCGCTCCTGCAACGACAAGACCCGCGGCCCGAAGCGCTTGAGGCCGGCCGTGACGTCGACGACGGCATCGTTCAGATGCTTCAGCGCTTCATCATCGACCTCGATGCCTTGCCGCCGCGCCTTGCGCAGCTTCGAAAGGAACGCGATCACCCGCTCGGCCGGGTCGCGTCCCGGGTGCCAGACGAGGTTGAGGTAGAGATCGTTCCGAAACAGATCCTCGTCGACCATGCGGGCGCGGTATTTGTCGTTCAAGCGGCGCGAGAATGCATTAGCAAACTCGCCTTCCGGATATTCATTGTCGCGCCGGCGCACGACATGGGTCCACAGCGCCAGACGCTCGTCCGCGATGTTGCGATAGAGCGTGTTAAGATCGCGGTGCAGGGCGTTGAGGTCGATCGTGTCCGCCGTCTCGAAGGACACGCCTTCGAGTGCGATCACCACCATCAGGGCGCGGGAATCGAGCGCGATCACGTGATCGTCGACATGACGGATATACGGTATGAAGGTTTCCGGCTCGAGCTCGCGGCTCCTGACGACGGCGGTACTAGGCAAAGCCGAGATCCCTTTCGTCGTAGCGGCGAACGAGCTTCATCGGCGTGAGGCTCGAACCGCCCCAGAAGCCGGTATTGCGCGCCCTGCCCCGCGTTTCAATCCAACCCATCAGGACACGGAACATGTTGTGGTCGTGCTTGACGATCGCCTTGAAGATCACATGGAAGACCAGACCAACCAGTGCGTAGGCGACGGAGCCGGCGACGATGAATAGGATCGTCGTGAAGATCATGTTGATCCCCATCGCCTCCATCGTCACGCCGCCGATCATCGCCGGTCTGGTGCAGGCGAGGAACAACGTATCCTCCTCAAGGGCGATCGTCGCGCTCATGAGCCGCCGCCGGAAATCATGCTGACGATCTCGGTGGCGCCGAAGATGATGCCGATACCGAGAACGACAAAGGCGGCCTTGCGCAGATCGAGATAGCCGAACATCCAGGCGATGCCGACGATGATGACGGCGATAATCGCCAGCAGCCGCGCGACATTGCCGGTCAGCATGTTGACGATGTTCTGCAACACGCTTTCGATGCCGCCGGACTGCGCGAAGCTGGGCTCGATCGCGGCCAGTGAGAACACGGTTGCCATCATCGCGATCATCGCGAACGGCCTGACGCGAGCCGAAACATTCATGGGCTCTTCACTCCTTTTGCTCGTTTGAGAACACGAGGACGGAGGATTGCCGCCCCGAATTGAATACGTCCCATCGCGGCGCCGAGGCATGCGGCCGTTGCTGACCGTGCTCGGTCGTAACTGGAGCCCCTGCCCCGTCGCGCGTCGGCGATTCCCGAACCTCGGCGATCTCGATTCGGTCGAGGCGCCCGGCCAGCCGCTCGCGCTCGGCCAGGACCTGGCTGCCATAGCGAACCATCTCTCCGACCGAGGCGTCGCCATTACCGAAATAGCTTCGAAGCATGACCGACTCAGCCTGCATTGCGCTCGCTCCCGCCTGCAAGGCGACCCGGTAATAGCCGTCGAGCAACGTCGCGGTCGCCTTGAGGTTGAGGCAGAGATCGAACGTATCGCCGACTGTGAGACCCAGTCGGCCGAGATTGCCGGAGTTGATTCCGCCAAGACCGAGATCGATATCAAGGCCTTCGGCGATGAGGACGGTCGCGGTTTCGATCGCCTCCGCTTTCGTCCCCGGCTGATCGGCAAGCGGATGATCCGAATTGATGCGGATCGCAAAGGGCTGGAAACCGCTCTCGACACTGACAACAGCAGCAAGCGTCTCCGTGGCGATCTGCGGCGCGCATTCTCGGGCGAGATCGAGGAACGCGACCGGCATGGCTAGAACCACACGCGCTGTCGGCCGGAGCCGTCGATTGTCAGGTCGATGTAACGCGGTTGCTCACGGATATGGGGACGCGCGGTAACGAAAGCCTTGCAGACCCTCTTCCCATCCTCGAAACGCCAGTGACCGGAAGTTCCGCCACTGTCACCGTTCCTGCACAGTTCGTCGCTAACTGCTTGAAGCTGGGTGGAGACACAACCAACCTCGCGATTATGCCTGCCCTCGTTCGAAAGGGAGACCAGTCGGAAGCCGGCGTCGCAATAATAGGGCTCGTAGCGCGGCTTGGTGGCAGTGAATCCGACGCCGCTGCAAATCGGGAAAGACCGGCCTTTCGCCAGGTGCGACCACAGCTTTTCGATCGGTGAACGGCACTCCGCAAACTCGGTCGCACCGCCGGGATTCGAAAGGCAGAGCAATACCTCACAGCCCCAGTCGTCTCCTCGCGCGATCCCCGACGAAAACGTGTATACTGGAACGCAGAGTAAAATGGCGGAAAGTGCCCGAATGATAGCATTTTTCATGCAAATTCCCCCGCGTTCGTCTCCCCAGGCCGACCCATATTCAGGTTCTGTCACCTTGTCATACTACACGATAACGAATAGATAAGAAAATGCCAAGCCCGTTAAAGCAGCGCTGGCACAACACGATTTTCGCGACCTTGGCCACGCACGAAATCATGTCGAAGCCCCTTCCCGACGAGACGCCGAACTCGCGTCTGCGCCAGCTCGGGATGATGAGCCTGCTTTACAGCCTCCAGAAGGCGGACACCGCGCTCACGATCACGAGTGTCACGGAAGTGACTGGAATGACACGGAAAGCGGCGCAGGAAGCGATTGATCCCCTGGTGACGCGCGGATTGCTCAAGGAATCCTGGGGGCGCACGTCGATTGGTCGGGGCAAGGCCCGGCAATATGAAATCGCCCCCGAGATCTTCGAAAAGCTCCAGGGCGTCTACGGGGCGTGAAGAGCTAGGTGGGCGCTTTGCCCGCAGCCACCACATACTTCGCAAAAACGCATAGTATTGATTGCGCTTAACCGGGCAAGCATACTTGACGCGGCGACTCGGCTGCTTTGGCGGGCAGACTGATTCGTTTTGCGTAGACAAACCGCGTGAATGGAGACGCCATACCGCAAAAACGGAACGACCTCGGAAGTTGGCGCTTCCAAGGTCGGTTCAATGAAGATCGGAATATCTCAAAGGCTCTTTGGCGAGAACCAGCTGTCGATGGTTGGACAATCGCAAAAGCCCAAATTCCTGTTAAGGCGCAACGCCACTTCGGCGAACGGTCCTGCTTTGCCGTTTCGGGAGGTAACCGGAATGAGCATGAATGAGGAATCTGCAAGAACCGGATCGGTAAGGCCGGTAGCCGGTGTTCGGCGGGTCACGCCGGCCAGTATGGCAGCGCAGCGCGCGGCACGGCACTATGCCGGCGCTCGCACGACACCGATACGACGGGTCGACGCCTTGCAACTGGCAAAGCGTGCGGCGGCCGCCATGGGGTTGAAGGCCGCGAAGATCGCGATGATCGACAAGCTGTTCGGCTACTCCCCGGCAGGCGACTGGGAGAGCAAGGATGCCAGCCCGATCGTCTGGCCGTCCAACGATGCCCTCGCCCGGCAGCTCGGATTGTCGGTATCAACAACCCGTCATCATCTTCGGGGCCTCGCCGCGGCCGGCCTGATCGCGCATGCCTCGCATCCGACTTTCCAGCGCCGGGGCGTTCGCGACAAACACGGTAATATCGTCGAAGCATTCGGCATCGATCTGTCGCCGATCATCATGCGCCATGACGAACTGCTCGAGATCGCTCTCGCCTACGAACACGAAGGCCGCGAGCGGAGGTCGCTGTCCTATCGGCGGACGCAGTTGCGCCGGGAGATCGAGGCAATCCTGGTTGCAGTTCGGCAGGACGGTCACTTAGGCAACTGGCAACTTTTTCAAGCACGGCTCGACCGGCTGCGTGAAACAGTGCCTGACCATCTGGAGCACTTCCGGCAGATTGTCGATGCCTTGGCGGATCTTCGGGATGAGGTGGAAGACGCCTATGAGAAAGCATCTTCACGCTCAAATTTAGACACCGCGGTGTCGATATCTCGTCGGGTACAAGCTACAGCGCATCTCTCTTCTGGAAATTGTAGTTCGGATGGTCCCCTTGCCGGCGGCACCGATGCAGCCGAATCGCCCTGCCCTGCTTCCGGAAGAGAAATGCCGGTCCGGCGACACGTCGAGGAGAATGACCGAAGTTCCAGCACTGCCGGCAACAACGACATCGGCCATGTATCGCTCGACCTGGTTCGATCGGCTTGCCCTGCGCTCGAAAAGCATCTTCCCCACGTCTTCGACAGCTGGGCCGGCTTGCGCCAGTCCGGCCGTGCTCTTTGCGTGGTGGGGGCCATCAACACCCAGGTCTGGACCGAGGCGGAGACCTATCTCGGCGCCGACACGCGATCGCCGCTCTGGCGGTTACGATGCAGCGGGCCGATGACGGCCAGGTTGCAAGTCCCGGCGCCTATCTCCGAACGCTCGTGCAACGAGGTCGGAAAGGCCAATTGCGTATCGGCCGCTCGCTATTCGCATTGGCAGACGTAAAGTCCCGCACCGCGCGACTTCCAGAGCCTGTGGCACCGGATCGAGGGTTTCCACCTGGACCGATCGCATGGACAGCCTGGGCGGATCTGGTGCGGGCGCACCCCCGCCGACGCCCGACGTTGAGATCGTAGCCGAGGCGTTCAGGGCGTGGTGCCGAAAGGGCAATATCGATCTTGCGCAGCCCGCCATCGACAAGGCCTTCATCGGATTCTGCAAGAAGTGGCGGCCGCGTCGTGATGCGTAGCGCGACTGGTCCGACCGCGAAGCCGGGCATTCGCGAATTGGCGCTCTTGCCATGGCTGGCCGCGTGCGTGCTCGTCGGCGGTGCGGACGCCGAGGCGCAAGGCTTGCCGGAAGCGCTGACGGGCAGGGTGCAGGTCTATGACGGCGTCACCTTCGACCTTGTGCAGGATGGTGGGCGCTATCGAGCGACGACCAGAATTCGACTTGAATCGGTCGATGCCTGCCAGATCAGACAGAAGGCGACGCTAGACGGAATAGACTGGCCGTGCGGTGTCGTAGCGGCTGCCTGGCTCGTGTCGCAGACACTGGCCAAGGACGTTGAGTGCCGTCCAACGCGAAGCTTGAGAGGAGGGGGCTATGTCGCGCAATGCTATGTCGAGGCCCAGGATATCGGAGCGGCCGGTCTCGCGGATGGGATGTACATTGTCTCGGTGCCCGCGGGCGAGCAGGCTCTGCCTCGGTATAGTGAGATCGAACGGGCGGCCAAGGGCTCCGGTGTCGGCATATGGTCGAGTGAGTTCATGATGCCGAATGAGTGGCGGCGGGCTCATGGCACATACAATCCACTTGAACCTCACCGATGAAACTGGAGTTAGCCGCGGCTAACTGGATCTCGATCAACGAGGCTCGGCGCAGTGGTAGGATTTCGTTAACCCTTATTCTGTTGCGAAACCAAAAGAATCGGGCATAGTCCGTTCACCTGCGGAAAATTACGCAGTCTCGCGAAATTACCGCAACTGCTACGAAATTGGAAGAACCTGATGCCGACCACGGCCGCGACAGTGCCCGATGATGAAAAGGACGAACTGAGGTCGCTCATCCAGCGCCATTCCGCTGCCTTGGCCTCTCAGCTTCAGGCCCACCATCTTAGCATATTCTCTCCTGACGCGGAAAAGGGGATTCGGAATTTCACTCCGTCCGAGACCGCAAAGCTAATCGGCATCACCGAAGGCTACCTCCGGCAGGTGGCGAGCGAAATGCCAGGCATTTCGACCGGGCCGGCCGGAGGGCGTCGCTCCTACTCAGTCGAAGCGATCCATGAAATCAGGAAGCATCTCGACGCCGGGACGCGAGGAAACCGGCGCTACCTCCCGTGGCGGTCGGAAGGCGAACAGCTACAGATCGTCACCGTGATGAACTTCAAAGGTGGTTCGGGAAAGACCACCACGACGGCACATCTGGCTCAGTATCTCGCACTGCGCGGCTATCGCGTTCTGGCGGTCGATCTGGACCCACAGGCGAGTTTGTCGGCGCTCTTCGGTCATCAACCCGAGCTCGACGTTGGGCCGAACGAAACTCTGTACGGCGCCATTCGATATGGCAGCGAGCAGCGCCCAATCTCGGAGATTGTGCGCGCTACCTATATCCCCGACCTTCATCTCATCCCGGGGAACCTTGAGCTCATGGAGTTCGAACACGATACCCCGAAGGCTTTGATGACGAGGGCACCCGGAGATACGTTGTTTTTTGCGCGTATCGGTCAGGCATTGGCCCAAGTGCAGAAGCTGTATGATGTTGTGGTAATCGATTGCCCGCCGCAATTGGGCTTCCTCACCATGTCTGCGCTCACCGCCGCAACGTCGGTCCTCATCACCGTGCATCCACAAATGCTTGATGTGATGTCCATGAACCAGTTTCTGGCAATGACCGGTGATCTGCTTGACGAGATCGGCAGGGCAGGGGCCTCATCCGAATACCTCTGGATGAAATACCTCATCACCCGGTTCGAACCTAGCGACGGGCCGCAGAACCAGATGGTTGCGTTCCTGCGATCAATATTCGGGAATCACGTCCTCAACCATCCCATGCTCAAGAGCACGGCGATCTCTGATGCCGGGCTTACGAACCAGACGATTTTCGAGGTCGACCGCAGCCAGTTCACCCGCTCGACGTATGATCGGGCGCTTGAATCGATGGAGAATGTTAATGCCGAGATCGAGGGCCTGATCCGGAAAGCGTGGGGGAGGCCTACATGAGCCGCAAGCAAATTTTCGCCAACCTGCCGACGCCGCCCCAGGCGGAGGAAGCGTCTGAAAAAACCGATTCCGCGCAGATGCCGAGGCGTCCCTCCCGCATGAGGCCGTTGCTTGGGAACCCGGATCTCAATGACGCATCGGACCGTACACCGGTCGGCGCGCTTGGGCAGTCGCTGGGGGAGATAAGTGAGCGTTCCAAGCGGGCAGAGGAAATCGAGGAAAAGCTCAGGGCAGGGCAGACGATCGTCGAGCTCGATACCGGCGACATTGAGCCGTCGTTTATTCCAGACCGGATGCCGACGGACGATGAGGCCTTCAAGGGCTTTGTGGAATCCATCCGAGACGAAGGCCAGCAGGTCCCCATTCTGGTCCGGCCTCATCCAGAGAACCCGCAGAAGTACCAGGTCGCGTTCGGTCATCGCAGGCTGAGGGCGGCTATTGCGCTCGACCGGCCCGTGAAGGCTGTCGTCCGGGCAATGACCGATCAGGAACTCGTCGTCGCGCAGGGTCAGGAAAACAACGAGCGACAGGATCTCTCCTACATTGAGAAGGTCCGGTTCGCGCAACGGCTCGTGGAGCGCCAGTTCTCCCGCGACGTGATCATGTCGGCACTGGCCGTCTACAAGAGCGACCTGTCGAATATGCTGGCGGTGGGGAGCAAAATTCCCACCGAGCTCATCGAAATGATTGGTCCTGCTCATGGTGTCGGACGTCGAAACTGGATGGCGCTCGCAGATACCCTTGCCGGAAACAGTCGCCTGACCAAGAAGGCGCTGCAGATCGCCAACGGCTCAACCTTCGCGGCTCTGCCTTCGAAGGAGCGATTTGATGCTATCGCAAGCGGGCTGAAGGAGGGGCCGCTGACACGGCCGGCCGACATCCCGGTTTCCCATGACGGCCACGAGATTGGTCGAATTTCAAGCAGCAAGAACAAGGTGACACTGACGATCGACCGCAAGGCATCGCCGGACTTCGCGGAGTTCGTCCTTGAGCAACTGCCTGGCCTCTACGGCGAGTACCGTAAGCGCCAAGGCTGACGCCTGGAAACATAGGAGATCGAAGACAGCAAAAGAAAAAGGCCCCCGAAACGTCGCTCGGAAGCCCTTCTCAAGAGTTAGCACCTAGAGAATCGCACTTCCGCGAATCACTGTCAAGAGTCACGCGCCGTTTCGGCGAGCAGATTTCTTTTGCCTAGCGATAGGTGAAGGACAATGCAGAGGTATCTTACAACGACGTCCCTTGGACGGCGAACGATGGTGTTTGCGCTGAAATGGCAGCAAGCAGCACAGCTCCAGGGGAGGCGCGCATGACCCCCCTGGGATCCGGGCTCCGGAAAATCACACCGCCGCGGCTCGCCGCAACCGAATATGCGCGGGAATATCACCAGGCCGGTGCGCGCCGGATCGCACGCAAAGCCGCCCTGAAGGCAGCAAAGCGTGGCGCTGCGGCCATGGGCCTGAAAGGCAGTAAGATCGCCCTGATCGACCAGCTCTTTGCCTATACCAAGGAGCGGGATTGGACAGACGAGGGCGTAGCCCCGGTTATCTGGCCATCGAATGTCGCGCTTGCCAATGCCCTTGGTATCGGGATCTCGACACTTAAGCACCATCTCAACGGTCTCGTGGAGGCCGGCCTGATAGCATACAGCGACGGACCGACCTATCAGCGCCGTGGGCGCCGCGATGAGAGTGGCCGGATTATCGAGGCCGCCGGCATCGACCTGTCACCGATCGCTGTGCGCTTCGTCGAACTGACCGAGATGGCTGACACGGCCGACTACACCGCCCGTGAATGGAAGCGCTATTCGGACCGGCGTACGATCCTCCGCAAGGAGATACAGTCCCTGATACTCAGCGCCCGTCAGGAAGGGTTCGAAGGGCCGTGGGATCATGCCCAGGCCCGTCTCGACGTCCTGCGCGAGTCGCGCGCTCGCGATCTGGAGGAACTGGCGTCTTGGGTCGAGCAGCTCGAACAATGCAGGAAGAGCTGGAAGCCGCGTATAACAACGCTTTGAACAGCCAGAATTTCAATACCGCGGTATCGAAATTTCGGCCCTTACTAACTACAGCTGAAAGCCTAAATTCTGAATCAAGTAATCTGACACGGCCTCGGGCTAACGCCCGAGACTCCAATCCTAAGACCGCCTTCGGCGGAATGGCTTTCGAGAAAAAGCCTGGCGAAGCGGAGAGGTCTGAGCAAGAACCGAGACGCCCCGAGGATGTTTTGACCGACGATCTGCAATACATTTCCCTTCCTCTGGTGCAGGACGCCTGCCCAAAGGTGGCAACTTACGTGCCGCAGGCCTTCGATAGCTGGTCGACGCTACGCGACAGCGGCCGGGACCTCTGCGGGGCGGCCGGGATCAATCCGCAGGTCTGGCAGGAGGCGCTCGGCGTCCTCGGCGCGGATCTGGCCGTTGCCGCACTGGCCGTAACCATCCAGAAACACGAGGTGGGCCTCGTTGCCAAGCCGGGCGCCTATCTGCGAACGCTGATCCAGCGGGGCCGTGATGGCGAGTTGCATGTCAGCCGGTCGCTGTTTGGCATGGCGCAGGCCGGGTATAGCGGGGCAGGGGGCTTGCCGCTAGCGGCCGTCGAAGAGCTGGTTTCCTTCCCCTCGAGCGGCTCGGTCCAGTTTACGAGATGGGCCGCCGTCATCCGCGAGCATGCGCCTAAGCCGACACCGGACCTCGATATCGTCGCCAATGCGTTCCGGCGCTGGGCAAAGGACCGGAACATCGATCTGACCAGCCCGAATATCGAGCGCGTTCTCGCCGGTTTCTGCCGGAAATGGAGGCTGAATTGAGGTTGGCGGCTCAAACCGGTGCGGGCACGACATCAACGCCGAACTGGCCGAAGTGGCGCAGGTTGAACGTCACGACCGTCAGATTGTGCGCCTTTGCCGTTCCGGCTATGAGCGCGTCCGCCATGCCGGGATTGTGGCCGGCTGAAACAGCGGCGGCTTCGAGTTGGCCCGAGATTGCCGAGACTGCCGCGTCGATCGGGAGAATCCGATCCTCATACGTGGAAACGAGGCCATCGATCCAGCGCCGCAAATCCCGTGCCTTCGCGGAGGCCCCTTTGTGGTGCAACAGGGCTATGCCTCGTTCGATCTCGTGGACTGTCACGACCGACAGGAAGAGTTCACCTTTTGCGTCGGCCTCGTCGAGCCAAGTCAGAAACCTTGGCGATGGTGCACCCTGGGACGGCGACAGCAACGACACGACATTGGTGTCGAGGACGTACCCACTCAAAGGTCAACGTCCCGGGCAGGCGATTGATTGCGCTCGAACTCACCACCGGGAAATTGTTTCAGGTACGAGGCAAAGCTCGGCCGTGCGGGTTTCAGCGCGCGTTGCGCGATCTCGGCTGCGGCAAGAGGCACAAGAGCCGCGACTGGCTTCCCATGCCGGGTGATCGTAACAAACTCGCCACGGATCGCCTCGTCGACATAGGTCGAGAGGCCGGCTTTGGCGTCTTTCAAGCTGACGGTGGACATGGCGGCCCTCAAAAGTGGTCATATGTGACCATATATGGGCGTTTGCATCGTCGGCGTCAACCTGGGTTCACGCTGCTTCCGGAACCAGAAGGTGCGATCGGCGGGCTCGATCGAGCAGATTCTTGACCGACGACGGAGACCACTTCGAACCCCCGCGAGGTGTCCGCTCATGGAGCTGCTCCAGTTGAGTGGCAATCTCGCGCAGGGTGAGCTCTGAATTTGCGGCGTATATCCCCGCCACCAGCGTCATCAGCCGGTCCTCTGGCAGGCGTGGAGGGGACTTCTTGAGCAGGGCGGCATCAGCCATCCCTTCGGAGACCAGCCACCTGACGGCGCGACGCAGCCGTTCTGGTGTCCAATTCAGTCCCCGCTGCTTCAGCACACGGGCAATATCGTCCCAGGTGTGATCCGGCCGCATGCGGCGGACCGTGGGCAGCTACTGGCTCGCGGTTGCCTGGATGCGCGCGCCGAAAGCCGATTTTTGCGCGGCCGTCACCTTGGCCAAGGCCTCTGGCCGGCGTTCCCGGATGCCTGGATTGCCCGGCAACCGGCCCCTCGCCTTTGCCGCCTTGATTCCGGCCCTGGTGCGCTCGGAGATAAGCGCACGCTCGAGCTGCGCCACGGCGCCGAGGACCTGCAGCGAGAACATACCCTGCGGAGTCGTCGTGTCGATCGGATCTCGGAGGGAACGGAAATGAGCGTTCCTGGCGGTCAGATTCTCGATGACCTCGAGAAGATGGGCGACCGATCGTGCAAGGCGATCGAGACGCACGACGACGAGGGTGTCGCCGGCGCCGATCTCGCGGATCAGCTTGGCGAGGGCAGGGCGCGCGCGCGAGGCGCCGGAACCTTGTTCCCGCACGATGACGTCGCATCCGGCCGCGCGCAGCTCCAATTCCTGCGGTTCCGTCGCCTGGTCGTCTGTAGAGACACGAGCGTAGCCGATCAGGCGCCCCTGTGGTCGACGGGAAGCGCGATTTTTAATGTCAGCGGCCATCTGGAGCGCCTGTGAGTGTGTTTTCGGTCGGATTTCCAAATACAGAGGATAAGGATAACCGATCGGATG
>Ga0065721_10005653_pt1 | contig 14373 bp, 12 predicted proteins | sample Mesricmetagenome_FD_59108 | JGI IMG/M metagenome (GOLD analysis project Ga0065721, IMG submission 59108) | Mesophilic microbial community from rice straw/compost enrichment Sample: eDNA_1 v2 (version 2) | ecosystem: Engineered > Solid waste > Grass > Composting > Bioreactor | place: USA: Davis... | reverse complement strand
CCGCCATCCGGTGCCGTGCAGTATTTCCAGGTAAAGACGACATCATCGGCCGTGAAGGCAGACCCGTCCGACCATTTCAGGTCGGGCATCAGCTTCCATGTCATGCTGAGCAGGTCTTCCGAAATGCCGCCGTTCTCCAGCGTCGGGATCTCCGTCACCAGCCAAGGAACGAGCTCGCCCTTTTCGTCGTAGCGGGCCAGCGGCTCGATCACCATGGACGAGGCATAGACTTCCTTGGTGCCTGCCGACAGGAAGGGGTTCATGGTAGACACTGCCTGCCAGAACAGGATCTTGAGCTCACCGTCGGCGCCTCGCTCGGCATGGGCAAGCGATGTCGAAAGTGCCAAGCATGCTACAGTCCCCGCAAGCAGGGTATTGAAGGTCTTCATGCTGCTGTCCCCTTATGTTTATCGTTAGGGTTGTGATCGGTCCGGCCGCCAGTTCCCGGCTGGTATCACTGCCGCTGCAAATTCGATCTTATAAGTCGTTGGTTTCGCAGACGGCGGTCTCGTATCCTCCTTGAGGTAGAGCTGATGGTCGCGTGGCTGGTCATGCACTCCCAGTTGTGCCTGACCAAATTTTGGGCCATCTAAGCATAGGCCTATTTTGCGTTCAAGCGCGAAAATTGACGCTTGCCAAGAGCCGGTCTGGCTGCACAGTATCCACCACGAACAGTCGGAAATGATCAAACAAGAACGGGGTTTGCATGCCTGTCCTCAATCGCGCCGCTGAAATGCAGGAAGTCGTTGCGGGTTGGCGGCGTCATCTGCACGAGCACCCGGAGATACTCTACGACGTGCACCAGACGGCAGCGTTTGTCGCTGACAAGCTCCGGTCGTTCGGGTGTGATGTCGTCGAGACCGGCATCGGCCGCACGGGCGTCGTCGGTATCATCAAGGGACGTTACGGTGAGGGGAACGTGATCGGTTTCCGAGCCGACATGGACGCGCTACCGATCCTGGAGACGAGCGGGAAGCCATGGACATCGAAGACGCCGGGAAAGGCACATTCCTGCGGCCATGATGGCCATACCGCCATGCTCCTTGGGGCGGCGCAATATCTGGCAGAAACCCGCAACTTCAGGGGCTCCGTGGCAGTGATCTTCCAGCCTGCGGAAGAGGGCGGCGCGGGAGCGCTCGCCATGGTCGAGGACGGCTTCCTCGAGAAGCACAACATCAGCCAGGTCTACGGAATGCACAACTCGCCCGGCCTGCCGCTGGGGCAGTTTGCGATCCGCAAGGGCTCGGTCATGGCGGCGGCCGATACATTCGAAATCACCGTCACCGGGCGCGGCAGCCATGCGGCGCAACCGCATCTTTCCGTCGATCCGGTGCTGACGGCTGGTCATATCGTGGTGGCATTGCAGTCGATCGTGTCCCGGCAGACCGATCCGCTGAAGTCGCTAGTAGTCACCGTCGCCTCCATCCATGGCGGGGATGCCAACAATGTCATCCCCGATACCGTCAGCCTGGGCGGGACAGTACGCACGCTTCTGCCCGAGACGCGAGATTTCGCAGAAAAGCGGCTGAAGGAACTGGTGCAGGCGACGGCGCTTGCGCATGGTGCAACGGCCGATATCGCCTACCGCCGCGGCTATCCGGTGACCTTCAACCACGAGGCGGAAACGGAGTTCGCAACCGGGATCGCCGCGAAGGTCGGCGGACCGGGCTCTGTGGACACGGATATGGCGCCGCACATGGGTGCCGAAGACTTTTCCTACATGCTTGAGCGGAGGCCAGGCGCGTTTATCTTCATCGGCAACGGCGATACTGCCAGCCTCCACAATCCGGCCTACGACTTCAACGACGAGGCGCTCCCCTACGGCATCAGCTACTGGGTCAACCTTGCCGAGACGGCGCTGGCCGCCTGACGTCGCAGCCCCCTGACAGGGAGAGTGGAATGTCTCTCGCGGAAACCTCCACGGAAGGACCCGGCGAAGCAGCGGGGACGGTGCTTTCGGTGCGTGACCTCAGCACCTCGTTCAAGGTCGAGAACCGGTGGCAGACCGTTGTCCGCAACGTCTCCTTCGACGTTGGTCCGCGGGAGACGGTCGCCATTGTCGGCGAATCCGGATCTGGCAAGAGCGTCACCTCGCTGTCGATCATGCGCCTTCTGCCGAAGGCTTCCAGCCGGATCGAGGGCAGCGTCCGACTTGTGGGCCGTGAGCTGTTGACGCTGCCTGACGAGCAGATGCGGCAGGTTCGCGGCAATGAGATCTCGATGATCTTCCAGGAGCCGATGACCTCGCTCAACCCGATCTTCCCGATTGGCAAGCAGATCGCTGAGGCACTGACGGTTCACAGAGACATCAGCAGGGCAGATGCGAAGTCCGAGGTCGTCCGGCTACTCGAAAAGGTGCGAATCCCGAATGCAAAGAGTCGTTACGACGAGTTTCCGCACCAGTTCTCGGGAGGCATGCGCCAGCGCGTGATGATCGCGATGGCGCTGGCGTCGAAGCCGAAGCTGCTCATCGCCGACGAGCCGACGACGGCGCTGGACGTGACCATCCAGGGCCAGATCCTCGATCTCATCAAGACACTGCAGGACGAGGAGGGGATGTCCGTCCTCTTCATCACCCATGACATGGGTGTCGTGGCCGAAGTCGCGGACCGGACCCTCGTCATGTTCGGTGGCGAAGTGGTGGAGTCCGGCGCGACCGGCGACATATTCCACCGAGGCCAGCACCCGTATACGCGAGCGCTGCTTTCGGCTGTACCGCGTCTCGGTTCCATGGTGCAGCGGACGCTCCCGCAACGGTTTCCGCTCATCGACGTGAAGACGGGCGAGCAGCAGATCCAGGTGGATGTGACCGACACCGTCTCGCGTCGCAAGACGCCGATCCTCCAGGTGCGCGACCTCACCACCCGTTTCGATATCCATTCCGGGCTTTTCGGCCGCAAGACAGGTGCTGTCCATGCCGTCGAGAAGGTGTCCTTCGACCTCCTCGAGGGCGAGACGCTGTCGCTGGTGGGCGAGTCGGGTTGCGGCAAGTCCACCACCGGAAGATCGATTACGCGGCTGATTACACCCACGAGCGGCCAGGTCATGATTGACGGGTTCGATGTGATGGGTCTCGACAAGCACGCGCTACGGACCATGCGGCGGTCGATCCAGATGGTTTTCCAGGATCCCTTCGCGAGCCTCAATCCGCGCATGAGCATCGGCTCCGCGGTCATGGAGCCTTATCTTGAGCATAGCCTCGGTCCCAAGCAGCAGGCACGCGACAAGGCGGCGGATCTTCTGGAGAAGGTGGGGCTGTCGGCCGACATGATGCGGCGCTTCCCGCACGAATTCTCCGGCGGGCAGAGGCAGCGCATCGCAATTGCGCGGGCGCTGATGCTCGATCCGAAGGTGATCGTTGCGGATGAGGCTGTGTCGGCGCTCGATGTCTCCATCAAGGCGCAGGTCTGCAACCTGTTGCTCGACCTGCAGCAGAGCCTGAAGCTCGCCTATCTGTTCATCAGCCACGACATGGCCGTCGTCGAGCGGGTCAGTCACAGGGTCGCCGTGATGTATCTCGGCGAGATCGTCGAGATAGGCCCCCGGGCCGCCGTCTTTGAGAACCCGCAACATCCCTATACGCGCAAGCTGATGGCGGCAGTGCCGATCCCCGATCCTTCTCGGCGGGGTCTCAAGCGAAACATATCCACCGATGAGATCAAGAGCCCCATACGCCCGGTAGACTACGTGCCGCCTGCCCGACATTACAGGGAAGTTTCGCACGGACACCTGGTGCAGGTTTCCTGATTGCTGGTCTCTCCTTGCCGTTTGGCGGGGGATCGGCAAACATGGGAGCATTGATTGCGCCGGGGAGGGGTTCGAAAGTGGCGAGACGATCCGATGTGCATGGGCGGCTGGATGATGCGGCAAGGGCCGGCTGGCTCTATTACGTCGCGGGCCGCACCCAGGACGAAATTGCCGCTTCCATGGGAATTTCCCGGCAGTCAGCGCAGCGACTGGTTTCGCTCGCCGTGGCCGAACGTCTCATCAAGGTCCGGCTGGACCATCCGATTGCCGCCTGTCTGGAACGCGGCGAAGCGCTCAAGCGCAGGTTCGGCCTTCGTCAGGTCGAGGTCGTACCCATCGACCCGATGGGAAGTTCCACCACGGTTGGCATCGCAGAGGCCGGTGCCGCCGAGATCGAGCGCTGGCTGAAGCGTCAGGAACCCACCATCCTGGCGATCGGCACGGGCCGCACGTTGAAGGCTGCCGTCGATCAGTTGCCGCCGATGGACTGCCCCCAGCATCGGATCGTTTCGTTGACGGGAAATATCGGACCCGACGGTTCGGCGGCCTACTACAATGTCATCTTCTCCATGGCCGACGCGATCAAGTCACGACATTTCCCCATGCCCTTACCGGTTCTCTGCTCATCACCGGAAGAACGCGAAACGCTTCATGAGCAGGCGCTGGTGCGGTCTACTCTTGCGTTGGGCGCGCAGGCGGACGTCACCTTCGTCGGCATTGGCGAACTTGGCCCGGAGGGGCCGCTTTGCGTCGATGGGTTCCTCGGGCGGGAGGAAATGGAGAACCTCGTATCGGAAGGGGCCGCGGGGGAGATATGTGGCTGGATGTACGATCACGAAGGCCGGCTTCTATCCGATTCGATCAACGACCGAGTTGCCAGCGTCCCTATCCCCTCCATCGAAACCTGCTGCGTCATCGGATTGGCTCAAGGGCCCCGAAAGCTCACGGCGCTAAAGGCGGCTTTAAGAGGCCGGTTGATCAACGGCCTGATCACGGACGAGAAGACAGCCGAGCAACTGCTCATGTAGCAAGCTGAATTTTCTCTAGATTTTCATCTACTTGTGGATTTCCGTTGCGGTGCAGCACGGAATCCGAATTGACTTCGCCGCCTGTTCAATGAGTAATTGCCCATGGGCAAAGCGAATGCTCAACTCAATCTTCGGGAGGAAGATATGACTTTGAAGACGATCTTGCTGAGCGCGTGCTCGGCGCTGGCTCTCGCCGGCATGGCTTCGGCCGAAACGCTCACCATCGCAACCGTCAACAACGGCGACATGATCCGCATGCAGGGGCTGACGGAGGATTTCACGTCGAAGAACCCAGACATCCAGCTCGAATGGGTGACGCTGGAGGAAAACGTCCTTCGGGAGCGCGTGACGACGGATATTGCGACTTCCGGCGGCCAGTACGACATCATGACGATCGGCAACTACGAAGTTCCGATCTGGGCAAAGCAGGGCTGGCTGACCGAGCTCAGCGGCCTTGGCGACAACTACGATATCGACGACCTGCTTCCTGCCATCCGTGGCGGCCTCACCGTCGATGGTAAGCTCTATGCGGCACCCTTCTACGGCGAGTCGGCGATGATCATGTATCGCACCGACCTGTTCGAGAAGGCTGGCCTGGAAATGCCGGAAAGCCCGACGTGGGAGTTCATCGCAGACGCCGCGCGCAAGATCACCGATCGTGATGCCGACATCAACGGCATCTGCCTGCGCGGCAAGGCCGGCTGGGGCGAGAACATGGCCTTCATCACGGCGCTGACGAATTCCTTCGGCGGACGCTGGTTCGACGAGAACTGGCAGCCGCAGTTCGACCAGCCGGAATGGAAGGAAGCTCTGCAGTTCTATGTCGACCTGATGAAGGACGCAGGCCCGGCCGGTGCCTCTTCCAACGGCTTCAACGAGAACCTGACGCTCTTCCAGCAGGGCAAGTGCGGCATGTGGATGGATGCCACGGTGGCGGCGTCCTTCGTTTCCAACCCCAATGACTCGACGGTTGCCGATAAAGTCGGCTATGCGATCTTCCCGTCCAAGGAAGGCGTCGACAATCATGGCCACTGGCTGTGGTCCTGGAACCTTGCCATCCCGGCGAGCTCGCAGAAGGCGGAAGCGGCACAGAAGTTCATCGCCTGGGCAACCAGCAAGGAATACACCGAGCTCGTGGCTTCCAAGGAAGGCTGGGCCAACGTTCCTCCGGGTACCCGCACCTCGCTTTATGAGAACGAGGAATACAAGAAGGCTGCCGCCTTCGCAGAACCCACTCTTGCAGCCATGAACGCCGCCGACATCACCAAACCGTCGGTGAAGCCGGTGCCCTACACGGGTGGCCAGTTCGTAGCGATCCCCGAATTCCAGGCGATCGGCACGAATGTCGGCCAGCTGTTCTCGGCAGTGGTCGCGGGCCAGTCTTCCGTCGATGATGCGCTGGCCCAGGCGCAATCCGCGACCGTGCGCGAGATGACCCGCGCCGGCTACATCAAGTAAGCTCCTCCCGAGCAGTTGCCGCCCGGCTTGACGTCGGGCGGCCTTTTTCCAGTCTGCCTCGTTAAGCGAAGAACATGCCGCCTCGGTCCTCGACGATCGGAACCCGCGGCATTTGGAGGAGGGCGCCAGGATGGCAACACAGAATACGAGAGGGCTGGCCCGCCTGATGATGGCGCCGTCCGTCATCCTTCTTCTGGTATGGATGATTGTACCGCTATCGATGACGCTGTGGTTCTCGTTCCAGAACTACAACCTCCTCAATCCGGCCAATGTCAGCTTCGCCGGTCTTTTCAACTACCGCTTCTTCTACACGGATCCCGCCTTCTTCCAGTCGGTCTGGAATACCCTGATGATCGTCGGTGGCGTGCTGCTGATCACGGTGGTCGGTGGAACGTTGATTGCACTTCTGATCGACCAGCCGATCTTCGGGCAGGGGATCGTGCGCATCCTGGTGATCTCGCCCTTCTTCGTCATGCCGCCGGTTGCGGCGCTGGTGTGGAAGAACATGATCATGCATCCCGGTTATGGGGTGCTGGCGGATATCAATCGCCTGCTGGGTCTGCAGCCTGTCGACTGGTTTGCCCAGTACCCACTGCTGGCCATCATCATCATCGTTGCCTGGCAGTGGCTGCCCTTCGCGACGCTCATCTTGCTGACCGCTCTTCAGTCGCTCGACAGCGAGCAGAAGGAGGCGGCCGAGATGGACGGCGCCAACGTCCTCAACCGCTTCATCTATCTGACCCTGCCGCATCTCGCCCGGGCGATTACGGTCGTCATCCTAATCCAGACGATCTTCCTGCTGGGCGTCTACGCGGAAATCCTCGTTACGACCAATGGCGGACCCGGCTACGCCTCCACCAACCTGGTCTTCCTGATCTACCGCACCGCGCTGCTCGGCTACGACGTCGGCGGTGCGTCTGCGGGCGGCATCATCGCCATCATCCTCGCCAACATCGTCGCCATCTTCCTGATGCGCGCGGTGGGCCGAAACCTGGACCGATAGGGGAAGACCATGGCACGCGCAGTCACCACCCGGCACAAGATCATCGCCACCGCCGCCGCCTGGGCCGTTGCCCTCGTGATCTTCTTTCCGATCCTCTACACCCTGATCACCAGCATCAAGACCGAGCCTGAAGCGATCGCCGGCTTCAACCTGATCCCCTCCTTCACGTTCGAGAACTACGTGACGGTGCAGACCCAGCGGGACTACATCAAGCCGTTCATGAACTCGGTCATTCTCTCCGTCGGCTCCACCATCCTGGCGCTGGTCATCGGCATCCCGTCTGCCTGGGCCATGGCGTTCTCGCCCACAAAACGCACGAAGGACGTGCTGATGTGGATGCTATCGACGAAGATGATGCCGGCTGTTGCCGTGCTGGTGCCGATCTACCTGATGTTTCGCGACTTTGGGCTTCTTGATACGCGCATCGGCCTGACGATCATGCTGACGCTGATCAACCTGCCGATCGTTATCTGGATGCTCTACACCTATTTCCGCGAGATACCGGGCGAGATCCTCGAAGCCGCGCGGATGGACGGAGCGGGGCTGTGGCAGGAGATCGTCTACGTGCTGACGCCCATGGCCGTTCCGGGAATTGCCTCGACGCTTCTCCTCAACATCATCCTCGCCTGGAACGAGAGCTTCTGGACGATCCGCCTCACCACAACCAGCGCAGCGCCGTTGACGGCCTTCATCGCCTCCTTCTCCAGCCCACAGGGCCTGTTCTGGGCGAAGCTGTCGGCCGCCTCCACCATGGCGATCGCGCCAATCCTGATCATGGGCTGGTTCAGCCAGAAGCAACTCGTTCGCGGCCTGACCTTCGGCGCGGTTAAGTAAGGAAGACGGACATGGGCAGCATCACGCTCAGCAGGGTGTCGAAGTCATTCGGGGAAGCAAAGGTCATCCCGTCCATCGACCTCGAGATCCAGGATGGCGAATTCGTCGTCTTCGTCGGACCCTCCGGTTGCGGCAAGTCGACTCTGTTGCGCCTCATCGCGGGTCTGGAAGACGTCAGCGGCGGCCAGATCCTGATCGATGGGAAGGACGTGACGCAGAAGGCGCCGGCGCAGCGGGGCCTTGCCATGGTGTTCCAGTCCTACGCCCTCTATCCGCACATGAGCGTGCGCAACAATATCGCCTTTCCGCTCAAGATGGCGAAGGTGGACAAGTCCCTCATCGACAAGAAGGTGAGTGACGCAGCCGGCATCCTGAACCTGACGGACTATCTGGAGCGTCGCCCGTCGCAGCTTTCGGGCGGGCAGCGACAGCGCGTCGCGATCGGTCGTGCGATCGTTCGCGAACCTTCGGCGTTCCTTTTCGACGAGCCGCTCTCCAACCTCGATGCGGCGTTGCGTGGCACGATGCGGCTCGAAATCAGCGAACTGCATAACCAGCTGAAGACGACGATGATCTACGTCACGCACGACCAGATCGAAGCCATGACCATGGCGGACAAGATCGTCGTTCTGAACCGGGGCAACATCGAGCAGGTGGGTTCGCCTCTGGAACTCTATTCCAGGCCACGCAACCTTTTCGTCGCAGGCTTCATCGGTTCCCCGCGCATGAATCTGATCGAAGGTGAGTTTGCACGGTCCAAGGGCGCCAAGACGGTCGGCATCCGCCCGGAACACTTCGCTCTGTCTCACGAGAGCGGTTTGTGGAGCGGAACAGTGACCGTCGCGGAACACCTTGGGTCCGATACCTTCCTTCACGTCAACGTCGACGGGATTGGGCAGATCAACGCCCGTTGCGACGGTGAGTTTGAGGCGCGCCATGGCGACCGCATCTATCTGACGCCGAACGAAACGAAGCTTCATCGGTTCGACGAGCAAGGCCTGGCGATCTAGCGCCGGAATGGAGCAAGCTATGACAGTGAAACTATCCTCAACGGCACTGGGTGAGATTGCCCATACGGCCGCCGTACCGGCCTATGATCCCATCATGCTGACGCCAGGCATCCTCCACTTCGGGGTTGGCAACTTCCACCGTGCCCATCAGGCTGTCTATCTTGATGACCTGTTCAACAAGGGTCATGGGTTGGACTGGGCGATCGTCGGCGCCGGCGTGATGCCATCGGACGCTCTGATGCGTGAGAGGCTTGCCGCACAGGATTTCCTGACGACTGTCGTCGAACAGGACAACAACAAGACCGCAGCGCGTGTCACGGCGCCGATGATCGACATTATCGCCCCCGACGATACCGACAAGATCATCGCTGCCCTTGCCGACCCGCGCATCCGAATCGTCTCGATGACGATTACGGAAGGCGGCTACTTCATTGATGCGTCTGGTGCATTCAACCCCGGCCATCCGGCAATTTTCCAGGACGGCCAGAATCCGGATCGGCCCAAGACGGTCTTTGGGCTCATCGTCGCCGGACTGAAACGTCGAAGGGCTGCGGGCATTCCGCCCTTTACCATCATGTCCTGCGACAACATTCCCGGAAACGGGGAGGTGACGGAGAATGCCGTCGTCGGGTTGGCGGCGCTGTCGGATCCGGCCTTTGCGCAATGGATCGCCGATAACGTTGCCTTCCCGAACTCGATGGTCGATCGCATCACGCCTGCGACGGGCCAGCGGGAGATCGACTTCCTGCGCGATACCTTCGGCATCGAGGACAAATGGCCGGTCTTTTGCGAAGAATTCAAGCAGTGGGTGATGGAGGACGATTTTCCCGCCGGCCGTCCGCCGCTCGAGGAAGTCGGCGTCCAGTTCGTGCCGGATGTAGCGCCGTACGAACACATGAAGATCCGCATTCTCAACGGTGGACATGCAGCCATCGCCTATCCGGCAGCACTCCTCGACATCCATTTCGTGCATGAGGCGATGGAGCATCCACTGATCCGTGCCTTCCTGGAAAAGCTCGAGAAGGAAGAGATCATCCCGATCGTGCCGCCGGTGCCGGATACGGATCTCAACCAATACTACGACCTGATCGAGCGCCGCTTCTCCAACCCGAAGATCGGCGACACCATCCCGCGCCTGGCGCAGGACGGTTCCAACCGGCAGCCGAAGTTCATCCTGCCGTCCACGGCGGACCGGTTGCGCGAGGGCAAGGACATTGTCGGACTTTCACTCGTCTCGGCGCTCTGGTGCCGCTATTTCGAAGGCACCAGCGACAGCGGCAGGCAGATCGTCTTCAACGATGCAAGCGCTGACAAGCTGCATGCAGCGGCGAAGGAAGCACGGGACAACCCGGACGCCTTCCTTGTCTTCGAGGAGATCTTCGGCGAGGTTGCCGGATCGGAGCTCTTCCGCCAGCGGTTCTCGCATGCGCTGAAGACGCTCTGGGCCGAGGGGACGGCGAAGACGCTGGAGCTCTATCTTCAGGATGCTCTGGTCAAATGACGGGGTGAGGGTGGTGCAAGGGACGCGGCCGCTGGTGATTTTCGATTGCGACGGCGTGCTCGTCGATAGCGAGCCCTTGTCCGTCCAGGTCTTGGTGGATGCGCTCAATCGACGGGGCGTCGAGATCGATGAAGACGAGGCCTATGCCCGCTTTCTCGGCCGGAGCCTATCCACCCTTGCCCAGATCCTGCACGACGACTTCGACCACAGCATCGACGCCGCCTTTCTCGAAGATCTCCGCCATGAACTCTATGATCGGTTTCGCCTGAGCCTGAAGCCGATGCCGGGAATCGCAGAAGTGCTGGATGCGCTCGACTGCACCAGATGCGTCGCATCCTCCAGTCAGCTGGAGCGCATCCGCCTGTCTCTCTCGCTGACCGGTCTGCTGGAGCGCTTCGAGCCAGGCATTTTCAGTGCCAGCATGGTCGAGAACGGCAAGCCTGCTCCCGATCTTTTCCTTCACGCGGCACGCGCCATGAAGACCGATCCGGCGGACTGCATCGTGATCGAGGACAGCCCGGCGGGGATTGAGGCCGCGCAGCGTGCAGGGATGGCGGTGTTTGTCTTCACCGGCGGGTCGCATGCCGGTGCGCCTGGGTACCGCGAGCGCATTGCGGCCCTGGCCCCCGATGTCGTGTTTGACGCCATGCCGGATTTGATCCACCTTGTCCGCCAACACATGGAAGGCCCGGACAGGCATCGGTCTCCTCGCGCCGGCTAGCGGCGGAGAGCGATGGAAGGGCCCGCGGGGCAGGGAACACGTCCAGATGCGAGATCACGTCGTTGCTGTCGATATCGGCACGACCAGCGCCCGCGCCGGTGTGTTCGATCGTAGCGGGCGGCTGCTCGCGCGCGCCAAGCACCCGATCGCCATGCAACGACCGCTCGAAAATCATGCGGAACATGACTCAGAGGACGTATGGCGCGCCGCCTGCCGGGCCGTTCGCGCGGCGATGATGGAGGCAGGGGTCGCCGCGGACCGTGTCGCGGCACTGGGTTTCGACGCCACCTGCTCGCTGGTGGCGCGGGATCGCGATGGTCGGCAGATCACTGTTTCCACCACCGGAGAGGATCGCTTCGATACGATCGTCTGGCTCGATCACCGGGCCATTGCGGAGGCCGATGAGCTTTCGGCGACCGGCCATCCCGTGCTGGACTATTCCGGAGGCTCGCTTTCCCCCGAAATGGAAATGCCGAAGCTCATGTGGTTGAAGCGCCGCCTGCCGATGACCTGGGAGCGGACAGGTTATCTCTTCGACCTCGCCGATTTCATGACATGGAAGGCAACAGGATTGCCTGCGCGATCCCGCTGCACGCTGACCGCGAAATGGAACTACCTCGCCCATCGTGACGAGGGCTGGCAGGAGGATTTTCTCGCGCTGGCCGGCCTGGAGGACCTCCTGGAGCGGGGCGGCCTGTCCGCCGAGACCGTTCCGGCCGGTCAGACGATAGGCGAGTTGTCGACGGAGGCTGCACGGGAACTGGGCCTCGATACCGGTTGCAGGGTGACAGCAGGACTGATCGACGCCTATGCGGGTGCCTTCGGCGTCCTCGGTGGGGTCGACGAGGACGCGGCGCTTGAGCGATCTGTCGCTCTGATCGGCGGCACGTCTAGCTGTATCGTCTCCTTCGCAACGGACGCCAAGCCCGGCCGCAGCATCTGGGGTCCCTATTACGAGGCTGTCCTGCCGGGCCGCTGGCTGGTGGAAGGTGGCCAATCGGCGACCGGTGCTCTGCTCGATCACGTCGTGCGAATGCACGCGGCCGGCGGAGAGCCCGAGGCGGATCTCCACGCCAGGATCGCGGCTCGCGTGCAGCAGTTACGTTCGGAGCAAGACGCTGATCTCGCCGGCGATCTCAACATCCTGCCCGACTTCCACGGTAACCGGTCGCCGCTGGCGGACCCCCATGCCAGGGGCGTCATCAGCGGACTTACCCTCGACACATCCTTCGACGGCCTCTGCCGCCTCTATTGGCGAACCTGCGTGGCTATCGTGCTCGGCATACGACACATCCTGGAAGCCATGGAGCAGTATGGCTACCGGTTCGAGACGCTGCACCTCACCGGAGGACATGCCCACAACCCGCTTCTCCTCGAACTATATGCCGATGTCACGGGCCGCAAGGTGGTTGTCCCGCAGACTGAGGACGCTGTCCTCCTCGGGACCGCAATGACGGCGGCAGCAGGAGGTGGCCTCTTTCCGGATCTGAACTCGGCCGGACGGAGCATGGCCGCCGCCGATCGGGAGTACCATCCTGATGCCGGGCGGAGCGAAACCTATGACCGTGACTATCGACGTTTTCTGGCGATGCTCCGCCACCGGAACGAACTGAATGAGATCCACTAGCTCCGCCCCACGACATCGCGGCACACACCGGAGGTCTGACTATGTATTTCGCAATCCTCGCCTATCATGCAGAAGGCATTGTCCAGTCCTGGAGCGAGGAGGAAGATGCCGCCCTAATGACCGAGTTGCTCAGGATCAACGACCGGCTGGTGGAAGAGAAATCCCTTGGCCCCGCGGCGCGCCTCGGCCCCACGTCGGAGGCCGTGACGCTCCGCGGCAAGGGCGACGGAATGGTGATTGACGGTCCATTCGCCGAGACGAAGGAGCAGTTGCTCGGCTTCTACGTTGTCGACTTTCCAGACATCGACGGCGCAATCGCGGCGGCGCGAGAACTTCAACGCGCCAACCCGACTGCTGTCTATGAGATCCGGCCCATCCTGCTCTACCTGCCGGGCGCACCGCTGGGCACCGACGGCCAAAGCTGACGCGGTCGGGCGGCGCTTGTTCCAATGGCCTGAGGAACCTACATGCTTCCGGCAAACGGAGACCCTACATGATCCTCGACGCCGCCCGCCTGTCGCTCATAAACCTGTTTGCGCCGGAGACGCGCTCCGTCTTCTGGAAGGTCCTCGGGCTCACCATCCTCGTCCTCGTCGGTCTTTGGCTGGCGCTGCGGCAGACGTTCGTCTCCGTGGTCTGGCCGTGGTTTGCCGTCTACATGCCCGATGCGCCCGACTGGGCGGGCTGGCTTACCCTTGTCGCCGCCATCTTCGCCGGCGTGGGGCTGGCGCTTGCGCTCGCGCTTCTGATCGCGCCGATTACGGCGCTGATTGCGGGGCTCTTCCTCGACGACGTCGCCGAGGTGGTGGAGAAACGCGACTATCCAAGGGATCAGGCCGGACAAGCCATGCCGCTTGGCCAGGCCATCGTCAGTTCGCTGCAGTTCCTCGGCGTGGTGATCGCGGGCAATATCCTTGCCCTGCTGCTGCTCTTCGTGCCGGGGATCAACCTGATCGCCTTCTTCCTGGTGAACGGCTACCTGCTCGGCCGCGAGTTCTTCGAGTTTGCCGCCATGCGTTTTCGTACGCCACCCGAGGCGCGCGCGTTCCGGTCGAAGCATCGCGGCACCGTCTTCCTGGCGGGCCTGCTGATCGCAGGCTTCCTGGCGGTCCCGATCGTCAACCTGCTGACGCCGCTCTTTGCGGCCGGGCTGATGGTGCATCTCCACAAGAAGATTTCGCGTCGCGACCCGACTTTCCGCCTGGAGCCAACCGTCGCGAGCCGATGATCTGTTGACGGGCCGTGCCGCCCTTGCGAAGGCGGTCCAGGGTATGGGAGAAGAAGGCCGCTCCCGCGAAAGCCATGTCATGCCGCAATCCAGCACCATCAGTTCTACCCTGTTCGACACGCCCCCGACACGTGATCCATTGGCGGTGCTGCGGCACGTCTATGGATATGACAGCTTTCGGGGCAAGCAGGCGCCGGTGATAGATCGGGTGGTGTC
>Ga0065721_10012491_pt1 | contig 14374 bp, 15 predicted proteins | sample Mesricmetagenome_FD_59108 | JGI IMG/M metagenome (GOLD analysis project Ga0065721, IMG submission 59108) | Mesophilic microbial community from rice straw/compost enrichment Sample: eDNA_1 v2 (version 2) | ecosystem: Engineered > Solid waste > Grass > Composting > Bioreactor | place: USA: Davis... | reverse complement strand
CGACGGCCGCTCCGCGATCGACCCAGCGCTGCGCGATGCGGCGGCTCAGCCACCCCGTTCCTCCCAGGATCAGGACGTCGGTCATGACGACAGTCCAGCACGATCGGACCGGCCGGCGAAAGGTCCGATCGCCGAGGGCGGACAGTGTCAGACCGGGAAATCCTTGATGCGCCGGAGCAGGTCGGGTCCGGTGCGGTCGAGCGCGCGTCCGCCTACCGCGACGCCCACGACGATCATGACGAGCCCCACAACCACTCCTGCCGCCAGCGCGAGCCATCCGAGGAGCGCGGAGTCCCACACCAGGCTGAGGAGCGCGAGCGCGAGCGTGGGCGCCGAGACCGTGACGCAGGCGCCCCAGACGACGAAGACGAGCAGGCCGTTGACGAACGTCTGCCCCGGCACAGAGCGGAACGGGCTGTCGCCGGGCGCGGCGACGGGAGAGACGATGAGCGCCGACGACACGGCCGTGACGCCGTATCCGGCCAGCAGCACACCGAGCGCCGCCCCCAGCACCGCCGGGAACCGGTGCCATGCGTCGGCGAGCGCCGTGGTCACGACGGCGACGACGATCAGCAGCGGCACTCCGAGGCACGCCGCCCCGAGGATGCGCCCGAGGCGGTCATCGCGGCCGCGGATGCCGGTGGCCAGCACCGACGCGAAAGCGGTGCCGTCGTAGGAGATATCGGTGTAGCCCGCGATCGCCAGCACGAGCGCGATCACCACGGGGCATGCAGCGAACAGGAACCCGTCGGTGCCGCCGGCGAACGCGAACAGCACGGGGAACAGCGGCACCACCAGAAGCTGCCGCAGGTAGCGCGGATCACGCACCCAGGCGGTGAGCGAACGTGCCCACGTGGCCCCCACCCCTCCTGTCGGCATGACGCCGAACAGACGCAGGGTCCCGGTCGGCACGGCGCGGACAGCCTGCTGCGGCGGTGACGTCGTCGCCGTGCGCAGCGTCCTGCTCCACAGCCACAGCAGGAGGCCGAGGCTGGCCACGGCGATGGCGAGCCTGGCGACCGCGACGAAGGGGGCGCCCGTGGCGATCGCCGCCGGGACGCCCCACGCGGCGCCGAGCGGCGTCCAGGCGAGCACTCGGGCGGCGTCGGTCAGCTGCGACCCGAGATCGCCGGCAGCATCGACCAGCGCCAGGATGCCGGTGATGATCGGACCCGACAGGATCAGGAGCACCAGTACGACCGTGCCGGCGATCTCCTGGCCGCGCCGGCCTCCCCCACGCGCGTCAGCGAGGGCCGACATCAGCTGCGACGCCACGACGCAGGTGACGACCGCCACGAGCGCACACGGCACGGCCACGACGGCCGCGGCGGGATGCCGGAGCCACAGGAGGAAGGAGGCGACCGATGCGACGGTCGTGACGATGCCGGGGATCCCGGTAAGGCCCGCGGCGGCGAGCGCGGTCATGAGCTGCGCGGGTCGCAGCGGGAAGGGCGCCAGGCGTCGNGCGTCGACCGTCGCATCCAGCCCCGCCAGGAGGAGCGGCCCGAACAGCCAGCCCAGCAGCAGGGCCGAGCCGGCCANNACGNCCACGGTGGAGACGACCTCGACGGTCTGCGTCAGACCGAGAAGCAGCATCGCGCCGATGATCAGCCCGACCGTGGCGAGAGCCCAGAGCGCGCCGAAGACGAAGCCCACGAGCTGCCACGGGCGACGAGCGAGGTTGTTGCCGAGGGCGCGGTACCGGATGCGCAGCACGGTCGCGCTGAGCGACGCTGTGTTCCGCACCGCGGTCACACCGGTCGCAGCCATTCCGGCCCCTGAGAGGCATGCCGCCCGCCGACGAGCGCGACGAACCGGTCTTGCAGGGTCTGGCCCGCACGCACCTCCTCGACCGGACCGGCGGCGAGCACGCGCCCGTTGGCGATGACTGCCACGTGATCGCACATGCGCTGCACGAGATCCATGGAGTGGCTCGAGACGATGACGGTCCCGCCGGATGCCGTGTACCCGCGCAGGACGTCTTCGATGTTCGCGGCCGACACCGGGTCGACCGACTCGAACGGCTCGTCGAGCACGAGCAGGCGCGGCGCGTGCACGAGTGCGCATGCGAGCGCGACCTTCTTGGTCATGCCGGCCGAGTAGTCCGCCACGATCGTGCCGGCAGCCTCGCCCAGGTCCATGAGCGTGATCAGGTCGGCGACGCGCGGCGCGATCTCCGGCCGCGGCAGGCCGAACATCATCGCGGTGTACGTGATGAGCTGCTCACCCGTGAGGCGATCGAACAGGCGCACCCCGTCAGCGAGGTTGCCGATCATGCGCTTGGCGAGCACCGGATCGCCCCAGACGTCGACGCCATGCACGTGGACGGCTCCGGCATCCGGTCGGAGCAGGCCCGTCGCCATCGAGAGCGTCGTGGTCTTGCCCGCACCGTTGGGGCCCACGAGTCCGAAGAACGATCCCGTCGGCACGTCGAGGTCGATGCCGTCGACGGCGACCTTCTCGCCGAACCGCTTGACGAGTGCGCTGATGCGCAGCGCCGCCGCCGGCGCTCCGTTCTCGTTCATTCCGCCGAGCCTAGTGGCAGACGAAGCGAGGTCACTCACGAAGCGTCGCGCCGAAGCGCTCCCTCGCGACGGCGACGCCCGCGAGCTTCGCCTCGGTCGCTTCGGCGGCCGTGAGCGTGCGGTCGTCGGCGCGGAAGCGCAACGAGAAGGTGAGGCTCTTCGCACCCTCGGGAACACCCTGACCGCGGTAGTCGTCGACAAGCCGCAGCGACTCCAGGAGCGCACCGGCCCCCGTCACGAGAGCGTCGCGCAGCTCTCCCGCCGGCACGGAGGCGTCCACCACGAGCGAGACGTCCTGCGTCGCCGCCGGGTAGCCCGACAGGGTCGCCGCCACCACGCGGGAGCCGGCGCGCTCCAGCAGGCGGTCGAGGTCGAGCTCGGCGACGATGACGCGTCCCGGGATGTCAGCGGCCGCCGACACGGCGGGCAGGAGCTCTCCGACATAGCCGACCTCGACGCCGTCGGCGGTCACGGCGCCCGCGCGGCCCGGGTGAAGAGCNGCTCGCTGNGTCTGCGTGACCTCCACGTCGACGCCNGCNGCCGCGGCGATCGCGCGGACCGCGTCGACGCCGTCGGCGAGGTCGAATGCCTCCGCNGCGGACCCCACCTGCTTCGCGATGCGGTTTCCGGTCAGCAGCACGGCGACGTGGCGGGGCTGGGGCGGGATCGCGGCGTCGAGAGCGGCGAGGGTCGCGGCATCCGGACGCACGGCCGCCGGCGGCACGACATCCGTGCCGTAGCGCACACCCGGTGCGGGCAGGAAGACGGTGCCCGTCTCGAACAGCGCGAGATCGGTGAGTCCGCGCGAGATGTTGCGGTGAGCGACCTGCAGAAGGCCCGGAATCAGCGAGCGACGCAGGAACGGCGCCTGGCCGTCGAGCGGGTTGGCGAGCTTGACGCTCGGCAGGTGCTCGCCGCTCGCGGAGCCATGCAGATCGTTCTGCTCCTCCGTCGTGAACCCGAACGACGGGGTCTCGACGAAGCCGGCGGCCGCGAGGGCGTTGGCGACTCGGCGCCGTCCCGCCTGCGCGGGCGTGAAGCCGCGCCCCGACGGCGGAGTCGGCAGCTCGGAGGGGATGCGGTCGTATCCCGTGATCCGGGCGACCTCCTCCGCGAGCGTCCATTTGTCGGTGAGATCGGGGCGCCACGACGGCGGGATGATGCTCCACGACGCGTCGTCAGAGGCCGCGGCATCCACTTCGCAGCCGATCTTCTCGAGCGAGCCGATCACCTCGTCGTCGGTGTAGTCGACGCCGATGAGACGCGACACGAAGCCGCGCGGCAGCTCGATCGCCTCGACGAACACCTCGGTGAACAGCGCGCCCCCCGCCTCGGTGTCCAGCGTTCCGCCGGCGTACTCGACCATCAGGTCGGCCACACGCCGCGCCGCCACGAACGGGATCAGCGGGTCGACACCGCGCTCGAACCGCTTGGAGGCCTCAGACGGCAGCTTGTGCCGACGGGCCGTGCGTGCGATCGACACCGGATCGAAGATGGCCGCCTCGATGAGCACGTTGCGGGTCGCGTCGGACATCTCGGTCGTGCCGCCGCCCATGACGCCGGCGAGGCCGATNGGCCCCGACTCATCGGTGATGAGCAGGTCTTCGGGGCTGAGCGTGCGCTCTTTGCCGTCGAGGGTCGTGAGCTTCTCGCCCTNGGCGGCGCGGCGCACCGTGATGCCGCCGGTCAGCCGGTCGAGGTCGTAGCCGTGGATGGGGTTGCCGAGCTCGAGCATGACGTAGTTGGTGATGTCGATCAGCACGCCCAGCGAACGGATGCCGGCCAGCGTCAGCCTCGCGACCATCCACGCGGGAGTCGGCTTGGTGGGATCGACGTCGCGCACGATGCGCACGACGAACTCGCTCGCTCCCACGCGCCCGCGGATGGGCGCCTCGTCGACGACGGCCACGTCGAAGCCGCCGGTGGGCTGCTGCAGGTCCTCGAACGGACGGTCGGCCGGGTCGCGGAAGGCGGCGCCCGTCGCGTGCGAATACTCACGCGCGACGCCGCGCAGGCTCAGGGCGTAGCCGCGGTCAGGCGTCACGTTGATCTCCACCGCGACGTCGTCGAGCCCGAGCAGCGAGATCGCNTCAGCGCCCACCTCAGGGTCGAGGCCCAGCTCGACCAGCCGNAGGATGCCGCTGTGCTCCTCNCCGAGGCCCAGTTCACGCGCCGAGGCGATCATGCCGTCCGACACATGGCCGTAGGTCTTGCGCGCCGCGATCGGGAACGGGCCGGGCAGCACGGCGCCCGGAAGCGTCACGACGACCTTGTCGCCGGCGAAGAAGTTACGTGCGCCGCACACGATGCCGCGCACTCCGCCGTTGGCCTCGCCCACGTCGACCTGGCACCAGCGGATCGTCTTGCCGTTGGACTGCGGCTCCTCGACGAACTCGACCACCTGCCCCACGACGATGGGGCCCTGGAGGTCGAAGCCGTGCACGTCCTCCTCCTCGAAGCCGACGGACACGAGCGACGCCAGGACGTCTTCCGGCGTCGCGTCGGGCGCGACATCGACGTACTCGCGGAGCCACGAAAGCGGGACGCGCATCAGACCACCATTCCGAACTGCTCACTGAAGCGGACATCGCCCTCGGCCATGTCGCGCATGTCCTTCACATCGGAGCGGAACATCAGCGTCCGCTCGATCCCCATGCCGAACGCGAAGCCCGAGTACTCCTCGGGGTCGATGCCGGCGGCGCGCAGCACGTTGGGGTTGACCATGCCGCATCCGCCCCACTCGATCCAGCGCGCGCCGCCCTTGAAGGTCGGGTGCCACAGGTCGAGCTCGGCCGACGGCTCGGTGAAGGGGAAGTAGTTGGCGCGCAGGCGCGTCTTGGCCTCGGCGCCGAAGAGCGCGCGAGCCACGTGGTCGAGGGTGCCGCGCAGGTGCGCCATCGTGATGCCCTTGTCGACCACCAGGCCCTCGAACTGGCTGAACACCGGAAGGTGCGTCGCGTCGAACTCGTCGGTGCGGTACACGCGGCCGGGCGAGACGATGTAGATCGGCAGGTCGCGCGTGAGCATCGTGCGCATCTGCACGGGGCTCGTCTGCGTGCGCAGCAGCAGGTGCTTGGCGACCGGGTCGACGTAGAACGTGTCCTGCATCTGACGTGCAGGGTGGTCGGCGTCGAGGTTGAGGGCGTCGAAGTTGTACCACTCGTGCTCGAGCTCGGGCCCCTCGGCGATCTCCCACCCCATGCCGACGAAGATGTCGCCGACCTGCTCCTGCAGCAGGGTGAGCGGATGCCGCGCCCCGATGCGCGCCCGCTGCGGCAGCGCCGTGATGTCGACACGCTCGGCCTCCAGCCGCGCGGCCGTCTCGGCCTCGGCCAGCTCCACCTCGCGCGCGGCGAGCGCCTGCGTCACGCGCCCGCGCGCCTGACCGACGAGCTTGCCGAACTCGGCTTTGCGCTCGTTGGGCACGTGACGCAGCTGCGCGTTGAGGTGCGCGAGCGGCGAGTGCTCGGCGGCGTGAGCCGCCCGTACGGCTTTGAGCTCGGCCGTCGAGGAGGCGTCGGCGATCGCGGTCAGCGCCTCGGTGACGGCGGATTCCACCGCCTCCGGCGTGATCGGGGTCGGGTCGTTGAGGGGTGCGTCAGACACAAGAGACGAGTCTACCGGCGGGCAGTGCCCCTCCCGCGTCTCGTGAGAGGGCTCTGCATCCGCCTGCGGCTAGACCCCGGTCCCCGGGTCGGTGCCGTCGAACCTGCCTGCGCCCCTCCGTGAGGCGACGGCGTCCTGGGTGGCGATGAGCTGCGTGTCGGTGATCTCATGTCCGGCGACGTCGACCCGTGTGAGCCCCACCACCCGCGGCGAGCGCGAGAGCCGTCGCTCGGTGAGGTAGGCCACGTAGCTGAGCGCGAGGCACATCGCGACGTAGATGGAGCCGGCGATGAGCGCTGCCTGGATGAGCGGCGAGCCGAAGTTCGCGTTCGATCCCAGCAGCTTCGCGATGTACAGGAGCTCCGGGTAGGTGATGATGAACCCGAGCGCCGTGTCCTTCAGCGTGACGACCAGCTGCGCGATGATGACCGGCATCATGGCCCGGATCGCCTGCGGCAGCAGGATGAGACGCAGGACACCGGACTTGCGCAGTCCGATGGCGTAGCCCGCTTCCTTCTGGCCACGCGGCAGCGACTCGACGCCGGCGCGGATGACCTCCGACAGCACCGACCCGTTGTACGCGATCAGCGCGATGACCACCGACCAGTAGTTGTCGAGGCGGATGCCGACGACCGGCAGACCGTAGTAGAGCAGCAGCATGAAGACGAGCACGGGGACCGCGCGGAGGACCTCGACGATCACCGCGACCGGCCCGCGCACCCAGGCGTGGTCGGAGAGGCGGCCGATCGCCAGCACGAACCCGAGCACGAGCGCGCCTACGGCGGCGGCAGCGAAGGCGGCGAGCGTCGCAAGCGTCGCCTCTCCGATCAGCTGCCAGACACGCGTGTAGGTGAACAGGTCCCACTTGGCGGACGCGAACTGCCCCGTCTCGGCGAATCGCCACAGCACGAAGCCGATGGCGGCGAGCACGAGGAGGATCGTGACGGCGCCCAGCACGCGGTTGCGCAGGACGGCCCGCGGACCGGGGACGTCGTAGAGGACCGAGCCGCTCATCGCGCCACCCGCCACTTCTTCTCGAAGACTCGCTGGACCCAGGCCAGCAGGAGCACCAGGATGACGAAGACGGCCATCACCAGCAGGATCGTGACCATCTGGTTCTCGCCGTTCTCGCTCATGTTGGCCCGGATGCTGCCCAGGTTCATGACGCTGAAGCCCGACGCGACGGTCGTGTTCTTCAGGAGCGCGATCAGCACGCTCATCATGGGCGGGATCACCGACCGCGCCGCCTGCGGAAGCACGACGAGCGTCATGACCTGCCCGAAAGTCATCCCGAGCGCGCGGGCGGCTTCGGCCTGCCCGACCGGGACGGTGTTGATGCCCGATCGCAGCGTCTCGGCGACGTACGTCGCCGTGTAGATGCCCAGACCGATGATCGCCAGCAGCAGGAAGCTCCCTCGCGGCACCGGCACGAGCAGCGGCACCGCGAACGCGAAGAAGAACAGCACGAGGGTGAGCGGCGTNTTGCGCACCCAGTTGACGTACACGGCGCCGATCGCACGGGCGACCGGAATGGGCGAGACACGCATCGCGCCGACGATGAAGCCGAGCACGATGGCGATCGCCCCGCCCGCGAAGAACAGGATGAGCGTGCCCACCAGCGCCTGCTGCCACAGGCTGGGATATTCGAAGATCTGATTCATCGCACTCTTTTCGCTGCGTTCCGCTGCGAGGACGGGATTCGAGCAGGGGCGGCGGCGTGTCTGCCGCCGCCCCGCTCGTGTCAGCCGACCGGATCGACCGCGGGCTGCTTGCCCTCGACGCCGGCGGCGCCGAGGTTCTTGTCGAAGATGGCCTGCCAGACGTCGCCGCCGTCGGTGAACAGCGTGTTGATGTGCTCCTGAAGCGCCGTGTCGCCCTTCGCGATGCCGACGCCGTAGCGCTCCTCGCTGAACACCTCACCGGTGACCTTGAGGTTGTCGGGGTCCTGAGCCGCATAGCCGATGAGGATCGCCTCGTCGGTGGTCACGGCATCCGCCTGGCCGTTCTTGAGCGCCTCGACGCACTCGGAGTACTTCGCGAACTCCACCGTCTTGGCGGGCGTCTCGTCCTTGATCCGCTGAATCGAGGTCGAGCCGGTCGCAGAGCACACCGTGACGTCGGCGGTCAGCGAGTCCTTGTCGGTGATCGTCGTGTTGTCGGCGGCCACCAGGAGACCCTGGCCCGTGATGAAGTACGGTCCCGCGAACGAGATCAGCTCCTTGCGGGCGTCGGTGATCGAGTAGGTGCCGACGTAGTAGTCGACCTGACCACGGCTGATGGCGTCTTCACGGGCGGCCGAGTCGATGGCCGTGAACTCGATGTCGCCCTCGTCGTAGCCCAGGGATGCCGCGATCCACCGGGCGATGTCGACGTCGAAGCCGCTGCGCTCGCCCGTCGTCGGGTCGAGGTAGCCGAGGTTCGGCTGGTCTTCCTTGACACCGACGCGGACCTTGCCGCGCTCGCTGATGGCATCGAACGTGGGGCTTCCCTCGAGGGAGACGTCGCTGGCGACGGTCCAGGGGTTCTCCGACGTGCCCTCTCCATCCCCGTCCCCGGGCTCTGCGCCGGGTGTTCCGCTGTTGCAGCCGGCGAGCGCGAGGGCGGCGATGGCGATGCCGGCCAGTGCGCCGGCGATCCGTGTCTTTCGCATGTGGTCCTCCTGGTGTGGTGTCTTCTGATTCCCGCCGCGCTCGTAGCGCGGACGTCTTCAATGCGTGATGAGCTTCGAGAGNAAGTCCTTCGCGCGGTCGCTCNTGGGCGAGGTGAAGAACTCGTCTGGCGTGGCCTCTTCGACGATCTGCCCGTCGGCCATGAACACGACGCGGTCGGCNGCCTTGCGGGCGAANCCCATCTCGTGCGTGACGACGATCATCGTCATGCCCTCCTGCGCGAGGTTGACCATGACGTCGAGCACCTCGTTGATCATCTCGGGGTCGAGCGCGCTCGTCGGCTCGTCGAAGAGCATGACCTTCGGCTTCATCGCCAGGGCGCGTGCGATCGCGACGCGCTGCTGCTGGCCGCCCGACAGCTGTGCGGGGAGCTTCGACGCCTGCTGAGCCACGCCGACCCGCTCCAGCAGCTGCATCGCGAGAGCGTTCGCCTCGTCCTTCTTCATCCCCTTGACCTTGATCGGCCCCAGCGTCACGTTCTCGAGGATCGTGAGGTGGGCGAAGAGGTTGAACGACTGGAACACCATTCCCACGTCGGCGCGGAGACCCGCGAGGGCCTTGCCCTCTTTCGGCAGCTCCTTGCCGTCGATCGTGATCGTGCCGCTCGTGATCGTCTCGAGGCGGTTGATGGTGCGACACAGGGTCGACTTCCCCGAACCCGACGGCCCGATGACCACGACCACCTCACCGCGATGGACGGTGAGGTCGATGTCGCGGAGGGCTTGGAAATCGCCGTAGTGCTTCTGCACGTTNTCGATGACGACCAGCGGATCGCCTCGTCGCACACTGATGTTCGACGTCCGCGGTGCGGCGTCGTTGTCAAAGCCCGTCATCCGGCCAGGCTACGCGGAAATCNCCCCGACGTCTCAANTCATCGAATGGACTCTTCACCGAATCGTGACGAGACAGNCCGGCGCCGCCNCGTCGCTGCGGGCGTCTTCTCAGTGCGAGAGCCGCTGGGCGAACGCGCTCTCGTACAGGCACACGCTGGCAGCGGTGGCGAGATTGAGCGACTCGGCACGCCCGAAGATCGGCAGGCGCAGAGAGAGGTCGACGAGCGCCAGCGCGTCGTCGTCGAGACCGCGCGCCTCGTTGCCGAAGAGCCAGGCCGTCGGCTCCGCGAGCGACGTCCGGTGCGCAAGGAAGTCCTCTCCCCCGACGTCGGCCGCCACGACCTTCAGACCGACCGAGTGCGCGCGCTCGACCGTCTCGGCCAGATCCGCGCCGACGACGATCGGCAGGTGGAACAGTGANCCCGTCGTCGCACGCACGACCTTGGGNTTGTACGGATCGACCGTGCGNCCCGTGAGGACGACCGCGTCNGCACCCGCAGCATCCGCCGCGCGGATGATGGTGCCGAGGTTTCCGGGGTCGCGCACCTCCTCGCAGATCGCGAGCAGAGTCGGTCCCGCGGCGAACACGTCGCCCAGAGCGGTGGGCGACTGGCGCGCCACCGCGACGATGCCCTGAGGAGTCACCGTGTCGGCCATTGCATCGAGCACGGGCTCGGCGGTCAGGACCACCTCGACACCCGCCTCGTGCGCGGCATCCCGCACGTCCTGATGCTTCTCCATCGCCGTCGGCGTCGCGAACACCTCGACGATCGTGTCGGGCCGGTAGGCGAGCGCTTCCCGAGCCGCCTGCGGCCCCTCGAGGAGAAACAGCCCCGTCTCCTGCCGCGCGCTGCGCTTGGTCAGCTTCGCGACGGCGCGCACACGCGGGGAACGGGGGTTCTCGAGCACGAGATCAGTTTAGAGGGGCACGGGCGCCGCCCCCGTGAACCTCGCGCGAACGACGAAAGGGCGCCCTCCCGGAGGAGGACGCCCTTTCGGAGAACGTGCCGGGCGCGTCAGGCCTTGGGGGCGTTGACGTCGGCCGGAAGCGCCTTGCGTGCGGTCTCGACGAGCGAGGCGAACACGGCGGGCTCGTTGACGGCCAGCTCGGCCAGCATGCGGCGGTCGACCTGCACACCCGCAAGACCCAGACCCTGGATGAAGCGGTTGTACGTGAGGCCGTTCTGGCGGCTCGCGGCGTTGATGCGCTGGATCCACAGACGACGGAAGTCGCCCTTGCGCTTGCGACGGTCACGGTACGCGTAGACGAGCGAGTGGGTGACCTGCTCCTTCGCCTTGCGGTAGAGGCGCGAACGCTGTCCGCGGTAACCGGAGGCGCGCTCGAGGATGACGCGACGCTTCTTGTGGGCGTTGACTGCCCGCTTGACTCTAGCCATTTCGTTTACTTCCTATACGTGCGTCGGGCGCTCAGCGACCGAGGAGCTTCTTGGCGACCTTGGCGTCACCCGGAGCGAGGACCTGGTCCTGCGAGAGGCGACGGGTGCGCTTGGTGGGCTTGCCCTCGAAGTTGTGGCGGAGGTTCGCCTGCTGCTTCATGATCTTTCCGCTACCGGTGACCTTGAAGCGCTTCTTGGCACCCGAGTGGGTCTTCTGCTTCGGCATGGTTCTTCCTTCGTTGTGGTTCCCGCCGGGGCGGGAGTCTGAGCCCTTATTCCGCGGGCGCGGCGTCAGGGGTGCTGGTGGGGGCCTGACCGGCCCGAGCCTCACGTGCGGCCTGCTTGTTGGCGGCACGCGCGGCGTTCTGCTCGGTCTTCACCTCGGACTTGTTCTTGTGCGGGGCGATGACCATGACCATGTTGCGACCGTCGATCGTCGGGTTGGACTCCACCGTGCCGAACTCGGCCACGTCCTCCGCGAACTTGCGGAGAAGGCGCACGCCCTGCTCGGGACGCGACTGCTCGCGACCACGGAACAGGATCATCGCCTTGACCTTGTCGCCCGCCTTCAGGAAGCCCTCGGCGCGCTTGAGCTTGGTCGTGTAGTCGTGCGCCTCGATCTTCAGACGGAAGCGCACCTCCTTGAGGATCGTGTTGGCCTGATTGCGACGCGCTTCCTTGGCCTTCTGCGCGGCTTCGTACTTGAACTTGCCGTAGTCCATGATCTTGACCACGGGAGGCTTCGAGTTGGGAGCCACCTCGACCAGATCGAGGTCTGCCTCCTGAGCCAGACGCAGCGCCACCTGAATGGGGACGACGCCGACCTGCTCACCCGCGGGTCCGACGAGGCGGACCTCGGGGACGCGGATGCGGTCGTTGGTGCGGGGATCGCTGATGCGGAACTCCTCTTCGTGCGTGGACGGCCTCCGCGACACAGGGCTGTGTCGCGGGCGGAAGGTGATCACGTCCACCCGCACGATGCGCGCGCATCGGCATTCAGTGTTCTGCACCCTGACCATCCGGATTCCATGGGAGTCCGGCCTGGCTACTCCGGGTGACCGGAGCGGAGTGCGTGACCCGGTAGCCTTGAACGGCAAGCGCGGGTGGGATGTGATCCTCTTTCGATCCGGAGCAGAACACTCCGGTGCGCGACAAGTCTAGCAGAGAGCAGCACGTGAGTACGATTCCGGCCGGACACGGCGACCAGACCAGCGATCAGCACGGCCAGCACGCCGACGACGAGCGGCAGCAGCGCTGGGAGGAGCAGGAGCGCGCCGCGCAGGAGGCGACGCGCGACATCGCCGACGTTCCCGCCGTCGAGGTCATCACGACGACCGCCGTGCACCTGATGAGCGCCGCGGCCGTCAAGGTCGGCCTCGCCGACGACCCCGAGAATCAGAAGGATCTCGACGAGGCGCGNAAGCTCATCAACGCCCTCGCAGGGCTGATCACNGCCGGCGCTCCCGAGATCAGCGACATGCACGCCCGCTCGCTCCGCGACGGCCTGCGCTCGCTCCAGCTGGCGTTCCGCGAGGCGTCGGTCATCCCCGACCCCATCGGCCAGGGGCCCGGCGAGAAGTACACCGGACCGGTCAACTGACCCGGCTCGCCCGCGGCTGCCTGAGCTGCGGCGCAGGGCTGCGCGGGCTCAGGCGCTGCGGCGCAGCTTGACGGTGAGCGAATCCACCAGGACGGCGATCCGGTCGTCAGCCGCCCAGCGCTGGGCCAGTCGCGCGAGCACGGCATCCAGGGCCTCGCGCTCCAGCCCNTCGATGAGCTCCAGGACGACGACCAGCTCCGGTCCGCGCAGTCGCGCGTNCGGGTCGCCGGGCAGCACCGCCAGGTCGATGACCGCCAGCTCCGACGCNACACTCGCCTGAAGNCCCGCGAACACCTCGGGCGACAGGAAGCTCGGCTCCCACGCGATGCCCTGCGCGATCGCCCACACTGCCGGGCGCCGCACGATGAACTCCGTGTCCGAGGTCGGGTCGAGCACCATGAGGTCGGTGTCGTCGGCCGACGCCGCGAGGGCGGCGCGCACGGCTTCGACGGGGATCGGCCGGGCCGCGGGATCCCACTTCGCCATCGCCTGCACCGACGAGAAGATCGGCTGCACCCGGCGACCGTCGGGAGCGGCGACCGTGACGATCGACAGCTCCTGCGTCTTGTCGACGGCGAGGCCGCTCGGGGCCACACCCTCCTCGCCCTTCTCGGCGATCAGCGGGATCAGCACGCGCGCGGGGCGCAGCGCGTCGATCACCTCGACCTGACTGCCCTCCCCCGACCGGAATCGCCGGAGCGCGGCAAGCAGCGCCGGGTCAGCTGACCCGTCGTCGCCCGCATGCGGGTTCTGCTGGAACTGACGACCCTCCCAGGGGACGCCGGCAGAGTCGCCCGCCGGGTGGCAGACGTGGTCAGGATCCTGCGACATCCAGCGCCTCGGCGAGCGTGAACGCCCCCGCATACAGGGCCTTGCCCACGATCGCACCNTCGACGCCCAGCGGCACGAGCTCACGCAGCGCCGCGATGTCGTCGAGGCTCGAGATGCCGCCGGAGGCGACGACCGGCTTCGGCGTGCGGGAGGTCACCTCGCGCAGCAGGTCGAGGTTCGGTCCGCGGAGCGTGCCGTCCTTCGTGACATCGGTGACGACGTAGCGACTGCAGCCGGCGTCTTCGAGTCGCTCGAGCACCTGCCACAGGTCGCCGCCCTCGCGAGTCCAGCCGCGAGCGGCCAGCGTCGTGCCGCGCACGTCGAGGCCCACCGCGATCGCGTCGCCGTAGCGGCCGATGACGTCGGCGGCCCACTCGGGGTTCTCGAGTGCGGCGGTGCCGAGGTTGATGCGGGCCGCGCCCGACTCGAGCGCCGCCTCGAGCGTGGCGTCATCGCGGATGCCGCCCGACAGCTCCACCTGCACACCCCGCAGCTGCTTGATGACCTTGCGGAGAATCGACGCGTTCGAGCCGCGGCCGAACGCCGCGTCGAGGTCGACGAGATGCACCCATGCGGCGCCCTGGTCAGCCCACTGCGCGGCCGCGTCGACGGGGTCGCCATAGCTCGTCTCGGTGCCCGCTTCGCCCTGCGTCAGGCGCACGGCCTTGCCGTCGGCGACGTCGACCGCGGGAAGGAGGATCAGTTCAGGGGTGGAAGCGAAATCGTTCATGGCTCCGGAAGGTGATTCGGGGCGCGCATCGCGAACGCGGGCACAAGGGAAGAGATTAGCCCTGCGGGAGCGAATCGACCCAATTGGAGAGCAGACGGATGCCGGCCTCGCCGCTCTTCTCGGGGTGGAACTGCGTCGCCGACAGCGGCCCGTTCTCGACGGCGGCGAGGAACGGCGTGCCGT